>Ga0082212_10000188_pt1 | contig 91401 bp, 78 predicted proteins | sample TergutNt197P3_FD_71548 | JGI IMG/M metagenome (GOLD analysis project Ga0082212, IMG submission 71548) | Neocapritermes taracua P3 segment gut microbial communities from Petit-Saut dam, French Guiana - Nt197 P3 | ecosystem: Host-associated > Arthropoda: Insects > Digestive system > Gut ...
AAGATACGGGCACAATTGGCTTTCAGGCGTTTGGCTATTTCATGTGCTCCCCTACCCTCTATTTTGCGCAGGGTGTCAATGAGTTGTTTATGGGTGATTTCACTGACAGGCAATGAGCCAATTTCAGGAAAGATGTCTTTTTCAAGGCGGTTGATGATCTCTTTGGCTGTCTGAGGTGTCCATCCGTTGAGACGGTTGTGATGCCATTCACGGGCAATTTTTTCAAACGTGTTTGCTGTCGCTTCTTTTCTTGCGGCTCTTTTGGCTTTTTTGTCTTCGGCAGGATCAATACCCTGCTGAATTTGCGTTCTCGCCTCCTGCCGCCGCTTTCTGGCTTCACTAAGCGATACATCAGGGTATTTTCCAAATGCAAGTGTTTTATTCTTGCTGTCAAAACGATAATTCATCCGCCAGTATTTTGAGCTATCAGGCATAACAAGCAAGTACAGGCCGCCGCCATCTGACAGCTTGTAAAGCTTTTCCCTGGCCTTTGCATTACGCGGTTGTGCATCAGTAAGTGGTGTAATGATCTTTGCCACGACAACTCCTTTTGAGGGTATCCAAATCTTGTTTTTGGAGGTATTTGATTTTTAAGGTATGCGAAATACCTTAAAAAATACCTTCAAAAAACGCGGAGGCAAACGAACCTTTCCGACCATTATAAAACAAAAATCCCGCATAAATCATACGTTTTATGCGGGATCGCGAACTTTACTGAATGTCAAAAAACATATTTTTGGCGGAAAGGGTGGGATTTGAACCCACGATAGGCTATTAACCTATACCGAATTTCGAGTCCGGCGCATTCGACCACTCTGCCACCTTTCCGTTCCGAGGGATGCTATTCTGAGAAGTGCCAAATTATAGCAGGAATATTGTCCTAATCCGCTTTGCCTCCTTCATTTCAGGCGAAAATAGTAACCCTCGCTTATAATGGGCATTTCATTTTAACCCATGAAACGGTTTCACGATGTCCATCAAGCAATACACATCCGCCGAAGATCTCAATGGCATACGGACCGCATGTAAACTGGCGGCAGAAGTTCTGGATTATATTGAACCTTTCGCCAAGCCAGGCATCACAACAGGCGAACTGGACCGATTGTGTCATGAATATATCACCAACGTCCAAAAAGCGATCCCGGCTCCGCTGAATTACGCCCCTATGGGTCACCTTCCTTATCCCAAAGCAACCTGCATCTCGCTCAACGACGTGGTTTGCCACGGTATTCCTGGAGGGAAAATCCTTAAAAGCGGAGATGTTATGAATATTGACATCACGGTTATCAAAGATGGCTATTATGGTGATACAAGCAGGATGTTTTTTGCCGGTCAACCCAGCATCATGGCAAAACGGCTTTCGGATATCACTTATGAATGCATGTGGCTGGGTATCCGGCAAGTCAAGCCTGGCGCCCATTTTGGTGACATTGGCCATGTCATTCAAACCCATGCTGAAAAAGCCGGCTACAACGTCGTTCGTGAATTTTGCGGTCACGGCATCGGTAAATCCTTTCATGAAGAGCCACAGGTACTGCATTACGGCAAACCCGGCACACTCGCTGAAATGAAGCCGGGCATGATCTTTACCATCGAACCGATGATTAACGCCGGACGAAAGGAAATTCGTGAAATGAATGACGGCTGGACAATCAAGACAAAAGACCGCAGCCTCTCCGCACAGTGGGAACATACCATTCTGGTAACAGAAAGCGCTTATGAAATTCTAACGGTTTCTCCCAATATGCCGCCGCCACCCGCGTTTATAACCATCCCCTGAATTACCCGAAGCGTCATCGTGCCAGCCAGCAAATTATCACTCAAACAGCAATTATCCGAACAGCGGCAGATTGCTATTGCTGCATTTCAGCATGATCCTAAACCAGAGCGGCTGCTTAAAACGCTTTCCCGAAACATGGACACTACTTTGACACAGGCCTGGCGCGATCTTGATATGCCCGCAGGAGATGCACTGGTCGGCGTAGGGGGATACGGGCGGGGCGAACTTTTCCCCCACTCGGATGTTGATGTGCTGATTCTTCTGCAAAAATCGCCGGATGAAGCATTACAGAAAAAACTGGAATCATTCATCCAGACCATCTGGAATCTGGGCCTGCAAATCGGTCACAGCGTACGGACAATCGACGAATGTCTGGATGCCTCTGCCAAAGACATCACCATTCAAACCAGTCTGCTGGAAGCCCGCCTGATTACCGGCAATCGCGATTTATTCAGGCATCTTGTCAAACGCTATGACATTGCCATGAACGCGCCGGCTTTTTTCCTCGCAAAGACACTGGAAACCCGCCAGCGACACCAGAAATTGGGAGATACGCCATTCAGTCTGGAACCTAACTGCAAGGAAAGTCCAGGGGGATTGCGTGATCTGCAAGTTATTCTATGGGTCGCAAAGGCCGCTGGACTGGGCAACTCATGGGAAGAACTGGCAAGAAGAGAACTGATTACCCGCACCGAAGCAAATCAACTTCGTAAAACGGAACGTATCCTGAAAAGCATTCGTATCCGGCTGCACATTCAGACACAACGAGCCGAAGACCGCCTCTTATTCGATATACAGATTCCGGTCGCTGAAGCGTTCCAATTCAAAAGAGCAAAAAAACCACTTGATGCCCGTGATGCCAGCGAATACCTCATGCAACACTATTACCTGGCCGCCAGAACCGTCAGGCAATTGAATATCATTCTGCTGCAAAATCTGGAAGCCCAGCTTTTTCCACAGACGCATGAATCTCTGCCGATCAATGAACGCTTTAACAATGTTAATCATTTCATTGACATTGCTAAAGAAGATACATTCACACAGCATCCTTCCGCCATGCTGGAAGTCTTTCTGTTGCTGGCCGAGCATTCTAACCTGAAAAACATGACAGCCCGCACGCTTCGCGCACTATGGCATGCCCGCTTTCACATTGACAAACCGTTTGGCATGGACCCTGCCAACCATTCTCTTTTTCTCCGGATACTGCAAGCGCCGCATTTTACTGCCTCTGTTTTGCAACACATGAACGAAATAGGCATCCTGGGGCGTTACTTGCCTAATTTTGGCAAAATCATCGGCCAAATGCAGCATGACCTGTTTCACCAATATACCGTAGACCAGCATATTCTGATTGTCGTTGCCAATTTACACCGTCTGACCCTGACTGAATATGCGCACGAGTATCCTTTCTGCAGCCAGTTGATTGCCAATTTTTCACGCCCCTGGCTTTTGTACATTGCCGCACTCTTTCATGATATTGCCAAAGGGCGCGGCGGGGACCATTCCCTGCTCGGCATGGCCGATGCAAGACAGTTTTGCCAGCAGCATAGCCTCCCTGATGAAGATACCGAACTGGTTGTCTTTCTGGTCGAACACCATCTCACCATGTCAAATGTTGCGCAAAAAAAAGATCTTTCAGACCCAACTGTTGTCAAAGATTTTGCCGGACTCATCCAAAACGAACGCCGCCTCACCGCTCTCTATCTTTTAACCGTAGCCGACATACGCGGTACAAATCCCCAAATCTGGAACGCATGGAAAAGCAAGCTGCTGGAAGATTTGTACCGTCTGACATTACGTGTACTGGGCGGGGAAATTCTTTCCGTCGACCATGAACTAGCCCATCGCCAGCAGGAAGCACTGGCTTCTTTGAGATTATATGGCCTGTCGGAACAAGCGCATGAAACCCTCTGGAAACATCTTGATGTTGGCTACTTTCTCAGACACGACGCATCGGATATTGCATGGCAAACCCGTATGCTGTATTACCGGACCAGTACAACCGAACCCGTCATCAAATGCAGGTTGTCGCCTATCGGAGAAGGTCTCCAGGTAACGGTCTATACACGGGATGAACCCGATCTTTTCTTACGCATATGCAGCTATTTTTCACGTCGTAATTTCAGTATTCTGGACGCCAAGATTCACACGACAAATCACGGCTACGCACTGGATACATTTTTGGTAACAGAACCGACGTTTTCCCGGAATTACAGAGATATTATTAATCTGGTCGAACATAATCTTACCGAAATCCTGAAATCGAATGTTTCCTTGCCTGAACCTGTCATAGGACGGCTTTCCAGAAAATCCCGCACATTTCCGATCACTCCCAGTGTCGATTTACGCCCTGATGTCAGTGGAAATCTGTTTATTCTCTCCATTGTCGCTAATGACCGAAATGGCTTGCTGTATTCTATTGCGCAAGTTCTCAGGAAATATAATATTAATCTGCACACGGCGAAAATCATGACATTGGGCGAACGAATCGAGGACATCTTCCTGGTAGGTGGCGATTTTCTGCAAAATCCGAAAAACCAGATACAACTCGAAACTGACCTCATCAACATTCTCAGTGTATAAAATACTTATCCATATGACCGAACCTATTCGTTTATCCAAACGCATGTCTGAACTGGGAATCTGTTCACGCCGTGAGGCCGACGAATGGATTGAACGAGGCTGGGTTCGTGTTGATGGTCAGGTTATATCCGAACTGGGTTCCAAAATCCGGCCAAACCAGAAAATCACGATACAAAAAGAAGCCCGTGCCGCACAGTCAGAAAAAGTGACCATACTGATTAACAAACCGGTCGGCTATGTCAGCGGGCAGGCTGAGGATGGACATAAACCTGCCATCACGCTTGTCAATCAAAAAACACGCTGGTCAGGTGATCCGGCCAGTGAAGGCTTTCAGCCGCGTCAACTAAAAAGTCTTGTCCCCGCTGGTCGCCTGGACATTGATTCTGTTGGTTTGCTTGTTCTGACACAGGATGGACGCATTGCCAAACGGCTGATCGGACAGGAAACGGACATCGAAAAAGAATATCTGGTTAGAGTTCACCATACCCTGCCGGGAAAACTGCCCGATAACAAGTTAAATCTCTTAAGACATGGCTTGAAGCTCGATGGGAAGCCACTACTTCCCGCCAAAGTCAACTGGCTAAATGACGATCAGCTTCGTTTTGTACTTCGCGAAGGCAAAAAAAGACAGATTCGCCGGATGTGTGAAGCTGTCGGTCTTAAAGTTATTGGCCTTAAACGCGTTCGCATCGGCAAGATCAGGCTTGGCGATCTTCCTCCAGGACAATGGCGCTATCTGCGGCCCGATGAAGAATTCTAAAAATCAGATCAGAAATAGAAAATCTGTCAATAAAAGCAGATTATTCTTCCGAATCCACTGCATTCATGGCATCAATAAACCCAAAGAGCGATAAATCATCCATCCGCATCGGATATAAAACCCCTATCAGGTGATCACACTCATGCTGAACAACACGTGCATGAAAGCCGGTTGCCTCACGACTGACTGGCTCCCCGTATTGATCAAAACCCTCATAATGAATCTTAGCCCAACGCGGAACAACGCCCCTCATGCCCGGAAGAGAAAGACAACCTTCCCATGCTTCTTCGATTTCTTCACCCACAGGCCGAATAACCGGATTAATCAAGATGGTTTTGGGAATGGCTAAGGCCTCCGGATATCGCGAATTTTCCTCGAAACCGAAAATCACAACCTGAAGCGGCACACCAATCTGCGGCGCGGCCAAACCAGCACCATCAGCCGCTGCCATCGTTTCAAACATGTCTTCAAGCAATGCGTTTAGTTCAGATGTATTAAATTCCGTAACAGGCCTTGCCGGACGCAGTAAACGCGGATCACCCATTTTCAGAATCGGTCTGATACTCATAATCGCTCCTTAATTTTATTTCATGTTAAGTTCGGCAAGGAAGTCCTGGAACGCTTTCATCACTTCGGGATGTTTCAATCCCATGGTAACAGTCGCTTTAAGATAACCGATCTTCGAGCCACAATCATAACGACGACCATGATAACGGTAAGCTAAGACTTTTTCATATTTCATTAGCTCGGCAATGCCATCTGTCAACTGTATTTCTCCACCGGAACCTTTGCCTAATCCGGCCAAATATTTGAAAATCGAGCCATTTAAGATATACCGCCCCACAACAGCCATATTCGATGGCGCCTCTTCCGGCTGCGGTTTTTCCACAATGGCATCGACGAATTCCAGATTCTGCATATAAGGCGATGAGGCAACAATACCATATTGTCTCGTACTCTCTCGGGGCACATCCAATACCGCCAAAACACTGGTATTTTCGCGTTCATACACCTCGACCATCTGTTGCATCACAGTAGACTGCCCTGGGCGTACATCCATGAAATCATCTGCCAGAATAACGGCAAAAGGATCATCCCCTACAACAGGCCGGGCACATAAAACAGCATGCCCCAGACCAAGCGGCTCCTGCTGGCGAATATAAATGCAATTCACATTTGACGGGAGAACACCCTGGACCTGCTGCAACAGATTAATTTTGCCTGCGGCTTCCAGTTCAGACTCCAGCTCATATGCCTTATCAAAATGGTCTTCAATCGCCCGCTTGTTGCGGCCGGTTATAAAAATCATTTCGGTTATACCAGCAGAAACCGCTTCTTCAACAGCGTACTGAATCAGCGGCTTATCGACTACCGGCAACATTTCTTTCGGCTGTGCCTTGGTTGCCGGAAGAAAACGGCTGCCAAATCCGGCAACCGGGAAAACAGCCTTAGTGATTTTTTTCATGATGGATTAATTTGTAAAATTGAGATTCGTCCAATATGATAATACCTAACTGTTCAGCATGCTGTAATTTGCTGCCGGGATTTTGACCGACAATAAGATAGGAGGTCTTTGTCGAAACAGCGCCGGTCACTTTGCCGCCCAATACCTGGATTTTTTCTGCTGCTTCTTCCCGTGTCATCGATTCCAGGGTTCCGGTCAGTACAAATGCCTTATCCGCCAGGGGCAATGTTTTCCCTATCTGTTGTGTCCGGTTAACCCAGTTCACACCATGTAACCGTAGTTGTGCAATCAAATCACGATTAACCGGATCAGAAAAAAATCCTGTAATGGATGCAGCCACCACAGGACCAATATCTTCAACTTCAAGCAATTGTTCTTCAGTCGCGCTTATCAGGCTTTCAATCGATCCGAAATGCGCCGCCAATGACTGGGCTGTTGATTCACCGACATGCCTGATTCCAAGCGCATACAGAAATCTGGACAGCGTTGTCTTTTTAGATGCCTCTAACGCCTGTATCACATTCCCTGCCGATTTTTCTGCCATCCGATCCAAACCCGCAAAATCAGAGAGGCTCAATTTATACAAATCAGCAGCTGTATTCACCATATTCTTGTCAACGAGCTGCTCGATTAGTTGTTCCCCTAATCCATCAATATTCATCGCTTTTCGTGACGCAAAATGTTGCAAACCGTTTTTCTTTTGCGCAGGACATCGGACCCATCCTCCCGAACATCGCGCAATCGTTTCACCTTCAGGCTTCACTACAGGCGAACCGCAAACCGGGCAGGTTACGGGAAGATGAAACACTTTTGTTCCTTTCGGCCTTCTCTCAGGCACATTCGCTACCACTTCGGGAATAACATCCCCTGCCCGGCGGACAATAACCGTATCTCCAACGCGAATATCCTTTCTATGAACCTCGTCTTCATTATGCAACGTGGCATTGGTCACATTGGCGCCTCCGACAAAAACCGGTTCGAGACGGGCGACCGGTGTCAAGGCGCCTGTTCTGCCAACCTGTACATCAATATCCAGGACTTTGGTCAAGGCTTCCTGAGCAGCAAATTTGTGCGCAATGGCAAAACGCGGCGCACGGGAAACAAAACCGAGTTCCTGCTGCTTTTCAAGACTATTAACCTTGTAAACAAGGCCATCAATTTCATAAGAAAAACGATCGCGTTGTTCTTCAATCGTTCTGAAAAAAGACATGAGACCGTCCATTCCCTGCACAACTTTCCGCTCGGGACAAACAGGAAAACCCGCTTTTTCCAGCCATTCCAACAGCGCCGATTGCGTCTTCGGCAGCGTACCTCCCTCCAAAACGCCAATACCATATGCAAAAAAATTAAGCTTGCGTCCTGCAGTGACGGTTGGATCTTTCTGGCGCAAACTGCCAGCCGCCGCATTACGCGGATTAATGAAAGGCTTTTGTCCGGCTGCTTGTTGCATCTCGTTAAGATGATGAAAATCGGGTTTGAACATAAGCACTTCACCACGCACATCCAGTACACGCGGATTTTCCCGCAATGACAAGGTTAGCGGAATACTCCGGATAGTCCGGACATTGGCAGTCACATCTTCGCCAACAAAACCATCTCCCCGTGTAGCAGCCTGAACCAGAATGCCATTTTCATACCGCAAATTGATAGCCAGTCCATCAAATTTAAGTTCAGCCTCGTATTCAACGCTATCTTGTTTCAATAATTCACGAACACGATGGTCAAATGCTTCAACTTCCTCTTTCGTCAAACCGTTTTGAAGGGATAGCATGGGAACCTGGTGGTTAACCGGTTCAAATTGGGTGGATGAGACACTGCCAACACGGTGGGTTGGAGAATCCGGCGTAATCAGTTCAGGATGGGCAGCCTCTATATCCTGCAATTCACGAAAAAGCCGATCATATTCGGCATCTGGAATAGTCGGATTGTCGAGTGTGTAATAGGCGTAACTATGCCGCTTTAATTCCTGCCGTAACCGGGCCGCTCTATCTTCCATGCTGTTATTAGCGGCATCGTTAAAAAGATCGTCCTGCATAAATCAGTTAAACAGTCTCATCGCACGAAGTGAACCGGCAGGAATCGATACCGCCTTCATTTCCTCATAAAAAACATTAACCTGGCCAATAATGTCATTCAACATGGGATCTGAAAGCATCCTGTCATCATCATCCACTAAAATCCCATCCAACCGCTGACACAAGGATTTGGCATACTGCACCATAACGCCAAATCCATTTTTCTCCTGGGCAACGCAAGGAACATCCAGCAATAATGTCAGATGGGTCGCCATCTCAGATGCGGACGACGTATTCACGGTAAGAGAAAACAACACACTGCCATCAGTATCATGCATGACAAAAAAACCGTCTGGACGCAAATCAAGTTTTTGTCGTTCCAGCACAGCCATCACCGTTTTGGCAGACCAGGGCGCGCCATTGGTACGGACATTAATTCCCAGTCTTGCATCATGTTCCGCTACAAACTGATACAGTTCACGCGCCGCTTTCAAAACATCTGTCATATCAGGCACTTCCGTTTCAGCGCCAATACCATCAGCTATTTGCCTCAGACGCGAAATCAGCTCAGAATATTCTATCTCATTCAAAGCTCCCGCCCGGTTCGCCAATTGCACTCCCGCTTTCAACTGATAATAGACACTCCCGTGCACAATAGGCTGCCATGATTCTTTTCCGGTTTCGCCATCTCTGGCCAGTCCGACAAAATGAACCGGCTTATTTCCGGTATAGCGCAAAGATTGAATAAGCGGCAGCATTTTCTCCGCACGAACCGGTTCTTCCAAATTCAACAAAATAGGATAATCAATCAGATCATCAACCGGCAAACCCCGGGCAAGCGGCCGTTCCAGACTGTCAACGGATTCCGATCCGGCTATACTCACCTCAATATAAGGTTCTCTGACAACCTCAGTGGATATTTGTACTTCTATCTCATCAGTCTCATCTATATCCTGCGCATAGCCGGTTTCAGTATCCTCGTCCAGCCCCTCATTACGGCTATGACTTAAACCGGTAATGGAGACGGAAGCATGCATGGCAGGATCTTCCAGTTTCACACCAGCCACCGTATGCTGGAAAAAAACAGGTTCTCTGCGAATATCATCGTCATCAGCCAAAGCCGATTGCATCAAAACATCATCCGGAGCATCAGCAAAGGCACGCTCAACCTTCTTATGAGCCCGGTACTCCTGCCACTTGTTATAAATAATTACGCCAACGATAATGACGGCACCGATTACGATCAGACTGATCTGCAATTCTGTCATGCTGTTTGAACCTCACTAGAAAATTCTGTTGCTTTTTCAATATCTACTGACACGATCCGCGAAACACCTTGTTCCTGCATGGTCACTCCAATCAATTGCCGTGCCATTTCCATCGCAATTTTATTATGCGAAATAAACAAAAACTGCGTTTTCGCCGACATGCGCCTAACCATATTGCAAAAACGTTCTGTATTGGCATCATCCAGTGGCGCATCCACCTCGTCTAACAGACAAAAAGGGGCTGGATTAAGCTGAAAAAGAGAAAAAACCAGCGCAATGGCCGCCAAGGCCTTTTCTCCACCGGAAAGCAGATGGATCGTGACATTTTTCTTGCCCGGAGGCTGTACCATGATCTGTACGCCGGCATCCAGAACTTCATCCCCTGTCATGATAAGGCGAGCCTGCCCCCCGCCAAAAAGCATCGGGAAAAGTTCTGAAAGGTGACCATTCACCTGATCAAATGTATTCTGGAACAGCATGCGCGTTTCGCGATCAATCCGTCTAATCGCATCTTCAAGCGTACCAATGGCAGATGTCAAATCCGTATGCTGTTCTTCAAGAAAATTGCGACGCTGCCGCATTTCCAGGAGTTCTTTCGCCGCTGCCAGATTAATGGCTCCTAAAGCAGTAATCGCATTGGAAAGACGGGTCACATCCGCTTCAAGAGACGCTGATCTCAATCCTGGATGCAGTCTTTCCATCAGCGCGGCCATATCCGCTCCGGCCTCATTTAGTTTTTGTACATACTGCTCGACATTAATTCGGGCTGCCTGTTCTTTTAATTGCAAGCTCACAATCATGTCTCTTTGGGGCTGGAGTTTCTTTTCCGCTTCCATACGCTGCTCCTGGCTTTCCCGCAGCTTTAAAGCAATATCCTCAAGATTTCCCCGCAACACCGCCAACGCGCTTTCCTGTTCAAGGCGTTGCTCCAGCAGGGCCTGAAGATTGTCCTGCGCGACTTTATCATCCAGTTCCTGCAAAGCCAGCCGCCCCTGCTCTATATTACTCGACATACGCAAAGCCTGTTCTTTAGCCGTTTCGATATGTCTTGCCAATTCATCAATCCGGTTTTTCAGAGATTTCTCGGCAAATTCGGCTTCCTGCGCTACCCGCTCGCTTTCACGCATCCGCTGCCGGAAAACAGCCAGTTCCTTTTCCTTTTCCAGCAGCGCATCACGCGCAGCTTCTTCCTGCGACTGTATATCGGCCAGTGCCGCATCCAGCTCTTCCATGCGCATTTCTTCTGCGGCAAGCATTTCACGCTGTTCGTTTTCCTGGGCGATTATTTCCGCAAGAATTGATTCAATCTGACTGTTTCGCTGAAAATAACGATCCCGTAACTCGGACTGCCGTACTATTTGCAAATGGATGGCATGCAGTTCTCTTGTCTGTTCTGTTATGCGCAAATGGGCCTCTTGCATCTCGAGGTTACATGCTGCCACTTCGGATTCCCGCTGCATAAGCCGCGTACGTTCTTCCTGCAGGAGTTTCCGGCCTTCCTGAAGTGATGCGGACAAGCTCTCAATCTCCTGTTGACGGGCAAACATCCCTTCTTTTTCTGATTCAGGCGCATAAAAACGGACACTTTGCCGGTCTATCAGATGCCCTTGTTTCAGGACAAAACACGCGCCAGCCGGCAATACCTGCCGGTTTGCCAACGCCTCTTTCATGTCCTGGGCAATAAAAACACGGCTCAACCATTCAGACAGCACAGACTCCAGATGCTGATCCTGCAATTTGAGCAAAGTAAAAAAAGGAACCAATTTGCCGACCGCCTCTTCAGCCTCATCGGCATAAAATGGCCTTTCTCCGGTAACAACCGTTGTAAAAAAACTGAGTCTGGCAGAAGGGGGATCGCTCATAAACGAATCCACCCATTCCAAACGAGACATTTCTCTAGCAAAAATCCGGTCACTCAAAACGGATTCCAGCGCCATTTCCCAGCCTGATTCGACTTGCAATCGATGCCAGACAGGCTGTAAATCAGCCAGTTCGTATTTTTTTAGCCATGATTCGGTTTTTCCATGTGCCAATGCGCATTCCTGAAGTTGGATCAAAGCAGAAAGACGCGCATCTGTTTGGGCCAATTCCGCAGCGCGTTTTTCCACATGCTCCTGGAATACACGCCGTTCCTCTTCCAGGTCGGGATGGCGATCCTGCAATATGGCAAGCCGGTCGTGCCGCTCCTGAAGCTGCGCTTCTTTTTCAACCTGTTCCTGATGCAACACCTGAAATGCCATCTCATCCGGCACATTCATGCCGCTTCTTTCTTCAGTCAACCGATCACGCCGGACTAACAAATCACTTAAAGTACCTGTTACGCTCTTATGGCCGGCAAAAGCAAGCGCTATTTGCTGACGCACCTGCATCGTCCGATCATGCAGCTCACCGCACTTTGCCTGTGCTCTGCGCCAGGCTTCTTCAACATCAGGCAACGCCTCTACCAGTTGCTCAACCATCCGATATGCTGTTTCACTTGATATCGCCATCTCAACCAATTTGGCATTGGCACTCTCATATTCAGCAAGGTAGGTTTGTTTCTGATTCTGCCATTGTTCATGCTGTTGATTATAGGAACCCATCTGTGTCTGCAAACGATTGCGGGATTCAATCACATAACGGATTTCCGCCTCCAGGCTGCCAATACTGGCATTGGTCTGGTAAAGGCCGCCTTGTGCTGCATGAAGTTCGTCGCTAGCCTGGATATGCTGCTGTCGCGATATTTCCAGCGTACTGTCATGCCTCACCATATCCGTATTCATGCTTTCCATCGTGGTTTTGGCTTTTTCTGACTCAACCACAAACCTTGCGCGCTCCTGTTCGGCATTCTTTTTCTCAAGCAGCCAAAGCAGCTTCTGCTTCTCATCCTGCTCATTTTGCAGAGCATAGTATTTTTCGGCAACAGCAGCCTGTTCTTCCAGTTTTTCCAGGTTCTGGTTGATTTCACGCAGGATGTCTGACACACGCGCCAGATTTTCACGTGTATCCTGGAGACGGTTTTCAGTCTCTCGGCGGCGTTCCCTATATTTGGACACCCCTGCGGCCTCTTCCAGAAAAATACGTAACTCTTCAGGACGCGCCTCAATAATACGTGCAATCATGCCCTGCCCAATAATGGCATAAGCGCGCGGCCCAAGACCAGTCCCCATGAAAATATCCTGAATATCCCGGCGCCGGACACTCATATTATTGATATGGTAAGAAGAGCCGCCCTCACGCGTTAAAACCCGCCTGACTGCCAGCTCGTCATATCTGCCCCACTGCCCGAAAACACGGCCCTCGCCATTATCAAAGACCAGCTCGACAGAAGCCCGACCAGAAGGCTTACGTTCTGTTGTGCCATTGAAAATGACATCACGCATGGATTCGCCACGCAGTTCCGATGCGCGCGATTCACCCAACACCCACCGCACCGCATCAATGATGTTGGACTTCCCGCAACCATTAGGCCCCACAACACCCACAAGCTGTCCCCGTATCTGGATAGTCGTAGGATCAACAAATGATTTGAATCCGGATAATTTAATTGAAGTCAGCAGCACAATTCAGAAAAGGAAGGAAGTACAAGCAACAAAATGTATATGATAACATTCTGTGAAAATGACTTTCACAAAAAACGATAAAGCATTTTCCAGGTTGAATTAAAAAGTTCCATAAAAAGAAGTGCATCTATTATTATTTTCTTGTTATATCTCATAGTCTAAAACCAGCTCTTCTGTGATACTTTTTTATTAATGAATAGACAGGCACAATATTGCATTGTGGAAATTGTTGTATAATGATGCAATATAAATACCTCCTTGGAGAAAGTATTATGCATAAGCTAAGGTATGGATTAGCTTCTTTTTTGATGCTCTTCGCGTTCAATGTGCTATCTGCTCACGCGGCTCCTCAAAAGCACACTGCCAATAAAAAAACAACGGCTATTGCAAAGAAAAAAAGCAAAAAAACGCCTGCCGCTAACCGTGTACATGCCACACGCACGACATCAGGCGAAATTGTAGTCGACAGCAGAGTAACCGCTACGCGGAAACTTCTCGCACAAGATCAGGAACATGCTCTAGCGAACTCCCAGCGCGGTTCTACCAATCTTGCTCCTATTATATTCCCTGAATTTACAGCACCCTCCAACAAGATCACCTCCTCTGTTGCCCAGCAAGCCGGCCTTGATAAAACAGCAGATCCTCTTTCTCTGAGCTCCAGCGCTGTTTATATACTGGATCAGTCCACTTTGGGCGTCCTTTTTCAAAAAAATGCGCATATCGCCCTGCCAATGGCTTCCGTCACCAAACTCATGACGGGTCTTGTCGTTGTTGAATCCATGCAGGATATGAGTGAAGTTATTGAAATCACGAAAGATGACGCCAGCAGATCCACTAATTCCAAACTAAAGGTAGGAGCCAAAACCACACGAGGCAACCTGCTTCATCTTGCACTCATGAGCTCGGAAAACCGTGCCGCAGCAGCGTTAGGCCGTAATTATCCGGGTGGTTATCATGCTTTTATTTCCGCCATGAATGCCAAAGCACGTATTCTTGGCATGACACATACCAATTACGTTGATACGACAGGCCTTTCCAGCGACAACATCGCCAGCGCACAGGATCTTGCCAAGCTTGTCATGGCCGCTGCCCAGTATCCCATACTCAGGCAATTCTCTACTGATACGGGCTATGTGGTCAATGATGGTTTCAAGCCCGTTCATTACTCGAATACAAACAGGCTGGTGCATAACCCGAACATGAATATCGAGCTGCAAAAAACCGGCTTTATTTCAGCAGCGGGTAACTGCCTTGTCATGCAAGCTATTATTGAAGAACGCCCGATTGTGATGGTTTTCCTTGATGCAAAAGGAAAAGATTCCCGCATCGCGGATGTCATGAAAATTCGTAACTGGGTCCAACGGACAAACAACGTAAGGGATCACAAACCGCAAGTTTGATGCCGGTTCTCTTTACTTGAAGGGATGCCGCAACACCAGTGTTTCTTCACGATCCGGGCCGGTTGACACCATATCCACAGGAATACCGGCCAATTCCTCAATCCGCCGCACATAGGCCCGGGCATTAGCAGGCAACCGATCCATGGATTGGGTGCCAATGGTACTTTCCTTCCATCCCGGCATCTTTTCATAAATCGGCTCGCAATACGCCGCATCTTCAACATTGGAAGGAAAAATATCAACCATGCGTCCGCCAAGCTTATACCCCGTGCAAATATTGATGGTCTCAAGACCATCCAGCACATCCAGCTTCGTTAAGCAAATACCGCTTACGCCGTTGATCTGAATTGAGCGTTTCAACAACGCTGCATCAAACCAGCCACAGCGACGCTGTCTGCCGGTAACCGTGCCAAACTCCATGCCAACCTCGGACAAATGCTTGCCAACCCCCCCGTCAACAGGCAATTCCGATGGGAAAGGACCAGAACCCACACGGGTTGTATACGCTTTGGTAATACCCAGGATATAGTGCAGCATGCCCGGCCCGACACCTGCGCCGGCAGAAGCATTACCGGCGACACAGTTGCTGGAAGTCACATAGGGATAGGTTCCATGATCCACATCAAGGAGACTGCCTTGCGCACCTTCAAAAAGCAAGTTGGCTCCCGACTGGTAGGCCTGGTGCAAAGCGGTTGATACATCTGCTGCAAGCGGCCTTACTCTTGGTACGGTGGCCAGCGCATCTTCAAGCGTCTTCTGGAAATCCAACGGGTCCGCATTCAGATAACGAGTCAGGACAAAATTGTGATAATCCAGGTTTTCGCGCAGCTTTTCCGTAAAACGCTTTTCGTTTAACAGGTCTGAAACACGGATAGCTCTCCTGGCTACTTTATCTTCATAAGCAGGGCCAATACCTTTTCCGGTTGTGCCAATTTTTGCGTCTCCTCGCGCAATTTCACGTGCCTGATCCAAAACAGCATGGTAAGGGAGGATAATCGGACATGCTTCTGAAACCTTCAAACGCGAAACCACCTCAATGCCAGCCCCTTCAAGTCTATCGATTTCACGCAACAGATCAGGAACAGAAAGCACGCAGCCATTACCGATATAACAGGCAATACCAGGACGCATAATACCGGAAGGAATCAACTGCAATGCTGTTTTCTGTCCGCCAATTACCAATGTATGGCCGGCATTGTGCCCCCCTTGAAAACGGACAACACCGTGCGCATGGTCAGTCAACCAATCAACAATCTTCCCTTTTCCTTCGTCACCCCACTGAGTGCCGATGACAACTACATTTCTGGCCATGTCTATTCCATTATTCCTTATCTACAGTTTTCAATATCCAATTATCACCATCCGCCACCAATTCCCGATCGCATATGAATTCATCATACCCCGCACGCGAACCAGGGAAATCGCAAATAACAATTTCACCGGCATTTCTCAGTTCCCTGATTTTTTCGTCTAATGACGCATTATCACGCCATGGAGCACGAATGGCAGAACACTTTTCCGCAGGCGGCAACAACCGGGAAAGCTCCCGCAAATCCATGGAAAAACCGGTCGCCGGTCGTGAGCGGCCGAAAGCCTCCCCGACATGATCATACCGCCCACCGCGCGCCAAGGCATTGGGCAAACCCGGTACAAATGCAGAGAACATAATACCGCTATGATAGTGGTATCCATTCAAATCGGCCAGATCAATTGTCACACGCTCACAATCGGCAACGCTGGCCAGATATTCCAAATCATTTAAAGCCAGTGTAACACCTGCATTGGATGGCAAAACTTTCTTTGCTTCTTTCAGAATCGTCATATCACCATACAAACCAGGCAGCACCATAAGGGCTTTTCTCGTCAACGGATGAAATTGAGCTGTCAGCTCATCCAGCCCCGGCATATCCTTGGTTTCAAGAAGATCAAAAAGTGCCGCCGCATTTCTTTTGGCAATCGGATCATCCGCGACAAGTGATTTCAAAAGACCGGCATGCGAGAGATTCAGACTCATCCCCGAAATACCGACCCCCTTCAAAGATGCAAGCGCCAGCGCCTGGATTTCAGCATCCGCCTTTAATCCGCCATACCCATATATTTCAGCCCCAATCTGAAACGGTTCCCGCGTAGACTGCAACCCGGCAGGACGTGTATGCAGCACACTGCCGGCATAACACAGCCGTGTCATCGTCTTGCGGTTGATCAAATGCGCATCAATTCTCGCGACCTGGGTAGTCATATCCGCCCGAACCCCCATTGTACGGCCCGACAACTGGTCAACCAATTTAAATGTAAAAAGATCGGTATCCTGTCCTGTACCCGTCAGGAGAGATTCCACATATTCCAGCATAGGCGGCATCACGAGTTCATAACCGTAAATGCGGAATTTATCCAGGATCTGACGGCGCAAATCTTCCATCTTGCGCGCCTCTGCGGGCAAGACATCAGCAATGTATTCAGGAAGCAACCAATTATTAGACATGATGGTCATTCGCGTCTGATCAAAAAAGGGAAAAAGCACCTGGAAAGACAGGTATATTGACTCTTACTTTTCTGGCCCCTTCTTAGGATTTTTCATATACCGGAAAAAATCAAAGTTCGAATCAACCACCATAACATCTCTCTTACTGTTAAAGCTGGCCCTATACGCTTCCAAACTCCGGGAAAACTTAAAGAATTCAGGATTCGATCCAAACGCTTGCGCATAAATCCGTGAAGCCCTGGCATCTCCTCTACCCCGAATTTTCGTCGCTTCCCGATAAGCCTCAGCCAGAATAACCGTACGCTGCCTGTCGGCATCAGCCCGTATTTTTTCGGATTCGGCCGCACCGATTGCTCTCAGTTCGTTCGCAACACGGGTACGCTCGGATTTCATCCTCTCATAAACCGAGGTATTGATCTGTTCCACATAACCCAAACGCTTAATGCGGACATCCACAATCTGCATGCCAGTCGGCTTAACTTCGTCCGATATCTTCTTCTTGATGGCAGCCATCAGACTTTCTCTATCAGCAGCAATCACCTGCCTAAGCGTTCTTTTCGTAATCTCATCGTTTAAAGCCGCCTTGACAATCTGCGCAAGCCTATCCTGCGTACGCTGTTCATCCGCGCCAAAACTCACATAATACAATTTGGGATCAACAATACGCCACTTAAGATACCAGTCAACCAGAATATTCATCTTCTCGGCAGTGATAATCCTATCCGGCTCATGGGATTCACTCGACAAAATACGTCTATCCAGGAAAAGAACATTCTGGAGGGGCGCCGGCAGCTTCATATGAAGCCCTGGCTCCTCAATAACCGATCTGATCCCACCCAGTGCAAAAACAATCGCGTACTGCCTCTGGTCAACAACAAAAACACCCGTAATAAAGGTAATAAGAACCAAAAAAAGCCCGGTCAGCGAAATAATAAAACGCATTATCGCCCTCCCCTATCCCTGGATTCACGCGCCCTGCCGGAATGGTCGCCTTCCGTCTGTACAGGCGCCTGAACCTGTGATGCTGACGAAGCAGACGGAGCATTTTCATCTGAAGACGTCGGCTGTACCGCTGTTTGTGAAATGAGTTTGTCAAACGGAAGATACAATAAATTATTACCGTTTTTGGCATCCATCATCAGCTTAGTTGTATTGGAAAAAATTTCCTGCATCGTTTCAAGATACATCCGATCCCGCGTCACAACCGGCGCTTTCTGATACTCGGCCACAATCATATTGAAACGGTCCGCATTACCCTCTGCATTGGCAATAACCTGATCATGGTAGCCTTCCGCTTCCTGTACAAGACGGGCTGCCGTACCTCTTGCCTTGGGAATAACGGCATTGGCATAAGCTTCCCCTTCATTTTTCTGGCGCTCACGATCCTGGCCGGCTTTAACCGCATCATCAAATGCCGCCTGCACCTGTTCGGGCGGCTGCACGCCCTGCATCGTCACACTGGTTATCTGCACGCCAAGCTGATACTGATCAAATATTTCCTGCATCAAAGCTTGCGTATCCACCGCAATCTGGTCACGCCCTTCATACAAAACAAAATCCATTTTGTTTTTGCCGACAATCTCGCGAATAGACGCCTCGGCAACCTGCCGCACAGTCCCTTCCTGGTCACGGATATTAAACACCCAATCTGCTGCATTCTTTAAACGGTACTGAACCGCAAACTGAATATCAACGATATTTTCGTCATTAGTCAGCATCAATGCTTCCTGGGGCTGCTTATTTTTTAGTGAAGAACGATATCCAACCTCAACTGTTCGCACCTGGGATACATTGACGATTTCATGTCTCTGGATAGGACTCGGATAACGCCAGTTCACGCCGGATGAAGTCATGTGGCTATACTTTCCAAATGTCATCACAACAGCGGTTTCGCCTTCCTGGACAATAAAAAACCCCGTTACCATCCAGAAAAAAAACGCCAATGACACCAGCATAATCAATCCAAAACGCAACCCCTTGCGTTTGGATGCTTCGTCATCATAATTATTATCACCGGAATCATTATCCGGATCGTCGCCTCCCGTCCCTTTTCTTTTGAATAGCCGGTTTAAGCGCTCGTTAAATTTTCTCCATAGCTTGTCAATTTCAGGTGGATCATTATGGTTGTAGTCACCCGAACCGCGACCAAAAAGGTCGTGGAACATCGGCAGCAATTTACGTAATCTATCTAATGAAAACAAAGCCATTCGTATGATTTAATCTTTAAATTTATTGTCTTTTTACTTCGGATCGCTTTTCTGCATTTACCGCAACCGGCTGCACAGGCATTCTTTTCGCCTCCAGAACATACTCTGTCATCGCCTGTCTTAAGAGATCCATGCCGGCGCCGGTATGCGCACTGATCAAAACGCGTTGAATTTTACCATACTCATCCCGTTCCATACCCGGATTTAAGCCAACAAGATCAATCTTATTTAACACGATCAACTGAGGAATCTCATCTGCGCCAATCTCTTTTAAAACCAGATTAACCTGCTCTATCTGATCGCGTCGCGCGGGACTTGCAGCATCCACCACATGCAAAAGCAAATCCGCATGAATGGTTTCTTCAAGTGTTGCCCGAAAAGCCGCTACCAACTGGTGAGGCAATTCACGAACAAAACCCACTGTATCTGAAATCACAACATTGCCCGCTTCTTCCAGATAAACGCGTCGGGAAGTTGTATCGAGTGTTGCGAACAATTGATCCGCAACGTAAGTCCCTGTCTTTGTCATGCTATTAAACAAAGTCGATTTACCTGCATTGGTATAACCGATAAGGGAAAAGGAAAAAACATGGCTCCGGCTGCGCGAACGGCGCTGAGTCTCACGCTGCCTTTGCAATTTTTCCAGACGGGAACGAAGCATTTTGACCCGATCGCCGATAAGCCTGCGATCTGTTTCAAGCTGGGTCTCACCTGGTCCGCGCAAACCGATACCGCCCTTTTGCCTCTCAAGATGGGTCCATCCCCTGACCAATCTGGTCGAAAGATGCTGCAACTGCGCAAGTTCAACCTGAACCTTACCTTCATGGCTTTTTGCGCGTTGCGCAAAAATATCCAGAATCAAACTCGTCCTGTCGACAACCCCAATCTCTAGTTTACGTTCGAGATTACGCTGCTGCGCGGGCGACAAAGCATGATTAAAAATAACAAGATCACACTGATACTGCACAATCGCGGCCTGAACCTCATCCGCTTTACCGCTACCAATAAAAAGTGCCGCATCAGGACTTGAACGCTTCATCGTAACGGTTGCCACCGGCTCAGCTCCGGCAGATTTTACCAGCAACGCCAATTCCTGCATGCTGGAAGAAAAATCATCTTTCCCGAAATCAACTCCGACAAGAAGGGCGCGTGCAATCGCGCCCGGTCCCATTATTTTTTTTTTCGAAATATCAGGTGTTTTGTGCATCAGAATGCAAGTTGACCAGACGGGAAGGCACAACCGTGGAAATAGCATGTTTATACACCATCTGTGTCACGCTATTACGCAATAAAACCACATATTGATCAAATGATTCAATTTGCCCCTGCAACTTGATCCCATTGATCAGATAAATAGAAACAGGAACATGCTCCTTGCGCAGAATATTGAGGAAAGGATCCTGTAACATCTGTCCTTTGCCAGTGCTCATAATGACTCCATTAATTAATTGTTATTCGTAGTTGGAGATAAACTGATTTTTCAAACAGAACATGAAAAACGTCAATCAAAGTTTTCTTACTATACCGCATTTATAACCTTAGTTTCTGATCTGATACAGCTCATGATCTTTTTTCTGGATCAAATGGATTTTTTCCTGTCTTAAATTCAATTTGCAGCGGCGTCCCCGTCAACGAAAAAGCATCCCTAAAATGCCTTTCCAAATAACGACGGTAATCCTGGCTAATATGATCCAACCCATTTCCATGAACCACAACAATCGGCGGATTCTTACCGCCCTGATGCGCATAACGCAATTTCGGGCGAATGCCGCCTTTACTTCGTGGCGGCTGCTGATGCTCAGTCGCATCCTTTAAGACACGTGTCAGCCTTGGCGTAGAAAGATTGGCTGTCGCAGCCGCGTAAGCCGCATTAATTGAACGTATCAGCGATGTCATGCCCGTCTGCTTCAATGCCGATATGGTGTGAAATTGAGCAAAAGACAAAAAATGCAGTTTCCGTTCAACTTCGCTTTTAACCACTTTCCGCGTATCAGCAGGCAACCCATCCCACTTATTGATCCCCACAACCAATGCTCTGCCGCTCTCCAAAATAAAACCGGCAATATGAGCATCCTGCTCAGATATATCCTGTTGCGCATCAAGCAAAAGCAACACCACATTGGCATCGGAAATAGCCTGAAGCGTTTTAACCACTGAAAATTTCTCGACAGCCTGAAACACCTTCCCGCGACGGCGCAAACCTGCCGTATCAATCAGTGTGTAATGTTTCCCATCCCGTTCAAAAGGAATTTCAATCGCATCACGCGTTGTGCCAGGCATATCAAAAGCAATCACTCTCTCTTCACCGAGCAACGCATTGATCAGGGTCGATTTACCCACATTCGGCCGTCCGACTATGGCCAGGCGTATGGCATGCCCTTCCATTTCCGGCTCCTTTTGAGGCTCCGGCATGCGTGAAACCGCATCCAATGCGCTTGCGAGCATCGTGTGCACGCCATCGCCGTGCGCTGAAGAAATAATGAAAGGATCGCCCAGCCCCAGCTCATAAAAATCAGCGGCAACGGCTGTATATTTCATACCTTCAGCCTTATTGACCACAAGAATCACAGGGCGTCCCGATTTACGAAGATACTCGGTAATCGACTTATCATGCGGTGTGATGCCCTGACGGCCATCAACCATGAAAACAACCACATCAGCCTCAGCAACCGCCTGTTTGGTCTGCTTAGCCATCTCCTGGAAAATCCCGTCTTTGGCAACCGGCTCAAACCCGCCGGTATCGATCACCAGAAACGGACGATCGCCAACCCGGCCTTCGCCATAATGCCTGTCTCGCGTCAACCCCGGAAAATCAGCCACCAAAGCGGCCCTGGATCGGGTTAAACGATTAAAAAGCGTAGACTTGCCCACATTGGGCCGTCCCACCAAAGCCACAACGGGTTTCATATTAATTGATCATTAAAGCCTGAAGACGCCCGCCTGTCGTCTGAATAATCAGCTTATCGCCAACAACAAGCGGCGTTGCCTTGATAGCCGAGCCATCCGTTGCGATACGGGCAACAAATGCGCCATCCTCCCGCGAGAGAAAATGAACATATCCCTGAAGATCACCTACTGCAACTACCCCCATAAAAGAAACAGGCGTCGTCAATGCTCTATAAGCAAGGCGTTCGTTACGCCAGACACTTTGCCCGCGCAGGTTGGAAAAAGCGTAAACAGCGCCTTTCTCATCCGCAGCATAGACAAAATGACTATCAATGCTAACACCCACATCACTCGACAATTCCCTGGCCCACACGCCACCACCGCTGACAACATCATAGCAAGCGACGCGCCCCTGGAAAGAAGATGTGCAAACCAGCCTGCCCAATACAGCCGGCACGCCTGATGTATCCGCAATCCGTTCTAAATCAGTCGTTCCGCGCGGATCGCCCACAGTAACATCCCAATTGATGCCGCCACTCTCCAGCATCAAAGAAATCATCCGGCCACCAGGCAATGCAACAACAGCCGTAGGGCCAACAATCGCAATACCAGGCACCGAACGCAACATCAATGGCGGCAAACGCCGCGTCACCATCCACTTGCGCTCACCTGAATCCGCTTCAAACCCGGAAATCCGATTATCCAACGTCCGCACGACCACCACGTTTGCGCCCACTGCCGGAGCAGAAAGCGCCTCACTTGATAGCTGGGTCTTCCATTTCTCCTTGCCATCCGAATCAAAAGCGAGCAAAACACCATTTTTTCCGGCTACAACAATAGTATGACCATCCGTACCGACACCTGCTGTCAACGGAACACCTGCGGTAATCCGCCATATTTCCCGACCGCTTTCCGGATCAACCCGCACAATCGTGCCATTAGCGGACGCTGTATAAATGCTGTCATAAGTCGCAACCGGGGTAAAAACAAAATTATCAGACGAACCAACATTGAGCGACCAGGAAACGGCAACCTGTCGGCTCTGCTGAAACTCCACAAGTTCTGCAGGGAGATTTTTGGGGACTCCCCCGGAAAAGGGATTAATCGAATCCATCCAGGAACAACCTGACAACAACAGGGCAAAACCGAATGTCAGAACTGTAATCGCATAATGCATAGATTTCCTTAAATATTTCATCCGGCTGTTGCCTCACCACCCAGATCATCCAGTTTCAACTGGATCAGGACTCTGCCCGGATCATCCGCCGCCGCATTAGCCAATGCTGATTGATAAGCTTTCCTGGCCTCATCTAACTTATCCTGAGCATAATAAATATCGCCCCTCCTATCTTCAGCCATACTGGCAAACGCCTTAGGAAATTCTGCTGCCAATACAGCCTGGGCTTCATCATATCTTTTCTCATCCAGCAAAATGCCGGCCAGCCGGATGCGGGCAATCGCTCTATATCCATCACCCTTACCATTATCGATAACCCACTTCAGGCGGCCTTTGGCCACATCCGCCTCTTTAAAATCATAGGCAATACGAGCCGCAATCAAATTAGTCATGGCAGCATAAGCCGTCGCGCCAAACTTTTCTTGCATGTCCGATGCAATTCGTTGCGCCCGTTCATTATCGTTGGCATAAATAGCACTCTGCATCTCATAATACAACTGTGATGCCTGCTCTGCCTGTTTACGTTGATAACTGCCCCAAACAGCCCAGGCAGTATAAGCCGCCAACACGACAATGATGATCCACATCACCAAATTACCGTACTGTTTCCACCAAGCCTTGATAGCGGCTATCTGTTCCTGTTCTTCGAGATCGTATGCCATGATAGTATCAATCTATTCATTCAATGAATGCCATGTGTCGGTGTTTCGCACAAACCACCGCAACCACATCCGCATGCCCCTTTATTGTCATCTTCACTAATTATCCGGTCAATCAGATAATCAGCCACCCGTGCCAATGGAACCAAACTCTGGTTATTCTCCACATCCGGTGAACGCAGTGCTTTGATGCTGGCATGATTGCCTTTCAGTTCATCTTCTCCAAGAAGAATGGCAAAAGCAGCACCACTATCATCAGCACGCTTCATCTGCGCTTTAAAGCTGCTGCCGGCTGCTGCCGGCGAACAGTGCAGTATTACATCAAGTCCCGCACCGCGCAAGACCTCCGCCAACGCAAATGCCTCAAGCATGGCTGTCTCGCCCTGATGGACAATATAAACGTCAGGATTATCAGCCGCATTGACATTTCCCTGCGCTTTCATCAACTCTATCAGCCGTTCGACACCCAGCGCAAAACCGCACGACGGCGTCGGACGCCCTCCCAGCATTTCAAAAAGCGGATCATATCTCCCGCCGCCGCAAACCGTGCCCTGTGAACCCAATTCATCACTGATCCATTCAAACACCGTGCGGTTATAGTAATCCATGCCTCGAACCAGACGCGGATTGATCAAATAAGGGATATTGTTATGCTGCAAAATTTTCTGGAACCCTTCAAAATGCCGAATGGATTCCTCATCCAGATAATCAAGCAGCTTCGGCGCCGCATTAACCATTTCCTGCATAGCCGGATTTTTGGTATCCAGGATACGCAAAGGATTGGAATAAAGACGTCTTTTCGCATCCGAATCCAGCACATCGCTATTCTTCTCAAAATAAGCAATCAGATCAGCCCGGTGACGATTTCTCTCTTGCGCATTGCCGATTGAATTAATCTCAAGGCGGATTTTCTCCAGCCCCAGATCATCCCACAAACGCTGGCACAACAAAATAAATTCCGCATCAATATCCGGCCCGCCAAATCCGAGCGCCTCGGCGCCAATCTGATGAAACTGCCTATAACGGCCGCGCTGCGGCCGCTCATGGCGAAACATCGGGCCAGAGTACCATAATCTTTGGGGGCCGTTATAAGTCAAATTATGTTCCACAACCGCCCGAACAACCCCTGCCGTACTTTCGGGACGCAATGTCAAACGGTCTCCATTCAAAGCATCCTCAAAAGAGTACATCTCTTTTTCCACAATATCGGTAACTGCCCCCAACCCACGCGCAAAAAGGGCTGTCTCTTCAACAATCGGCGTCCTTATACGTTGGTATCCATAACTCTTTAACACGGACTCCGCCGTATTCTCCAGCAATTCCCACAAGAATGCCTCATCCGGCAAAATATCGTTCATCCCTCTTATGCCTGGGATTTTCTTATTCTTATTCGCTTTTTTATCTTCAGACATAACCAATGCCTATCATCCTTTTCCTACTTTGCCGCCACAGCCTCGCCATAATGCGACTGCACATATTTCAGGATCATCTCCTGAAACTGCCTGTCAAGATTATCGCCACGCAGCATCGTCTTCTTTTTACCATCCTCAAACACCATTGCCATGGGAATTTCGCCATTTCCCGGCAAGCTGATCCCAATATTGGCATGCTGGGACTCCCCCGGCCCATTTACAACACAACCCATCACAGCCACATTCATGCTTTCCACACCCGGATACCGGTTTTTCCACACCGGCATCTGTTCCCGGAGATAATGCTGCGTACTATTTGCCAAATCCTGAAAAAGCGTGGAAGAAGTCCGCCCACAGCCGGGACAGGATGTCACCATCGGCACAAAATGACGTAACCCCATGCTTTGCAACAACTCCTGCGCAACAACAACCTCCCGGGAACGAGAACCCCCAGGTTCGGGCGTAATAGAAATCCGAATCGTATCCCCAATTCCCGCTTCCAGCAACACAGACAAAGCGGCAGCCGAAGCCACAATGCCCTTACTGCCGACACCCGCTTCCGTCAATCCAAGATGAAGCGCGTAACGGCAACGCTGCGACAATTCGCGGTACACCGCTATCAGATCCTGCACCCCCGACACCTTGCATGACAAAACAATCCTGTCAGCCGGCAGACCCAATTCCTCCGCCTGAGCAGCGCTCTCCAAAGCCGAAGTCACCAATGCTTCATACATCACGCTTTGCACAGGCCATGGCGTTAAACGGCTTGCATTCTCATCCATGATGCGTTTAAGCAATGCCTGGTCCAAGCTGCCCCAATTTACGCCTATGCGTATCGGCTTCTCATACCGGCATGCCATCTCAACCATCGCGGCAAACTGTCTATCCCTATTCTCACCCATTCCGACATTACCCGGATTGATGCGGTATTTAGCCAGCGCCATTGCGCACTTTGGAAATTCCTCAAGAAGAACATGGCCATTAAAATGAAAATCTCCGATAAGCGGGACATACACACTTTCCGCATCAAGACGTTCACGGATAGAAGGAACCGCCTGCGCTGCTGCAGGCGTATTAACCGTTATCCTGACCAACTCGGAACCAGCCTCAGCCAAATCAACAATCTGCTGAACCGTCTTTTCCACATCAGCAGTATCGGTATTGGTCATGGATTGCACCACAATCGGTGCATCACCGCCAATCACAACAGGCCCTTTCTCTCCGGGAACGGCAACAGCATGTGTTCTCTTACGCGGCGCCAATGCCGATACAATCGGCTTTTCCTGCTGTTTCATCATCAATTATTTCAATTCCACTCTGGCTTCAGAATTTCTTCTTGCTGTTTTCAAAACAAGCGGCCGTTCCCGGAACTCAGCTTCCACATTAACGGCTCTCTCAACAACAAGAACAACCGGTTCATCGATTTCGATTCTTTGCATATCGCCTGCACGACCGTCAAACTCATTCCGCAAAGAAGAATCCATCCTCAAAATCTGAACTCTGGACGGCCCGTTAAAACGCACAATCAACACATTCGGCAATACAGCCGGAACTGCCTTCGGCTGAATCTCTGTGGCTTTAACCTCTTTGGATTGCAATTGCGGCTGAACCGGTTTCTCAACATCAGGTGAAGCCGCCTGTGGCACAACCGCCGCTTTATCTTCCGCCTTCGGGATTGGCTGTTCTTCTGCCGGCTTCTCCTCCTTGCCAGCAGCGCCTTCCGAAAGTGCCGGCATCTTCTCTGGTTCGGTCACAGCAACCTTGGACGCTTCCATTTTCGGGGAAGCCAAGCTCGATGCCGCCCGATTCGTCGCGGCAGCCGTTGGCCCCGCCTTCTTCCGGAATGACAAAGAATCGGATGAAAACCATTTCATGCTATACGCGCCATAAACCAGCACAAGCAATACCACAACCAGAATAATCAAGCCGGTTTTTCCCATTTTGAATTTTTTCCCAAACGGCTGACGACCCTGAACCAATCGCTCTGATACGCTCTGCCTGGGAATCTGATCCAGCTGCTTACTTGCCGGCTCTTCCTTGGAAAACATCGCAATCAGCGGTTCCGGATCAACCTGCAACATTTTTGCATAAGCACGAACAAACCCTCTTGAAATAGCCACGCCATGCAACACTTCATAATTATCCGACTCAAGCTCACGAACCTGGCGCACCGTCATCTTCAAGCTGGCTGCAACCTGTTCCTGCTCCATGCCCGCCGCAATGCGATACGCGGCTAGCTGTGCTCCCGGCCCCAAAACTTTCGGGGCGGGTTCTTTCTCTTCAACAGTCGCTTTCTCTTCAACAACCGGTACCGTCTCTGCTTTCGCATCTCCATTCAATGACGCCTTCGCTTCGTCACGATCAGCAACATCTGGCCCATTCGAGTTTTTTCCCTCCGGCATCTCAACCCCAGGTTGGGAAACATCCTTACTTTCCCCGTCTATTTCATCCATGTTCATTTAAAACTCCAGGTGACCACTGCATTCTCGTCAACTCGCAGCACAGCTTTCATGAAAAGCGGCTCTTTCCCAATTATTAAACATTATTCCTTAAATGTTTATTTTTTCACAAAAACATAACAATCAGTGCAATTCCTCATCCGATTCCGTATAACAAACCTGCATTTGCATCATCCTTCTTTTGACATCGGTTCTATCCTGCACTTCACCTGCCAGCATGCCGCAAGCGGCATCAATATCATCACCGCGTGTTTTACGAACCGTCGTCACAATCCCTGCTTCCAGCAAGATTTTTGAAAAGGCATGAATACGCTCTGGTCTTGAACGGCACAAACCAGATATATCAAAAGCATTAAATGGAATAAGATTAAACTTGCATGACACGGGAGAAGAACGATTCTGGACTAAATCAACCAGCTCCCTTGCATGGTCATCCGAATCATTCACCCCATCCAGCATGCAATACTCAAACGTAATGAAATCTCTTGGCGCATAATCAAGAAACCGCCGGCAAGCCGCCATCAATGACGACAACGGATGCTTGCGGTTGATCGGAACCAGCCTGTTACGCAATGCGTCATTTGAAGCATGCAAAGAAACGGCAAGCGCAACAGGACATTCTTTTGCCAACCGGTCAATCATCGGCACCACACCACTGGTAGAAACCGTCACACGACGACGCGAAAGCCCATAGGCATTATCATCAAGCATCAGCTTTAGCGCACCAACACTGGCATCAAAATTCAGCAGCGGTTCGCCCATCCCCATCAGGACGACATTGGAAATTTGCCGAACCGGTTTACCCTCGTCTCTTTCTGTCATCCGCAAGGCAAATTCAGCCATCCATAATTGCCCGATGATCTCTCCGGTTGTCAGATTACGGCTAAATCCTTGTTTGCCGGTTGAACAAAACAAACAATTTATAGCGCATCCAGCCTGCGTGGAAACACACAATGTCCCCCGATTTTCTTCAGGAATAAAAACCGTTTCAATCGCATTGCCCTGCCCAACATCCAGCAGCCACTTCCGGGTGCCATCAACGGACACATGATCTGCAATCACGGCAGGCGCTGTAATTTGCGCGCAATATGACAACTTTTGACGCAGCGACTTAGCCAAATCAGTCATCTGATCAAAATCACTCACACCTGACTGATGAATCCAGCGCTGCAATTGTCTCGCCCTAAAAGGCTTCTCATTCAAACTGGAACAGTACTCAACCAACTGAACCGGATTCAGATCAAGCAGATTTGTCCTGGCTGCTGTCATGGGTACAAACAAAACAGGCTTGCCACGCGTTACTGGCAAGCCATGTTATCAACGAGAATAGGTTTGGGTTTCCGGAAAGAAAAACGCGATTTCTTTTACCGCTGCAGTCGCACTATCAGAACCGTGCACGGCGTTAGCATCAATTGACTCAGCAAAATCAGCGCGGATCGTTCCTTTTGCGGCTTCTTTCGGATTGGTTGCCCCCATCAATTCACGATTTTTCGCAATTGCATTTTCGCCCTCCAACACTTGTACCATGACAGGTCCAGACATCATGAAACTAACCAAATCCTTGAAAAACGGCCGTTCGCGATGTTCGGCATAAAACCCTTCCGCCTCGGAACGTGACAGTTTAATCATACGTGCAGCGATAATCTTGAGGCCTGCACTTTCAAAACGGGTGTAAATTGGGCCGATTACATCTTTCGCGACGGCATCGGGCTTAATAATCGACAAGGTGCGTTCGATCGCCATTTAAATAAACTCCAATGAAAAAATTAAGACATGACTTTGACATAGCTTTATATTTTATCATGGAAGATTATAAAAACCGGATATGTTTTTCCAATATAAAAAGGGCTTTTTCCTTATGCAGATAGCTTTAGCGGGATAAAAAATCATATCATCGCTATATGAAGAATACATCCTCCTATCACATATTGACTGATAGCTCCTTTTTCTTCTCTAAATGATCAGACTCATCCAAATCAATAGAGAGATAAGTCTCCGATTTCAGGCGTTCCCTGATGATACGGGTTAAATTGCATGAAAGTCCCAAAAAGGTATCTCTTTCCTGCAAAACATCTCGTATCAAAAAATAAATATTGATTTCCTCACATAAATCAAAACATTCGGATTCACGCAAAACGCGATCCAGTTCACCATCATCAAGCTCACCATCCAGCATGGCCGATAACTGCTCTTTCAATGTTTCCTTTTTCATTTTTACTAACCGCTCCTTACAACTCACCACCGCTTATCAATATCGGTTCCCAACAAGGGACGCAATTTAACAGCAACAGCTTCCCTTGCCCTAAAAATACGGCTCCTGACGGTTCCTATCGGGCATTCCATCATCACGGCAATTTCCTCATAGCTCAAACCTTCAATTTCCCGTAACATCAGTGCCGATCTCAGGTCATCAGACAGTTCATTCATAGCCAGACTCACTGTTTCAGCGATTTGCTTCGAGGCAAATACGGATTCCGGCGTATTGATATCACGAAGGTTTTCCCCCTCATTGAACGATTCCATCTGTTCTGCCGTTATATCCGTCGAGGCCGGTACCCGTCTCCCACGGTTATCCAGAAAATTTCTGGCTGTATTAATTCCAATCCGGTACAGCCAGGTATAAAATGCTGAATCTCCGCGAAACTGGTGAAGAGCCTGGTAAGCCTTTATAAAGGTCTCCTGCACAACATCTTCTGCTTCCGTCTGATTATGGACAAAGCGCAAAATCAATCTAAACAGTTTCCGTTGATATTTCGATACAAGTACATCGAAACCCGACTTATCACCTCGCTGAGCACGCTCGACAAGCGTCCTGTCAATTTCTCTTTCAGTTGCCAAAATGAAATATCCTGTATTCAGGTAATTGCAGGAAACTCAATAATTTAGAGTCTCCGAATTGCAATTAGTTCAATAAAAATGAATTTTTACTGCTTTTCATTTTGGTGAACAACCAGCCACTGGCACGCAATGTATAGTGCCTTGAATGCTTCTTCATTAACAGAGTCGGAAAAAATCGTTATAAATTTTCTCTGTTTTGAATCAAACTCCACATGCAATAGAAGCAATATTGGCCAAATGGTTGAGCCATTCACCATATAAAATACTTCTGCATCCGGCACAGTCTGTTCTTGACGAAAATTTTGCACGGACACATTACGTACATCTTCACGTATACGTATTTGTCCGCTTCCGGATATATCAATCCAGAAGGATTTTTTTGAGCGAAAATGCAAAAAAATAAAAAAACCGGCTGAAACAAAGCAAATAACCGTAACGATCATCCTGCTGAAAAGATCGAAAGTCCCTGTCTGTCCCGAAACAATCAGAAAACCAGTCAGAACCATCATGGCAGCCATCCCGAAAGTGCAAACCATAAAAAAACGGGATGGGGCAATTTTTGCGGATACGGCAATCGACATCATTTAATCCATCGAGTGGATATAGAGTATGAAAAAACCCTATTCATTTTGCAATGAATAGGGTTTAAGCATAACAGATTGCGTAATTATATTTTGCCAAACAGCAGTGAACCATTTGTGCCGCCAAAACCAAAAGAGTTTTTCAGCGCATAGTTAATTTGACTGTCTCTCGCTGCATTGGCGCAATAATCCAGATCACATTGCGGATCCTGATTAAAAATATTGATAGTCGGCGGTATGATCTGGTGATGAACAGCCAGCGCGGTAATAACGGCTTCCAGACCGCCAGCCCCTCCCAGCAGATGTCCAAACATGGATTTGGATGAACTGACCACGACTTTCTTGGCATGATCGCCAAGCGTGCGTTTGACTGCAACCGTCTCCGCAATATCACCCAGCGGGGTCGATGTGCCATGCGCATTAATGTAACCAACCTGGTCTGGATTAATGCCGCCATCATTTAACGCATTCAGCATACAGTTGCTGGCGCCGCTGCCGTCTTCCAGAGGCGCGGTCATATGGTTTGCATCAGCACTCATGCCAAAGCCAACCAATTCCGCATAAATTTTTGCACCGCGTGCCTTGGCATGTTCATATTCTTCCAGCACCATCACGCCACCACCTTCACCCAGGACAAATCCGTCACGATCCTTATCCCAGGGACGGGAAGCGGTTGTTGGATCATCATTTCTGGTTGACAAGGCTCGCGCCGATGCAAAACCACCCAGGCCCAAAGGTGAAATGGTTGATTCAGCACCACCTGCAATCATGACATCGGCATCACCGTACGCAATGATTCTTCCTGCAAATCCGATACAGTGTAATCCGGTTGAACAAGCCGTCACAATTGACAGATTAGGCCCCTTCATGCCATAACGAATGGAAAGAAAACCCGAAATCATGTTAATGATGGAAGCCGGCACAAAAAACGGGCTGATTCTGCGAGGCCCGCGATTGGTCAATTCCGTGTGGGTTTGCTCAATCATAGGAAGCCCGCCGATACCGGATCCGATATTGACACCGATACGGCTCGCATTTTCCTCCGTCACCACCAGCCCGCTATCTTCAACGGCCTGAATACCGGCAGCCATGCCATAGTGGATAAAAGTATCCATATGGCGCGCTTCTTTAGCTGGAATATAGTCCTCCAGCTGGAAATTTTTTACCTCACCCGCAAAATGCGTGCTAAAAGCAGACGCATCAAACCGCGTAATCGGTCCAATACCGGATTTCCCAGCTGTTACCGCACCCCACATATCGGCAACGTTATTTCCTACGGGCGAAATACATCCCAGGCCGGTAATAACGACCCGGCGTTGTCGTGTACGGCTCAAACTATTCTCCTTGGTGATTTCGAGAATTAAGACTGCATATTGGCAGTAGCATAGTCGACGGCTTGTTTTACCGTGGTAATTTTCTCAGCCTGCTCATCGGGGATTTCAATCTCAAATTCATCCTCGAGAGCCATGACAAGCTCAACCGTGTCGAGTGAATCAGCACCCAGATCATCGACAAAAGAAGATTCCAGCTTGATCTCATCTTCAGCAACACCCAGTTGCTCAGCGACAATCTTTTTCACACGTTGTTCGATATCGGACATTTGTTGGCTCCAGTTATAAAATGATTGGTAAAGAGTGCGCGCATTTTAACAGGTTTGCGCTTGAAAATTGCATTTTTGATTTTTGATTCTAAAATTGAAAGCTAATTATAGTAAAAAAATTGCCAAACCATCACATCTTTCGTGATCAGTTCATAAACATGCCGCCATTAACATGCAACACCGTGCCTGTAATGTAAGACGCCTGTGGTGAGGCTAAAAAAGCGGTAGCGGCAGCAACATCTTCCGGCATGCCAAAACGCCCCAGCGGGACTTGATGTAATAGATTGGCCGCCTGCTCTTCGGTCAGCAACTTCGTCATATCGGTATCAATGAATCCGGGTGCGACACAGTTTACAGTAATATTACGGCTCCCAAGCTCGCGGGCCAGTGCCCGGCTCATGCCTTCCACCGCGGCTTTGGATGCGGCATAATTCATCTGGCCGGCATTGCCCATCGAACCGACAACAGATGAAATATTGATAATCCGTCCATCACGCTGTTTCATCATACCGCGCAATACAGCACGAGACAGACGGGAAACCGCATTCAAATTGACTTCTATCACTTTATCCCACTCTTCATCTTTCATCCGCATAGCGAGATTGTCCTGTGTAATGCCCGCATTATTCACCAGAATGTGAATCGCTGCGTATTCCTTTTGCACGTCTTCTACGACAGCAAGACAACGCTCTGCATTACTGACATCTAAGACAACGCCCTTTCCGGCATCCGGACGTATCTGGCTTAGCGCCTCAGTAATGGCCGTTGCCCCTGACTGGGATGTCGCCGTACCAATAACCGTAGCGCCCTGCCTTGCCAATTCCAGCGCAATGGCGTAGCCAATTCCGCGCGACGCGCCTGTAACCAAGGCAACTTTACCCTGTAAATTTTGTGAAGTCATTTCAAAATCTCCAGCACATTTTCAAGTGAAGTCTGATCCACAATAGCTTCGCCTGTCAGCGATCCTTCTATGCGGCGGCTTAAGCCTGCCAGCACCTTGCCGGGACCGCATTCCACAATATGCGTTATTCCCATGGATGCCATTTTCCTGACCGTTTCCACCCAGCGCACGGAATGGGCTACCTGCCTGACCAGCGCATCCTTGATGGCTTCTGGATCATTAAGAACCGCAACGTCCACGTTATTGATCACTGGAATCTTAGGCGTCGAAAACGTCAATCCGGCCATGTATTCGCGCAAACGCTCGGATGCCGGTGCTAAAAGAGACGAATGAAACGGCGCCGATACAGGCAGCATAATGGCGCGTTTGGCGCCTTTGGCTTTTGCCGCTTCACACGCACGCTCCAATGCGCCTTTATGACCGGCTATAACAAGTTGCGCCGGCGCATTGAAATTAGCCGGCTCGACCACCTCGCCTTGCGCTGCCTCGGCGCAAGCGGCAATCACATCTTCATCGGAAAGCCCCAGGATGGCCGCCATGCCGCCTTGCCCGACCGGAACGGCTTCCTGCATGGCCTGGGCACGAAAACGCACCAAACGGACAGCATCGGCAAAAGGAATAACACCTGCAGCGACAAGCGCCGAAAATTCACCCAGACTATGGCCGGCAACCACTTCCGGCTCAGCGCCGCCAGCGGCAAGCCATGCACGATAAAATGCAACAGACGCGCTTAACATAACCGGCTGGGTATTGGTTGTCAGATCAAGACTTTCTTTGGGGCCTTCTGCAATCAGCTTGGCAATGTCCATCTGAATGGCATCCGATGCTTCCGCAAGCGATTCGGCAACAACAGGATTACCGGCAAAACCGTTTAACATTCCCACTGCCTGTGAACCCTGACCTGGAAAAACAAAAGCAAATCTAGGCATGTCTGATTTCTTTACAGGTTAAAGTGAATAAAAAAACACACAAACAAATTACATTCTTGCCAGAACGGCACCCCAGGTCAAGCCGCCGCCCAACGCGACCATCAGCACATTCTGCCCGGGTTTAATCCGTCCATCACGAACCGCCGTATCAAGCGCAAGCGGAATGGAAGCAGCAGAAGTATTACCATGCTGATCGACTGTTTCAATCACATTTTTACTTGAAATACCCATTTTTTTGGCAGAACTCTGCATAATACGGATATTGGCTTGATGCGGAATCAGCCAGTCAACATCCGAGACTGATGTACCCGTCATCTCCAGCACTTCCGTGCCGACCTTATCCATTAGGGTCACCGCCAGCTTGTAAACGGCCATGCCATCCATATAAAGAAAAGCCTGCCCTTCAATCGCGCCATTGTTCAGTTTACCGTTCAAGCAAAGAATGTCGCCATAACTGCCATCCGCATGAAGACGCACTCCTAAGATACCGGGCTCATCAGAAGCTGCCAGCACCACAGCACCGGCACCATCTCCGAATAAAACACAGGTTGTCCGATCCTTAAAATCCAGGATACGGGAATAAACCTCAGCGCCTATGACCAAAATTCTCTTATGAACACCTGCACGGATAAAACTGTCTGCAACAGAAAGCGCATAAACAAAGCCACTGCAAACCGCCTGGACATCCATAGCGGCACCGTTATTTGTAATACCCAGCTTTCTCTGGATCACACAAGCTGTATTAGGGAAGCCGCCCAGAAAATCAGGCGTTGCTGTCGCTACAATAATCAGATCAATCTCATTGGGAGCGATCTTAGCCATTTCCAGCGCTTTTCTTGCCGCCTCTGCTCCCAGATCACTCGACTGCACGTCATCATCGGCATAATGCCTTGCGGCAATACCGCTGCGTGTGCGAATCCACTCATCAGACGTCTCCACTCCGGTCGCGGCCAACATCGCTACAAGCTCATCATTGGTAACACGTCTTGGCGGCAAGCAACTGCCGGTACCGATTATCTTTGCATAAACTGTCATGCTGATTTCTGTTCCTGTATCCCCGATTGCACAACAGCAGCCTCGACATTGCTTCCATTTTCAGATTTCTGCAAAAACTCAGCCATCATGGTTGACATGTGCGACATTACATTGCTATTGACAGCGTCGTATGCACGCTTTATTGCACACTCAAACGCAAAAACATCCGCGCTGCCGTGACTCTTAAAAACCAGTCCGCGCAACCCCAGCATACTGGCGCCATTAAAGCGGGAAGGGTTCAGTCTTTCACGAATGGATTGAAGCGCCCGGCCAGCCAGCCAGGCTCCCAACATGGATAAGAGACTGCTCTTAAATTCTGAAACAAGGACATGCCGGACAAAACGGCCAAGTCCCTCGACTGACTTTAAGGTCACATTCCCGACAAAACCATCACAGACAATCACATCACATGTGCCTTCAAACAAGTCATTGCCTTCAACATTGCCCAGATAGTTTAACGTTCCTTTTTTGGCTTCCTGCCGGAGCAACTCACCGGCTTCCTTGACAACCTCATTGCCCTTGATCTCTTCCGTACCCACATTGAGCAACCCTACCCTGGGTTTCGGGTTCCCCTCAACAGCAGAAAAAAGAACCGATCCCATGATGGCAAACTGATGCAGATGCTCAGCTTCACAATCCACATTGGCTCCAAGATCAAGCGCATATGTCGGACCACCTTTCTGATTAGGCAAAATGGCGCAAATAGCCGGTCTGTCGACACCAGGCAGCGTTTTTAAAAGATAACGCGATATAGCCATAAGCGCTCCGGTATTGCCGGCTGAAACACACGCCTGGGCCTCCCCATTTTTGACCTGCTCGATAGCAACCCGCATGGATGAATCTCTTTTCTTGCGCAAAGCGATTTCCAGCGGATCATCCATTTTCACGACTTCCGTTGCATTTTTGATGGAAATGCGCGGATGATTTTCTGCACGAAACTTTCTCAGCTGATCAACAATCTGATCCTCTACACCAACCAGAACAAGTTCTGCATTAGGCACTTGCTTAAGAAATCCAAGACTGGCAGGAATAGTCACCGGTATCCCGTTGTCCCCGCCCATACAGTCAATTGAAATCTTGACGCTATCTGATTCGCTTTGAACCACACCCATACGGATTTTTGGTCCGCCCCTTAACGATTTTTAGTACTGCATAACATAAAATGGCGCAAGGTTCAAAACCTGCTGCGCCATACATATTTTAAAGCCGCTGAATTATTTATTCATCGCTTTTGGTTTTCATAACCTTTTTGCCACGATAATAACCATTCGGGCTCACATGGTGGCGGCGATGTTTTTCACCGGATGTGGGCTCAGTTGACAGATTAGTGGCAACGAGCGCATCGTGGGAACGATGCATGCCACGTTTTGACGGCGATTTCTTGTTTTGTTGGACTGCCATAATTACTCCTGATTCAAAATTTTGGAAATTTTAACACATTCGTGTAGCAATATGACGGAAATCAGATATCTCCGTTTTCCGTGTATATTTAGTTTTCTTCGCTCTTCCCTGTTTTTAAGCCCTGCAGCACAGAAAAAGGCGACTTCTGCTTTTCGCCAAAAACAAGGCGACTGGCATGAGGACAAACATCGTGTCTTGGGGATAGAGGTATAGTCAGCAACGCTTCATCTTCCACCAAAACCAGCATATCGATTTCTTTATCCCCAACGATAACTTCGGTCGGATCATCTTCTTCCAGCCTGTCTTCAATTTCATCTGCTTGCGCCTCACTGCCGGCAAGAATGATGGTTGCCCGGGAATCCAAATCAAAAGGAAACGCCTCCAGGCATCGCTGACACATCAAATCAATCCGGCCCTTAACGGCCAAATCAAGCTGAAGATATCCGGATGGGTTGATTTTCCCTTCAGCAACCCATTGCAGTTCACCAGAACTGCCGGCGCAAACCGCTGAAAGACGTTCCAGCTCTGCGACTTTGATCCTGCCCTCCTGCTTTAAGTTCTTTCGGCAGAATTCGCCGGGATCATTCAGAACAACATTCATATCAAATCGAGTATAAAACCTGCGATAATAACAAAAATATCTCTTTACAGTCAAAGAAAGTGTATGATTTTTATTATTTTTTGATCTTCCATGCCAACACGCCTCTCGCCACGCCTGATTCTTGCATCCGGATCCCTATACCGACGTGAACTGCTGGAACGTCTGCGTATCCCATTTGATGTCATCATTCCTAACATTGATGAAACCCCTCTGGTATCCGAATTGCCGCAAGAAACAGCGCTAAGACTGGCATTTGAAAAGGCGGCGGCAGTCGGAAAAAAATACCAAGATGCAATCGTGATTGGCTCTGACCAAGTCGCCACATTGGATAACAAACAAATCGGAAAACCAGGTACACACGAAAATGCGCTTAAACAATTAATGATCATGCGCGGGCGCCGTGTTATCTTTCATACGGCCTTATGTGTCTGGGATAGCCGGCAAAAACACCCCGAAAAAAACGCGCAAACAGCCAATGTGCAAACGATAGTTACCTTCCGCAATCTGCCCGAAGCCGAGTTCGAAGCTTACCTGCAAGCCGAACAGCCTTATGATTGCGCGGGCAGTGCCAGAAACGAAGCGCTCGGCATCGTTCTTCTGGAAAAAATCGAAAGCACGGATCCGACAGCATTAACCGGTCTGCCGCTCATTACACTGACAACCATGCTGAAAAATTGCGGCATCTCTTTTTTCCCCGAAAACCAATCCGCATGAAACCCGGCATCCTCTATCTGATTCCTGTATCACTCGGCCTGCCTGAAAAAGAAGGGGATACGCTCGCCTGCGTCATTCCGGCCGAAGTCAAGGAAATCACGGCAAGACTTTCTTATTTTATTGCTGAAAACGCCAAATCCGCACGTGCTCATTTAAAGGAGGTTGCCAAAACAAGGGAACTGAGCCAACCCATCCAGCAAATCCGGATTGCCGAACTCAATATACGGACAAAAAAAGAGACTTTTCCTGTACTGTTGGAACCGATTCTTGCCGGTGAGGATGGCGGCCTGATTTCCGAAGCGGGCGTTCCAGCTATTGCCGATCCCGGAGCCGACCTGGTTGAAACAGCGCATCAGGCCGGCATTACGGTCAAACCGCTTGTCGGCCCCTCATCCATATTACTGGCCTTAATGGCAAGCGGGTTAAATGGCCAGAATTTTGCCTTCAATGGCTATCTTCCGGTCAACCCCATTGAACGCGCCAAACAAATCCGTGCGATGGAAAACCGTTCTCGTCAGGATAAGCAAACCCAGATTTTTATTGAAACGCCTTACCGAAATCAGGCGCTCCTTGAAGCTTTGTGCGAAAACAGCAAAGGCAACACCCGGTTATGCATCGCCACAGACCTTACCCTGCCAACCGAAACCATTGAAACGCTGACAATCAGCCAATGGCGAAGCAGGCTGGCACGAAAAGAAACACCCGATATTCAGAGAAAACCCAGCATCTTTCTTTTTCTTGCAACCTGACCAGCTATCCGCTGCCAACCAGAAAAGAAGCGGATATTTTTCAATCATCCTCTTTCGTTCTTTTCACTGGCTTGCCTGCTCCCGTTAATAAGCTGTATTCGGATGAGCCATCCTGCCCCAGCAGAGAAACAAGCCGAGGCATCAGCAACTCCATGCGCGCTTTCAGTGTCCAGGGCGGATTGATCACGAAAAGACCGCTGCCATACAAGCCAAACCTATCCGGAACAGGCTGGCTAACCGTCAATGTCACTTCAAGCCATTCGTTTCCCGGCAGGGATTTGAGTCGATCAGGAAAACGCCGGGCCTCCGGACGCTGCAAAATCGGATACCAAACAATATAGGTTCCACTCGAAAACCGTTTGACGGCATCTGACAGCGCCTCAATGACATGACGATAATCCTGCTTGTTTTCATACGGCGGATCGATCAGAATCACGGCACGACGCGATAGCGGAGGCAACTGGCTTTTCAAAGCGGCAAAACCATCCTTTTTTTCAATCATGACCCGCTTGCCTCGGCTGATTCTTTTTTGGCCATTGCTCATGGCATGCATCTGTATTTTGTTGAAATTTTCCGCGAGAATCCGGCTCTCTGTTGAATGCAACTCAAAAAGCCGCAGCCGATCCTGATCTCGTAATACACTTTCAGCAAAATAAGGCGAACCCGGATAATAGCGCAATACGCCATCCGGATTCAGTTCACGAATGATTTTCATGTATGCCTGCAATTCTGCCGGTATGTCACTCTGACCCCACAGCCTGCCGATACCTGACTCGAACTCCCTGTTTTTCTGTGCTTCAGCCTTAAGCAAAGGATAAAGCGCAGCGCCTGCATGGGTATCGATATAAAAAACCGCCGCTTCCTTCTGGCAGGCATACTGCAATACTTCGAGCAACACCACATGCTTGAGAACATCTGCGTGATTTCCTGCATGAAAAGCATGTCGGTAACTGAACATGGCTAATCCTTATTCGTCAAAAAAGAACGGAACGCCATCATACCTTGAATCCGAACCGGATTTAAAAGAGCTCCAAAAACAATCGGGCTGTTGCCGATAATCGCTTTGTCGCCCGCCAGATGATTGCAGAAGAAGATTGCAGCGTACATCCTGTTATCACGATGCGGTGAAAATCACCAGCCGGGCGGACAGAAAGCGTGGATTCAGGCAGGATAGCAATGCCCAGGCCGCGTTCAACCAATGACAGGATAGCGGAAACATGGTCACTTTCGCAAAATATGTTAGGCGTTAGACCTGCAAACCGCATGGCATCCAGCACCATATCATGACAATGCACACCTTCCTGGCGGTGCATTAAAATCAATGGGACTTCAGCCAACTCATGCAATGAAATACTTTCCATGTTCACCCGTTTTTCATCATTTTTATGTGTTACCGCAACCCAGGCTTCCGTCAGCAGCGGTATGGATTCATAAGCGCCGACAGGCACAGGAAGCCGGACAATACCAAACTCAATCACATGGGCATCCAGCAGTTCCAGCATCCGGTACGTATTACCTTCACGCCAATTAAAACGCACATGCGGATATTTTTCATTGAACATTTTGATGCGGTCGGGAACATACAATCCGCCAATAGCAGGAAGACTGCCAATGGAAAGCACGCCATGAATACCGCGCTCCATATTCCGGACTTCCTCAGCCGTTGTGCTCACCATATCAAGAATCTGGGATGCGCGCTGATAAAATGTATGCCCAGCCTGAGTCAAGCGAAGATGGCGGGTATTTCTCTCAATGAGCTTGACGCCGAGTTCTTCTTCCAGCAACTTAAGCTGCAAGCTCAGTGGCGGCTGTGAAATATGCAGGCGCTCGGCTGCCTTGCTAATGTGCCCTTCTTCTGCAATCGCGCAAAAATAACGAAGCTGTCGCAAATCCATTTTATTTTCAATATATATTTGAAATATATAAATTCTCTATAAAAAAAGTATTTTTAATATATATAGAAAATCTCTACACTGCAATCCAACAGTCTCTATTTTCCATTTGTATCCGATAAAAGGAGGGCATCATGAAAATCTGCATATATGGAGCCGGCGCCATTGGGGGATATATGGCCGTGCAACTGGCAGAAGCCGGCGCAGACATCTGTGTCATTGCTCGTGGCGAGCATCTCAGGGCCATCCAAAAAGAGGGGCTAACACTGCTGATTGACGGCAAGAAAAAAAACGTCAAAATCCCCGCAAGCGATAATCCCATTGATTTTGGCCCTCAGGATTATGTCATCAGTGCCTTAAAAGCACATCAATCTCATGAAAGCGCCAAAAAATTCGCGCCACTGCTCGGTCCCGACACGGCAGTCGTCACTGCCATGAATGGCATCCCATGGTGGTATTTCTATAAAGAAGGGGGAAAACTCGAAGGACGTCACCTGGAATCGGTTGATCCAGGCGGCGAACAATGGAAACACATCGGGCCGGAAAGAGCTATTGGGTGCGTCGTCGATCCGGCAACCGAAGTCATCGCACCCGGTGTCATTGAACATCATGAATTCAATCGTTTCATACTAGGCGAACCAGATGGCACACAATCTGAACGGGTCACCCAACTCGCTGAAATTTTCAAAAAAGCCGAATTCGATGCGCCTGTGCGTGACGCCATTCGCTGGAATGTCTGGCTAAAACTGTGGGGCAACGTCTGCTTCAACCCGATTAGTGCCCTAACCCACCGAACCCTGGACCAGATTACCCAAGGCCCCTTACGTGAATTATGTATCAAGGCTATGGAAGAAACCAAAGCCGTAACCGATGCCCTCAATGTGCACATTCCAAAAGAAATGATGGCGCGCCGTCTGGACGTTGCCAGCAAAGCCGTCGGCCACAAAATGTCCATGCTTCAGGATATAGAAAGACATCGCTCTATGGAAATTGATGCGCTTGTGACTGCCGTGCAAGAATTAGGGCGCATGACCGGCGTGCCCACGCCAACAGTGGATGTTCTGCTGGTACTGGTACAGGAATTGGGTCGCCAGGAAGGATTATACTAATCTGCGAATGGATGAAAAAAAGAAGGAAATGCCATGAAACCACTTCTTGATTTTGCAAAAAACTGGACGCTGCCGCTCGCAATCGTTATTGGTGCAGCCGGTTTTCCTGTCTTCGGATACTTTTCCTTCTTTTTGCCGTACCTCATTTTCGCAATGCTGCTTCTGACTTTTTGCCGTATTCCGCTAAGCGAAATACGTTTCAACGTCATGCACCTTTGGCTCCTGATTCTTCAGGTTGGCGGCAGCGTACTGGCTTATGCGGCAATCAGGCCATTTAACGCCCTTCTTGCTGAAGCAGCCATGGTCTGCGTCATCGCCCCTACCGGAACAGCCGCTGTCGTGATCACCCGAAAACTAGGAGGAAATGCTGCAAGTCTCACCAGTTTCGCCATCCTGTCCAATTTCGGCACAGCGATAGCAGCACCCCTTTTCTTTCCTCTTCTCCATCCGGAAAGCAGTCATATCGAATTTTGGCATGCCTTTTTTATCATCCTGCTAAAAATTTTTCCGCTGTTGATCTTGCCTTTTTTGGTTGCGATGTTTCTTCGCCGGTTCACGCCGGCACTGAATGAAAAACTAAGTAATCTACATGACTGGGCTTTTTACATGTGGTCATTAGCCCTGACAATCGCGATTGCAAAAACGGTAAAAACACTCATCCATGATCCTGCCGGCGGCATGATCATCGTCTGGTTGGGGTTAGTCGCCATCGCTGTCTGCTGCGCTCAGTTCTTCACCGGCAAGCAGTTGGGACAATTTTATAATGAACGTATCACGGGCGGGCAGGCGCTGGGACAAAAAAATGCCATCCTTGCAATATGGATGGCAGACACATACCTCACGCCCATCACATCAATTGCCGCAAGCGCGTATCTTATCTTTCAAAACCTTTTCAACGCCTGGCAGCTCTGGATGGTAAGACGCGAACAGGAGAAAGCGACAAACGTCAAACCATCTAAAAATCTTGTATCAGATTAATATCTAAATCTGCTCCGGCTCAAACATACAATACATTAAAAAAAAGTCTCCTGATCAGGAGACTTTTTATTGACAACTATTTTTATAATCAGAACAAATCAACCGAACCCGCCATCGGTTCACCTCTGAGGCGATTTGCGTAATCCAACTCGCGATTAGTAATCGTGTTGTTATTGAGGCGTTTGAGTTTCTTAACCATTACTCTGCCTGTTCTAGGAAAGAAATAAACTTTCCGTGGATAAACATCTTCCAGATCTTCCGCCGTAACCCTGATTCTTTCCGTTTTCAAGTAGTCACGGACAAACTGGGAATTGCGCTGTCCAACATTAATCGTGCTAAAACTGCTTAAGACATGCCCTCCGCCAAACACCTTGGCTTCCAGATTTTCCCGGCTGGCGCCGGCCTTCAACAAATCATTGACCAGTATCTCCATTGCATAAGTGCCATAGCGCATCGAAGAAGAAAGCAAGCCTTCACCATCATTATTATTCTCTGGAAGCATGAAGTGGTTCATGCCGCCCACTCCGGTAACCCGATCACGAATACAGGCCGACACACACGAACCCAATACGGTGACAATCACCATGTCTTTCGGCGTAAAAAAATATTCCCCCGGAAGAATTTTTGCGGCATCAATATCAAACGAACGATCATAATAAATATTGGTCGCAAACTGATTTTGTGCAGTTGTACTCATGTATTCATGTTTCTCTTTGTTTCCAACACCGGTTTAGCACCTGCAAGCGCTGGTGATAATTTATAGACGGTTTTTCCAACCAACTTGAAATCATTGCTCACATAGGTGAAATTCTCGGAATGGCCCGCAAACAGCAAACCATCCGGCTTCATCAGCGACACAAACCGGGAAAGAATTTTTCCCTGAGTCTGTTTGTCGAAATAAATCATAACATTGCGGCAAAAAATAGCATCGAACGATCCTCTTATCGGCCAGTTGCTTTCCAGCAAATTCACCTGGCGGTAAGTAATCAGATCCCGTAACTCCTGCCGGACACGCACCATACCTGCATGCTTGCCTTTTCCGTTCAAAAAAAACTTCTTAAGATAATTCTGTGACAGTTTTTCAACTTTATCACTACTATAAATACCGTCAGCAGCAGTTTTTAGTACATTGGTATCAATATCTGTTGCAATAATCTGTACCGGCGGCTTTAGGGAATTAAAAGCTTCACACAATGTAATGGCAATAGAATAAGGCTCCTCACCGGTTGAGCTCGCAGAACACCAAACCGTAAAAAGGCCATCTTCCTGTTTCTTTTTCGCATGTTCCGCCAAAATCGGAAAATGTTGCGCCTCACGGAAAAAAGAAGTCAGGTTGGTCGTCAAGGCATTGGTAAACGCCTCCCACTCATTTTCCATTTTACCGCCTTCAAGCTGATCCAGATAAGAACTGAAATCCTTATAACCTGTTGTGCGCAGGCGACGCGCAATCCGGCTGTAAACCATCTCTTCCTTGCTATCAGCCAGTGTAATACCTGCTCGCTTGTATATCAGCGAACGAATGCGTCTGAAATCATTGGTCGTAAAATCAAACTCTTTTGATGAACGCAAATTGTTGTTATCTGCTTTTGTCATTTTTGTCCGTTTTCACATCAGCTCAAAAATTGGTTTTATCACAAAACATTATATAGATTCTGTCATTGTAAAGGTTTTTCTAAAACATTGCCCAATGCCAACTTTTTTATAATCTTAACCTGTATTATCCGAATTAATCGAAAACCGTTCATTTTTATTTTGTCAAAATAAAAATAAGGGGCAACATATAACATGAAACATGATAAAAAACAGTTAAAATGGGGCCTGGCGCAGCATGGACAATGCTCTGCCGGTATGCTTTCAAAAAACCATAATCTGCCATAACTCCTGGAAAAACATGAAACTCATTTTATGTTTTTTCCTCATAAACGTATACATCAATGAGAGACAGCCAGTGGTTCAATGCCCTTTTGCAGACATCATTCGATGAAATTTATATCATTGACGGCCAAACATCACGCATTTTGCACGCTAGTAAATCGGCATGTGCTAATCTGCAAAGACCGTTTGACGAATTGCGCGGCTTGCCTTTTTCAACTCTGGCAGCCTCTTCGTCAGAAACACAGCTTGAACACTGCCTGCACTCTCTAAACAAACGAACCCGCAATAAAGAACCGCTTGGTTTCAGTGCGGTTTTCGTCAGAAAAAACGGAACAGCTTACCCTATCCTTTTTCGCTTACAAAAATGTAAGATCAATCAAATACCGACGATCATCGCTGTCGGTCAGCCGCAAATCCCCCGGAAAAAGGAAGACGCCGATGCCCAACATGCTTCCAACGCATTTAAAATCCCGGATCTGCAATCGGAAAATGATACGCCCTGGCTCGTCTATCAAATCATCCAAAAAAACGACGGAAGTATCTCTTTCCCTTACCTAAGCAACGGCTGTAAACACCTGCTAGGCATCACACAGAATCAGCTCTATGCCAATCCTGATCTTTTTCTCTCATTAATTCTTCCCCAGGACCGTGATTCATACATTGAATCGATGGCCGATTCTGCCATTTATATGAAAAGCTGGAACTGGGAAGGCCGCATCTGGGTCGATTCCATCAAGGAAATCCGGTGGATCAACCTGCTTGCCACGCCGTTTCAACTGAATGATGGCAGTATGCAATGGGAAGGCATTATGACCAACATCACTCAAAACAAGCAGGATGAAATGGAAATCAAGCTTTCAAGGACACGGCTTGCCGAGCTTTCTGCGCACATTGAGGAAGTCAAAGAACGGGAACGCACTCAGATATCACGCGAAATACACGATGACCTTGGCGGTAACCTGACTGCCATCAAAATGGCCCTCGCACTGCTGACAAAACGCCTTCCGAAAAATCGTCCTGAACTATCTGAAAAGGCAGAATATCTTGACCAGCTTGTAGACAGAACCATCGAAGCTGCCCATCGCATCTCCAGCAATATGCGTCCAAGTATTCTGGATATCGGCATTGTGGCGGCTCTGGAATGGCAGGCGGGCGAATTTACACGCCAATCAGGTATCCCATGCCACTTTGAATCCACAGCCCCGGAAATACAATTACAGCCCGCACAGTCAACCGCGCTTTTCCGCATTGCCCAGGAAGCGCTAACCAATATTGCCCGCCATGCTGAAGCCAGCAAGGTTTCCATTGAACTAACGACCAGCAGATCACACGTCCAGCTCAAAATTACCGACAATGGAAAAGGCATCTCCGTCGCGGATCGTATGAAACCGCAATCCTTTGGCATTCGCGGCATGATCGAACGCGCGCATGCGCTTGCCGGAAAAATATCCTTTGACTCTGTGCCGAAAAAACGAAATACCATCACTGTCGTGATACCGTTCACTGATTTGTTTTTTAACCCGGAAATAAGCTTGCCGGTAAAAAATTGACTACACTCTCGTCATATTCCACTTTTTATTAAAGAATCGTGAAAGAAAAAAACCTCATCCGTGTCATGATTGTTGACGACCACGCCATTGTTCGAGAGGGATTAAAGCAAATCCTGGCGGATACGAACGATATTGTCGTGATCGGGGAAGCAGAAAACGGGCTGGAAGCCATCAAGCTGGCCCGAACACAGGAAGCGGATATCATGCTTTTGGACATCACGATGCCAGACAAAAACGGCATTGAAGTCTTAAAGCAGATTCATAAGGAAAGACAAAAACTCTCCATCCTCATGCTTTCCATGCACCGTGAGGATCAGTATGCTATACGCGCACTCAAAGCAGGGGCCGTCGGCTATCTCAACAAACAAAGCGCTCCAAATGAACTCGTCAAAGCCATTCGCCAAGTTGCGGCAGGAAACAAATATATCAGTCCGGCATTAGCACAAGAACTGGCCCATCATGTGACCGCAAACTCAGAAAAAATGCCCCATGAATCCCTGTCTGACCGGGAATTTCAGACATTGCTGATGATTGCAGGGGGAAAATCCGTGTCAGATATTGCCGCTGAACTCTCGCTATCCGTTAAAACCGTCAGCGAATACCGCTCCCGGCTGCTATCAAAAATGAGTCTGAAAAACAATGCGGAACTGATGCATTACGCCATCCGGCACAAACTGGTTGTTGAATAATCACGTTATGACAAAAATTCTTTAAACCACGCCAAGTGAAATGAATGCAAAACAATTTATCACTTTAAAAAAACGTGGAATAATATATCGCTATATATGGAAATAAAAGTGATTCTTTTGCTGCCGGCAAGTTTTAGCGGTTGATTCCCAGACCGTATAAACAAAATGAATAATAAACCACAACCTAAAAAATCGACTGCGGATATTGCCAGGGAAGCTTTTCGTCTTCTTGGAGCCCGGCGAACGGCTCCAACCCCTGATGCTTACAAAGCCGCTTTTTTTGAAGTTGTAGGAATCGAACCATCCAGTGACACGTCAAAGGAAGAATCTTTCTCCAAAAAATTGACTGAAAAAAAGAATGAAGAAGATAAAAATTATGCCGAAATAGTCGCTATTCTCGAAAATTTTGCACAAAACCTGATTCGCTTTCATGATGAATTTGCCAATAACGGATCGCAACTTCTAGCGGCTATACAAGCGAACGATTTCAAAAAATGTAATAAATTGCTGGATGAATTGTTAAAACAATATCTGAAACCAGTATCCAGTTCTACACCACTATCCAATCCGGAGCCTGCCAAAAACCCCAAACGTAATCTAACCAATGAATTACGTGATCTGTTGATCCGGACGCTTTCTTTTGGTTTGACAACGCTCCTGTACGATACGCCGGACCTGGCTAATGAAGCGGAAAATTTGGGAGAAGCGCTAAAAACAGCAGAAGATGAGAAGGCATTTGAAGAAATTACCAAACGTTTAAAACAGCTCTGCTTCCAAATCGAAATGAAAGGTGCGAGCAGTGCTGAGCAACAGGAATTGCTCCTGCGCCTTTTCAGGTTGCTGCTCAACAACATTGGAGAACTCCTGGAAGATGACAGCTGGCTTCGGGGACAAATTGAAATCATACAGGAACTGATCGCCGGATCGGTTAGTTTCCGTGCGCTGGAAGATGCCGAAAGTAACCTAAAAGAAGTCATCTACAAACAGGGACTGTTAAAACACAGCCTGAATGAAACCAAGGAAAGCATCAAGCGAATGATGATCAGCTTTATCGAGCAGCTGAGCTTCATGACAGAAAATACAGGCAACTACCACAATCGCATCCAGACACTCTCTGAAAAAATCAGCAAAACCAGCAATGTCATTGAGCTCAATGCCATATTGGAAATGATTATGCACGAAACCAAAGCCATTCAGACGAATACGCTTGTCTCACTTAATCAGATGCAATCGACGCATGCAAGGGTGGAAGAAGCTGAGATGCGAGCCAAAGATCTCGAAAACCAGCTTGAACAGATGAGTGAACTCGTTCGTGAAGACAAGCTCACCGGCAGCCTGAACCGGCGTGGCATGGAGGACGTATTCGAGCGGGAAATTGCGCGCTCGGAAAGACACGACTCACCACTGTGCATCGCTTTGCTGGACCTGGACAACTTCAAGATGCTCAATGACACCTATGGCCATTTAGCTGGTGACGATGCCCTGATCCATCTGGTTCGTATCGTCAAGCAGACACTCCGTCCCACGGATGTCGTTGCGCGGTATGGCGGTGAGGAATTTGTCATCCTTTTCCCGGAAACCCAGATTAATGACGCCATCTTTGTGATGCAACGCCTGCAAAGAGAATTAACGAAGCATTTCTTCATGCACAATCAGGAGCATATCCTGATTACATTCAGTGCCGGCGTTGCCCTGCGCAAAAAAGATGAAAACTGGGATATGGTTACGCATCGCGCAGACAAAGCCATGTATGCTGCAAAAAAAGCGGGTAAAAATCGGGTTTTCGCAGCAGAATAATCCCGCTAAACCACCGACAAACTGAAAGCAAAAAATGCTGGAAATTCCCCAAACAGGCGAATTTCCGCAAGAATGTGTTCTTTTATTAAATGGTTTCTTTTCTTTAAAAAGTGACGACCTCGTTCATGCCAGCTTCTTTTACTTTATAAAGCATGTCATCAGCCTGCGAAATAAAGTCGTCAACCGAAACATTTTTCCGCGAAGGCCATCGTGTAATGATGCCAATGCTGGCAGTCACTCCTATTTGTTTCCCGCCTATACTGAAAGTGGCCGTACTCTCAATTTTTGCACGAATTCGCTCGGCAGCATCTTTCGCTCTGATTGAATCCGTTTCCGGCAGCAATATAATAAAGTCGGAATTATCGTCTTTCCAGCGCGCAACAAAATCAATCGTACCCCTGATAGATTCCATAATGACTTGGCCAATTTTTTGCAATGCCACATCACCTTGTTCATACCCGCATGTATCATTGTAGTCTTTGAATTTGTCTAGGTCGACCAACAAAATACTGATAGGCGCCTTTTCCCTTATCGCACGATTCCATTCCAAATCCAAACGATGATCAAAACTGCGCCTGCTTGGTATTCCTGTCAACTTGTCTTTCCAGCCAAATTTTGCCAACTCTAAAATGTTGCCTGCAAGTACTTTATAATTGCCGGGAAATTCCCCTGTATCAAAACGGTAATTGTGGTTGCCTCTCTCATGCTCGAGAATCATCTCATTAGTATATCCAAGCAGCTTGCGCAGGGAATCCTGTACCATCCCCAAAGACTTACCCAGTTGACCTACCTCATCCTCACCCTTTGCGTCTATTCTGACATTCAGGTCCCCTTCCGCGATACGGTTCGCATTTTTTGACAACATAATAATGGGGCGACTGAATAATGAAATCACAAAAAATAGTAATGTCATGGATATGGCAAACCCGATTAAGCCGGTAATAACGGAATTCTTAATAAAATCTTCTGATAAATCCCTTGATAGATCCTTTGATAAATCCAGAGCCATAACAGCAAGAACTTTATTTTGGGAATCCAACAGCGGCTTGTAATAAGTCTTCTGGCGTTCTCCCAGTAGATTTACATCGTCAAAATATTCCGTTTTTTCAACCAGAATTTTCGCCAAAGTAGAAGTAAGCTTTACGTCTGTGACTCGTTGCTTGTTCCTCATCAGCGTCGTGATAATTTTTTTATTGTCATAGAAAAGGGAAACATCAAAACCAAAAAGCTCTTTTATTTTCCGCATCACGCTATCGTCATCCAACCTTACACCTGCAGAAATAGCGCCTAATAGCGTACCATCCGTATCATACACAGGCGATCCGGTGCAAATAAAAACCTTTACAAAGGGCCCGGATTCAAAGTGCGTCGACACTTCACCGTTTAACACGCTTTGCACATCCGAGTGATTCAAAATCGAACCGCCGGAATCAGTATCAGGGATCCTTGCCAGCACCTTACCTTTACTGTCGTATATGGTGAAATTCATCGCCGGGAAGAAGGAATCCACTACCGGGAACCTCTCGCGAACAGGCATAAAAATGTTGATTAATTCGCTCTTATCACGATTTTTGATGGCTTTTACGAAATTGGGATCCCGTGCTATTAAAAGGGCAGCTGATCGAGAATACTTTTTGCCTGCATCAAGGTAAACATCCAGGCTGTGAGCGCTGACGCGAAGCTGTTCTTCTACAAGAGACTCATCAAATATAAGAGAATCGCTAAGTTTTATAACTCTTGCAAATAAACAAAAATTTATGACAACAGTAAAAAGAATTAAAATGATAGCCGTTGAAAAAATAATTTTGTTCTTGAAACTTTTTTTTAACATATTAATATTAATTGCGGCGAATTGCATTCTTGACAACGTTTTCACCTGGAAATGTTTATTCTTGGCAAGATTGTAGCACACCTAACAAAACTAAAAGTTAATTTATATTATTTCACAAAAAAATCAGAAAAAACGGCATGCGCTATTTGCTCATCATTGCAAAAATGGGAGCAAATTGAACGATTGATGCAGAAAATAATCTGCTTATATTGTTTTTCTCATACAATCTGGACTCGAAAAACATCCGGGGAAAACAAACAGAAAACCTGCCTGTTTTTTTGCATTTACTTTATTGGAGACTGCGATGAAATTCCGCTTTCCTATTGTCATTATTGATGAAGACTACCGCTCTGAAAACACCTCAGGGCTCGGTATACGCGCACTGGCGCAAGCCATCGAAAATGAAGGCATGGAAGTGCTGGGCGTAACCAGTTATGGCGACCTGTCACAGTTTGCACAGCAGCAATCTCGCGCCTCGGCATTCATTCTGTCTATTGATGATGAAGAATTCGGCGCAGGAACGGAATCCGAAGTCAATGAAGCGCTGGAACCGCTTCGGGCGTTTGTCGAAGAAATCCGCTATAAGAATGCCGATATCCCGATTTATCTCTATGGTGAAACCCGCACTTCGCGTCATATCCCCAACGACCTGCTACGGGAACTGCACGGATTCATCCATATGTTTGAGGATACACCTGAATTTGTCGCCCGTCACATTATCCGTGAGGCAAAAGCCTATCTGGACGGGCTTGCCCCACCGTTTTTCCGCGCGCTGATGCAGTATGCGCAGGATGGCTCCTATTCCTGGCATTGCCCAGGCCATTCCGGCGGTGTTGCCTTTCTCAAATCACCAATAGGACAAATGTTTCACCAGTTTTTCGGTGAAAACATGCTCCGCGCTGACGTCTGCAATGCGGTTGAAGAACTTGGACAATTGCTTGACCATACAGGGCCGGTCGTTCGAAGCGAACGCAACGCCGCCCGTATTTTCAATGCCGATCATTGCTATTTCGTCACAAACGGCACATCGACATCCAACAAAATCGTCTGGCACTCGACCATTGCCGCCGGCGACATTGTCGTCGTAGACCGCAACTGTCATAAGTCAGTGCTGCATGCCATCATCATGACCGGCGCCATACCGGTCTTTCTGATGCCGACCCGCAATCACTACGGCATCATCGGCCCCATTCCCAAAGCAGAGTTTGAACCGGAAAATATTCGCCGGAAAATCGAGGCAAACCCATTTGCCCGTGATGCCGCGATCAGAAAACCCCGTGTGCTGACGCTGACGCAATCGACTTATGACGGCATTATTTATAACGTGGAAACCCTTAAGGAAATGCTTGACGGCGAGATTGATACGCTCCATTTTGATGAAGCCTGGTTGCCGCATGCCACTTTCCATGATTTCTACAAAGACATGCATGCCATCGGTAAAAACTCCACACGCGCCAAGAAATCGATCATTTTTTCAACGCAATCAACTCATAAATTGCTTGCAGGCCTGTCGCAGGCTTCACAGATCCTGGTTCAGGATTCAGAAACCGTCAAACTAGACCAGGATGTTTTTAACGAAGCCTTCCTGATGCATACATCCACTTCTCCGCAATACGCCATCATCGCTTCCTGTGATGTGGCCGCCGCCATGATGGAACCGCCTGGCGGAACGGCCCTGGTCGAAGAATCCCTTTTGGAAGCGCTTGATTTCAGGCGCGCCATGAAAAAAGTATCCCAGGAATATGGGCAAGACTGGTGGTTTAAGGTTTGGGGACCCGATCAATTTGCCGAGGACAATATCGGGGAACGCGAGGACTGGCTGATACGCGCTGAAGATACCTGGCATGGATTTGGAAATATTGCCCCCGGATTCAATATGCTTGATCCGATCAAGGCCACCATTATCACCCCAGGACTCTCGCTGGACGGCAACTTTAACGAAACAGGTATTCCTGCCTCCATTGTAAAAACCTATCTGGCCGAGCATGGCGTGATTATCGAAAAATGCGGCCTATATTCCTTTTTTATCATGTTCACCATCGGCATTACCAAAGGCCGCTGGAATACGCTTCTCACCGCCTTGCAGCAATTCAAGGATGACTACGACAAAAATCAGCCGATATGGCGTATTCTGCCGGAATTTGCCGCCCGTTCACCGCAATATGAACGCTTTGGACTCAGGGAACTCTGCCAGAACATTCACGATTTTTACCGTGAATATGATGTCGCCCGCCTGACAACGGAAATGTACCTCTCCGATATGATCCCGGCGATGAAACCGGCTGATGCCTTCGCCAGAATGGCACATCGGAAAATCGAGCGTGTACCGATTGACGAACTGGAAGGCCGGGTAACGGCCATTCTACTGACGCCCTATCCTCCCGGCATCCCTCTTCTTATCCCGGGCGAGCGCTTTAATAAAACCATTGTGGACTATCTCAAATTTGCCAGGGACTTCAATGAAAAATTCCCAGGGTTTGAGACAGATGTGCACGGCCTCATCACACGGGAAACAAATGGAAAACGCGGGTATTTTGTGGACTGCGTAACGGATTGAACATGAAAAACTTTGTCAGCCGATGGCTGGCAAAGTTTAATCATCGCTGCGTGTATAGGCCATAATCACTTTTGTATGTCGGGAAAACTGCTTTAACAATTCTGCCCGTTTTCCCAGTTCAAAATCGTCAAAATCAAAACCCGGCGCCACGGTACATCCGACAAAGGAAAACCCTGCCCCATCAACCGGCCTGGCGCCAAACCAATAGCCTGCCGGCACAACATACTGCACCCATTCACCTGCTGCGACATTTTGTCCTAGCAACACTTCGGAAAATTTCCCTTCCGGTGAAATCATGACCAAACGTAATGCGCCTCCCAGGTAAAAATGCCAGATCTCATCCTGTCGGATCCTGTGCAAAGCGGAAAAATCACCTTCCTTCAACAAATACAGGATGGCCGTACCGACATTTCTCGTTCCGATAAAACCTTCCGGTAAATAGTGCACCGGAATCACTTCAGACGAACGATAAGTTTCTGCATAATGCCCGCCTTCCGGATGTGTTTTTAACTGGTATTGCCTGATAATTTCCGATGCTTTTTCCTGATCCTGGCTTGTCATGTCAACTTTCACTCTTTCACACCGCACCCAGCCAGCATGCTGAAAACGGATTCTCGTAAATGTAAAAAATGCCAGGAAACCGTTGCTTCTGACATTTCTGCAAATCCCGTTCTAAATGAATATCTCAGAACCGTTCAAACAATCGTATTATTATCAATTTCTTGCAGGAAAACCAACTTGCTGAACATCGGCATCCCCATGCGCATATTCGAAAAGAGAATCCATCTTGCGGTTCTTGTTCAAATATCGGCTTATCCTCCTAGCATATCAGATGCTACAACATGATTAACCGGATTCCGGAATAACAAAGCCGAAACAAAGCATACCGAGAGGGTGAAATAGGCCGCTATTTCTCTTGCTTTTCAGTTTGCACCCGAATGCTTCATGAGCATTTCCTTTTTTGAAATCAAAGATCAATACGTCAAAACCAAGCTATCTTATGAATCGCTTTGTCTGGTAGATTCAGAATACAAATAGATTGTTACAAACCAGTGACTTGGAAATACTTTGTTGACTGGAAAAGAAAAACGCCCAGACATTTCGGGCGTTTTTATCAGAAACAACAACAAAATTATTTAGCCTGAAATTACTTTTTCCTTTTTAACAATCTCAGTATCTGCTTTCGCCACGCGCTTTTAATTTCCTTCCCCTTCAACCAGAATAAACCGATAAATCAGCGCTCCGATTAGCCCACCAATCAAAGGCGCTGCCCAAAAAAGCCATAGCTGTTCCAGCGGCCAAGAAGCACTCGCGAAGATCGCTTGCGATGTGGAACGGGCCGGATTGACTGACGTATTGGTCACTGGAATACTAACGAGATGGATGAGTGTTAAGCAAAGACCAATTGCAATCGGAGCAAAACCAGCCGGCGCTCTCTTATCGGTTGCGCCCATGATGACGAAAAGAAAGACCGCCGTCATGGCCACTTCCATGACAATAGCCGCAGTCATGCTATATCCGCCTGGAGAATGCTCACCGTATCCATTGGCTGCAAAACTGCCAATTTCGGCGCTAGGCTGCCCCATAAAAACGGTATAAAGCAATGCCGCAGCAAAGAGCGCGCCCAATACTTGCACAACCACATACGGCAAAACCATGCGATAAGGAAAACGCCCGCCGACGGCTAAACCCAGTGAAATAGCTGGATTCAGGTGACACCCTGAAATATGTCCAATGGCAAAAGCCATAGTTAAAACCGTCAGGCCAAAAGCAAAGGCCACCCCATAAAAACCGATTCCCGTTTCCGGAAACGTTGCCGCAAACAGCGCACTGCCGCAACCACCAAAAACCAGCCAGAATGTGCCGATAAACTCGGCAGAAAGACTTTTAACTGACGACATCATTTTTCCTTTCCGAAGTATGAAAACATCAAAACCAATCTTAGACAGCATCATACTGATGACGATAAGACTATCACTATCCGGATTTGTTCTATAGCGTCACGCCAAAATACGTGCCTCATGCTAAAAAACAAAACAAGGGATGCGCAATTTTTTCTTATCCTTCATAATACCTGCCTGTTTCCAATATCCGTATCCCGGCATCATCATGAATCCGTATCTGAACCGGCTCCAGGCCTATCCGTTCGAAAAGCTGCGGCAACTTTTTGCTGGTACTTTACCCAACACATCGCATCAACATATCAATCTTGGCATTGGCGAACCCCGGCATCCAACCCCGGCATTCATCAAACAAGCCATTTGCAATAACCTTGATGGATTAGCCAGTTACCCTGCCACAATTGGTCAGGACGCACTCCGGCAGGCCATTGCCGAATGGTTGAAGCAACGTTATCGCATTCCTCTCCCGGACCATACGACACAGATCATTCCCACGCTAGGCTCAAGAGAAGCCCTCTTCTCACTGGCGCAAGCCATACTGGATCCATCAGAACACAGCCTGGTTATCTGCCCCAATCCGTTTTACCAAATTTATGAAGGAGCAACTCTGCTTGGCGGCGCTGAGCCTTACTTTGTCAATGCCGACCCCAAAAGCAATTTTAATTGTGACTATGATAGTATACCTGCTGCCGTCTGGGAACGTACGCACCTTCTCTACCTATGTTCTCCTGCCAACCCGACCGGAGCCGTTTTAACGCTATCACAATGGGAAAAACTGTTTGCGCTGTCCGACCAGTACGGATTTACCATTGCCTCAGACGAATGTTACTCTGAAATCTATTTTGGCCAAGAAGCGCCTCTGGGTGGACTAGAAGCGGCACATCGTCTTGGCAGGAAAAACTATCCTCGTTTAATCATGCTCTCAAGCCTATCCAAACGCTCCAATGTTCCAGGCATGCGTTCAGGATTCGTGGCGGGTGATGCGAATATCCTCAAGAAATTTCTGCTATACCGTACCTATCATGGCTGCGCCATGAGCCTGACCATTCAAAACGCCTCCATTGCAGCCTGGCAGGATGAAAACCATGTTATCGAAAACCGGGCAAAATACAGTGCAAAATTCGAAGCCGCCACGCCCCTTTTGCAGGAAGTACTGGATGTCTCCTTGCCTGATGCCGGTTTTTATCTATGGGCGGATGTATTCAAAACAACAGGGCTGACCGATACGGAATTTGCCGGAAAGCTTTATGCTGACTATAACGTAACTGTTCTGCCGGGAAGCTTCCTGGCACGGAAAGCGCATGGCGTCAATCCCGGTGACAACCGCATTCGGATTGCGCTCGTGGCTGAAGAAGAAGAATGTATGGAAGCCGTGCGCCGCATCACCGATTTCATCGGATGTTTATAATGTTTTCTTTCAATAATAACTGTAACCGGCAATTCATATGAAACAAGACCTGCAAAAAACCATCGAAGATGCCTGGAAAAACCGCGTCAACCTCACTGCCCTATCATCTTCAGCAGAAATCCGCGAAGCGATCAATGAAGTCATTAATCGCCTGGACCAGGGAACCCTGCGTATTGCAGAAAAACACAATGGCGAATGGATTGTGAACCAATGGGCCAAACAAGCCATTCTGCTTTCTTTCCGGATGGAAGAAAATGTTGCCATGCCTGTGGACACATCCGGCACCTATGCCATGCACTTTTATGACAAGGTTGCCAGCAAATTTGCGGCCTACACAGAAGCAGATTTTGCCCGTAGCGGTTTTCGGGTTGTGCCACCGGCTGCCGCCCGGCGCGGCAGCTTTATCGGAAAAAATGTGGTCATGATGCCATCGTTCGTCAATATCGGCGCCTATGTGGATGAAGGCACCATGATTGATACGTGGGCCACCGTCGGTTCTTGCGCACAAATCGGGAAAAACGTTCACCTATCCGGCGGCGTAGGCATCGGTGGCGTACTCGAACCCATGCAGGCCAACCCGACCATCATTGAGGACAATTGCTTTATCGGCGCCCGTTCCGAAATCGTTGAAGGCGTCATCGTTGAAGAAAACAGCGTCATCTCAATGGGAGTCTATATCGGCCAATCAACCCGCATCTATGACCGTGAAAATGACCGGATTATTTATGGCCGTGTCCCGGCAGGATCAGTCGTCGTACCTGGCAGCCTCCCGTCTGATAATGGCAAATACAGCCTATACTGCGCCGTAATCGTGAAACGGGTTGATGCGCAAACACGAGCTAAAACGGCCATCAATGACCTTTTACGGGAAGCATAAAAACCATGAGCGCCACACTGGAACTCGCCAAATTGCTGATAGCGCAACCTTCGGTCACACCGGATGATCAGGATTGCCAGAAACTGCTGATACAACAGTTAAAAGCATGGGGATTTCAGTGTGAAACGATCCATTCCAACGGGGTTACCAATCTGTGGGCCAAACACGGGCAAACCCGACCACTGGTCATCATGGCAGGCCACACCGATGTCGTGCCTCCTGGTCCGCTGGATAAATGGACGTCTGACCCGTTCACGCCGACCGAGCGGGATGGCAGGCTCTATGGGCGCGGCGCCGCTGATATGAAAGTACCGATAGCGGCCATGATTATCGCCGCCAGGGAATTTATTGAAAGGCATCCTGACTATGCCGGTTCCATTGCCTTTCTGATTACCAGTGATGAGGAAGGTCCCGCAACAGATGGTACCGTTCTTGTCTGCGATAGGCTCAAAGAGCGAGGCGAAAAACCGGATTACTGCATTGTCGGAGAACCGAGCTCAATGCAAAAACAAGGGGATATTATCAAGAATGGCCGGCGCGGTTCGATGTCCGGCAAGCTGATTGTCAAGGGAATTCAGGGACACATTGCCTATCCCAACATCGCAAAAAACCCCATCCATCTGGCATTGCCCGCACTGACTGAACTGGCTGCGGAAAAATGGGATAACGGCAACGCCTATTACGACCCCACATCCTGGCAAATATCCAATATCCATGCGGGAACCGGTGCATACAACGTCATTCCTGGTGACATTGTCATTGATTTCAACTTCCGTTTTTCCACTGAGAATACCACCGAGAACCTGCAAAAGCGGGTCTGCGCCATCCTGGATAGACACGGATTGGATTACCAGCTTGATTGGAGCATCTCCGGACAGCCATTTTTGACGCCAAAAGGCACGCTGTGTGATGCGCTCTCATGCGCCATTGTTGATGAAACCGGTATCACACCGCAACTATCGACAACAGGCGGCACCTCAGACGGACGCTTTATTGCGAAGATTTGCCCCGAGGTTGTCGAATTTGGCCCGCTTATGACCAGTATTCACCAAATTGACGAATATGTGCTCATTGCCGACATCGAACCTCTCAAAAATATCTACCGACGAACATTGGAAAACCTACTTTTAAAATGAGTACAGCATCCTCCACTTTCAACACAATCCGCGATCTGCTACGTCTGGCTGTCACACGTTTCAATCAGGCCGGGCTGTTTTTCGGCCACGGCAGCAGCAATGCCTTTGATGAAGCTGTCTACCTCATTTTAAGCAGCCTTTCTCTGCCGCCTGATAAACTCGAGCCTTTTCTGGATGCCAAACTGACGCCGGAAGAAATCGGGCGTATCCGCATGCTGATTGACCGCCGCATATCAGAACGCATTCCCGCCGCTTATCTGACTAACGAAGCCTGGCTCCAGGGATACCGCTTTTATGTGGACAAACGCGCGATCATTCCACGTTCGTTTATTGCCGAGCTAATCATAGAGCAGTTTATGCCGTGGGTGGAAAACCCGGAAGAAACAGGCAGTATCCTTGAGCTGTGCACAGGATCAGGCTGTCTGGCCGTCATGATGGCAGACGCCTTCCCGCATGCCATAATCGATGCCGTTGACCTTTCAGCAGATGCGCTGGACGTTGCCCGGATCAATGTCGATGAATACGGGCTAAAAGACCGGATTACACTGATTCAGTCTGACCTCTATCAAATGGTGCCACACAAGAAATATGACCTGATTATCACCAATCCGCCTTATGTGAATAGCGCTTCCATGAAAAAATTGCCCCCGGAATATCTGCACGAACCGCAGGAAGCACTGGCAGGCGGGGATGATGGCATGGATCTTGTCAGACGGATCCTATCCGGAGCAAGCCAATACCTCAGTGAAAACGGCCTGCTGATTATCGAAATCGGCAATGAAGCAACCCATGCTGAAGCGGCGTTTCCTGAGCTGGAACTGACATGGCTTTCCACCAGTGGCGGCGATGACCGCGTTTTCCTAATTGAAGCAGCGCAGTTACATTAAATCCTTTTGCCATGATCCGTTTTCAGCAAGTCAATCTAAGGCGTGGGATCAAATCTCTGCTGGAACAGGCTGATGTCTCGCTTAATCCACGAGAAAAAATTGGACTCGTCGGGCCGAACGGAACCGGCAAAACAAGCCTTTTTTCCCTGTTGAACGGAGAACTGCACCCGGATCAGGGCAAAGTCGATTTTCCGGCAAACTGGCGCATTTCCTATGTTAAACAAGAAATCCCGACACTCGAAAAAACCGCACTTGAGTATGTGATTGATGGCGATGTCCGGCTTCGTGAACTCGAATCCCATCTGCTGCAACTGCAAACGAATGAAAACCATGCCAACAATGGCCTGCAAATAGCAGAACTGCACACCTTGCTGGACGAAGCCGGCAGTTACACTGTCCAGGCACGAGCCGGGCAACTACTTTTAGGTCTTGGATTTTCGCAGAAAGAACTGCAACAGCCTGTATCACAATTCTCCGGTGGATGGCGCATGCGGCTGAATCTGGCGCAGGCGCTGATTGCCCCGTCAGACCTGTTATTGCTGGACGAACCAACCAACCATCTGGATCTGGACGCCATCCTCTGGCTTGAGGACTGGCTTAAGCACTATAGCGGTACATTGATTATTATTTCCCACGACCGGGACTTTCTGGATGGGATTGTGAATGTCATTCTGCATATTGATGATCGAAAATTGCGGCGCTATAACGGCAATTATTCATCCTTTGAACGCCAGCGCGCCGAACAGCTTGTCCTGATCCAAAGCGCCATTGAAAAACAGGCAAAGCGACGCGCCCATCTGGAATCTTTTATCCAGCGTTTTAAGGCCAAGGCAACCAAGGCACGCCAGGCACAAAGCCGTATCAAGGCCCTGGAAAAAATGGAAGAACTGGCGCCGCTCAGGGCTGCTGCCGAATTTTCTTTCGAATTCCGTGAACCGGATCATTCACCCAATCCCTTGCTGGTCATGGAAGCGATTGATGCCGGCTATCCTGCATCGGATGAAAAAACCGAACCAACCGTCATTCTTCCGCACATTAATTTCTCACTCCAGATGGGAGAACGAATCGGCTTGCTCGGGGTAAACGGCGCCGGCAAATCCACTTTCATCAAAACCATTGCAGGTGAATTGCTTCCGCTTGCAGGACGCTATACGACCGGCAAAGGCCTTAACATCGGGTACTTTGCCCAACATCAGGTGGAAATGTTGCGAAACGAGGAATCACCGCTGTGGCACCTAGGCCGGATTACACCTCATGTCCGGGAACAGGATTTGCGTAATTTCCTCGGCGGATTTCTCTTTTCAGGCGCCATGGCAACCAATCCTATTGCCCCGCTTTCCGGTGGCGAAAAAGCCAGGCTGGCGTTAGCCATGATTGTCTGGCAACGTCCCAACCTGCTTTTGCTGGACGAACCAACCAACCATCTTGATCTGGATACAAGAGAGGCGCTAACCGACGCGCTGGCTCAATTTGAAGGTACGCTGATGCTGGTATCACATGACCGCCATCTCCTTCGCGCAACAACAGATCGGTTTCTGATCGTTTCACATGGAACGTTACAACCCTTTGATGGTGATCTGGACGATTATCGGAATTGGCTTTTCCAGATAAGACAAGAGAAAAAAAACGAGTCGCCATTGCTTCCTGTTCCTACTGCTTCTGCACCTGGAGGAGAAATACATCGGCGAGAACAAAAACGAATAGAAGCTGAAAAGCGCCAGCGCCTGTCTTCTTTAAAAAAACCGATTGAAGAACGTATCAAACGGATTGAAAGAGAAATGGAAAAGCTTCAGGCACTCCAGTCTGCGATTGACAGCCAGATGACACTTCCTGAATTTTATGAAGCACAAAACCGGGAAAAATTAAAAGAACTCCTGGTCAGTCAGGCTTATTATGCGAAAGAACTCGCATCACTTGAAGAGGAATGGCTGCTGAAGCTGGACGAACTTGAAAAGATGAAAGACTAGGGTCAGCCCTAAAAAACGCCTATCCTTTCAGGATAGAATCCAGCCCAAGATTCGCCAGTTCGTCGGCCCGTTCATTTTCCGGATGGCCCGCATGTCCTTTTACCCAACGCCAGTCAATTTGGTGTTTTGCCTGTACCTCATCTAACCTCTCCCACAAGTCCGCATTCTTGACCGGCTTCTTTGCAGCCGTTTTCCATCCCCGCCGTTTCCAGTCATGAATCCATTCCGTTATGCCTTTTTTTACATACTGGCTGTCTGTATACAAAATAACACGGCAGGAACGTTTCAATGCATGCAAGGCTTCAATAACCGCCATGATTTCCATTCGGTTGTTGGTGGTCTCAGGTTCACCCCCATGCATCTCTTTCCGATGATGCCCGGCAATCAGAACCACCCCCCATCCGCCTGGTCCCGGATTACCGCGACACGCGCCATCTGTATAAATTTCAATCTCATTCATTTATTCACTTCCCGTCTTCAACATATTAAGCCTCCATTACCCCTACAAGGTTATAATAAAATTTTTAAATCGGAAGCAAACATGGCTGATCTGACAGAACAACCACTTAATGTGACGGCCCTGCCAGCTTTGGGCGACAATTATATCTGGTTAATCGATAACGGCACCTATGCGGCTGTCATTGACCCCGGCGATGCTGCTGTCGTCATCACGGAACTACAAAAACGTGCTCTATCGCTAAGCGCCATTTTACTGACACATCGGCATGATGACCACATCAGTGGTGTCCCCCGTCTTGTTACTGAATATGATTCACCGGTTTACGGCCCGAAAAACGATGATATTCCCTTTGTGAACCACCCGCTGCAAGAGGGTGATCCCCTGATAATTAACGCGCTGAATCTATCACTGGCTGTACTGGATGTTCCTGGTCACACACGCGGACACATCGCCTATTATGACCGCATGCGGAAATGGCTGTTTTGCGGTGATATGCTGTTTGGCGCAGGCTGCGGCAGAATACTGGAAGGCACACCGGAAATGATGATCGCCTCATTGGCCAAATTCACGGCACTGCCCGATGAAACCCAGGTATTCGCAGCACATGAATACACATTGGCCAATCTTAAATTTGCCCTTGAAATCGAGCCTGACAATCCGGATATCCTTAAACGGGTGCAGGCCGACTCCGCCAAACGTGAGAGGAAACAACCCACGCTCCCTTCTACAATAGGCCTGGAAAAAAAGACGAATCCATTCTTGCGCAATAGAGAACCGGACGTGCTGGAACATCTTCTGTCTCTTGGCTTGATCAAAAGTAAAAACGCAGAGGACGCTTTTGCCGCCATGCGGGAATGGAAAAACGTTTACCGGTAAGAAATCGCTGTATTCTCTCATCGGGTTGCGTTTTATTACGATGCACGGCTTTGTTTTATGATGTAATAAGATTAACACTTTTCAAGCAAGGAGATTTGCCATGTCAGAAAGCTTTTTTGTCATGCTGACGCATAAAAGCGATTACCGCTTTGAAGTGGAATTTGAGGACAAATTCCCGAATTTCGGGCCTTACCTTTCTGACGAGCCTGAACCTTTAGGCACCAATCTCGGGCCTGCGCCACCGCATATGCTGATTGCAGCCGTCGCAAATTGCCTTTCAGCCAGTTTCATGTTTGCAGTCAACCGCGCCAAACAGGATACCGGTGGCCTGGTTACCAAAGCAACATGCCACATCGGGCGTAATGAAAACAGGCACTTCCGTGTCGTGAAAATTGACGTTGAAATTCAGACGGGCAAACCCGGCACAGAAATTGGCGAGCTGGAAGATATTCTTTCCCGTTTTGAAGGCATCAGTACGGTTTCGCGTAGTGTGCTGGAAGGCATACCGATTGAAACGACTGTTATAGATTCAACAGGTAAGCGCCTGAAATAAACATTATGATGATCTGCAAGTTAATATCTATCTAGCAATGCGTTTTTCACCCAATTCAATTACTCACCTGTAACTGGCAATGATGGCTTTATGATAGGAGGAAACCATGCAAATTGGTCACATCTGTACGACAAATACGGTCACCTGCTCTCCGGAAACAACGGTTTTAGAAGCCGCCAAAATGATGCGGAAAAACCACGTCGGCACTTTGGTTGTCGTTGAAGAAATCAATGGCATGCGCGTCCCGCAGGGTATTGTCACCGACAGGGATATTGTCGTGATTGTGCTGGCCGAAGGACTTGATCCCAAAAGCATTAAGGTAACTGACATCATGAAAGCAGAACTCATGACAGCAGTTGTAACAGAAGATGTATTTGAAACCGTTGAACGCATGCGTTATAAGGGTGTACGCCGTATCCCTATTGTGGATAAACATGGCGGACTGGCCGGTATTGTCAGTGTGGATGATATCTGGAAATTCCTGGCTAAGGAGGTAACCGAACTCGCCGAAGTAACAACACGCCAGCAAACCCGTGAAAAAGTGGCCCGAAGCCGATAGTTTTTCTTCACAGGAAAAGCATCATTGCGTCACCATCCGGTAAAATGAATCTGTCATGTTAGCATCTGCGCCTAAAAACCTTGTCATCACGATGCATGACTGGTTAGATTCGACTGCCGGCAGGTATATATGCGAGTGGGAAGAAGCACATTATCGCAAACTGACTGCTGATATTTTCGGGTTTCATGCTGTTCAGATCGGTTTTCCCGCCATCAGCACATTGAACGAAAGCCGCATAAAAAACCGCTGGCTTTCCTGCGCCTCACGATTAGACGTCAGCCAAAACGACAGCCATCCCGGCTCCCCCGCAAATCAGGCAACCCCTTTTTCTATCTCTGTCTTGCACCGCTTTGAAGAATTACCGTTTGCCTCGCAAAGCATTGATCTCGTCATCCTCCCGCATGTCTTGGAATTTGCAGAATCGCCTCACCAAATCCTGCGCGAAGTCGAGCGGGTATTGATCCCCGAAGGAAAACTGATTATCAGCGGTTTTAACCCCGCCAGCCTCTGGGGAATGCGGCAAGCTTTTGGAAAAATCACCGGTAATCATTTTCTGCCCCAATATGCGGAATTTATCAGCCTTTCACGAATTAAAGATTGGCTAAAACTGCTGGATCTGGAAACCAATTATGGGCACTTTGGCTGCTATATACCGCCTTTTAAGACAAAAAAATGGCAAAACCGTTTTTCATTCATGGAAAAAACCGGAGAAAGATGGTGGCCTTATTTTGGCGCGATATACATGGTTCAAGCCATTAAACGTGTGCACGGCATGCATGTGATCAACCCTGCCGCCAAAAAACGCCCTCAGCGGCTTTTCCACAATATCCCTGTCAACAATCAAACTATCCAGGAAAAAGGACGTCAGGATAATCAATAATGGTTCTGCGCACCGTAAATGAGAAAAAAATGACTGATTCACTTGTTCTTGATCCTAAACTGCAATCACTAAAAAACACGGCTTGGTGGCTATACGTTTTTCACAGTGTTGATCTGGTCATTGCGCTAGGTCTTTTTTCGTGGATACCACTCATTATCAGCTACCTCACACGTCCAAACGCCGCAGGAACATTTGTCTATAGCCACCATACCTGGCAAATCCGTTCTTTTTGGCTGTATTTCGGTCTGGCCGTTTTAGGATGGATCTTTTTCCTGACCATTATCGGCATTCCGCTGGCTTATCTGATCTGGGCCATTACCTGGATATGGAAAGCATACCGGATGATTAAGGGCTTCATGAACTTAAGTAACAATAAGCCCATGCAGGTATAACCTCACCTGAAAAAAATCAGACTTTGAGCCTGCGCGCGATATCAGAGCGGCGAAATACCTTAAATGTCCCCATGGCTTTAGCCACAAGCGCAACGCCATTCCAGATTTCACCTTCACAGTAGTACATGGTTGTGGAACGATGCAGCACCCTGCCTGTGCCTCTGATGCTGCTATCGGCCTTCCCGCCCGGCTGGAAAAAACTGGTTTTCATCTCGACGGTTGCAGCACTGGTCACACCCTGCACCAGCGAGCGAGCCGCACGCGACATACTGGCATCCAGCAAGGTCATGATGATGCCCCCATGCATGACCTGCCAGCTATTCATGTGTTGCGGCTGCAACTTGACTGTTAGTTCAGCAACCCCATCAGCCATACTGACCAGTTCGAAGCCTAGCTCATTGAGAAACGGGTTTTCCGTGATCTTCATGGTTTTACAGATTCTGCCTGCTTTTCTTCCGGTTTTTTCAGCCATTCAACCTTGGCTTTTTCGCGGAGATAATTCATGTACGCAAACATTTCCTGCTGAGCGGCACTACGCATCAACTGTGTCTGTATCGCCTCGCGAACTTGTGGATTATGCTTTTCCGGCACACTCACTTCATTGATACGATAGATAACATATCCCTCCGCATAATCAGCTCCACTGATATATGCCGGAAGCGTACTGATATCGGCTTTCATAATCGGCATCAAATCCAACCGGCCCGTCATATTGATCATCTGACGTGACACCTTGACAGGAGGAGAAAACCCTTTGGGTACGCCACCTTCCTTCAGCCTGGCCAACTCCGCTTCACCAGCTTCCTTGGCAAGCCTGGCCATTTTCTCCGTCAGAACGATTTTCTCGACATCACTTTTCACTGCATTAAACGGCCTGACTGCAACAGGTTGATACTGAAGCGCACGAGCAGCCACCATCAATTGAGGGCCGATTTCGATGGCTTCCGTATTGTGCTTGTTCTTAATAACTTCATCTGAGAAAATGGCTTGCAGGAATTTTGGATTACTCAAAATAACATGATTTGCATGAGCTGGATTAGGCTCACGCGTCAGATTTTCAACTTTAAGAATTTTCAGTTTCAGTTTATCGGCTACCGGCTGCAAACTATCAGGCTGCTCATAAACCATGTTAGAGAAAATTTCCGCATATTCCGCATACTTTTTTCCAGCCAACTGGTTTCTGATTTCATCTACAACCTGCGCGTAAACGGCGGATAAGGGTCTTTCCATAGCAGGTTTAATATCTGTGAGCATAATAATGTGATAACCAAAATCGGTCTTTACCACATCACTTAGTTCACCTTTTTTCAGAGCAAATACCACTTCCTCAAAGGACTTCACCATTTTGCCGCGTGTAAAAAACCCCAGATCCCCTCCCTTCGCAGCTGAACCTGGATCTTTAGAATTCGCTTTGGCTAATTCAGCAAAAGCAGCCGGATTTTCCTTCAACTTCACCAGCAGCGACTCTGCCTTATCCCGCGCAGCCTTCTGGTCTGATTCCGATGCATTTTTGGGTACTTCAATCAAAATGTGGCTGGCGCGGCGCTCTTCCGGTATGGCAAAACGTCTTGCATTCTGTTCATAATAGGATTTGATATCGGCTTCGCTAATTTTGATGGACTCTTTTATCGACTGCATATCCAGAACAACGAGCTCAATACTAAGATGCTCCGGCGTCGTAAACTGGTTATGGTGACTCGTGTAGTAAGACTCCAGTTCTTCCATGCTTGCCTTGACCTGTGACCGGTAATCAGCCGCTTTGAAAACCTTGACCTGGACATTTCGCTCCTGTTCGAAAATATCCCACATATGTTCCGTCATCCCTTGCGGCAGGAAAAAACCGTACTGCAACGGTGCGGCAATCTGCTGCTGAAGCAGATCCTGACGCACCATGGCAAAATGCATCTGGTCTGTCAGACCCTGCGCCTTTAAACCTGCTTCATACCTTTCCCTGTCCAGCTTGCCATCAGGCGTTGTGAGCCCTGGAATTTCCATGATTTTCCGCAATACCACTTCATCAGGAATGGTCATTTTTTCTGACGCGATTTCAGCGGCAATCACTCTATTATCAATCAGCCTTTCCAGCACCATCCATTTGAAATGCGGGGATTCGATCCACTTCGGATCAAATTGCGGCCCTGCCTGCTGACGCAACATATCAGCCTGCTCACGCTGTGCATTCTCCCATTCCTGTTCTGAAATGGTTTTACCACTTACCTTGGCAGGCGCATTTCCATCACCCAGCAAATCGTAGCCCTGAACTCCGAAGAAAATGAAGGAAGGCACGATAAAAACCAACAAAATAATCTGGGTCAGAAGTTTGTTGCGGCGTATCAGCTCTAACATGACGATCAATCCATAGCAACAGAAAAAAGACAGAAAAAACAAAAGGCGAACTTGCGTTCGCCTTTTCAATTTGGCGGAGTGGACGGGGCTCGAACCCGCGACCCCCGGCGTGACAGGCCGGTATTCTAACCAACTGAACTACCACTCCAAAACCTTCGGTTTGACTGCTTGGTGGGTGCTGAGAGGCTCGAACTCCCGACCTACGCCTTGTAAGGGCGCCGCTCTACCAACTGAGCTAAGCACCCCTTCATCTTAGCCAGTCAAACTTTCTGGCGTTTATTAAGACGCCAACAAAACGATTAGTTTACCGCATCTTTTAAAGCTTTACCAGCTTTAAATTTAGGAACTTTTGCAGATTTAATTTTAATGACTTCGCCTGTCCGCGGATTACGGCCAGAACGAGCGGCACGTTGACCAACACTAAACGTGCCAAAACCAACCAGAGTAACGCTTTTATTTTTCTTCAGTGTGGTTTTTACGGCGCTAATCATCGCATCCAGCGACCGGGCTGCCGCAGCCTTGGAAATATCTGCTGACTTTGCAATATGCTCAACGAGCTCAGATTTATTCACGCAACTCCCCCCTAAAAATGATATTGAACCCAAAAGTATTTCTTATCACGTACATTAAACGCATGAACTTTGGGCCTGTCAAGAAAAACTTATTCACAGAAAAAACAAATCAGGCCCTTAATATATATTATCACACAGGCCTGTAACGTCCATTTTATGTATATTTGGCACAAAATGAAGAGAAAAACAGATAAATTTATTCATTCGGACAAGCGAAAAATCAACAAATTACTGTTTTTCTTCATTAATGTTACTCATATTCCTCCTATTTTTAATGTGTAGTATTGATGCAACCTCATGAAATAGAAGACAGCATAAAATAACCAGTCCGCCCATTAATGTTTCATTTGACGGCACTTCATTGACTCCGACCCATACCCACAGCGGCCCCAATACGGTTTCCAGCATGGCAATAAGCGCCATTTCCACCGGTAATAAAAAACGCGCCACATACACCAAAAGCAAACAAGGCACGCCCAATTGAAAAACGCCCAATACGGCAAGCATCCCGATATCCCGGCCTGATGCTTCAAGCGGAAAAACCAATGGAATCATGGCAATTGATGATAATGCGCCGCCCAGGAATATAGCCGGCATCATGTCGATGTTTTTTCCGGCTTTACTGAAAATCATAAAATTAACGGCATAGGCAAAAGGAACAGCCAATGCAAACAATAATCCGGTGAGATGGGTATCCCACAAACCATCTGCATTTCCAGCAAAAATCCAAATTACGCCAACAAAAGCAAAAACAACCGTAAACCAGGTTTTAACCGAAATTTTTTGACCGAGAAAGAACCAGGCAAAAAAAGTAGTCAGAAGAGGCGTAATGCTACTAACGAGCAAGGTATTAGCTACCGTCGTTAATGTCAACGAAAGCATAAAACACGTAAAAATGACTGCCCACATCACCGCAGAGAAAAATCCAGATAATTGGATATTTCTTAGGTTGGATAAAAACCGGCTTCTTTGAGCAATAAGCAGATAGGCCGCAACAAACAACGCTGCAAACAGACTTCTCCAGAAAACAATTTCGACATTTCTGACTGCCGCAAGCTGCCTCGTAAAAATACCCGCCATGCTCCATAAAAGCGGGGCTAAAATCATCAATAAAAGAGCATGTTGTCTGGCAAGCCGTTGAGTCATAAACTGGCTTAAATTATGAATAATCAAGCTGACGAGCTGCACGCTTGCGCTCATGCTCTTTCAGAAAACGTTTGCGAAAGCGGATGCTTTTCGGCGTGATCTCAACCAATTCATCATCATTGATAAATTCCACTGCATATTCCAGTGACAACGGAATGGGAGAGGTTAGCCGGACAGCCTCGTCATTTCCGGAAGCGCGAACATTGGTCAGCTGCTTTCCCTTGATGGGATTGACCACCAGATCATTTTCACGCGCATGGATACCAATAATCATCCCTTCGTAAACCGGATCATTATGACTAACAAACATCCGCCCGCGCTCTTGCAGTTTCCATAAAGCATAAGCAACAGCCGCACCATCTTCCTGTGACACAAGCACACCACTACGTCGTCCGGCAAAAGCCGGCTTGCTTTCATCGACCTGGTAATAATTATCAAAAATGTGGCTCATCAACCCGGATCCACGGGTCAGCGTCATATATTCGCTCTGAAAGCCAATCAATCCTTTTGCCGGAATACGGTATTCCAGCCTGACCCTGCCTTTGCCATCCAGTTGCATATCCAGCAATTCGCCACGGCGTCTGCCTAATTCCTCCATCACAACGCCCTGCCCTGACTCTTCCAGATCAACCGTCAACAACTCATACGGCTCATGTCTTTTGCCGCTGATGATTTTGTAAACCACGTTAGGCCGTGAAACAGCGAATTCATAGCCTTCGCGCCGCATATTTTCAATCAGGATGGTCAAATGCAGTTCGCCCCTTCCGGAAACTTCGAATATCGTTTCATCATCCGTCAACGCCACCCGAAGAGCAACATTCGATTTGAGTTCTCTTTCAAGCCGTTCCCGTAACTGGCGGCTTGTTACAAATTTGCCCTCCCTGCCGGCGAAAGGGGAAGTATTCACCATAAAATTCATCGTCAGGGTGGGTTCATCAACTGACAGCATCGGGAAGGCTTCCGGCTTTTCCACCGCGCAAATCGTCGAACCGATATTGATTTCATCTATGCCGTTAATCAAGACAATATCGCCCGCCACCGCTTCATCGACAACCACTCTCTCCAGCCCTTTGAAATGCAGCACCTGGTTGACGCGCGCCTTGATCTGCGGCGAATCAGGGCCGTGCATGACGATCACATCCTGCAAAGGGGATATACGGCCACGGCTGATTCGCCCGATCCCGATTTTGCCCACGTATGATGAAAAATCCAGGGAAGATATTTGCAACTGGAGCGGGCCATCCGGATCGGCTTTCCGTACCGGAACAAATTCGAGTATAGCGTCAAACAGAGGACTCATTGTGCCTGAACGTGTCATTGGATCAGTCGAGGCATAGCCATTTAGGGCAGATGCGTAAATGATAGGGAAATCAAGCTGTTCCTCCGTCGCGCCCAGTTTGTCGAACAACTCGAAAGTCGCATTGACTACCCATTCAGGCCGCGCGCCAGAACGGTCAATCTTGTTGATAACAACGATCGGTTTTAAACCGAGTTCAAGCGCTTTTCGGGTAACGAAACGGGTTTGCGGCATCGGACCTTCCACTGCATCGACGAGCAAAAGCACGCTGTCAACCATAGAAAGCACGCGCTCGACTTCACCGCCAAAATCAGCATGGCCAGGCGTATCGACAATGTTAATCATCGTACCTTCGTATTCTACGGCACAATTTTTCGCCAAAATGGTAATGCCGCGCTCCCGCTCAAGGTCGTTTGAATCCATGACACGCTCGCTGACCGTTTGGTTTTCGCGAAATGTACCAGACTGGTGAAGCAACTGGTCTACCAGCGTGGTTTTGCCATGATCAACGTGCGCGATGATAGCGATGTTTCGTATGGCACGATGTGTATTTGGCATATATCTCCGATGTACTTGATGGATAAAAAGCGGTGATTGTATCACGCTGCCTGCGCAGACTAATCCGCATTCAGGCTGTAATCAGTCTTTCAGGAGCAAGGACGCTTTTCTGTTTGATTAAAGCTGTTCCCAGCAACTTCCGGCCGGATGCTTCATATACCCGTACTCTTTCAGCCGATTCGGGAATGGATAAGTTTTCCTTTTCAAACGACAGCCTTTGACCATGCATAAAACGTCTTGCCTGTTCCCCAGACAGCAGAACAGAAGGAAAAGTGGAAAGCAGATAATCTACCGGCTTCAAAATAAATGCCATCTGAGAATCTTCTGCCTGCTCGATATCAGACAGCGTGCTCGCATGGGTGATCTCAAGCGAGCCAACTTTGATACGCCGCAGGGATTGCAGGTGGGCGCCACATTCCAGGGCATCCCCAATGTCTTCGCCCAAAACACGAATATAAGTTCCCTTGCTGCATGAAACCCGCAAAGTCAGTAACGGCAGCGAGAAATCAAGTAACGCTATATCATAAATCATGACGCGTCTTGCATCGCGTTCGAGTTCTATTCCGGCCCGCGCATACTCATAAAACGGCTTGCCGTCGCGTTTCAACGCGGAATACATAGGAGGAACCTGATCAATTTCACCAATAAAACGGGATAAAACCGTTTCAACCTGCTCCCTGGTTATATCACCCACATCCTGCCGTGCCGCAATTTCGCCTTCCGTATCACCCGTAGATGTTTTCACACCCAGACAAACTGTTGTTTCATACGTTTTATCGGCATTGAGCAAATCCTGCGCAAACTTGGTCGCCTCACCAAAGCATAGCGGCAAAAGGCCTGTTGCAAAAGGGTCCAGTGTGCCGGTATGTCCGGCCTTTTTCGCATTCAGCTTGCGCTTGGCACGAACCAGCGCATCATTACTTGATAAGCCGGCCGGTTTATCAAGCAAAACAACGCCATGCACAGGCATACGGACTTTTCTGGGTGGTGCAACAGACATAACAGATAATCAGTCAGGAGAAAATGTCCGACTTACTCAGCCCCACCATCTTCTTTTGCTCTTTGTAAATTGGCCTGGTCGATGAGATCGGAAAGCGCCATGCCGCGAACCACGGATCGATCATATTCAAAGCGCAACTGAGGCAAGGTATGAATATGCAGACGTTTGCTCAGTTGGCTCCGGATAAACCCATTCGCTTTTTCCAGCCCTTGAAGGGTTTCTTTTATGGCCACATCACTGTCATTCAGTGTCGTAAAAAACACTTTGGCATGAGCATAATCCGGCGTCACCTGTACTTCAGTAATCGTAATCAGTCCAACACGCGGATCTTTCAGTTCAAAAGCTAAAATTTCGGACAAATCCTTTTGAATTTGGTCTGCCACCCGCAAACTGCGGTCGGGAATGGATTTGCCACGTTTTGCCATTGCTCACTTCCCTTTCATGATAAAGCAGTCTGTGATTCACAATGTGAATCACAGCGTCCTTGCAATCTCCTGAACCTCGTAAACCTCGATCTGGTCGCCTTCCTTGATATCGTTATAGCCCTTTAATGTCAAACCGCACTCAAAACCTGCCTTAACCTCGCGCACGTCATCCTTGAAACGTTTGAGCGAATCAATTTCGCCCGTCCAGATAACGACATTGTCACGCAGCAAGTGCACCATAGCACCGCGTTTTACCAGCCCTTCCAACACAAAGCAGCCGGCAATTGAACCAATCCGGCTGACATGGATAACCTGCCGGATATCGACCAAGCCCAATGTATGTTCGCGTTTTTCAGGCGTTAACATGCCGGACATTGCCGCTTTGACATCGTCAATGGCATCATAGATGATATTGTAATAACGAATGTCAATGCCATGCGTTTCCGCAAGCGCACGCGTTTGTGCATCAGCACGCGTATTGAAACCAATGATAACGGCACCGGATGCAACCGCCAGATTGACGTCTGATTCGGTAATGCCCCCAACAGCAGCATGGACAATTTGCAGTCGGACTTCATCATTCGATAATTTGAGCATGGCATTGGCCAATGCTTCCTGGGAACCTTGGACGTCCGTCTTGATGATCAACGGGAGTGTTTTTACTTCTCCTTCAGCAATCTGATCAAACATGTTTTCCAGTTTGGCCGCCTGCTGTTTAGCCAGTTTGACATCACGGAACTTACCCTGCCTAAAGAGCGCAATTTCACGTGCCTTACGCTCATCAGCCATGACCAGCACTTCTTCCCCTGCTGCCGGAACCCCTGTCAATCCCTGGATTTCTACCGGAATACTCGGCCCGGCCTCAGCAACAGGCTTACCGTTTTCATCCAACATGGCCCGTACCCGCCCATATTCAGAACCAACCAAAACCACTTCCGCTTTGTGAAGCGTGCCGGATTGCACCAAAACCGTCGCAACAGGGCCACGTCCCTTATCCAAACGGGCTTCGATAACCAATCCTTTTGCCGGCACATCCACCGGCGCTTTCAGCTCCTGTATTTCAGCCTGCAACAGAACATTTTCCAAAAGGGAATCGATACCCTGACCACTTTTGGCCGATACAGGCACAAAAGGCGCATCACCACCATACTGTTCGGGAACGACATCTTCTGCTATGAGTTCCTGGGTAACACGATCCACATTGGCACCGGATTTATCAATTTTATTGATGGCTACCACCAGAGGAACACCCGCAGCCTTGGCGTGTGCAATCGCTTCTTTGGTTTGCGGCATAACGCCGTCATCTGCGGCAACTACCAGAATAACAATATCGGTTGCCCTCGCACCCCTGGCACGCATGGCTGTAAATGCCTCGTGACCTGGCGTATCCAGAAAAGTAATCATCCCGTTTGGCGTTCTCACATGGTAAGCGCCAATATGCTGGGTAATGCCGCCAGCTTCTCCTGATGCCACTTTTGTTCGGCGAATGTAATCCAAAAGTGAGGTTTTACCGTGGTCTACATGCCCCATAACGGTTACGACAGGCGCTCTCGGCAGCAATTCCGCATCTGCATTCTCGCCCATAGCAACAAGCTCTGCCTCATGATCCTGAATTTTGGCGGCAAATGCTTTGTGCCCCATTTCCTCAACTAAAATCATGGCTGTTTCCTGATCCAGCACCTGATTGATCGTTACCATCTGTCCCAGCATCATAAGCTGTTTGATAACTTCTGACGCTTTTACGGCCATCTGGTGAGCGAGTTCGGCAACGGTAATGGTTTCCGGAACATAAATACTCTTAATAATCGCTTCTGTCGGCTGCTGGAAATTGCTCTCTCGTTCAACCGATGGCTGTCCCTTGCGATTTTTAGCACCACCGCTTCGCCAGCCTTCACGTACATTCGGCGTCGCACTGCCTCGGGCTTTTATACCGGCCCCGCGTTTTTTCGCTGCATCCTCCTGCCAAATGGAAGCCACATTGGCGGATTTGATTGATTTCTTCTCAGATGCGCCTTTTTTCTCTTCTTTTTCTGAGGTCACTTTTTTGTCGGCCGGGCGGCGCAATGTCACATCTTTCTTTTTGGGTTCTTCTGTTGCACCTGCCGCCTGTTCAGGTTGTTTTACTGCTTTTTTAGGCGCAGTCATCATCGCTTTAATCTGCGCGACTTCGTCCTCTACGGCCTGCCTGGTTTTTTCTGTTTCAGCCGTTTTTTCCGCTTCTTCAGTCGCTTCTCCAACAACTTCGGCTTCTCCGATAACTTCGGCAGCAACCTCTTTCGCCTTGCTGCCCGCTTTTTCGACAGTACTCTTTTCCTGTACAGCCGCTTCTTTATGTGCGACTTTTTCCGCTTCAAGCTGTGCCAGTTTCGCCTGCTTTTCACGTAACTCGGCTTCCTGGCGCGCAATCAGTTCAGCTTGACGACGGGCTTCTTCTGCACGTTTTTTCTGTTCAGCTTCATCAATAATCGGCGCAGGCGCCTTGGGAACCACTTTTTCAGCGACAGCCGGCTCTTCGCGCTTAAATGTCCGTTTCTTGCGTACTTCGACCTGAATCGTACGCGACTTTCCCGATGCATCAGCCTGCTTAATTTCGCTGGTTTCCTTGCGGGTCAATGAGATTTTTTTCTTTTCTTCCGGCGTATTACCATGTGACCCGCGCAGATAAACCAGCAATTTATCCTTATCTGCGTTGGTCAGAGAATCACTCACTGATTTTTTTTCGACTCCTGCATTGCGCAACTGACTCAGCAGCGCCTCCGCTGGCATATTCAGTTCGGCAGCAAATTGAGCTACGTTATTAGTCGCCATTCCTTCCTCTTCCCTGTCTGATGCGATTCAGTCTATGCAAATGCAAAACCGTGATTATTTCGCCTCGGTTATTTCCCATGCACGCGACTGCAATGCTTTGGCATGTTCATCATATTTGGCATCAATGAGCGCCATTTCGTCATCGGTGACATCTTCAAAACCATTTTCAATCAATTGGCGCGCACGCTCTGTCGGCAAAGAAAGAATAGCGCCAAACTCATCATAAGCAAGACTGCCAAAAGCGGCTAATGTCTTAATACCAGCCAGTCCCAGCTTGCCTGCCGTATCCCTATCCATGCCCTCCAAATTAATCAGTTCAGGCTCCATATTAGCGATGCCTTCTTCAGAAGCAATCGCCTCTGTTACCAGCGCATCCCGTGCGCGAGTACGTAATTCGTTGACTGTTTCCTCATCGAAAGCCTCTATTTCAAGCATTTCATTGATAGGCACATAGGCAATTTCTTCCAGTGCGGAAAAACCCTCTTCAATCAGGATATCCGCCACTTCCTGGTCAACATTTAACTTGTCCATGAAAAGACTGCGAATCCCGGCAGTCTCCATTGCCGACTTGTCAGCCGATTCCTCAGCTGTCATGATGTTGATCTTCCAATTCGTCAATTCAGAAGCAAGACGAACATTCTGCCCACTTCTGCCAATAGCGATAGCCAGATTTTCCTCATCGACAATCACATCCATAGCGTGCTGTTCCTCATCAACAACGATAGACGAAACATTAGCGGGCGCCAATGCGCCAATCACGAACTGCGCCGGATCTTCCGACCATAGCACAATATCGACACGTTCTCCGCCCAACTCGCTGGTCACAGCCTGTACCCTTGAACCACGGATACCCACACAAGTTCCTATCGGATCAATACGTTTGTCACTGGTATAAACGGCAATTTTAGCTCGCACACCCGGATCACGCGCGGCTGACTTAATCTCAAGCAACCCTTGTTCCATCTCAGGCACTTCCAGCTCAAACAACTTGATAATAAATTCCGGAGTCGTACGGGACAAAATAATCTGCTGTCCTCGTGCATTTCTGTCAACACGCAAAATATAAGCACGAACACGATCGCCTACCCGCACATTTTCCTTAGGAATCATCTGATCTCGCGGCAGACGGGCTTCGACCTTGCCGGATTCTAAAATGGCGTCACCTCGTTCCATTCTTTTAACCGTACCGGTTACCAGCACATCACCACGCGCGAGGAAATCCGTCAGAATCTGTTCCCGTTCAGCATCACGGATACGCTGTAAGACAATTTGCTTGGTATCCTGTGCAAAACGGCGACCGAATTCGATCGAATCAATATGCTCCTCAAGATAATCACCAACTTCTATGTCAGGAATCTGCTCCTTGGCTTCAAAGTCAAGAATTTCCTGATCTGGCAACTGTAATCCTGCTTCATTAGGAACAACATGCCATCGACGGAAAGTTTCAAACTCACCCGTTTTACGATCAATTGCCACCCTGATATCAACATCACCGGGATAACGTTTTTTGGTTGCAAGAGCCAAAGCATGCTCTAATGCGGTAAGAACAATTTCCTTATCAACATTTTTTTCACGCGCAAGCGCATCAACCAATTGAAGAATTTCGAAACTCATTTTTTTTGGCCTTTAAAATTCACCTGCGGCACCAACCGTGCCTTATCCACATCAGAAAGAGAAAAATGCAACAAAGCCGCACCTTCTTTTGTATCAAATTCCAACGTCAGTTCATCTCCCTGGGGTTCCTGCAATATGCCCTGAAAAATCCGGCGATTTGACATATCCTCAACCGGCATGCGCAATTTAATACTCGCTTCCATGCCCACAAAACGGACATAATCCGAGAATCTTTTCAGTGGCCGGTCCAGGCCGGGAGAAGAAACTTCCAGACGTTCATAACTCACATCTTCAACTGTCAGAACATGGGATAACTGACGACTTACTATTTCGCAATCACTTACTGTAATGCTGCCTCTGGCAAGCTCTTCCGGAAGAAAATCAATATATACGCGTAACAACCCGCCTGATGCGTGTTCGACATCAACCAAGTCATAACCGCAACCATTCACGGTTTTTTCAATCAAATTCTGCAACAAACCTGCCTCCGGTCAGCAGTCTATTCACACTCCCATTTTTCATTGTTTCAATGAAAAAAAAATGGGCGTGCGCCCATATTCAAACTTTTTAAAAAATCGTACTAATTCATCATTATATACAATTACATATAAAATCGCAATATTTTACGCATCATGGTTGGATGAAAATAAATGCTATTCTTTTTGATCTTATTCCTTTTCAATCCTCTTAACTGACTCAGTGTAAAATCGGTTGTTTTTAATTTTTACTATTTTCGCCGGAAACGAATACGGCTCATCAGATGTCAGAAAAAAATTCCTCATATAACGAATCTTCCATACAAGTTCTAAAAGGGCTTGAACCTGTCCGTCAGCGCCCAGGCATGTATACACGGACAGAAAGTCCGTTGCACATCCTTACTGAAGTCATTGACAATGCTTCGGATGAAGCTATCGCCGGTTATGGCAAAAACATTCAGGTAACCCTGCACGCCGATAACAGCATCAGTGTTGAGGATGATGGCAGGGGCATACCTGTTGGCCTTCATCCTGAAGAAAACATTCCGACAATTGAAGTTGTTTTCACCCGTCTGCACTCGGGCGGCAAATTCCAAAAAGGAATGGAAAATGCTTATACCTTTTCCGGAGGATTGCATGGTGTTGGCGTATCCGTCACAAACGCGCTTTCCATCAAAATCGAAGTTTCTATCTGGCGAGAGAAGAAGCTGCATGAAATCACTTTTACTCACGGCGAAGTCACGAACCCCCTGAAATCACGCCCACTTTTGCGTGGAGAGAAAAAATCAGGAACAAGAGTCACCATCTGGCCCGACACGAAATATTTTGACAGTGCATCCATCCCACTGGGCGAACTTCGGCATTTACTCCGTTCCAAAGCCATTCTTTTGCCCGGGGTTACCGTTTCTCTCCTGGATGAAAAAACAGGAGAAACTGAAACTTGGCAGTATGAAAACGGTTTTCGCGGGTATCTTTCCGAACAGTTAGGCCTTGAAACCGATGAGGATACAGTTGTCCCCTTATTTGAAGGTGAGCATTATGTCGGCAATGCCCAGGAAGGTTTTGCTGTTGGCGAAGGCGCTGCCTGGATTGTCGCCTGGACTGCCGAAGGCGCTCTGGTACGCGAATCCTTTGTCAATCTGATTCCCACTTCTGCCGGCGGCACACATGAAAGCGGGCTGCGAGATGGTTTGTTCAACGCAGTCAAAAATTTTGTTGAAATGCATTCGCTCCTGCCCAAAGGAATCCGCCTTCTCCCGGAAGATGTCTTTGCACGGGTCTCCTTTCTCCTGTCAGCCAGAGTGCTTGATCCCCAATTTCAGGGGCAAATCAAGGAACGCCTGAACTCCCGTGATGCAGTCAGACTCGTATCGCACTTTGTCCGCCCTCCCCTCGAATTATGGCTCAACCAAAATGTGGATCAAGGACGCAAATTGGCTGATCTCGTTATCCGGCAAGCTCAGTCACGTCTCCGTTCAGCACAAAAGGTTGAAAAAAAGAAATCATCCGGTGTTGCTGTTTTGCCCGGTAAATTAACCGATTGCGAATCGACGGATATTTCGAGAAACGAGTTGTTCCTCGTTGAAGGTGACTCAGCCGGGGGTTCGGCAAAAATGGGAAGAAACAAGGAATTCCAGGCCATTTTGCCTTTACGCGGCAAAGTTTTGAACTCATGGGAAACAGAAAGAAACCGTTTATTTGCCAATCAGGAAATTCACGATATTTCCGTTGCAATTGGGGTAGACCCGCATGATATCAAAGACAATCCGGACATCTCTGGCCTGCGTTATGGAAAAATATGCATTCTTTCTGACGCTGATGTGGATGGTTCCCATATTCAAGTGCTACTCCTGACGCTTTTCTTCCGCCACTTCCCGAAATTGATTGAAAATAAAAATATCTACATTGCCCGCCCCCCTCTCTATCGTGTCGATGTGCCGGCACGTGGCAAACGGCCTGTGCAAAAACTCTACGCACTGGATGAAAACGAACTTCTAACCATCCGCGACAAACTCCGCAAGGAAGAAGTTAAAGATAACACCCTAACCATTTCCCGTTTCAAGGGACTCGGTGAAATGAATGCTGAGCAATTATGGGAAACCACACTAAACCCGGATACCCGTCGACTGCTGCCTGTCACACTGGGTGACCTGGGACAGCAAAACTCGGAAAAACGGTTCCAGATGCTGATGGGAAAAGGTGAAGCATCCTCCCGTCGGGCATGGATGGAAGAACACGGACATGAAGCCCAAGCCGATATCTGATAAACCCGATTGATATGGATATGACACCACAACCTAGTCTCTTTGATCAATTACAAACAGAGAACACGAGCGACGATGAGTCACTCATACTCGCCCGTTTTGCTGAACGCGCCTATCTGGATTACGCCATATCAGTCGTCAAGGGACGCGCCCTTCCAGATGTATGCGATGGACAAAAACCGGTCCAGCGCCGCATCTTGTATGCCATGCATGAACTCGGACTGACAACGGATGCCAAACCGCGAAAATCGGCGGCAGTCGTCGGAGATGTTCTGGGAAAACTTCATCCGCACGGTGATCAATCGGTCTATGACGCCCTTGTTCGCATGGCACAGGATTTCTCCATGCGCTACCCTCTGATAGACGGTCAGGGCAATTTTGGTTCCCGCGACGGCGATGGCGCGGCCGCTATGCGATATACCGAAGCCAGGCTAACGCCTATTGCTGAACTGCTGCTTGATGAAATCAGTCAGGGAACGGTTGATTTTGTTTCCAACTACGATGGCTCTTCAGAAGAACCACGTATGCTTCCATCCAGATTGCCTTTGACCCTGTTAAACGGGTCTTCAGGCATTGCTGTCGGTCTTGCCACTGAAATCCCGCCACATAACCTTTCGGAAATAACGAAAGCGACTATCGCGCTTATCCGCAACCCCAAAATTAGCCATTTGGAACTCATGGAGCTGCTTCCCGGACCTGATTTTCCTGGTGGCGGACAGATTATCACCCCTTCGGGGCAGATTGCTGAAATGTATGAAAACGGCCGGGGCAACCTCAAAGTACGTGCCCGATGGGAAATCGAAGAACTTGCAAAAGGACAGTGGCAAATTGTAGTCAATGAATTGCCTCCAGGCACTTCATCGCAAAAAGTGATGGAGGAAATCGAGGAAATGACCAATCCCAAAGTACGGCCCGGTAAAAAATCACTAACACCTGAACAAACAACGCTCAGGCAAACCATACTGGGAATACTCGATAGCATCCGCGATGAATCAGGTCGGGATGCACCGGTTCGCCTGGTATTTGAACCGCGCTCGAAGCGACAGGACCCGGACGAATTCATGCAAATGCTTCTGACGCATACTTCTCTGGAAAATAATACCTCTCTTAATCTTGTCATGATCGGTTTGGATGGGAGACCCCGACAAAAAGGATTGCGTACCATTTTGCAGGAGTGGATTACATTCCGATTCAACACGGTACGCCGTCGTGCGGAGTGGCGTTTGGGAAGAGTGGATGACCGTATTCATATCCTGGAAGGCAGAGAAACGGTTCTTCTTCATATCGACCGCGTCATCAGCATTATACGTGAGACGGATGAACCCAAAGAATCGCTTATCAAGACTTTCCACCTGTCCGAGCGACAGGCCGATGACATCCTGGAGATTCGCCTTCGCCAGTTGGCCCGTATGGAAAAACTCAAAATCGAACAGGAATTATCTCAATTGCGTGAGGAAAAAAACACGTTGCATGATCTGCTCAACAACCCTGTTTCCATGAGAAGGCTCATCATCCGTGAAATCGAGGCAGATCAAAAAAAATTCGGCGACCCAAGACGGACTCTCATTGAAGAAGCCAAGCACGCTTTTATTGAGCCGAAAATGATAGATGAACCAGTCACCATTATTATTTCAGAAAAAGGCTGGATACGCTGCCGTTCAGGGCATGGACACCATCTCTCGCAGTTAAATTTTAAGGCGGGTGATGCTTTGTATGCCATATTTGAATGCCGCACGACAGATCATCTTCTTGCATTCGGTTCTACGGGCCGCATTTATACGGCGGCTGTTCGCCTGCTCCCGAATACACGGGGAGACGGCATACCGATTACCACTTTGATTGAAGTCGCCACGAATGATCAGATCATGCATTATTTTGCAGGGGCTGCTGAAACGTCACTATTGATATCCACCAGTTCAGGCTATGGTTTTGGCGCAAAAGTAGCCGACATGATCAGCCGGGTTCGCCAAGGCAAATTATTCATCAACCTTGAACAAAATGAACAATTGCTTCACCCTCATCTGATTCGTGATGAAGACAAATGGATCGCCTGTTTATCCAGGCAGGGCCGGTTCCTGCTATTTTCAACAGAAGAACTTCGCTATCTCTCCAATGGCGGTCATGGCGTTATCCTGATGACGCTTGACCCGAAAGAAACTTTGCTGGCCTCACTCCCCATTGATGAAACAGGATGTATTATCGTTTGTGTGGCAAAAAATCAGACCCGTCACGAAATCCGGATATCGGGCAACAGCATGGCAGCCTACTCCGGCAAACGAGCAAGAAAAGGACGCCTTATCGAATCCCGTTTCAAGCCGGTTAATCTGGAACCCATACCGGTAAAAACAGATTCAACGCATACCACTGAAAAATAGTCTTGTTTTACAGAAACATCAAAACATAAAATCCAGCTCGCCATGACTGGATTTTATGTTTCATGACAAAAAAATCATTCAATCTCTGCAATCATTTCCATTTCAATACAGGCTCCTGTTGGAATCTGTGCCACACCAAACGCGGAACGCGCATGGCGTCCTTTTTGTCCGAAAATTTCTACCAATAATTCGGAAGCGCCATTTGTGACAAGATGATGGTCTGTAAAATCCCCAGTCGAATTCACCAGACTTAAAACCTTAACAATCTTTTTGACACGATTGAGATTGCCGCCACAGGCTTCCTGTAAGGTCGCCATCATGTCAATCGCAATATTGCGGGCAGCAATACGTCCCTCTTCAACCGAAATGTTTTTGCCAAATTGGCCAACATGCGGTTGACCATTTTTTTTTGCAATATGTCCGGAGAGATACACCGTGTTGCCTGTCTGGGCATACATAACATAAGCTGCAACAGGTTGTGCAACCTGGGGCAACTCGATTTGCAACGCCTTCAATTTTTCATAACAAGACATCATTTATTCCCGTTTAACGTTATTTCAAACTTACCGCCCGAAATATACAAAACTCAAAATAATTTATTACAACTCAAATTCAGATAAACCGATAAAATTTCCTATCTGTAAAATCTTTACTATTATCCGTTATTTAAAAAAACTGATCCAGAAGAAAGCCGTCTGTTTTAAGAATAAATCAATTAAACATGAACCCATGCGCTGCCTCTGGCAAAATAGGCAACCGGAACCCATCATACAGAATATGATAAATGAACGCCTGTTCCCAACCTCATTTATAAAAATTGATTATTCTCTCAGATCAAAAAAATGAAATAGATGCTTTAAAACAACAGATCAGAAGAAAAAAACCATGAATAAAAATAGTTTGTTCAGATCAAAGTAATATGTCCACCTGTAACGTCATTCTTGATACTAATGTCTGCCTGGATTTGTTCGTTTTTCATGATGTCCGCTGTCATGAACTGATGCAAATGCTAAAGAACCGGATTATCAATGCCATCACGCGAAAAGACTGTCGCGATGAATGGCTGCGCGTTCTCACTTATCCTCTCTTGTCGCTGAATAACCATACCCAGGAAAAAAGTATCATTGAATATGATAAGGCCGTACTCTGTTGCGATTTCGAAAGCAAAAATTATGCTTCTCTCCCCATGTGCAAGGATCAGGATGACCAGAAATTTCTAGAATTGGCTTATGATGCGCAGGCAAAATTTCTGATTACAAAAGATAAAGCCTTATTAAAATTATCCGGGAAAACTAAAAAACGACAACTTTTCCACATTATCAAACCAGAACAATCACATCTTATATCAGCTACACTTAAACCTGTTATTTGATAATATTTAAAAAATATCTTTCTTTCTATTCCGTTTTTTTATTATTCGTATACAATCTAAAATTGTTCATGTTCATTATTTACTTTTTCAATATTTTTCACGATAGAAAAATTTGTTGAAAAAATAGATTTCGTCTTATTGATAGGATAAATATGTCAACATACAAGCAAATACAGGATCAGATTAAACATCTACAACAACAGGCAGAAGAATTAAGAAAAAAAGAACTCAGTAATGCTATTAGCCAGATCAAAACCATTATGGCAGAGTATGGTATTACGGTTTCAGATCTCGGCAACGGTAAAAAGAAAGGGACCAAGACAAAAGTGCCTCTAGCACCTAAGTACCGGAATCCGACAACCGGAGAAACATGGTCAGGCCGAGGCAAAGCCCCAAAATGGATTGAACAGAAAAACAAGGACAAATACTTAATTAAGTAATCTCCCTTCTGATACTTAAAAAGGAATAATCATCCAATAACCATGATTATTCCTTTTTTATTAAAAATATCCCCCTTCTGATATCATGGCTGTTTAATACATGCCGCAATCAGGTCTGATCTTCTCTTCCTCCTTCTTTTAAGTATTTTCATTTCTGAAAATACTTAAAAATAAATGTTTGCTTTATATCTTGTGAGAAATTACTCTGCTTGAGATCGATGTTAAAACACAAAGAATGTTGCTAAAAATGTTGCTAAAAATAACCATTTTGATGTTTTAATGTAAAGACACTAAATGGTCCAAAACCTTTTATTCTGGCCATAGCACATTTAAACTTATAAATGTTTGCCTACATAAAAAATCAAACCATGAAATCTCGCACACGACAAACCGTTTACCGCAAACATTACAACCCACCTTCGTTTCTTGCCAATACCGTTGATCTGGTTTTTGATCTGAATCCGGCGCAAACCCACGTGATAGCAAAAACAGAGTTGATTCATAATCCCGGCGCAAAAAATACTGACATTGTGTTGTATGGCGAAGATCTGGAACTCGTAAGAATATCGCTCAACGATACTCAATTAAAGCCCAGGGAATATACGCTAAAAAACGGGATGCTTCGTATTGCAAAAGGACCGGAAATTGCGCATCTGGAAATAGAAACGATTATCAGGCCTGAAAAAAATACAGCCTTGATGGGACTGTATATGTCCAATGGCAATTTTTTCACACAATGCGAAGCAGAAGGATTCAGAAAAATCACTTATTTTCCTGACCGGCCTGATGTCATGGCCAAATATACAGTCACACTAAAGGCAAATAAAAAGAAGTTTCCTGTTCTTCTTTCTAATGGCAACCTTGTTGAAGAAGGAAACCTTCCACGTGGCCGTCATTATGCGAAATGGGAAGATCCCTTTAACAAGCCTTCCTATCTATTTGCCATAGTCGCCGGCAAACTGGCATGTCATGAGGAAGCATTCACGCTGGCTTCCGGACGCCGTGTCCTGCTTCAAGTCTGGGTTGAAGCAGGCAATCTGGATAAGACTGCCCACGCTATGGAATCTCTCAAGCACAGCATCCACTGGGATGAAAAACGATACGGACTGGAGCTTGATCTTGATAGATTCATGATCGTGGCTGTCGGCGACTTTAATATGGGCGCTATGGAAAATAAGGGATTGAACATCTTCAATACCCGATTTATTCTTGCTAATCCTAAACTTGCGACTGATACGGATTATGTCAATATCGAATCTGTCGTCGGTCACGAATATTTTCATAACTGGACCGGAAACCGTGTAACATGCCGCGACTGGTTCCAGCTTTCTTTAAAAGAAGGCCTGACTGTATTTCGCGACCAGGAATTTTCAGCGGATCGCATCGGAACTGAAAGCGGACGAGCCATTAAGCGCATAGAAGACATCCGTATCCTGCGCCAACATCAATTCCCAGAAGACGCAGGCGCAACCGCTCATCCGGTGCGGCCAGACTCATACGAAGAAATCAATAACTTTTACACCGTAACAATCTATGAAAAAGGCGCGGAAATTGTCCGCATGATCCAAACCCTCCTCGGAGTGGATGGTTTTAGAAAAGGCATGGATCTCTATTTCCAACGTCATGACGGTCAGGCTGTAACATGCAATGATTTTCTGGCAGCCATGGCTGATGCAAACAAACAGGACCTGACGCAATTTGAAAACTGGTACAGCCAGGCCGGCACACCGCGTGTCAAACTCCGATCCCGATACAATCGAAAAACACAATCTCTTAAACTTTTATTCTCCCAATTCTGTCCTCCCACACCCGGACAAAACAGAAAACGACCTTGTCTTATTCCGATTGCACTTGGCCTGCTCGATCAAAAGGGCATCAGCATACCCATCAAAAGCAATGACCCTGCCATTCGGAAAAACCTCTCTGACGCAGCACCAGAAACCGTCTTACTGGAATTAACCCAAAAATCACAGGTTTTCACACTAACCGACATTCCTGAAAAGCCTGTCATATCCGCTTTACGCAATTTTTCTGCCCCTGTCATTTTTGAATATGAACAGTCAGATGAAGAACTCGCGCTTTTACTCTCCGCCGACCCCGATGCCTTTAACCGATGGGAAGCAGGACAACGCCTGGCTTTGCGTCATCTCATAAAATTGACTCAAGATGCACAAAACCAAAAGCCGTTGGAACTCGATCCGGCTGTTATTCATGCCTTTCGCTCCGTTTTAAGTGATACATCTTTAGATCCGGCTTTCCGTTCACTTGCCTTGACCCTCCCAACAGAAATGATGATTGCCGAGGAAATGGAAGAAATTGATCCTCAAGCGATATACCAGGCATGGCATTTCATGCAAAAAACGTTCTCCCATACCATGCGCGAAGAATGGCTCAATATTTACAATACGATACAGATACCCAAACCATATCGTCCTGAACCCTGCGATATTGGAAAACGCAGCCTAAAAAATCTCGCCCTTTCCAACCTGATGAAACTGGACGACAAAAAATTGACGCCACTGGCAGCCACTCAATATGATCATGCTGACAATATGACAGACAAGCTCGCTGCTCTCACCGCCCTTGTGCACGCCAACAATCATGCGTCTAAAACGGAGGCGACCCGCTGCCTGCGCCATTTTTATCATGAATTCCGATCAGAACCTCTCGTTGTCGACAAGTGGTTCACCCTGCAAGCAACCTCTCCAGGAACAGATGTATCAGCAATCCGTAAACTGGCAAAGCATCCATTATTCACATTAAAAAACCCGAATCGCGTCAGAAGCTTGATTTTTGGTTTTTGTATGAACAATATGGCACAATTCCATATAAAAGACAGGAGCGGTTATGACTTCTGGGCTGAAAACGTCCTGGCACTTGACAAAATCAACCCGCAAATCGCAGCACGACTCTCCCGTTCGCTTATACAGCATAATCGCTATATACCTGAACTAAAAAAACAGGCTAGGAAAACACTGAAACAGATTGCTTCGCACAAATTATCAAAAGATACCGGAGAAATCATTAATAAAATATTGGCGACGTCATAAGAAAGCCGGATCAAACAGGAAAAATCATGAGAAAAAGACGCGTTAGTCTGACACAGCATTTAATTGAAGAGCATCGTATCACCCACAGGATTCCTGAAGAACTCAGATTGCTCCTTGAAGTCGTGGCTCGAGCCTGTAAAACCATTGGGCATGCTGTCGGAAAGGGCGCACTTGGCGATATTCTCGGAAGTATGCAAACTGAAAACGTTCAGGGTGAGATACAAAAGAAATTAGATGTTCTGTCCAACCAGATTCTTCTCGAATCCAATGAATGGGGTGGTTATTTGGGCGCTATGGCATCCGAGGAAATGGAAACCATTCACCCGATTTCAAATGAATATCCAAAAGGAAAATATCTTCTTCTTTTTGATCCGCTTGATGGTTCAAGTAATATTGATGTTAATGTTTCCATCGGCACCATTTTTTCCGTTCTTCGAGCGCCGGAAACTGATGAAAATCCCTGTGAAAATGACTTCCTGCAACCAGGACACCAGCAGATTGCAGCGGGTTACGCCCTCTATGGCCCACAAACGCTTTTAGTCCTGACAACGGGACGAGGGGTAAATTGCTTCACACTTGACCGTGAAATGGGATCATGGGTCCTGACACAGCGAAACATGCAAATCCCTGAAGACACCAATGAGTACGCAATCAACGCATCCAATTATCGCTTCTGGCATCCTCCGGTCAAAAAATACGTCCAAGAAATGCAGGAAGGAACGGCTGGCCAGAGGAATAAAAATTTTAATATGCGGTGGGTCGGGTCCATGGTTACTGACATGCACCGCATACTTAGCCGCGGTGGTATTTTCATGTATCCAGGCGATACTCGAGACTCCTCTCAACTGGGGAGAATCCGATTACTGTATGAAGCGAATCCGATGGCTTTTATTGTCGAGCAGGCAAACGGCATGGCAACTGACGGCCATACCCGCTTGATGGATATCAAGCCCGACAGGCTGCACCAGCGCGTACCGGTGTTTCTAGGCTCCAAAAATGAAGTGGAACGGGTAACCCGTTATCATCATGAGTACATGAATGCGCTCAATACGAAAATTTAAACATTTTACTAAAAAACGCTAAAATTTTAGGTTCAGCAAAGCCTTGCCTCAAAACACTGCGATGCATAACCGGAAGCACAAAAATGAGTACGATAACTTTTCAACAAGTCATCCTGACCCTGCAACAATACTGGAGTGAGCAAGGATGTGCCCTTTTACAGCCCTATGATATGGAGGTCGGCGCAGGTACATCTCACCCTGCCACGTTTTTGCAGGCCATTGGTCCTGAACCCTGGCAAGCCGCCTATGTGCAGCCATCACGCCGCCCCAAAGACGGCCGATATGGTGAAAACCCCAACCGAATGCAGCATTATTATCAGTACCAGGTTGTCCTAAAACCAGCTCCTGAAAATATCCTGGATATTTACCTCGGATCACTTGTTGCACTGGGACTGGACCTGAAACAAAATGATGTCCGCTTTGTTGAAGATGACTGGGAAAATCCAACCCTGGGCGCTTGGGGATTGGGCTGGGAAGTCTGGTTAAATGGAATGGAAATCACACAATTCACTTATTTCCAGCAAGTGGGCGGCTTAGACTGCAAGCCTATCCTGGGAGAAATTACCTATGGCCTTGAAAGGCTGGCCATGTATCTTCAGGGTGTGGAAAATGTCTATGACCTGATATGGACCCAGTGGGAAAACCAAGGTACCAAGAGATATCTAACATACGGAGACGTATTTCATCAAAATGAAGTCGAACAAACAACCTATAATTTTGAAGGCGCCAATACCAAGTTTCTCTTTTCCCTGTTTTCAAACTACGAATCAGAAACCAAACGACTCATTGATGAAGGACTAACACTTCCCGCCTATGAAATGATCCTGAAAGCGGCACACACTTTTAACATGCTGGATGCCAGAGGCGCCTTGTCCGTAACTGAGCGGGCAGCTTATATTGGACGCATTCGTAATCTGTCACGCCTTGTTGCGCAAGCCTATTATGAATCCCGTGAAAAACTGGGTTTTCCCAGACTAGGTGATACAAGAATAGTGACTTAAAAAACAAGTCAAATTACAAACAAATTTATCTGACCAGGCAAAAAGAAAATCACAAATCATGAACCAGACTCTACTTGTTGAGTTATTAACGGAAGAACTGCCCCCCAAAGCGCTTACCAAGCTGGCAGAGGCTTTTGCCAGTACAATTGAAGAGAGTTTGAAGCAGGAAGGCTTTCTTGCTGCCCAATCTCAGAAAACGATTTTTGCCACGCCACGTCGTCTGGCAGTCATCATAAACGACGTATCTGATACATCGCCGGATAAATCCATTCGTCTAAAAGTACTGCCAGTAACCATTGCTATTGATGCTGAAGGCAATCCAACCGCACCACTCAAGAAAAAACTGGCATCATTGGGATTCCCTCATATCGTTATAAACGATATGGAAAGAGAGATGGACGGAAAAACGGAAACCTTTTTCTATACCTACACGGCTCCAGGATCCATATTGGCGTCACACCTGCAGGTTGCTCTTGAAAAAGCCATCCGAAACCTGCCTATTCCTAAAATGATGTCCTATCAGCGGCCCGACGGTGAAACCGTTGAATTTGTCCGGCCTGTGCATGGTCTTTTAGCATTGCATGGCCAAAAAGTTGTGCCTATTGCCATACTAGGACTCTCAGCAGGACGAACAACGCATGGGCATCGTTTTCTGACACAAGATGAAATTAACATACCAAAAGCCAATGCCTATGAGGCAACTCTGGAGGCAAAAGGCAAGGTTATTGCCGGTTTTGAAGCTCGTAAGAACAAGATCCGCGCCATTCTCCATGATAAAGCTCAAAATGATCACGTTCTGATGCCGGATGCGCTTTTGGATGAAGTAACGGCATTGGTCGAATGGCCTGCTGTTTACGAATGTCATTTCGAACCCACTTTTCTCGATGTTCCTCAGGAATGTTTGATCCTGACCATGCAAACCAATCAGAAATACTTCGCACTGACCGATTCCGCCGGGCAGCTTCGCTCGCGTTTTCTGATTGTTTCAAATATGGAAACAAGTACGCCGCAACGTATTATCAGCGGTAATGAACGGGTTATCCGACCGCGCCTTTCCGATGCACAGTTCTTTTTTGAACAGGACAAAAAAAAGAAACTGGAAGATCGCTTGCCAGGCTTATCTCACGTGGTTTATCACAACAAACTGGGTACCCTGGCACAACGAATGGCCCGGGTTCGCATTCTTGCTGTCTCGATCGCTGAAATGATGCGCATTGACACCACGCTTGTCGAACGTGGTGCACTCCTGGCAAAAGCCGATCTGTTAACAGAGATGGTCGGAGAATTTCCGGAATTGCAGGGTATCATGGGCACTTACTACGCCCGTCACGATGGCGAGCCGGAAGAAGTCGCACTCGCTGCGACAGAACATTATCTGCCCCGCTTTGCCGGCGACATTTTACCAAGCACGCCAACCAGCACAGCCATTGCACTGGCAGACAAACTGGAAGCACTGGCAGGCATTTGGGGAATTGGATTGCAACCAACTGGTGATCGTGATCCTTTCGCATTACGAAGACATGCCCTTGGTATTTTGCGTATCCTGATTGAAAAGAAATTACCTTTGTCATTGCGCGCCATGCTTTCCCGTGCCATAGGCATACTCATCGCAAATGCCAGCTTTAAGGATCCCACGCCAGGACTGATCCCTTTTATGATGGATCGGTTAAGGGGACTTTTACGGGACAGGGGGCATACACCTGATGAAATAGAAGCTGTTCTGGCACAAAATCCGGACCGCTTCGATAATATTCTTGATCGTCTGAATGCCGTAAAAGCCTTTACAGCACTTCCTGAAGCAGAATCATTGGCAGCCGCAAACAAGCGGATTACCAATATTCTGAAGAAATCCGAGATCAGGGCCGGCATGGTACAAACCGACCTTCTCCAGGAAATCACGGAACAAAAACTGTACGCTTCCATGAGCACGGTTAAACCGAAAGCCGACCAAATGTTCACACAAGGCGATTACACCGGT
>Ga0082212_10000189_pt1 | contig 91389 bp, 85 predicted proteins | sample TergutNt197P3_FD_71548 | JGI IMG/M metagenome (GOLD analysis project Ga0082212, IMG submission 71548) | Neocapritermes taracua P3 segment gut microbial communities from Petit-Saut dam, French Guiana - Nt197 P3 | ecosystem: Host-associated > Arthropoda: Insects > Digestive system > Gut ...
ATAAGAGGCTCTGCGCTTTCTGCGGCAGGCGGATATACCTTTTTGAAGTCTTCGAAGTCTACCAAATACTTGGACTGAAGTTTCGGGTACTTGTCTGCAAGGCCCTTTGTAATTGTGTCTTCCCTCGGTGTTGAGGAAACCTGCTGGCCTGCGTTGTCATACTTCGCATTCGCTTCTAGGAAATCATAAAGGGCATGGTAGTTTTCAGGATTGATATCTGAGCTGTTGAGGGCTGATTTGTCGAACCTGAAGAAGTAGTTGCCTCCAGGAGCCAGGGCGTCAATGATCTCTTTGGCTTTGTCTACGACTTGCTCTTTAGTCCCGTTGCGCAAAAGGACTATCGGGTAGAAGCCGCCAATGACAAATTTCTTGCCGATCCTGTCTTTGTACATTTGCGGAGTGCCATATTCAACGAACATGCGTGTGCCTTGTGGAAGGTCGGCAAGGTTGTCAATCAAGCGGTCCCAGTTCTCCTCGCAGAAGATGTTAGTGTAAATGCCGGCTTCTGCGCTGATATGTACCAGCTCGTTGAATGTTGGCCAGTAGAATTTTTCAAAATGTTTCTGTGACAGGAATGTTGCCATGTGTGTCATGATGGCGTTGCTGCCCAAGACATGGGGCCTTGCCAAGCGAGCCCTGAAGATGCTGATCGGCATATAGGCGTCCAATGCTGCAAGGACTTTGTCCGGGCACCTGCGAAGGTCCATGTTGATCTGGGTGAAGCTTCTCAAATGGTCAGCCAGCCTGTCAAAGGGCACGTTGATTGACCCGCCTGTCCCGGCAGGGGCGTCAAACAATCCATATTTCTCCCTAAACTTCCTGGAAGCATTAGCAAACATCGCATTTTGCTCATTTGTCGCCAAAGTAGCGGCTAGGAAGAACAAAGCCCTTGTGGCTCCGTCAGCGTCATATGACGCGTTGACCCTCGGCTGGTAGACTTCGACCAGCCAATCAAAAGCATTGGCGATAAAGTCGTCATAGTCCTCAACTTCCATAAACCTGACCTCAGGGTGTTGGAGCATGCCGTTTGAGCTCATTATTTGGTTCCTCGAGCGTTGGAGCATCAGGGCATTGGCGTTGCGGGCAGACAGCCCTCCAAAAACGTCGCCACGGCGGATTGCCATTGATTTCTCAAAAACCTCCAGGAGCCTTTCTTCAGTCATGGTGTATTGGTCCACCAAGAGATCCTCTCCGGCGAACTTGAGCATGAACTCATAGCTGATCCCGTCAAAAATCGGGAACCTTTCCGGTATGACGTTTGAATAAAGATCGGTCATCATCTTAGTGCGGAATTCTAGCAGTTCTTGCGGGTTGATTGATAATTCGCTCATTGTCTCTTTTCTTTCCTCCTTGTTTTGTGCTACAGTTTTTCGATTTAATTTCGTGTTGTCAATCCTTGGATATATTATAGGCACAGAAAAATATAAAATCAAGAATAAAGTTGCATAACCAAATCCGAATCAAATATTGAAAACCTAAAATCTGTATAATAATGTGGCGTTAATCATTTTGAGCTAAATAACCGTATAAACCCGCAATAAACGCCAATTTTTTGGTGTTTATTGTGTCAAGGCCTAGAAACCTTGCTGGCAAAATCATTAAGCACCGGATCTGAAGCCCTCTTGAAAAAAGGCGATATACAAATCCGAGCCCAGTATGGTCCCGGGAAAAAGAAGACAAGGCGCATTTCAAACAAGCAGGCGCCAAAGATCCCAAAGCGTGCGGCGAAATGGTTGCGGCTAAGCCAAAGCAAAAACAGGAAGCGCGCCCGCAGAAGGCAACGCTGGCGAATTGGGCTATGGCAAGTGGCGCATCTGGCATCGGCGCCGCGCTGTTTGCCAGCTCTGAAGATTATGTCTATTGCAAGGTTCCTAGCTGCGACAGGAGGCGACCCCTTGCCACGGATCAAAACCTGGCACACATCCCTTATGAGGAGGGGATCACCAAGGGAGGCTTGCTACGAGCTGCGCAAAGCCATCGGCGCAGACGAGGCAACCACCTGAAATCCCGGAATTTTTTAACTACACAGGATAGGCGATGCTGAAAGCATCGAAAATATCCTTTAGCGTTTTTGACAGCGGCATCATGATCCTTTCGCCTGCAACCAAATGAACACGCAGTTTTGAGAGCGCCCGTATCAGCTGCTGCATAGTCATCGATTTGTATAGATTGCAGGTTGACATAGTTTTGTGCAATTCGGAGAGAAGGATCAGCGATATAAAACCGACAAACGCTTTGCTCTTGGCGCGCACGTCGCTATGGGCCCTCAGCCGCCCAAGGTCCAGGTCATTCTCCAGGCGCATGATCCCTTTTCCACAACATCTTTTGCCCGGTAAATCCTCAATGCCTCTTTCGCCGATGCAACATCATTGCTGACCAGGACAAGCCATCCACTATGCTTCAGCTCCCCATTGATCACATCATCACGTATTTTTATCGTGTATCCGATTTCGGCTTTGCTGGACTTCCTGATGGACAGGTATTTGCGGTGCCCCCCGCTCACGGCGCATCCCGCCGGGTCTGCCTCTTCCCTCAGCAGCGCAACTTCAGCAAAGACCCTCTCCTGCGCGGCAGACGCCTTCTTGGCGTTGTAATAAACGTGCGTGTGCACATCTGCAGCCCCATACCAAGAGCGCAGCTTTGTGATTCCGCGTGTCGAGCCGCCATTGATTAATATGGTGTTCTCTGCCCGGTCGATGCTTTTGCGCGCGCTCCCGACTTGGTCTTATTTGGTCGGTTTTCAACCGCTCAAGCTGCTCGCCAAACAGTTTGTCAAAGTCGCTATATATCCTGCACTTTCTATATGGAAGCTTGGTCGCAAGATATATGCGCTCTCGCAAACCATTCCGGTGAACAATATCGCCGAGTGCCGCTTCAATGTTGCTGTATGTATAAGCAGTATCAAAATAGTTCACGCCAGTGTCGACTGCTTTGAGAATTAATTGCTCCGTTTTTGCCTTATCCCGCGGAAACCGCATACATCCGAATCCAAGAACTGATAGCTCATTTCCTGACTTGGTGTCAACGACATATTGCATAATTACACTCCCTGCTAGTTTGTCTGCTTATGATGACAACGATATTCCAACAAGTAATAGCTGCCTGTAAAAATGGGCACTGAAGATCTTAAAAAAGACCGGAACGCCTAGCTGGTATTCCGGTCTGCAAACTGTTTGCATAATATTCTATGTTCTGCTAATTTTGCCTACGGTGTGAGTTGGGCGAAAGCTTGCATCATGAATTTGTTGAACTGCGCTTTCATAAGAGGCTCTGCGCTTTCTGCGGCAGGCGGATATACCTTTTTGAAGTCTTCGAAGTCTACCAAATACTTGGACTGAAGTTTCGGGTACTTGTCTGCAAGGCCCTTTGTAATTGTGTCTTCCTTTGGTGTTGAGGAAACCTGCTGGCCTGCGTTGTCATATTTCGCATTCGCTTCCAAATAATCATAAAGGGCATGGTAGTTTTCAGGATTGATATCAGAGCTGTTGAGTGCTGATTTGTCGAACCTGAAGAAGTAGTTGCCTCCTGGGGCCAGGGCGTCAACGATCTCTTTTGCTTTGTCTACGACTTGCTCTTTAGTCCCGTTGCGCAAAAGGACTATCGGGTAGAAGCCGCCAAGGACAAATTTTTTGCCAATCTTGTCTTTGTACATTTGCGGAGTGCCATACTCGATCCACATTCGTGAGCCTTGTGGAAGGTCGGCAAGGTTGTCAATCAAGCGGTCCCAGTTCTCCTCGCAGAAAATGGTAGTGGGAATGCCGGCTTCTGCGCTGATATGTACCAGCTCGTTGAATGTTGGCCAATAGAATTTTTCAAAGTGTTTCTGTGACAGGAATGTTCCCATGTGCGTCATGATGGCATTTCCGCCTAAAACATTTGGCTTCGCCAAGCGTGCCCTGAAGATGCTGATCGGCATGTAAGCGTCCAATGCTGCAAGGACTTTGTCCGGGCACCTGCGAAGGTCCATGTTGATCTGGGTGAAGCTTCTCAAAGTGTCAGCCAGCCTGTCAAAGGGCACATTGATCGACCCGCTTGTCCCTGGCGGAGCGTCAAACAAGCCATATTTCTCCCTATGTTTCCTAGCGGCATTGGTAAATATCGCATTTTGCTCATTTGCCGCCAAAGTAGCAGCCAGGAAGAACAAAGCACGCATAGCCCCGTCAGCATCATAAGACGCGTTGACCCTCGGCTGGTAGACTTCGACTAGCCAATCATAAGCATTGGCGATAAAGTCGTCATAGTCCTCAACTTCCATAAACCTGACCTCAGGGTGTTGGAACATGCCGTTTGAGCTCATTACTTGGTTTTTCGAGCGTTGGAGCATCAGGGCGTTGGCGTTTCGGGCATACATCCCTGAGAATACGTCGCCCCTGCTGATTTCTGTCGATTTCTCAAAAATCTCCAAGAGTTTTTCTTCTGTCATGGAATACTGGTCTACCAAAAGATCATCTCCGGCGTACTTGAGCATATACTCATAGCTGATCCCGTCGTAAAGCGGAAACCTTTCCGGTATGACGTTGGAACAAACATCGGTCATCATTTTAGTGCGGAATTCAAGCAGTTCTTGCGGGTTGATTGATAAATCGCTCATTGTCTCTTTTCTTTCCTCCTCGTTTTGTGCTATTGCTTTTGGGCTGAATTCGTTGTCAATCCTTGGATATATTATAGGCACACAAAATTACAAAATCAAGAAATAAAGTTGCATAACCCCAGGCAAATCAAATATTGAAAATAGCTGCACAAATTATATCGTAGTTCGCAGGTTTTTGCTTTCCGTTGGAATTTCACTTTAAATGCGAAGATGGGCAGGAAGCATCTAGAAAATCTTCGTCCGTCAGCGAAGAGCAGTTTTTAACGGCGATAATGTTTCTGCCTGCTAGCAGTGCAATGCCCACTCAAATTCAGGTGAGGTTGCCTGCTATTTGGCCAAACTCGTCTTCTTCGTTGTGCTGGCAGATAACGCAGCTTTAATTCGGCTTTGCTCTTTTCTTGATGGCCGTGGTGCAGCGATTGGCAACAAGCTAAGCAAGGGCGGCAGCTGCAAAGGTTTTCGCGACCATAAGACGCTCTACGAAAAGCTGCGCGGCCAAAATGAAATAATTAGAAAGTGGGCGGATTCGGCGGATAACTCAAAGTGGATGCATCTTTGTGCTATGGTTATTTCTATGGAACATGTATATTAATAGAGATCATATGCCTCTTAAAAGAATTAATAACAAGCCACGATTTGCCACGCAGGAAGTTGCCTGCTTATTGTGGTTTGCCAAAACAATGTCTGTCCATTACGAACGGGGAGCGAACAGTTGCAAATCAGGCATCGCGTCGCGCAACACTTTGAAAGTATTACAAGGTCTCTGCTGATAATACAGTTTTGGGGCTTGATTATGGTAGAAAAGGAGAGAACTGATATGGATTTTACTGATGTCATCCTAATGCGGCGAACAACCCGCAGCTATGATTCTCGTCAAATCAACGAGGCAGATTTAAACAGTATGCTAATGGCTGCCCACATGGCGCCAATTGCAGGAGCTGATTACTCGAAGACTCATATGACTGTTGTACAGGATTCAAGGCTATTGGATGAAATCCGCCAAGCATGTACGATGAAGTCGAAAGACGCAAAGCCGCGAGATCCGCTCTATGGAGCTCCAACTGTGATTTTCTTCTCAGCGCACGGTGTTTCTAAGGATTACATCGAGTACAGCAACATCGGATGCGCCATTGAGAACGTATTGCTGGCAGCGACTAACCTCGATCTTGGCAGCACATACATCTGGGGATGTTTGCGGAGGCTGCGCCAACACACTGGGCTTATCGAGAAGCTGGGCATGCCAAACGGATACGTGATTCTTTCAGCAGTGGCAGTAGGCTATCCAATGGAGCCTTTGGCGCAGAGATCGCCTGCCAAGAATCTCAGTGTGGACATTATTTAAGCCAAGCCGGCAAAGTGCGTGTTGCCAAGCATCATGCCACAGGCTTGTTTGGCAATGTTTCATTTGGCCTGCAACGGGCACTGTCTGAGGGTGGGCTTGGAAGGCGGCTGCTATCAAAATGTGGCGGCATTTGAGGTGATCCATCAGAATGCTAGTACGAAGCGAATTTACATCAACTGCATCGGCAAAATAATTGGCACAGTCCACTTGGAACTATGCCGATTATTTCGATTGGCAAATCCTTATCACACCCCAGCCAAGGGGGCAAAAACTGCTTTTCTCATTTTATTGCATAAGGCTGTAGAAAAACCTGAATATCGTAAACTCTGACGCTTCAACAAAAGGCCTGGCTTCAGGCGCAGTGTTGGGGTGCAGCTCACAGTACTCTTCAAATGTCTGGTACGCCCTGGACACAAACGGGACAAATTCAGAGTGTGAGTAATCGTCCTTGTCAAACAACTCTCCTGTGGCTTGTCCAGCATTGGCATATACGCCCTCATTAAGGACTGTAGTGCATATAGCTTCCATGTTGTCGAGGTTGACATCGCTGGCTGCCAAGATGCCCTTGTTAAGGCCGAATATGTATTGGCCTCCGGGGGCCATGATATCAAGCCACTCTTTGGTCTTGTCGATGGCTTCATCCACAGTGCATTTAGTCAAATGCTCGATAGGGAAGGACCCGTCGATAATATGTTTTGTGCCAAGCCTGTCTTTCATAACCTGCGGATCGCCATACTCGAACTTGAAAACAGAGCCTGTAGGCAGGTCTTGGACATAGTCAAGATACCTCATCCAGTCATCCTCAAGGAAAGCGTAGCACCTGTATCCAAGGGATGCGAAATCATTCCAGAGCCTGTAAAACGATGGCCACCACAGCTCGGCAAAGTCTATCTCCCTCATAAACGTAGGCATATGCAGCGGGTATGACCCGTAGCTGTTCCTAGTGTAAATCGCAGGATTTGGCGCGCAAGATTTGTAGCTCATCGGGTACACGGCTTCAACCGCAGCGGAGACTTTGTCCCTGTTCCTGCGGACATCGGCGAGCATTCCCGAGAATGAGCGCAACTGGTCGGTCAATATGTCGAATGGGGCATATCCCCCTCCGCCTGGCGGGTTTGGCGCAGGATATCCGTATTTCGCCGACATGGCGCCAGTGATTTTGCCTGCCGCGGCATTGACAGCGTCTTGTGTCGAAATTGCTTGGGCTATTGCCGACAAAGCGCGGATTGGGTTTGCTTTGATGTCAAGGTTGACATTAATCCTTGGAGCAGCTGTTTCGACTATAAACGCATAGGGGTCCTTGATGAACTCGTCATACTCCTCTGGCTCCATCATATGGGTGTTTGGATGTTGCATAAACCCGCTGTTGCTAATGGCAATAGACTTTGATCCCAATGCTTGGTATTTGGAAGGCGTCAATATTTGCCTGCCCATAATGTTGGAATCCACCGGCATGCGGGCGCAAAGCTCGTCTACTGTCTTTTCCAGCCCGCTCGGGTCCCAATATGCTATCCTCGGGTCTACCCCGGCTATCTGGGCCAAGGCGAAAAGCCCTATTCCCATTGTTATGGGGATTCTTTTGGGGATAATGTTGTTTACAACATCTGAGTTGATTTGTTTTCTCTCTTCTGCAAGATTGTTTGGCATGTTTTCCCTCGTTTCTCCTAAATTATAGATATTGCAATTGATACTAAATTATAGCTTTTATATGGATAACAAAACAACAAGATAGCGGCAAAATTATCATATAACAAAAAAAGGCGGAAAAGCCGCCCTTTCAGCCCTTGCCCAGAAGATTTAGAATATTCGCAGACATTATTTTCTCCAACTCGTCTTCAGCAAGCGCAGTATTATGGATCACATTGCACACAAAAGCCGTCATATCAATCTCCCTGGTCAGTTTCGGATATAAAAGCAGCGGGAAATCGCTTCCAAAGAGGATTTTGTCCACCCCTGCGGCAACGCAGGCAGCTTGTATTGATTTGATTTGGTATAAAAGAGGGTTGGCAGCTGTGTCAAAATACAGGTTTTGGCATGAAGCCGCTATCCTCGGATTGAGCATGTAGAAAACAATCCCGCCCCCCAGATGGGCCAAAATAATCTTCAAATCCGGAAACTTGGCAGCAGCGGCAACCAAGGGCGGCAATGGTGTTTTGTCCCTGCCGTTGTAGTCGTGGCCAACGGGATCGCTGCAATGTATGCACACAGGCAAACCTAATGATTGGGCGCACTCAAGAACATCCAAAAAACAGGAATCTTCAAAGGTGTAGTTGTTGGCCCCAGCCCCAAGCTCCCCAAAACCGGAAAATCCCAGCTTTGCGCACCGCTCCATCTCAGTTATGGCCTTTGCACCCATCGCTGGATTCACGCATGCGAATGCCTTGATCCGCTCATGGTTGGACCTTGCGGCATCCGCCATAAAATCGTTGTGTTCCTCAATTAAGCCAGAGTCGTTCCAATACCAGCCTTGGAGCACAAGGCCGGCCACTCCCGCCTCATCAGCAATAGATATGGATTCGGCTACAGTCGCCCAGCCTTGCTCCGTTGCATGGGGGCTTTTGGCCTTTTTGGTCAATAGAGCGAAATAGCTGTCTAACGCAGCGAATTTCTCCCAATTTTTATAGTATTCTTCTGGAAATAGGTGAACATGGCAATCCCAAATGGGGTAATTTGACATACTAAGTTTTACTCACTTTGATATGATTATTTTGAGGTTCATATTCCTATATTGTGTTATTATACATAAAAGAAGCTGGATAAGCTATATGTGAATATCGAACACGCTTAGTGAAATGATATAGAGCCAGGTATAGAAGACTATCAACCTGCGCATTTATTGCCATTCTTTGCTTCAAGCGAGGAGGAGGCGTTTTTCTCCCTCTACTCAAAAAGTTATAAAGGGGAGGCCTGCGCCAAAAATTTAATGAAAAGCATGACAGGGTACGGTTCATCAGAGATACAAGCAGAAAACTACAAATTCTCAATAGAGGCTAAAAGCATCAACCACCGGTATAAAGACGTATCAATAAAACTGCCCGCAGAACTTGCAGTATTGGAAGAGAAAATACGCAAGCTGATTCAAAACGGGTTTTCGAGGGGCAAGTTTGACATTCTTGTGCGCTTGGACAAGTTTGAGGCAAACAAGTCAGTGTCATTCAACATGGAGGCTGCCAGCGAATATGTGCGTTTATCCGGGCAAATTGCCGCCGCTTATCCTGGGGTTGCCAATGACTTGTCAGTAAGCGCCCTGTTTATGATACCCGATGTTATGGCAAAACCAGAAGTGTTTGCAGGGCCTGAGCAAGCATGGGAAGTGCTTGAGGGCGCAGTTGTTGAAGCTATCGGGAAACTTGAGGCATCAAGGGCGCAAGAAGGCATGGGCATAAAGGCTGTGCTAAAGCACAATATGAGCAGGATCCGCAACATGCTGCTAAAGCTGGAGCAGATCACAGCAAACCTTCCGGCTGACCATATGGCCAAACTGAAAGAACGCCTGGAAGAAGCTATAGCAGGCATTACGGAGGATACAAGGCTAGTAAGCGAAATGCTGATATACGCCGACAAAATCAGTGTCGCAGAAGAGCTTGCCCGGCTCAAGCTGCACCTGGACTATTTTGAGATGGAGCTGGAAAGCACAGAGCCAATCGGCAGAAAACTGGATTTTTTAATCCAAGAGATAAACAGGGAAGCCAACACAGTAGCATCAAAATCCAACAGCTTCGATGCCAGCGTTTACGTGGCAGAGATAAAAAGCGAGCTTGAAAAAGCTAGGGAACAATCACAAAACGTCGAGTGAGGGAAATATGGCAAGAGGAAATTTTTTTGTAGTATCCGGTCCTGCAGGCGTCGGCAAATCATCAATTATCAACAAGATCTTGGCGATGGACGGCAACTGCCGGTTTTCAATCTCGGCAACAACCAGGGATCCTCGCCCAGGGGAGACGGACGGGGTCAACTACCATTTTTTGACTAACGAGCAATTTGAGGAGAAGATAGCCGCCGGGGAATTCTATGAGTATGCCCGCTTGTTCAACCAAAGTTATGGAACTTTAAAAAGCGAAGTTGAAAAATTCTTGGAAACCGGCATCGATGTCATCTTGGACGTGGATACACAAGGGGCGTTGAATATCAAAGCCCAAAACAGCGAGGCGATCCTAGTGTTTATTATGCCGCCTTCATTTGAGGAGCTAGTGCGCCGCATCGAAGGGCGCCATACAGAAACCAGGGAGCAGATTGAAATGAGGCTGAAGGAGGCTTCAGCCGAGATGGAAAAATCGAAGCATTATGACATGATAGTCGTCAACGACAACTTGGAGGATGCTATCAAAGAGGTTTACGGGATAATAACATCCAAAAGGGAGTAGTTGTTGCACGGGTATTGGGGCGTGAGAAAAAAGTGGGCTGCAAAGCCAGAAAAGCGCGCTGCCTAAAACTCGTTTTGTACGCTTGAAGAGCTCCAGATTGCCTCTGCCATCTTCCTGCAGCCGCCAGCAGGGCGGAGGCTCTTTTGGTGGTTCTGTCCTTTGTGATTTTGGCTAGGGCGATAGTCCTGCTGTTTCTCAGGCACGGGCTCAAAAAAGAAAGGGCAACCCTGGGGAAAGCCTGCAGGTTGGCTGGAGAGAATCATCACTAGAAGCGACAAAAGCAGCTTCAGTACGGCTCTTATCATTGATCGAATTCTGCGAATATTCGTTTGATGCAGTGTTGGAGCAGCGCAAGCGCCTGCCCAATGCAATGATGTATGGCTATCATCAGTTTTCCAGTATACCTCGATTGTGACATCTGCAATCATTGCAATCTGGCAACTCTCGCCAGAAGGCCTCTCTTTCCAAGCGACTGTTGAGTCGAAGCTAGGATGTTTTTGCCAGAGTGCCATCATTTTTCGATGGCTCAATAGCATTGCCGCTATTATCACCGTTTACATTTGAGCTTGGCTTTCACTTCTGTGTAAATGAAAAAAACTTCCTCCACCAACTGTTTGAATCCACTTCTATTTCGATAGTATCGTTCTTTCCATTCGAAGAAGTTGCTGAAATTATTATCTTCCCAGATTTATGAGCGAGTAAAGTATTCCCCTCTATCGTAGCTATACTGCCATCACTTACTTCCCATTTAATTGTTTGATCGAATGTATTTTGGGGGATGATTTCAACATCCAACAATAATGAATTTCCTGCATTTAATTTGTCGAGAGGGGGAATAATCCTAATACTGTCTGCTTCAATCTGCTTGACTGCCAATTCGAATGAAGTTTGAATATCCTTTTGCATCGCTGATATTGTTGTTTTTCCTGTATCTAATGCTACCAGATTTCCTTCATTATCAATTGTGGCTGTTTTTATATTGCTTGATTTCCAAACAATATCTTTGTATGTGGCATTGGCCGGCGTTATAGTTGCACTCAATTTTGTTGTATCGCCAATGCTTATTACGTCAATTTTATTGTCAATAACTATACCCGTTGCAATTACTTCAAAGATTTCAACACTAACCGCAGACACTTTATCATTTGACGATATGGCGCTAATTGTGACTGTTCCGGCTCCCATGCCCCGTATTTGACCACTAGAATCTATAGTTGCAATCGCTTCATCGCTTGATATCCAAGTAATATCTTTGTTAGTAGTGTTTTCTGGCGCTATTGTTGCTGTTAACCTTGCAGTGTCATTTATGTTCATAGTGTTAATTTCACTATCAATCGCTATACTTTTTGCGACTACTTCAATAATCTTGACGTTAAAAGCAGACACTTTATCATTTGATGTTATAGCGCTAATTGTAACGGTGCCGGCTCTTACACCTATTATTTGGCCATTTGAATCCACTGTCGCAATAGTCTCATCGCTTGACTTCCAAGTAAAGCTTTTATCATTTGCATTGGATGGATATACGTAGCCTTTTACAATATGGCTATCTCCAATACTAATTTCCTTAAGGATATTTTCAAAATTTACTTTGCTAGGATATACAATAGCTGGCATTTGTTTAGTTTGGTTCGAGTTGCCACTAGGAGAGTAAGGGCAGGCACCATTAGAATGCAAATGAGGTGGATGACCGCCACAATGATAATGATAGCTTCCTAATCCACTTTTATTGTTGTTGTCTTTATGTCCACCGCTACTGTCTGTTCGTCCTGGATGAGCTATGACATCCAGCGGCAAGATTAATATCATTGTTAAGATAATCAAAGCCGATATGATTCTTTTTTTCATCCTAACCATCCTGTTTTTTTTAACAATCGCATTTTTCACCAGTATTTCGCATGTATTTAGTTTAGCAAATCTTTTCCAAAATGCAATCACATCTAGCCGCTCCTAGTGGTCAACAAATCAGTCGATTGGAACCGCTTGAGATTTCAGAAAAAGTCCTGGAATCCACACAAAGACGATTAAGCCATCAGTATATCCATACACTCGCAAGCCACTTGCCTTGACAAGGGCAAGGATTTGAGGGAAATCCACGCAGAGGCAAAAAGGCCATGGCCAAGTTCGCCATCATCGTGCTTAGGACTTCCCTCATGGGCAAGGATCCCCAACACATACACAGGATAAATAAAACCCGTTGGGAAATCGGGCAGCTTTTCAAGCTGTTGTGCGACACCTTCGGCAAGGATGCCAGCGATATTGGGGACGACGCGGGGTTTTGAGGCATAGTCTTTCTTTGGCCAAGCCCGGCAATGGCGGCTTGCAAGATCATGGCTATGCTACGCTCGCTTGTATTATCAAAATCATACTCGCTTATGGGGCTGCCTATACATGCGAAAGCCCGCATCTCCACCGGCATGTGCCTTGTCTGGCCCGCTATGTAATACCCGTGCCCAGCCATCCGGGCTAATGCTGATAGATTTGCCACTGCCGTTTCTATATGTCACATTCACTTCATACGTTGGAGCTGTGCCGCTTTAGTGCAGGCTAGCCTTCAATGATGGAATTGACAGTTATGCTTACGCCATAAATAGCTACTGATTCGCCAACAGCCAAATCAACAACCCTGTTTCCAGGAGTATCAGGCAATGCAGTTTGACCGTTTTTATAAGTGTTGTGGCTGTCAATCGTTTCATTTATGACCTGGAATTTTTTTTAGATAAGATCATAAATTTGCATACCAGACAATCGCATGAACTTGCCAAGCAGCTTTCTTGCCTGTTCGAGCCGCTCTGATGCCGCTTTTGCGGATTCTGTGTCAGCGGGGTTTCTAATGTAACGGTTTTCCAAGGGTACTCGCTTGTCTTCAAGCACCAGCTTGTCTGCGAGGTAGACGAGGCTTTTCTCGTTGATTATGTCTCCGTGTTCAACCGGTAAATCCATGTGTGTGGCGATGGCAGCGGCAACAGCGGGATAGCCTATGCCATTAATAAGATCTGCCCCCCTAGTTGCATGGTCTTTTTCTAATCGCTCGATATCATGTAGCAACGAGGCGGCTTCTATGAGAGCAGTGTCCAAATAATACCCGCTCATTAGCAGTCCAAAAGCCATTTCGAGGGCCAGGGAAGCTACCGCTGAGCAATGCCGAATAATATTAGCGGGCAGTTTGCGTTTTATATGGATAGCAAAACACTCCCTGCGTGTGGGAGAGGCTTGTGGTCGGGGCAATGATATTGAGCTTTCCGGCAACTCGCCATTAGACATAACTTTCACGGTTCCGCTATCGTCACTGAGCACACTGATAGCGCCGTAAGGCTGCGGGATGCCAAGAGGCTCTTTGCTCCCCGAAAAAAGGCAGAGCAATGAGCGATTAACACTTGCGGGGGCGACCAGTAAAATATCTTTGTCAGTCTCTGCAAGAATTTTAGTGAGAGCATGTGAAGCCCGTTCGGCGCACGCATTGTGGGATTCACCTTCTTGCGGAGCGGCATAACATGTGTCAATGCCACGAAAGCTGTCTATCTTTCCAAAGTCCAGTTCAATCCCAGAAAACGATTTGCCCTCCCAAAAGCCGGATGGTATCTCGGCAAATTCAGGTCTAACAGTGATTTTGCTTCCAGCCACAAGGAGAGCTGTGTTAAAAGAGCAGCTCAAAGGGCTGGAATAGACGGCGAGGTCTTTACTTGCGAAAAAATCGCGCAATTCCAACGCCTGGCGCATGCCCTTTCCTGACAAAGGCAAGTCTTCTTTGCCCAAGCAGCAGGAATTGGCTTCAGGAAAAGCTGGTTCGCCATGTCTTGCCAGATAAATCTCTCTCATCACATTCACCTAACTTCATTCTCAAGATTATAGAACTGTCTCTGGCATGTATACATTTTTAAAATGCCCTAGACGATCTTCATGGCATATAACATATAAAAATACTTGACTACAAATAAAAGAACGTTATCTTATGTCATAAGATTCGAATAACATTAATTTGCGATTCGCATTGGTTTAGATAACACTATAATATATAATAACCTAAAACAGGCTACTTGGTTGCCAACAATTTTGAAAAAAAAAAAGTTCATATAACACGGCCAGGGAGGGGAAAAGGAGGTGCAAACGTTATGGAATTGCGTATTTTCAGCGCGGGCGTGGCAGCCATAGCTGCTATCGACACAGTATCAAAATGGAATGCCGCACATCCGGATTTTCCAGCTTTGTTAAATATCGGCGGTTCTGTGGATTTAATCCGGCGTGTGGCAGGCGGTGAAATATGCGACCTTCTCATATTGGCGGATAACACGATTATTGAGAGCATGTTGATGCCTGTCCACGCAGATGGATACTGTGTGTTTGCAGGAAACAGGATGGTCTTGCGCGCCAGCGAAGGGCATGCGGCACAAGATCAATATGCGGACTGGAAGGAAAAACTTCTGTTGCCAAGTGCCGTCTTTTCACATAGCAACCCTTTCGCTGATCCGGGCGGCTATAGAGCGCTCATGACAATGATGCTCGCCGACCAATATGAGGAAGGGTTGTCTGCCAGATTGTTTAACCATCCTGGATACATAGGAATGCGGCGCGGTTTTGATACGCAGAATAAGCCGCCTGACTATGTTTTTTATTACTATACAGGCGCATTGGCAGAGGGAGTTCCTTTTGCATTGCTGCCCGCAATCATGGACCTCTCAGATGAGAAATTAGTGGATATCTATGCGAAAGTATCATTTGCCATTGACGAAAACACCACGGTTGCTGGGACACCGATTTGCCATGCAATGACAATTCCCTTAAATGCGCATTATCCTAGGCAGGCGGGAGAGTTTGCAGATTTATTTTTGCAATATGGATTTGCAGAGAAAGGATTTTTATATCGAAACAAAAAAGTAGGTTCATGGCACTAGTATTACATAGCAATGGCTCTATCCAGGCATCGTGATAATAAAAGTGGAAAAATGAAAAGGAGTTGTATTATGAAAAAGCTGTTTCCTGTGTTCCTCGCGTTGCTGCTCGCACTGAATTTGTTTTTGTCTGCCTGTGGAAGCTCTCAGCCTGCTTCGTCAACAGAGCCGGAACAGATCGAGCTGGTTATTCTGGCAGCCGCATCCATGACTGAGACCCTAAGTGAAATATCGGGTATATACGCCAATGTCGCGCCTGGCATAACGCTGATATTAAGTTTCGACTCATCAGGCGTCCTTAAAACACAGATAGAGGAAGGCGCCGAATGCGATATCTTCATATCTGCCGCTCCAAGACAGATGGACCAGTTGGATATTGAAGCGTCTTCGGACGTTAATACTGGCGGCCTTGACTTTGTTTTGCAAGGCACCCGCTTCAATCTTTTGGAAAATAAAGTCGCGCTAGTGGTCCCAAGCGGCAATCCGAAAGAAATCAGCAGTTTCGCCAAATTGGCCGAGATGCTTCCTGAAGGGAATATCTTGATGGCTATGGGGAACAGCGACGTTCCCGTCGGCCAGTATACACAACGAATCCTGCAATATTTCTCCCTAAATGAAGACAACCTTGCAGCTTCCGGCGTTATCAGCTATGGCTCCAACGTCAAGGAAGTCACCACACAAGTTGTCGAGGCTAGCGTTGATTGTGGTGTAGTATACAGCACCGACGCTTTCAGCGCAGGGCTGGAGGCAGTGGATTATGCCACGCTAGAAATGTGTGGGCAAGTGATTTATCCCGCTGCCGTTTTGAACGCCAGCCAACATCAAGACGCAGCAAAGGCGTTCCTTGAGTATCTGCGCAGCGCAGAAGCTATGGCGGTGTTTGAGCGCGTCGGGTTTGCGCCGGCAAAATAAGCGAATACTAACCAAATGGCAGCAGGGCAGCTAATAGATGCTCCCTCTGCCTTTTCGGGATGTGTCGTATTTTGAGGGATTGATATGGATTTATACCCGCTTTGGAATTCGCTGCGGATCGCGGCGATCAGTTGCTTTTTCGTGTTTTTCCTTGGCATATTTGCCGCATATTACATCATGAGGATTCCCCGCGTGCTAAAGGGTGTACTGGATGTGATACTGACGCTCCCAATGGTTCTCCCGCCGACAGTCTGCGGGTATTTTTTGCTGCTTCTTTTTGGCAATAGGCGCCCGCTCGGCATCTTTCTGGCGCAATTTAGCTTGAAATTTGTAATGACCTGGTATGGCGGCGTATTGGCCGCGGCAGTGGTGGCGTTCCCCCTGATGTACCGGACTGCCCGCGGCGCGTTTGAGAGCTTTGACGAAACACTGGCCTATTCTGGCCAGACACTGGGATTGGGCAATGCGTTTATTTTTTGGCGTATCCGTATGCCCGCATGCCGCCAAGGAATCATGGCCGGGACAGTGCTCGCCTTCGCCCGAGCCCTTGGGGAATATGGCGCCACCAGCATGCTGGTAGGATACACACCAGGGAGGACTGCCACAATATCTACCACAGTCTATAATCTGTGGCGCACAAATAATGAAGCAGACGCATTCTGGTGGGTAATGGTCAATATGGCAATTAGCACATTGGTATTGGTTGTTGTGAACATGATGGAACAGCGTAATAAAAAGGCGGGTCTGGCATGAGCTTGTCTGTCGATATACATAAAAACCTTGGCAGTTTTTCCCTTGACATGGTATTTGAGAGCGGGGGCGGCATACTAGGTTTGTTGGGAGCTTCAGGCAGCGGCAAAAGCATGACGCTCATGAGTATCGCCGGGATTGCCAAGCCAGACAGGGGCAGGATTGTCCTAGATGGGGTTACACTGTTTGATTCAGAACATAGAATAAACCTCCCGCCCCAACGGAGGAAGGTGGGGTACTTATTCCAGAATTACGCCCTTTTCCCAAATATGACAGTCCGCCAGAATATCCTCAGCGGGTTGCGCAGGGAGAGGGATAAAATGAAACGCGAGCAGGCCTTTAATGATATAATCGCTATGGCGCAGCTGAATGGGCTGGAGCGGCACAAGCCGTCACAGCTCTCAGGAGGCCAGCAGCAGCGGGTGGCTCTGGCGCGCATACTGGTGGGCAAACCTGCCTTGCTGATGCTTGACGAGCCTTTCAGCGCGCTTGACAGCCTTCTTAGCCGCCATCTCCAGTCCCAGATGCAATTGCTGTTGAAAGAGTTTGGGAAGAGTGTAATAATAGTGACGCACGAGCACAGTGAGGCCTATCGCCTGTGTGATGAGCTTGCCCTTGCCGATGATGGAAAAGTGATCGCCATAAAAGGCGCCAAGGCGCTTTTCTCCGATCCAGAAAGCCGCCAAGCAGCATTGTTTACCGGATGCGAAAATGTCATCGACGCTGCTAGGGCAGGCGCATTTAAGATAGACGTTCCGCAATGGGGCGTGCGCCTTTTTGCCGCCATGCCTGCCAGGGAAGAATTATGCGCTGTTGGCGTCCGGGCACATTGTTTTCACCCGGATATCGCGCACAACCGTTTCCCGGTGTGTTTCACAGGGGATATTGAGGAGCCGTTTGAGCATATCCTCCAGTTCCGCTATAAAAACCAGCCGCCTGGTTCACCGGATCTTTGGTGGCGTGTGCCGAAATCAAACAGGAGCATTAAACTGCCTGCCGAGCTGGGTGTTGACCCAGCCAGTGTTATGCCTTTGTACCGTTAATGACAAGCAGGCGACAACCACATATAAAGCATAATAGGGAAGGATGCCAATGGACAAAGTGCTAAGCAAGATACTTCAAAAATTCCAAGACGGCGATGCTGCCATTTTGGTTACCGTTATCCAAAGCGCGGGATCAACACCGAGAGGCGCAGGGGCGCAAATGGCTGTGTTTCCTGATGGCGCCAGCATCGGGACCATTGGAGGCGGAGCTGTTGAATACGAGTCGCAAAAGTTGGCCAAACAATATCTGGTTGAAAAGAAATCTGCAATAAAAGATTTCTTTCTGAACGAGGATGAAGCTGCCAGCCTTGGGATGATCTGTGGCGGGGACATCACAGCCCTATTCCAATATCTTGCGCCATCAGAGCGGTTAAGCCGCTTTTTAAGGCAGGTTTTGCAGCTTGCCGAGTCCGGAAATGAGATGTGGCTCGTAACTGAAATTGGCAGCGGATGTGATTGGTCCATGGCGACTGTGGACGGGGAGTGCCGGATTCTTGACCGGTATGGAAACTTCCCTGTGCAGGAGCCGGGACTTGGTCTTCTTGGCCCGCAGTGCGCAATGGAGATTATTGATTCGCGCATTGTGTTTGTCCAGCCTCTAAAAGCTTCCGGGCATGTGTACATTTTCGGCGGCGGGCATATTTCCCAGAAGCTAGTGCCGTTTTTGCATGCAGTGTTTTTCCCCTGCACAGTTGTTGATGACAACGCAGAATTCGCAAACCATGAACGGTTTCCATTGGCGCAGAAAATTGTCATTACTGCTTTTGAGCATGCGTTTGACAAAATACAGGTGGAATCCAGCGACTATATTGTAATCGTCACGCGTGGCCATGAATTCGATCATAGAGTTTTATCTAAAGCCCTTGATACAGACGCTGGATATATCGGGATGATCGGCAGCAGACAAAAGAATGACGCCATATTCCAGAAATTGATCCTGGAGGATGGTTTTACAGTAGCCGGCCTGCGCCGGGTAAATGCCCCCATTGGCCTTCCAATTGGCGGCGAGACGCCGGAAGAAATCGCGCTTAGCATTGCGGCGCAGCTCGTCCAAGTCCGGGCAAACAGTTAGAAGCTGTATACATATGGAAGGTGATTTATGAAGCTGGTTCAAACGCAGGATGCTGTGGGGCACGTGCTGTGCCATGATATCACACAGATTATCAAGGGTGTAAGCAAGGGCGCAGCTTTTCGAAAAGGCCATGTAGTAGCTGAAGAAGATATACCGCTGCTGCTTTCCCTGGGCAAAGCAAGCCTGTTTGTCTGGGAATTCCAGGAAGGGATGCTCCACGAAAATGAGGCTGCTGAAATCCTCTACAATATTTGTGCGGGGGAAAATATGAGCCCTTCTGAAATCAAGGAGGGGAAAATTGAGTTCATCGCCGACTGTGACGGCTTGTTATTGGTTGATACTGAAAGGCTGTTTGGGATCAACATCCTTGGAGAGATGGCGATTGCCACACGCCAAGGCGGATTTGCAATGAGGAAAGGCGACAAGCTAGCCGGGGCAAGGGTTATCCCTTTAGTGATCGAGCAGGCAAAAATGGAAAAGGCCCAAGCGATTGGCGGCGCAACCCCTCTGCTGACACTGCTTCCTTTCAATGAAAAGAGAGTCGGTATAATCGCAACAGGGAGTGAAGTCTACTATGGGCGGATAAAGGACACGTTTACGCCTGTGGTTGAAATGAAGCTGGCGGAATATGGCGCCAAGATTTACGAAAGAATTATATTGCCAGATGCCCCTGGCGATATTACAGCTGCCATTCTTTCTATGGTCCAAGGGGGAGCGGATATGGTTATCTGCACTGGGGGCATGAGCGTAGACCCCGACGACAACACGCCATTGGCGATCTGCAATTCAGGCGCACAGGTAGCCAGCTATGGCGCGCCTGTGTTGCCGGGGGCAATGTTTATGCTGGCTTACTATAAAGGCGATATACCTATTTTAGGCTTGCCCGGATGTGTGATGTACGCCGAAAGGACAATCTTCGACCTTGTGCTTCCAAAACTGATGGCTGGTGTGCCTGTTGCTGCAGAAGACTTAGCGGCTTTAGGGCATGGAGGGTTATGTCTTGGCTGTGAAACGTGTACATATCCGAATTGCGGATTTGGAAAAGGCGCATGACCTTTGAAAGGGACGTATGCAAATGATTGCCGCTTTGATAATCGCATCCGGAAAAACCTCGACCAGGGATGGATTTGTTCCTCACAGGGAAGTAGGGACAATCCCGGCAATCCAACGCATAATCATTTTGTTTCAACGCGCAGGCATAGAGCGCATAGTGGTTGTTTGCGAAGAGGATGGAGCTAAGACGGAAAAGCTTGCTTCACACATGAACGTGGTCTTCCTCCACAGCCAAAGTGATGCCGAAATGCTGGACAATGTCAAGGCTGGACTAGCTTACTTGCAGGATAAATGCACGGCTGCATTGGTCACGCACTCGGATGTGCCCCTATACACGGTGGAAACTGTGCGCACATTGATCGCATCAGAGGGGCCGATTTGCATTCCTGCCATCAACGGCGCCACAGGCCATCCCCTGCTTCTGCGCTCGGACCAGTTCCAGCCTGTTTTAACCTATAAAGGGGAAGGCGGGCTGGCAGGCGCTGTCCGGGCGACAGGCATCCAGCCCAATCTTGTTGAGGTGCAGGATGAAGGCATCCTCACAAATGTCTATTATGACAGCAATTACACCCATTTAGTCAACAACCACAGTTTAAAGGAGTCTTATCCAGACATAAGGGTTCGTATTGCCAAAGAGCAGCCGTTTTATGATGCAGGAGCGCATTTGCTTTTGCAATTGACAGAGGAGACCAACTCCCTGCGCCAAGCTTGCCGCCGGATGGGGATATCCTATGGCAAGGGCAGGGCTATCATATCGCTTATTGAGCAACAGTTAGGATACCCAATATTGCATACCCAGCAGGGCGGCAAAACCGGCGGGCATTCTGTTGTTACTGGAGACGGGAAGAAATTGATGTCAAATTATACTTGTTTTATGGCAGAGGCAAAGCAAAGTATTCTTGAGCTGTTTGAAAAACATTTCAGTGGATAAAGAGCCATTGGATGATGGTTTTTGCTTTGGATAGAAATAGTTTCCAACCTTCCCAATACCAATAAGCATGTATCCCAGCTTGGCAATGGCGTATCATCTCCTGCCAGCGCGCAGTTGATATGCGCAAATGAGCGCTGATCCAGTGGATCCTGCCTGAAAGCCGCGCGTAACACTTTGCCAATATCATGGTGTAGGAATCACATTGCCCGTTCGCTGCGCCAGTTACAGATTTGCGCCAATAAGCAAAGAGCAATGTCAAAGGGGCTAGTTCCAATGTTGGAACGGAAGGGCGGGCCTAGCTATATTTGCGGGCGCTGAAACCAGCCATCAGCTTCGCTAGCACCGCATCGTCAAGCGGGCCTTTGCGCTGAACAGCGAAAGCGTGTTGGCGCTATTTCGCCGTTGCCGTCTTTTGCGCGCACCCTTGGCTTGCCAACAGCAACTTTCTTGCGGTCCATAACAACTTTTGTCTGCTCCTTGCCGTGGCGGTACGCAGCCCTGTCTTTGTTGTGCTAGCCTTTTTCGCCTGCAAGCTCTCCAACTTCATTTTCCATCAGTTGGCTTGCTTTCTCAATGACCGCTTCCTGGCCAATTACTTGCGCAGCCTGCTTGACTGGCTTGCTTTCTTTCTGGTATGCTCCCATTATAGCAGCTCCGTTTCACTTAGTATTTTTGCTAACCTAACACAATTATACCATAGTGGATGGAGCTGTGTTTTCCTTTTGAAGTTCTACGGAGCTTGGGACATCATCTAGTTCTCTTCCTCGAGGAGGTAAAATTATGGATAATAATCAATCTGGACAACCTAGCCAAAAACAAAGCAAATTTAAAGATTTCATTGAAAAAGGAAAAGAGGAGCTAGAGCAAGAGAGAGTGCCATTAACAATTTTAGCATGTGCTGTATTGTTGTTCGTAGGGTTTGTTTATTTTAGAATCGATAGAATATCAAAAATGTCTTTTGAAGAAATGGTTAGTTTTGCAGCAAAAAAAGAGCAAACTAAAATAACTGTTGGCATTGTTCAAAATGGCAAGATGATCTATACAGTATATGGAAAAGAGGGTAGAGAACTGCCACAAACAGAACATGTGTATGAAATTGCCTCTATCACCAAAACATTTACGGCAGCGTTGCTTTTTAAAGCAATAGATGAAGGGAAGGCCAAATTGGATGATAATATCGATAAATATCTAGACTTGCCAGACAAGAGTTATTATCCAACACTAAGGCGCTTGGTTACCCATACTTCAGGTTATGTCCCCGAATATTCTGGAGATTCCAAAGAGCAAGTTTTAGCGCGTATTGGCCAAGTAAGCCTAAAAGACCGCGATTATAGTTTCAATTATTCAAATTTTGGTTTTGCAGTTGTCGGTTTAGTCCTTGAAGCAATCTATGGCGAAGATTATGAGGTATTAATTAATAACTATGTGAAAGACGAGTTTGGTTTGCTGAACACAAAAGTCAATGACGGCAGTGGCGATTTGGGAAATTATCAAGTCGAGAAAAGCAATAGCGGGCAAAAGCCGGCTGGCTCGTTGACTTCAACTATAACGGACTTGATGTTGTACGCTAAAATGCAATTAGAAGGGACGCCAAAATATTTATCACAAATGCATGAGCCAATTGTTGAAATTAAAGCAGGGATGAGGGAAAGCAAAAAACTCAACACCCGGATTAATGCCATGGGGGCATCATGGCTTATTGATACAACAAACAACATTGCCTGGCATGACGGCACTATGGGCAAGTATAACAGCTATATAGGTTTTGACAAAGGCCGGCAAATTGCTGTAATTGTGCTAATTAATACTTCATCAGACCATTTAATACTGACATCGCTTCCCGCATCAATAATTGGCGCAAAACTGCTGGCTGGCCTGCAAAAAAATTAAAAAGACGATTGCAGCGTTGCCACCCAAAATCAGCTTTTTCTCTTGTCCTGCTGCTCTCATTTCATAGGGTTGCCCAATCATGGCGCATCACCCCTTGCCGGCGCGCAGCGTTTCAATAGCCTCCTGCAAATCAGCAGCCAAAGGGCATGTGTACACAACATGCTCTTTTGTCCTTGGGTGCACAAACCCGATCTGCCAAGCATGGAGTGCCAATCGCGCAAATGGGGGGTGTATCCCGTCACCATAAAAATCATCCCCTGCCACAGGGCAGCCGATATGCGCCAAATGCACCCTGATTTGGTGTGTCCTGCCCGAAAGAAGCTCCAACTCAAGGAGGGTGTAGCCGCCAAGCTCCTCGATTGTCGAGTACTCAGTCACTGACTCTTTGGCCCCTTCCTGGACCTCCCGCCTAGGCGAGCCAGCCTCCATGCCAATAGGGGCGTCTATCCTCCCGGTTTTTTGTGGAGGCCTTCCCTTTGCTACAGCCAGGTATTTCTTGGTTGTGCCAGGCAAGTCAAACTGGCTTTGGATGAAATGGTGCACATACTTGTTTTTCGCTCCCACTACAATGCCTGATGTGTCCCTGTCAATGCGGTTGACAAAACGGATAGCCCCCACATGCCCAGTTTCCAGCCAGTGCCCTTGGATGGCGTTTGCCAAAGTGTCGCCTTGGTGTGATTTGGTCGGGTGGACTATCATGCCGGCAGCCTTGTCCAGCACGATCACATCATCATCCTCGTAAACAACAGACACGAGGCCGTCCGACGCGCTGCAATTGGGCTCCTCGTCAGGCATGTACACCAGTATTGTGTCGCCTGGGCAACACTTGTCTATAAACCGAGCTTTTTTGCCATTCAAAAAAAGCCGCCCGCCTTTCCTGACAGATGTGGCGACTCTTGACGAGTAGTTATGGCGGACTCTCAAGTAGCTGTTGACAGCCCCTGAGAATCCGCTGTCTACTATATATTTGTACTTCACAGCGCTTCTTTGATTAAAACAGGGATTTTTGCGGCATCTTCCTCAGTGACAGCGCAAATTGCTATCCTTATGCCCTTTTGGAGGGGGACTGTAAACAGGTTTTTCTCGATAAGTTTTTCGGTGAGCGCCTTCGGGTCAGGATGCTCCACACTGGCAAAGTACCCGCCCTTGTAGTTGGTTACCGGGATTTCCGCCTTGATGGCAGCATCCATAAACGCTTTGCCCCGCACAGCTAAGAGACCCCTGTAGAAATCCCTCTCTTCTTCGACCTGTTTATATAAATCCTTGTCATTGTAGATTTTAGTGATGACTGCCATCGCCCCTGAAGTGCCGTTAGACCATGTTCCGCGGTTGGAATGCGCACATGAATAGTAAAACTCCCTCACAACGTCCTCTGAAGGGCTTACAGCGATCAGCGCGCCATTGCGCAACCCGTACATCGTGTAGCTCTTCGAGGTTGAATAAGCGACGAGCAGCAGGATGTTTTCAGGCAAATCGGAAAACTTCTCGAAAAAGCTCCTGGAATCATCACCCGCAAAGTCGATGTAAGCCACATCAACAAGGAAGACAACCCGTTTTTCCGGATCTTGGGCATGTTTTACTGCCAAAGCGATGATCTTGTCCCACTCTCCATTGGTTATCGAATACCCCGTCGGGTTATGTGAAGGGGTATTAAAGAGCGTGAGCAGCCTCTTTTGAGTATCAATGGTTGACTCGAAGGCTTCTTCATAGGCTTCGTAATCGAACTCTTTTTTGTCGTTGAACATGTTGTAGGCCACAAGCTTCCTGCCTGCCTCATTGGCTATGTTCATGTAAGGGGCCCAATACCAGTTGGCAGTGATAATGGTGTCTCCAGGGCTAGTGAAGTTGGCGAATGAATGGCGGATCGCCCCTGTGCCTCCCGGTGTCGCCACTGCCCTGATATGCCCTTTGGGCCGGTGGGCCAAAAAACATGCGTCAATAGCAGCTTCTAAAAACGCTGGGTTGCCTGCCGGCTCTGCGTAGGCTGCCATGTCTGCATTGTCCAGCCCTTTAAACAGCGAGAACACGGTCTCGAAAGCCACGAGTTTTCCGTTGTCGTCCATCAAAGTCCCTATCGTCGCATTGATCACATTCTCTTTTCCAATTATTGCCGCTTTTTCTTCCGCCCTTTTAGCAAGGCCAAAAATTATGTCGCCTTCCTCAGGGCGCACAGCGTGGGGTGCTACCATGTGTGCCATCAAAATTTCTCCCTCTTGTGAATGATTATTTATACAATTAATTTTTAAAAATTGCTATTTGACAATGGACCCTCCAGCAATAGGGGTTTCAGGAACGACAAACGCCAATGAGCCCTTTTCGTCTTCTGCCAGCAAAATCATGCCCTCTGAGAGCTCCCCCCTCAAGTTGGCGGGCTCTAAATTCAAGATGGCCACTACATCTTTGCCAACCAAATCGCCAGCCTCAAAGCGCCCTGCAATCCCAGAGACAATTTGGCGCTCGTATCCCCCGAAATCCACCTTAAGAACCAAAAGCTTGTCGGCATTTTTGTGGGGTTCTGCATGGGTTATCTTGCCCGTCCGCAATTCCATCTTCGCGAACTCCTCGATTGAGATTAGATCCTTGTGCGCTGTTTCTGGCTTGGCCTCTTCTTTTGTTTTTGCAGCCGTTTCTTTGCTGTCAATCCGCTCAAAGAGGATCAAGGAGGCGGCGATTTTCTTGCCAGGCTCATATCCTCCATATGCCAAATCTTCAAAAGATCCTACATTTGCGCTGATAGCCTCAAGCAGCTTTTGGCCCGTGGAAGGCAAGAACGGCTCAATCAACGCCCCGCAAACCCGGAGTGACTCCAGCAGATTATAAAGGACAGTTCCCAGCCTTTCCCTGCTGGCCTCCTCTTTTGCCAATACCCATGGCATGGTTTCATCTATATATTTGTTGCTGCGCCTTAATAAGTTAAACACAAGCCCCAAGCTGTCGGCAACCCGCATCTCGTGTATCTTCTCTGCCACTTCGCCAGGAGTGGAGGCAATCATCCCGATTAATTCACTGTCTTCGGCGCTGTCCGTGCCTTTTTTGGGGGCTATCCCGCCAAAGTAAAGGTTGACCATAGACAATGTCCTGTTGGCCAGGTTGCCCAGGATGTTGACCAAGTCCCCGTTTATGCGCTCTATCAAAAGCTCCGTTGAGAATGTCCCGTCTTGTGCGAAGGGCATCTCTTTGAGGAAGAAATACCTGACAGCATCCAGCCCGTACTCATTGGCCAAATCATCGGCGTACAAGACGTTGCCTTTAGACTTGCTCATCTTCCCGTCACCGACAATCAGCCATGGATGGCCAAATACCTGTTTGGGGGGCTCCTCTCCAAGCGCCATCAGCATAATGGGCCAGTATATGCAATGGAAACGCAAAATGTCTTTGCCGATCAGGTGTATGTCTGCCGGCCAGTACTTATGGTACATCCCAGAGGACTCGCCATAGGGCTCGTAGCCCAGGAATGTGGTGTAGTTGGACAACGCGTCGATCCAGACATAAATCACATGGCCAGTATCAAAGTCTACAGGTATGCCCCAGGTGAATGATGTCCTGGAGACGCATAAATCCTTAAGCCCAGGCTTTATAAAGTTGTTTAGCATTTCATTTTTCCTGGACTCTGGCTGTATAAAACCGGGGTTGTTGTCTAGATAGTCCTCAAGCTGCTTTTGGTAATTGGACAGCCTGAAAAAGTATGCCTCTTCTTTGGCGTAAGCAACCTCCCTGCCGCAGTCGGGGCAGTGCCCATCGACCAGTTGGCTGTCAGTGAAAAAAGCTTCGCAAGGGGTGCAATACATGCCTTCATACTCGCCTTTGTAGATATCGCCCTTCTCGTACAAGCGCCGAAAGATCCCTTGGACCCGCCTTTCATGCTCAGGGTCTGTTGTGCGCACAAAAGCGTCGTAGCTGATGTCCATAGCGTCCCAGACGCCTTTTACAATGGCGCATACCCCGTCGACATACTCTTTTGGCTCTTTCCCTTCCGCCCTGGCTTTCTCTTCAATCTTGATTCCGTGCTCGTCTGTTCCAGTCTGGAAATAAACGTCGTAGCCGTAAAAACGCATAAACCTTGCTATGGCGTCTGCCAGCACTATCTCATACAAATTCCCGATATGTGGTTTCCCTGATGTGTAAGCTATTGCAGTTGTGATATAAAAAGGCTTTTTCTCCATCAATTCTTGGCACAGGATGCCCCTGCTGAAAAGCGGTGGGGGAATGCGCCGCTCCCTTCTCTTATGTTAATATCGTTTTGCTTTTTTTCAACCAGCTTCAATTTTCCACAACTGGTCCACGCAAAAAGTTTTGCCCCGCTAAATACCAGCGCTTCAAAACTCACGCTTGCGCTATGTTCAAAGGCTGCCTGGCGGTTTTGCTGCCAGCAGCCGCGCCATTTGGCAGTGTTTCCTAAATAGCAGGACAGGGCAGCCAATAGCGGCTTTTTGTGCCAATGCCGGCATTCGGCTATCCCATTCTTTATAATAGGCCATATAAAAGTTAATAATCATTATAATCGCTCTTTTGAATAGTTGTCCAGCACAAATGCATAAATTTGCGCCATCCGGCGCCACCCTCCGCCATTTGTCCAGGATTTTTTATCCGCAAAGCAAATCCAAGCTGTTGGAATTGCAGCACCAGGCACAAGAAACCCAGTTTGGCCTTTTTTGCCCACTAAATAGACATTTGCTTTACAGTATTAGGCCAGCGGCATTGTGCCTATGTAAAAAGCATTGCAAATATGGTATGCTAATTTTGGGTAGGCATATCAACGAATAGGCTCGGAGGAAAGGCATGGATGCAACAAGAATACAAATCATTGCGCGTATCGCGAGAAGATATGTGTCTGGCGCGTCAAAGAGAAGCGGTGTCAGCACAGCAGAATACGATAGTCTACATATTATCCGGAAGCATGAAGGCATAAACCAAGAGCAGATAGCCGAAGCGCTTAATATCGACAAATCGGCTGTCACGCGAATGATCCAAAATCTTGAGCGAAAAGGCTATGTCATAAGGCAAAAGGACAAGCGCGACAAGCGCCGCAACCGGATTTATGCCACTGAGAAGGCAAGGGGCATGAGGCTTGAAAAGGCTAGCTCGGAGAGTTTGTTTTACGAATGGCTGACCGAAAGCATCGAACCTGAAGAACAAGAGATTTTTTTTAGAGTTTTGGAGCGGCTGGCTCAAAAGGCTCTGGGTGAACTTGATCAGGGATTTGTGAATCTAAGCTCCTGGGAATCAGGGAAATAAAGGCAGCATAGAATAAATATATATATAAAAAAATAGTTGACACATAAACTGCAGTGTGCTAAAAATAGTTGATGTGTCAACTATTTTTTATGCATTCAATAGTCTTGGCGGCATGGAGGTTTTATGGCTGAGAAGTACTATCTGATGTCGAAGGACACGGGCAACGGCCCATGTCTTATGGGTGAGCTGCAGCGCTTGGGCAAAGGCGAATACCAGTTCCGGTATCTGGTTGAAGGCGGCATGTTTCCGGAATGGTTCATGCAAATACCAGGAATGGGAGATATCAGCAGAGTATATAGTACAAAAGAGGCGTTGTATTATATAATCAACCGCCTGGTTCCAGAAGAAGGCTCTTGGGAAGCCGGCGTGCTGATGGGGCAGAACGGCATTGCTGAATTCGACGAATGGGATTTGTTGGAGTCTTTAGTCGCCATGCATGGGCAGTACCAGGCTGGCAAACCTCCTTTGTGCGATTCACACCAATTATTCTACTTTTACCCGAGTATACCGGACCATGCAAAACGGTATGGCCGGGAAGCGGTATGACATGCAAGGAGAGGCTAATTTGGGCTGGTGGCATGAGAAGGATTGGCTTGACCCAAACCAGTGGGTCATGAGCGGCGTCGAGGTATCAGGCACTACGGGCAACATGTGTTGGGTAATGAATACTGTGACGGGCGACAGCGGGCTTTTCAAACCTGAGAGCCAGTGGAGGCGATCCGCATATAGTGAATACGCGGCATCAAAAATTGCGGAGGCTCTAGAAATCCCAAGCGCGAAAATACTAGTTGGCAAATTGTTTGGGGCAAGCGGATGCATCAGCCTGGATGTTCGAAAAGGCTGCAGCGACCATGTTCTTACATGTGGCTCTTTGCTTCGATGCGGAGGGCTGCTTAACAGGAAAAAATCTGATGGCAACGAGATGGTTTACGACAACCCTGGCGAAATGTCATTTCAAGGCCTGCTCCCGTATTTGCCGCCTGATGCTGAACTGGGCATGGCAAAAATGATGTTTTTTGATGCCGTTATAAAAAACTCCGGAAGGCATGGGAGCAACTTTATGTTCGCTATTGACCACCGCCGGGCTATAAGCGGATTTCTGCCTCTTTATGACCATGGAAATGCTTTGCAGCAGGGCGTTTCCAGATGGGGCAGAGGCCGCCGGGAGGGTTCTGCTTTTGCTTATCACGGTTATGCCAGCATGCGCCAGACTTTTCCATTTGACGATTTGTATGCGTGTTTGCGCCGCGACTACCCGGCGTTGGTTGGCTCATTGGTTGCAAAGCTTCGAAGCGGTGGATTCCGGGAAGCGACGGCGAAGCTGGAATGCTATGATTTCATTATTGAGCGGCTTAATAATTTAGAAAGAGGAGAGAAATAATGGCTGAAAATAGTAAGACAAAACCCAAATTATCTAGAGCGGTCCAAGTCATCATCGTATTTGGCCTGATCAGCTTGTTTGCTGACATTGTTTACGAAGGCGCGCGCAGCGCCACAGGGCAATACTTGCAGTTGCTTGGGGCAAACGCGACTATAGTGGGCCTGATCGTCGGTTTTGGAGAATTCTTGGCATATGCTTTGCGGTTATTTGCCGGCACAGCGTCTGACAGGTCTAAAAACTACTGGCTGTTTATTTTTGCGGGATATGGCATGTTGCTCGTTGTGCCGTTGATTGGTGTTGCTAGCAGTTGGCATTGGGTTTTGGTATTGATGATGTGCGAGAGGATAGGAAAGGCTTTGCGCAACCCGTCGAAAGACACGATCTTATCCCATGTAGCCGAAGGTGAGGTTGGGACAGGTTTTGCTTTCGGGCTGCAGGAGGCGCTGGACCAACTTGGCGCATTTTCTGGTCCCCTGGTGTTCTCGGTCATGTTCTGGCTTTCCGGGAGGCAAGGGATTGCTGAATACAAACGTGGATTCCTGTATATGGCATTCCCGTTTGTGGTGCTCATGTTGGTGGTTTATAGCGCGTATCGAATGGTCACTAAAAATCAAATGCTTGAAGTCGAGGACAGGACAGCTGGCGAGTCCGAAAAAATGGCGAAGGTTTTTTGGATCTACACCGCTTTTACATTTTTCTCATTATTGGGTTTCACCCAGTTTGCCCTTATCGGCTACCACCTGAAAGCGCAAGCCATTCTGCCTGATGTGCAGATAACTCTTATGTACTCGATTACTATGGCAATAGACGCCTTTGCGGCCATAGCCATCGGCTTCATATATGACCGGGTAAAGAAAAAAACCGGAAACAAGCAGGGCGGGCTTCTCACGCTGCTTTTCATCCCGGCTGCCACCGCCCTGATACCTTTTTTGGCGCTTGGCAATTCAATTCCAATGGTGGTTGCAGGCTTGGTGTGTTATGGGATCGTAATGGGTGCCCACGAAACGGTCATGCGCTCGGCTATCGCCGATATAACACCGTTGCGCAAGCGAGGCACAGGTTATGGAATATTTAATACCGCATATGGCGTCGCTTTGCTGATGGGCACTTCGCTTTTTGGCATTTTGTATGATAATGTAAGCATATTTACAATACAGATGGTTATAGTAGCAGCTGAACTCATTGCTGTGGGTGTGTTCATTGTAATGAGCAACCAGATCAAGAAGGAAACGCTGCTTCAGAATGCGGCAGAAGATGGCTCAAGCCAGGGCCAGTAAGTTATTTTTTGTAAAATCAATTGGCAGCCAGTGGCTATTACCGGATGGTTATAGATTGGATCCACACAACAACTCTGCATACCAGATATCATAATAAAACAAAACGGTGGCGCCATATCCAGCACCACCGTTTTGTTTTATTATGGCCGGCAGCGGAGCCAGGCCAATCCTGGCACATAACCGCCGAGCCCAAAGTGCATAGCCAAATTTTCTTAGGCGACAAAAAACACCTCTTTATATTGTATTTTGATTTTGAGCCTTTTTATTTCTTGCGGGCTAGCCCATTTGTGCCGCAAATGGCTGATAGCATCCCCGGCTATGGCCTAAAAGCCCCACCCAAGTTTTCCCTGGCAATTGATAGCTGCTTTTCGAACTCTTTTTGGGAAACTCCGAAAAAAACCGCGCTAATCCCCGTCTTCTTGAAGGCAGCAGCCTCATCAATGCTTCCAGTAACCAGAGTTGCCCCACGCGCGCCTAAACTCACATTGATTGCCCCTTTGCCGTCAGATATTGTCCCGGCAAGAGACTTTGCCGCCCCGCCGCTTTTCTTTGCCCATCTTTCCAGTTTTGCCATCTCAATTGACATTATCCGAAGGATCTCATCAGTTTTGCCATCAATATACTCGTAAAACTCTCCATAGCAAGCTCCGCCGCTGTACGAGGTCTTTGGAGGCGGCGACGGCCTCCAAGGCGCCTGGGAAGCTACAGGTTTTTCATTTTTTGCGGAATTGTCTTCTTGGTTCACTGGACCCTCCTATAAAATGCCAAGCATTTATCTCAATAATAGCCGAAAAACAACAAGTCCTTGACTTTAACAAGCAAGGGCATTAAAATATTATAGCATTCAATCAAGTATTAGGAAGGCGGCTGAAAAAAAATGAAAAGAACTTACCAGCCAAATAACCACAAACGCAAGAAGAACCATGGTTTTAGGGCCAGAATGTCATCCAAAGGCGGCAGAAGGGTTCTTTCTCGCAGAAGGCGCAAAGGGCGCAGCGCCCTCTCAGCTTAATTCGGCAGTGCCGGGATTGTCCGGCGAAATTGCCGCTCAATGCTGCTGTAGTAAATGCCGGGCAATTGTCAAATATCGCTACGGCATTTTTTGCGTATCATGAAATTGCCAACAATAAAGAAAAATAGGGAGTTTAGGGCTGTCTACAAACATTCCCAGTCAATTGCAGACCAAAATTTGGTTCTCTATAAAATGGGAAACAACACTTCCTCGTCAAGATTCGGGATAACTGTGTCCTCAAAAGTTGGGAACGCAGTTAAAAGAAACAAAATCAAGCGCAGGCTCAAAGAAATTTTGAGCTCTAAATTCAATCAAATCGCAGTGGGCTATGATATAATTTTCGTTGTCAGGGTCAAGGCTGCCCAAGCATCATTCCAAAGCCTTGAAAAATCAGTAGACAAGTTGCTTGACAAGGCGTCTTTGCATCGGGGTAATTGATACAAAAGCATGCCTTGCAGCTTTTATAGGGCAAATGTCGTATTTTGCAAAGTTGGTTATACGTTTCTACCAAAAGAGAATATCCCCATTGTTTTGGCCCCATTGCAAGTACGTGCCGACATGTTCGGCATACGCCCTAGGAGCCTTTGAAAAATACGGCTTTTTTAAAGGGCTGGGCCTATCAGTTTGGCGTATCCTCCGATGCAACCCATTCAGCAAAGGCGGGTACGATCCAGTGCCTTAATCTAGGAGGGCAATTTAAGAATGTCTTATCTGTACACTTTTTTTGGCGGCATATTGCGGTCAATCTACGATGTCACTATGAATTACGGCTGGTCAATTGTTTTATTTGCACTTTTCGCCAAACTAATAACCATTCCTATAAGCGTCACACAACACAAGTCAACCCAGTTAATGAAAGCCATGGGGCCTATGCAAGAGGCTCTCCAGAAAAAACACGCAGGCAACCGGGAAAAGCTCAACGATGAAATTTTCAAGCTTTACCAGCGTTATGACTACAAACCGTGGGCCTCGTGTTTGCCTTTGTTGCTCCAATTCCCCATAATGATCGGGCTTTATGGGGCTTTGAGGTCGCCGGACCAATACGTGTTTACCCCAGAGGAATATGCTTTGGTCAACAAGTCTTTCCTTTGGATTGCAGACATGACAAAGACCCCGATCGAGACCTACCGGGCAGTGGGGATCACATCGCAATTCCTTATCACCTTGGTTTTGCCATTGATTGCCATCGCTTTGACTTTCTATTCCCAAAAGGTTTCAAGCCCGCCGACAAACGACCAGACAAGGTCGACCATGATGATGATGAATGCCATGGTCGGCATAATGGTGTTCACTTTGAACCAAGGCCTTTGCATCTACTGGGTAATGCAATCGTTATTGACGATTATCCAGACAGCAGTGCTCACAAAAGTTGTCAAAGTCAAACTTCCAGAGCCTCCTGCGCGCAGGAGGAAGAAGAGGCCGGCATCAGGTGTTGACAAGCCAACACCCGGAGCTAAACCGGCAGTGGCGGCTGCGCCAAAAACTGGCACGCCTCCAAAGCCAAGAAACAAAAAGGGCGGCAAGAAATAAAAAAGTCGTTTCATGTCAATTATAACGAACAGGAGAAGGCGGATTCCCATTTCCGCCGCCATTTGATGAAAAGCATAGTAACAAAAGCCAAAACCATTGACGATGCTGTCAATAAAGCCTTGGCAGAGCTGGGGGTTGGCATAGATGATGTCACTGTGAATGTGCTTGAGACACCAAGCACAGGCCTTATCGGCGTATTTGGCAACCGGCAAGCAAAAGTCGAGGTCATCGTAAAGGACTCGGCAGCTGAAACCGCCTCCGCTTTTTTGGCGGATGTTTTTGGAGCCATGGGCATTGAGGTGCAAATCGACTCAAGCGTTGAAGACGAGGTTCTAGTGTTATCATTGTCATCCCCTAAAGCCGGGATCTTGATTGGCAAACGGGGCGCGACTCTAGATGCCTTGCAATACCTGACCTCTCTGGCCGCAAACAAAGCGCCTGGCCAGTACCAAAGGATCGTTTTGGATATAGAGTCATACAGGGAAAAGCGCAAGCGCGCCCTTCAAGACCTTGCAGACCGCATTGCATTGAATGTGGCAAAAAGGCGCTCAAGGCACGCCCTGGAGCCAATGAACCCATATGAGAGGCGTATCATCCACTCCTCGCTGCAAAATTACAAAAATATCTCAACCTATTCAGAAGGCGAAGAGCCCAACAGGCATGTTGTGATCGAATACAAAAGGGAACAAGTGTAACTAATGGCGCAGCTCTATTTCAGGTATTCTACGATGAACGCAGGCAAATCACTCGAAGTGATAAAGATCGCCCACAATTATGAAGAACAGGGCAAACGCGCGCTCTTATTCACATCAGAGCTTGACGACCGCTACGAGAGGGGATTTGTCGCGTCCCGGGTCGGCATTAAAAAAGAAGCGATTATGTTCAACGAAAACACATCGATCATGAACTCTATGAACTTGGCGCTCTCGCAAGACCCGTCGAGGATCCACTGCATCCTTGTAGACGAAGGCCAGTTCTTGAGCCACAAGCAAGTGGTAGAGCTAACCCAGATCGTTGATTACATGGATGTCCCAGTTATTGTGTATGGGTTGAAAAACGACTTTTCCAACAACCTGTTTGAAGGAAGCCGCGCTCTGCTGGTTTACGCAGACAAGATCGAGGAAGTGAAAACCGTGTGTTGGTTCTGCGATAAAAAAGCCACAATGATCCTTAGGCTTGTTGACGGCAAGCCTGTCTATGTCGGCGAGCAGGTAATGATAGGCGGCAACGACAATTACTTGCCTGTTTGCCGAAAGTGCTATAGCAACCCAAAGATTTGAAGCCTATGAAGTGACGCCTATATGGCGTTTTTTCTTTTTGAGGCAAAAAAGGCAACCTTGCTGTAAAATCGAGGAAGCAAGGTGGAGTGCAGCAGGCTTCTGCAATGCTGCAAAAATCGAAAAATACCTAAAACCTCTCTGCGTTAAATCTATACTGCCTAGGGATGTACCATCACATGGTGCTTATTTTCTTTCATGGCTGAGATTGCAATTGGCCCATGTGTAGCAGGAAAGGCATATTGGACCTATAAAATTTATTCATGGGGATCAAAGCAGTCTGCCAGGATTGCATGTTCTAGAAAAGGCAAATATTCCCCATCATAATTCAGGTCCTCTTTATGCATGATGCATATAGCACATTTAGCTCAAAGCCTGGGGAGAACAAAAAGTATGTGGCATAAATGCTGGCACATAGCGGGCGGCATTTTGGGCAGCAGGGTTTTATGTGGATACAGCGGGCAGAAATGAAGAGCTGATCCGAAAATACATCAAGGAACAAGAAGAATATGACACGCAAGGTGAGGCCTGGCCGCATCCACAGCCTCTTTAGGGGCTAAAAGCCGGCAGAATCCTTTTGAGGATTGTTGGAGCGAAAAGGATTGCTATGCCACAAAAGCGCCTTTAGGCGCTGCTAGTATTCGGCCCCTTATAGGGGCTATTAAGCAATAGCGGCGGTCTTCTCATCCGGTATCGTAAGCGCAAAGTTATTTGGCAAACTGCCATGCTTTGTGTATTCGTCATCAAGTAAATGATTTTTCAGATTTCTGAAACTCCAGAACCCGTCTGCGCAACGCGGGATATAATACCACCGTTCAGCGGCTGAGTTGCATTTCCTTTCTCACTATGAAGGCTGTATCCAACGCGACTAAACGCAAGCATTTGGTTCACGTCTAATTCGGCAGACAGTATCTGCCGAATTAGACGTGAATCATCATCTTCAGTATTGCTCATCACCAAATTGGCAGTTGACAACTGCCAGTTTGGTTCAAATTCAGATGCCCATTTGGATATTTATTTCTCATATAATGGTAAACAGCCTTTTTATTGTTATCATACCATTTATCGACATTAATAGATATATTAAACAGCCTCTAAGGAAACTGGTTAATATTGTGGCTCACAGACAAACCCTTCAGACGAGTTTGATGGTCATTCCCAAATAGAGAGGCAGATTGGTAATTCCACCTTCTGTGACGTATCCGTGCCTAGAATACCGGATTGCATCGCGGGGCTGCCGATACTTTATATAGCGAAAGGTATCTGGCGAGGATTTCATGACAATCAATATCGACAGAATAGAACCATTTGTGGAATGGAATTACAAAATATCCCCTGTATGAAATCGTCATGTTCTTTACGGACAGTTCCTAAGGACTTTTTTATTTACCGCAAGGCGCTATTCTTGATTCTCCATGCTATCAGTGGGGATAGCTATAAAGGATCTCGAAAAGGGCAAATACTCCCCTTTGTAATTCATGTCTTCCTTGAGTAGGATGCAATATGGCACATTTAGCTCAAGGCCAATGGAGAGCAAGAGAGTGTCTGGCATAAATGCTGCAACATAAGCTGGTCCCTTTACTGAACGTTTTTGCGACATTTCATACATTGACACATATTCATTGACTGGCCACTCTGACACCAAAGTCGCTTCCAATACAAAATCTGCTTCCATGTAAACGTGTTGCAAGCTTTGGCTTTCTGACATTTCTACACTGCTTTTCTTATAGTCCTTTCCAAAATGGCCTTTTGCATTAGCCTTTTGCGCCTTTGCAACCAGCAGTTGGATTGGGAATTTATGATAGCGTATAGTAGCTGTGCCATCTTTCACTTTAAAACCTTCCACTGGTGTATATACTGTATGGGGATACAAAGCGCTTTCAGTTGCAGAAAGAAACATGCAAGCCTCTTCACCAATTCTATGCATTGGCTCCCCATACCCATATATCACAATTATCTCGCCAGTCGCATTTCCAACCAAGTTTTCCACCACCCGGTAGCGGCAAGTATATGATCTAGCGCTTACAAAATGCTCCCTGCTGACAAGCTTTGCTGTAAGACAATTAGTGGAGTTGTCTATGGCATAATCAAGCCTCTCAAGGCTATAAGGATCTATCTTGGCTGGCATATCTTTCGTTTCGTAGGCTATTTTGCGAAGGTTGCCTGATGCCAAAAACTTAGGAGGCTCACGTAAGTCGATTTGATCCATAGCCAATATAATACAGAACAAGACAAACAATATAAGCCATGACCATATGTGTTCTATCTTTGGCAACTTAAACGCAAATGCTTGCAATACCGATGACACAATCAAAACAATAAAAAAGCTTAGCCAATAGGCTGCCATACGCAATGATATTATAGGTGGGCCACTAAAACCAAAGATTTGATCATTGCTGAGATCATAGAGTATACCAGGTGGATAAGGTGGTAACTTTTCTCTTGAGCTACTTAGAATCTTACCACTTAAAAGGTCAAACCAATGGACTACTCCCTCAATTGTCATTACTCGCAAAATATTTCTTTGCGTAAAATATTCAACAGCCGAGTTAGTGAATTCGTATGTATCCCGCCAAAAAGCCATATCTTCAGAAAAAGCTACATTGCTAGTATTTTTCACAAGATCATTAATATAATACGTTTTTTCAAGTTTGCCGTTGGAGTAGTATCTTAATGCCACTTCAAAATTTGCTGTTGGCATATGGATAAAGCATTTAAAGTCACTTGAAAAGAAAAAGTTAGATTCAGATTCGCCTAATATTGGAAGATTGTCTACGGCATAAACAAGCTCGCCATTTCGGTATACACCTGCTTGGGCTGTCATGTGCGACCAATTCTCTTTAGATCCAGGATCCCAACGAAACATCATCGTGCCATCATCTGATAATATTTCAAACAACACAGGCTCAATAAATGTATCGGCAGCAACTTGAATTACACCGAATAAAATCACTGTAAAACAAATGACCACTGAAAATAAAGTTTTTTGCATACTCGTCTGTCCTCTTTATTCCAAATTTCAAAGGATTCGAGGCAAAATAATACTTGTTCAATTCGCAGATATAAGGAGCTTTTTGATATAGTATAACAAATTAATCTAAGGTTTCGTTACAAAAATATCATAAATCTTAAAGTGGATGTGGGCAATAGCCGTTTTGGATGACCTCTCAAATTGTCTACATCAGACCACAATTACTGTTAATAGCTTTTTTGCAGGATAGAAGCGTTATTGATTCCCGCTATAGTTGAGAAACCATGTTAAATAGAAGAGCTTGAAATAGCTAAGCTGGCTAAATACTTTAAATGGATGCTCTTGCTTGGATACATTGTAGAAGCGATTCAGCATGCTGTCAGAGATACCAATTAAATAGCTGCTATATCTCCGACGCATAGCAAGTTTGAGCTATTTCCAAATAGCTTGCCTGAATCCAAACTATACTAGAGCTGCGTCTGCTGCTTAGAAAGTACGATTCTAATACAATGGCTGCAAATTCTAATCTCATCCATTTATTAGGAGCATTCCGCCCATCCCACAGTTACCCCTCAGTGATACCGGCAGTTCCGGATCCAGGCAGCCCCCGCAACAGCAACACCTCAAGCCCGGCCAGGCCCGGAAATCCTCCCTCGCCAAATTCGTAGCGTCCTTGTTGCTTTCGCCTCAGCAGCAAAGCCTATCAGCAAGAGGCTGTGGATCGCTTGCGAGGCATTCCAGTCACGCGAGTACAAGTGGCTGAGCGCATGGGGTCCATCTTAAGCTTGCGGAATGCCTCCTCAATTTTCCAGCGATCGCGGCTAATCAGCACAATACTTTTATATGCGCCTACTTTCCAGTGCTTCCATACAGCAGTGTGAGTCGAGCCATGCCATGAGTTTTCTAAGGCTGGGGGAGAAGGTGGAGAGGCGTTTTGGCTTCGTTTGGGTCTCAACCCCATTCACGGCTATGCTTTAAGCGCAATATGGAAGTTGATTGGATCACAAACAAACAAAGCAGTTTTGGTGTATCCTTATGAGAGATGAACTATTGCGCCAAGTAGATTGGAGAAACAATATGCTAAAACCAAGTGAAGTAAAAGCCAAAGCGCAGCAGCTAGAAGAACAAAACAATAAATTCAGGAAGTTTTTGAAAAACCGTGCCGATGGAGATGAGCTCGATACACAGTTTTTAAAACTTCACAAGGAACTGTTTGCTGGTTACGACTGCTGCAAATGCGCCAATTGCTGCAAAATGTGCCAGATAATTCTTGATGATAATGAAGTGGAGAGAATATCGAGTTTTCTTGATATGACAGAGAACGAATTCTTAGGAGATTATCTGGAAGATGCAGGCGCGGGTGAAGAAAAGCCGTATAAATTTAAAGAAACGCCGTGTTCATTCTTAGACATAGATGGCTGTTGCCAAATACAGGAGTGCAAACCTGAAGGCTGTGCGGAATTCCCATTTACCGACCACCCCTTTAGGTTGTGGAATCTGTCGAGTATAATCGCAAATGCAGAATTCTGTCCCATTGTATTTGAAATACTTGAACGACTGAAAGTGATGTACAGCTTCAGGAACAGAAACGCTTGATGGCAAACGCAGCTTGATTTGGGAAGATGCCGATAAATGGGTTAGGCTAGTCCAGTTGGAGGATATTGAGCAGATAATCTGCCGGTTTTCACATTCTATTAAAAAGCTTCATAGGAATCCTGCCATGCGCCCAGCTTGTAGAGAGCGATTTGAGAGCGAATTTTTAACCGTGTAAGTGTCAATAATGCCTGATAAAGGCAATAGAAGGAGAGATTGACAAATGGCACAGTTAAATGAGCAACAAAAAGCCCTAGCAAAATTAATATTCGACCAATGCAGCACCCCAGGCGAAGTCACAACAACTTTAAAGAAACTCTTTGCAGGGACCATAGAATTGATGCTGGAGGCTGGGCTCGACGAGCGCCTCGGCTATGACAAACACGACCCAGCGGGCAGGAACAGCGGCAACTCGCGCAACGGCTACGGCAAGAAGACGATATCGAGCGAATGGGGCGGCAGCGAGATCGACATGCCGCGCGGCCGCAACGGCACATTCGAGCCAGCGGCAGTCGCGAAGAGGCAGCGCGCACAGACGGCATTGAAGCCAGGATACTGGCCATGTGCTCCAAAGGGATGTCCACAAGGGGCATAGAGGACCATATGCGCGACATCTATGGCGTGGAGGCCTCTGCGAGCCTTGCGGGCCGCATAACGGACAAGATAATGCCGGAGGCCGCCGAATGGCAGGCGCGCCCCTTGTCCAGCGTCTGCCCAATAGCCTGCTTTGACGGGATATACTATAAAGTGAAAAAGGACGGCAAAGCCGCCAACAAATGCGTTTACAGCGTGCTTGGCATAGACATGGACGGCATAAAAGACATTCTGGGCGTCTGGATCGGCGAGGCCGAGAGCGCGCCGTTCTGGGCCACAATATTCAACGAGCTGCGGAACCGTGGCGTGGAGGACATCATCATAGCTTGCCACGGCAACCTCACAGGCTTCGCAAACGCCCTTGCCAGCGTGTTCCCCAAAACCGTGAGCCAGCTTTGCATAATCCACATGGCCCGGAACTCGACGAATCATTTCCCATACAAGGATTTGAGGCCGCTTATGGCAGACTTGAAGAAAGTGTATGGGGCGGCAAGCGAGGAAGAGGCTTTGTATGCCTTGGATGGTTTCAACGAAAAATGGGGAAGCCAATACCCGCAGATATACAAGATGTGGGAGGAAAATTGGGACGGCCTGTCAGAATTCTTTAAATATCCAAACGAAGTACGCTCGATAATATACACGACGAATGCAGTTGAGGGTTTCCACAGGATGCTAAGGAAGCTCACTAAGACAAAAACGAACTTCCCCACAGACGGCTCGCTAAAAAAATCGATCTGCCTGCCAGTCAAAGAAATCAGCAAAAAGTGGACTATGCCCATCAAGAATTGGGGCGTGGTTATTGGGCAAATGATGATATACCATGAGGAGCGGATCAAAGGGGCTGCGGCAGTTTGGCAAGCACAAACTGGCGGCGGCTGCATACAGGCGCGCGGGATGGGCATAATGTGTCTAGAAAAAACGATGGAAGCCTACGCCTTCCATCCCTGCCGCCAAGGGAGCCTGCCCCGCCAAGGCCAGGACACTGCCCCCTCAGAGGGAACCGTCCCCTCGCCTAGGCCAAGGGAACCGCCCCCTCAAAGGGAACCGTCCCCTCGCCTAGGTCAAGGACACCGCCCCTGCCAGGGAACTTCCCCACCAAGGTCAAGGGCACTTACACGCTTCGGTACACACTCCCAGCGATTTAAGCTCCATATTGCCGCTTTTCCAGAAAAAACAATTCTTTGAAAACACTAGCCATCTTGGTATCATCGCCAGCAGCCAAATGCGCGCTGTAGAGCTTCTTCAACCAATCCATTCCAGCATATAGGCATCTGGCTGAGGATCTCCTCGAACAGTTTTTCAGCCAGAGCATAATCCTTGTTTGACAAAGGCGATTTCCCGGATCCCTGCATACTGTAAATGCCCATTGACAAAAGCCTGCCCAGCCTCTGACCTTCTGTTCTGGCAATAATGCCAAAGCGGATTGGCAGCGCCGCTTCCCCAATGCCACCGAACCGCTCCAATGCTTCTTCCAACAGCCACTTGTTTTTATCTGTCACTAACTTTGAAGCGATCGAAAAAGCTTAGTATCAAAATCAAGGCCATAGTCCAATAAACCTCCCAATCCAGCAAGCTCTATGCAAAGATCAAAATACAAGCCTTGTCTACTTCTTCCAAAGCTGAATCAGATCTACACAATACTCGATTTCTTCATCGATTCCACATTCGCCTTGGAGCTCGTAATTGTCCGCTAATTTTCGATATGCCAACTTGAAGTAGCCTTGGCCGGCCCTGGTTCTTATCTCGCCATATACGTTTTCCAAATCGTCTGTATCAAAGTAGCCTCTCCGTCGATTGCTCCATCCAACCGAGGCGTCAATCGTTGGCTGTTATATTGTTCAGCTCTTTATGGAAATCTGGTTGTGTGAATACGACCTAAGCCGCATCTGTAAATTTTTCATTAGCCTTTGCATAGCCCACTAAAAAATCGATAGCTTGCCCTTTTCAATGCTGTCAAATTTATCCCTCGCCGCTGCCTCTTTACGCTATATACGGTATGAAGCATGTCAACACCCTTATAATGCTTAACAATGCTATTTGCCGGCTCCATGCCGTTTCTTCTGGCGACGTTGATGGAAGGGATGTTCGTGTCCCTTATTATCGAAAACACTTCGTTTGCCCCAAGGCTGCTGAAAGCGTAATCCCTGCAAGCTGTCGCCCCTTCAGTGGCATATCCATTGTGCCAGTGTTCCTTCATAAGCAAATATCCCACTTCAATGACTTGCTTTCCCATGGCTTCTTGCATTGTCAGCCCGCACATGCCTATCATGCCGCCAGTCTCTTTGAGGACAAGAGCCCATAGGCCAAATCCAACTTTCTAGCTGCTTGTCCATCCAGCTTTGGCACTCAGTATCTGAAAAAGGGCCTTCGCAAGCGTACATAACTTCAGGGTCTTGAAGGATTTGGCGCAAAGCCCCTGAGTCTCCCTGGTCCATTTCCCGCATCAAAAGCCTTTCTGTCTCAAGAATCGCCGCCACTCAATTGCACCTGCTTTCTCTTTTGGGATTTTGTTTTTTTCGAATTTTCTTGATCTTGATATTGAGATTTGCTATTACTCTAGCCGCCTTGCACTTGCCTGCGCAGTTTGTCTCGATCATCAAGGCTTGATACAGTCGCGAGTTCTTTATCCCGATGTCGATGTCTAAGCCCTAGCCGTCTGTCTATCTGTCCAATTACATACAAACTGCTTGATCCACGCTGTTTACAGATTTGTTGTTTTAGCAACCTAGCTATTTTTCGCCACTATCATTTTCCAACAATTCCTTAATTAATTTTTTTGCCTTGTTTGCCGGCTTCCCATGCAATATGCCATTGAATTCTTCCAATATTTGAATTAAGTCTTCTACCAACTCTTGTTCATTCACAACTTCGGTTTGGTCGATTACTTCAATTTCTGTCCCATGCTTGCTGCATAGGTTTTCGATTAGTTCATATCCAAACCTTGCCAATCTGTCTTTATATAAAACTACAATCCTGTCAACTTCATATTCCGCAACCATATTCATAAGTTGGACCAGGCCTTTTTTGTTGAAATCTATTGCGCTGCCTACATCAGTGATTGTGTCGAAACTATACCCTTTCGCTATCATATATGTTTTCACAAGCTCTACTTGGAGCTCTAAACTGTCTTTTTGCTTGATGCTTGGCGCTCTGCAATATCCAATCGTTTTTCGCTTTCTAGACGGTATGGGCTGCTTCGTTGCCTGCAATACTTGTTGTTGTGAATAATATCTGTGGCCGCCTTGTGACGTATGGTGCGGTTTTAATTTATCCTCTTTGTCCCACAATCTTAGCGTTTGAATACTTTTGCCTACCAATTTCGAAAATTGGCCTATCGTGTAGTATTCCATTCAATCACCCCTCGCCTAATAGTATGGGATAAGTTGCCATTTTTCAATAGTTTTTATCATATTTTAGTATGTTTTATTCAACTATTTTCAGCCTTTTTACACATGCAAAAATATCACACATTCACACGTTTTTAATCATATAATACATTGTTTTGCTAATTGTTTTGTAGTAGAATCATTAACCGGAAGGTCTATAAAAAAGAACAGGCAATTTTGCCATCTTTAAGATAAAACTGGTATATTGGGGAGGCATTTCGCCTGAAATTTTGCCAATCAAAGGAAAATCGGTGAAATTTATATTGATATTTCGACAACTCGAATATATAATACTGACATTAAATGCAAAATAGGGTTTATGCGTAAAGTGTTTGCCGGATGGGGAGTTGCCGGCGAAACGAAAAGATTGAAATTATTCACATCAATCTTGCGATAGCAAACCCGCACCCGTTGCCGCAATTGAGGTTAGCATCTCATATTGTGAGGGGATTTCCATGCTGGCGAAGAGCGCCAGCCAGGGAAGAAAAATATCTTTTCGCAATTGCGAGGTGTTTTTTTGTGCGCAAAATGGTGCTGCTTTTAGAAAGGAAGCATAATAAAAAATGGTTGACAGAGAAAAAGTAGCTACTGCAGTACATTTGTTTCTTGAAGGGATTGGGGAAGACCCGCTAAGGGAAGGACTGTTGGAAACCCCCATGAGGGTAGCCCGCATGTGCGAAGAGCTTTACTGCGGGATGGACCAAGACCCTTTAGACCACCTTTCAAAACAATTCACCGCTGAGGGAAGCGAGCTGGTCATTGAAAAAGATATCACTTTCTATTCGATGTGCGAGCACCACTTGATGCCTTTCTTCGGCAAAGCGCATGTTGCCTACATACCTTCGGGGAAGGTCGTAGGCTTGTCCAAGCTTGCGAGGATGGTGGATGTATTCGCCAGGCGCGCACAAATACAAGAAAAACTGACAATACAAATTGCAGATGCTTTAGAAGAGCATCTTAGCCCTCTTGGGGTTATGGTAATGATAGAAGCCGAGCACACATGCATGACAATGAGGGGTGTGAAGAAGACCGGCTCAATTACAGTCTCGACTGCCACAAGGGGGCAGTTCAAAGACAACTACGACAAGCAAAAGATGTTCTTAGACTTGTTGAAATGATGGATAAGGCAAATTTGATATTGGAGCGCCCCAGCTTCAAAGAATCGCTAAAAAAGATAAACTGCCTAGAGGAAAACAGGGTTTTTTGCCGTCATGGGATGGACCATTTTGTTGACGTGGCCCGGATCGCTTGGATCTTGGCTCTTGAGGAGAATGCTGGCGTAGACAAAGAGCTGGTTTATGCTGCGGCGTTTCTACATGACATCGGGAGGTTTATGGAGTACGAGCAAGGAGTGCCACATGAGGAAGCCAGCGCGGCAATCGCCTCGCAAATCCTGCTTGAATGCGGATTTGGCTCTACAGCTATTGGGCAGATAACCGATGCCATCCGCTCTCACAGGGGCGGTGGCTCAAATAGCGAGCTAAGCCAGCTGCTTTTCAGGGCAGACAAGCTGTCCCGCAGGTGCTTTGAGTGCAAGTCACTGGATGAATGCAACTGGGATGTTAAAAATGGAAAACTGGAGTATTGAATTGCTGGCATGGTGATTGGCAAACGAGACTTTGATCTAGACAACAAATGTTATGTGATGGGCATATTAAACACAACCCCGGACTCATTCTACGACAATGGGCGCTACAAAACCTTTGACGCCGCTTTAAAGCATGCCCAAGCCATGGTGGACGCTGGCGCGGATATTATCGATGTTGGCGGGGAATCCACAAAGCCCGGATACACAATGGTGTCAGAGCAAGAGGAAATTGACAATGTGGCCAGTGTCATTGAAGCATGCTCCAAGCGTTTTGATTTGCCGGTCTCTATAGACACATATAAATCAAAAGTCGCCAGCGAGGCGATTAGCGCAGGGGCAGTGATGGTCAATGACATATGGGGCTTGAAGCACGATGGGAGCATGGCAGGCCTTATTGCCTCAAAGGGCGTCGCTTGCTGCCTAATGCACAACAGGCATGGCATGGGCTACAATTCGTTTATGCAAGATCTCCTCGATGATCTGGGCCAGTCATTGGCGCTAGCTGAGTCTGCAGGGATACCAAAAGACAAAATTATGCTTGACCCGGGGGTTGGTTTCGCAAAAACTTACAATATGAACCTTGAGGCTATAAACAAGATTAGCCAAATCAGAGCTCTAGGCTACCCTGTGCTCCTGGGGGCGTCCAGGAAAAGCACTTTAGGCAAAGTGCTGGACCTGCCGGTCGGCGAGCTGCTGGAAGGATCCTTGGCCGCGGCAGTCATGGGTGTAGCCAGAGGGGCTTCAGTGTTAAGGGTCCATGACGTGAAAGAGACTAAGCGGGCAATAACGATAGCCCACTCGATTATATGCGAGAGGATGCCAGAGGTTTTGTGATGGACTGTATAAAAATAACCGATCTTGAGGTATACGCAAAACACGGTGTATTTCCCGAAGAAAACGTGCTGGGCCAGAAGTTCCTGGTTAGCGCTTTGCTGTACATGGATTTGCGCCCGGCAGCCATAAGCGGCGACTTGGCCGCGTCTGTGGATTATGGGGCAGTTTGCCACCGTATAAAAGAGCTGATGGAGGAAGACACATGCAAGCTCATCGAGACAGTGGCAGAAAACATAGCAGGAGCTATCCTTAAAGAAAACCCGCTGCTGTCGAGCGCCTCGATTGAGATCAAAAAGCCATGGGCGCCGATAGGCCTTCCCATTAACACAGTTTCTGTGCAGATCCATCGAGGCTGGCATACCGCCTATATCGCTTTGGGCTCAAATATGGGCGACAAAAAGCAATATCTCGATTTTGCTGTGGAAGAATTGGGCTTTGCCAAAGGCTGCAAAGTGGGAAAAGTCTCCTCCTACATCAACACAGCTCCATACGGCTACACCCAGCAGGATGATTTTTTAAATGCTTGCCTTGAATTGAAGACATTGCTTAGCCCCGACGAGCTTTTGGTTTTATGCCATGAAATAGAGGGCAAGGCAAACCGCAAGCGCGCTATCCACTGGGGGCCCAGGACGTTGGATTTGGATATTATACTTTATGATAGCGACATAATACATGAGCCGGACCTGCACATACCCCATGTTGAAATGCACAAGCGGGATTTTGTGCTCATCCCTTTGAATGAGATAGCGCCCTATGCAATGCACCCGGAATTGGGAAAGAGCGTAAACGCGCTTTTGGATGGGCTGATTGGGGACGGATAAAGGCAAGCAATAAAAAAACAGCTTAGCAGCTGTTTTTTTTATTGCTGCCTATGCTACAAATACCGCTCTGGGGGTATGTTCTTTTCAGCGATAAAGAAGTCCACATAGTCTGAGGCAATGGTTGATGCTATGCTTGTAATTGGGATTGCTAGCAGAAGCCCTCCAACCCCCCACAAGCTTCCTCCAACCCAAACAGCGAGTATGACCCAAAATCCGTCAAGGCCTATAGCTTTGCCTACAATGTTCGGGTATATGATATTCTCCTCAATCTGCTCCAGGATCGTGTAGACCACCAAATACCACAGCACATGGGATGGCGAGGCTATGGCAGTAAGCACGAGGCCAATGGTAAACCCCACAAAAACCCCAAAAATCGGGACCATCTGCAAAACCCCGATCAGCAAAGAGATTAAAACCGGATATGGGAACTTGAAGATCCAAAACACAACCAAGAATAAAAGGAATTTCATGGCTGAGTCGAAAGTCTGGCTTTTCAGGAAGCTCTCGAAGCGCTGGTCTGCCAAAGTGGATATCCTCAATATGTATTCAGCATCAACTTCAGGAAGCAGGGCAAATAGCATCCTTCTGGTTTGTATGCCCATGCGCTCCTTGTTGAAAAGCACATATACCGACAAAAACACTCCCAGGATGCTTTTCGTCGCCCCGACGAAAAACTGGGAGAGGAAGTTGAAAGTTGTGTTAAAAGTCGTGTTGAAAGAGAAATTGTCCTCAATAAATGCCACTATCCAATTGGTGGAGGCATTTGTGAAACTTTCATTTGCAAAAAGCTCCTCCATCCCTGGTATGGCATGGGATACATTTAAAGCGAGCTCGTCCAGCATCAGGCTCCACTTGGGCAAGTTTGCAGCAATGTCATTGATAGAGTTGGCGATGTAAGGTGATGCGAAGCGGAAAAGCAAGTATATGACAAGCATGAAAGTTCCATATGACATGCAAATGCTTGTGATGCGAATCACGCTTTGCAACAGCTTGGTGGAAGGGTTCTTGAACAAGCGCAGCAAGATTTGGCGTTCATAGAAGCGCATAGGCATGTTAACGATAAATGCCAATGCCAAGCCAAGCACTAGCGGATTCAGCAAGTCGCCCAAGGTTGAAAGCGCAGACGCAATGGATATTTCTGAAAGGATATGGAATATTAATAGCAATAAACATGCATTGATGAAATAGTTTCTCTTGAGTTTGTCCCACATTTGATTTTATCCAATCTTGTTGCATAGAAATTTTCTTAGCTGGCAGCAAAACAACACTATATTAAAGATAATTATACCCTATACCTGCGTATTGGGCATCTTTTCCTAATGAATGTTATTTTTTTTGCGAATAATTAAACTAGCACTGCAAAAAACTTTGAAATTATGTCTAAATTGTTACTAAAATATTATTTCAAGCTGGAAAAAAACTACTTGTCAATTTTTGGGTTTTACTCGCTGATTCACCTTTTCATCGGGATTTTGGAAAAAAAACGCCCCAAAAGATAAAAAGTGGCCAAAAAATGATAATAAATGCTGGATATCGTTACTTTTTGTTGACAAGTAGAAGTATGTAGGCGCTATAATGGTAAATAAGAAACATTTCACCAATATTATATGCTCTTGTAAAGCAAAGTGTATAATAATCCCAAAAATGTTTAAAATACTATCGACAGCTATTTTTAAAAAGAACTAAGGAGAATTTATGAAAGCAACTGGTATTGTCCGAAGGATTGATGATCTAGGTCGTGTTGTTATCCCAAAAGAAATCCGGAGGACAATGAGATTGAGGGAAGGCGAGCCTCTAGAAATATTCATCGAAAAAGGCGAAGTAATTCTTAGAAAGTATTCGCCAGTAGCGGACTTAAGCGAATATGCTTCAAACTTTGCCGAGTCGTTTTACCAATCTTCGGAGTGTGTGTGCATAATATGCGACAGGGATGCCATTGTGGCTATTGCAGGCAGCCCGCGCAAAGAGCTTGTTGACCGCACCATAAGCCCGAAGCTTGAGGAAGCGATGCAAACACGCAGATTGTTGATGTCCAACGATGAGGGTGTAGGCGCTGTCGAGATAATCCCCAATGAGCCGCCAATATCTGACGGTGTGCAAATTATTGCACCAATTTTAGTCAGCGGCGATGTTTTGGGGTCTGTCGTGGTTTATATGAACGACAAGGCGCTGGCATCAACCATTGGCAGGCAACTGGCGCAAACAGGGGCGTCTTTTTTAGGCAGGATTCTAGAGTAACAAGAAAAAAGCATTCATTAATACAAAAGCCGCTTTGCCATGTTTAAAAGTGGCTTTTTCACATATATTTTTTATTGTATTTATTTAATCGATATTCTTCTGCTCTCTAATTTTGGGCATATGCCCTGTTTTTTTCTTAATGATTAATCAACACAGTTGCAATATGCTAAAATGTCTCTATTCGGTGAAACATGGTAGATTTTATTAGAATAAAAGGGGCAAAGGAAAACAATCTAAAAAACATAGATTTAGATGTGCCCCGCAACTCGTTTAACGTCTTCACCGGCCTTAGCGGCTCGGGGAAGACAAGCCTTGCTTTTGACACGATCTATGCAGAGGGCCAGCGCAGGTATGTTGAAAGCCTCTCTTCGTATGCAAGGCAATTTTTAGGGCAAATGAACAAGCCGGATGTAGAGAGCATAGAAGGCCTTTCTCCGGCTATATCTATAGACCAAAGGACACAAAACCGCAATCCAAGGTCAACAGTGGGGACTGTGACCGAGATCTACGACTATTTGCGCCTTTTATACGCGCGCATAGGCGTGCGCCACTGCCCTGTTTGCGGCAAAGTGGTGGAAAGCCAAAGCTTGGATGTAATTATAACCGACATAATGGGCGGGGCAGACAAGGAACGGTTCCAAATCCTCGCCCCAGTCGCGCGCCAAGAGAAAGGGCAGTTCAAAAAACTATTTGAAGCCTATAGCGCCCAAGGCTATATCCGCGCATTTGTCGACGGGGAGCCCAGGGAGCTTTCTGAAAACATAGAGCTGGATAAAAACAAGAAACACGACATCTCAATAGTTGTTGACAGGCTTGTGCACGGTCCAACAGTCAAGTCGCGCCTGGCGGATTCTATCGAGGCTGCTTTGCGCATTGCCGGTGGGCTTGTGGTATACAGGGCTGAAAATGGGGAAGAGCGCTTGTATTCAGAGAACTACGCGTGCATTGAGTGCGGGATATCCATGGGAAAACCTGAGCCCAGGGATTTTTCTTTCAACTCCCCCTTTGGAATGTGCCCAAAGTGCAGCGGCATAGGCTATGAGCAGCAGATCGATGTAGGTTTGTTGATACCTGACAAGTCGTTGTCTATATCCCAAGGGGCGATACAGTTTTATGGCTTGGATTCTGAAGGCTACTACTTCTCGATCATTGCAGCAATGGCAGGCAAATATGGGTTTTCCGTCGATGAGCCAATTGGCGAAGCTCCGCCTGGTTTTCTCAATGCGCTGCTGTATGGGGACGACTCTGTAGTCAGGATCAAATTCAACAGCTATTTTTCCGGCCGCCGCGAGCAGGACCTGGTATTTGAAGGCCTTGTCAACAATATGCAGCGCCGGTACAAAGAGACCTATTCGGAATCGATGAAAGAGCGCATCGAGGGGTATATGTCCTTAAAAGAGTGCGACGCTTGCCATGGCAAAAAGCTCAACGAAAAAAGCCTTGCCGTCACTGTGGGTGGCATAAACATAATACAGCTGACCGAAATGACAGTAGGCGAGTGCCAAACTTTTATCACAAGCCTGGAGCTTACCGAAAACCAGCAAACGATAATCAACATGGTCGCAAAAGAGATAGCAAACCGCCTGGCTTTCTTGAGCGATGTGGGCCTGTCATACCTTGACTTGGCAAGGGCGGCTTCCACCCTTTCAGGGGGGGAAAGCCAGCGCATCAGATTAGCCACACAAATCGGCTCCCAGCTGACTGGTGTCCTGTATGTCCTGGACGAGCCAAGCATTGGCTTGCACCAGCGCGACAACGCCAAGCTGATTGCAACCTTGCGCAAACTCACATCCATCGGCAATACCCTTATCGTTGTCGAGCACGACGAGGAGACAATGAGGGCAAGCGATTTTATCGTCGATATCGGCCCAGGGGCTGGAATCCACGGGGGGCTGGTCGTAGCTGCAGGCACCCCAGAGCAGATCGAGATGTGCGAGGAGTCGATAACAGGCCAATACCTTTCGGGCAAAGCGCAAATCCCCATCCCCCAAAAACGCGCAGAGCCCACAGGTTCGATCACTATAACTGGCGCCGCAGAGAACAATCTTAAGGGCATCGATGTCTCGTTCCCCTTAGGGGTGTTCACTTGCGTAAGCGGCGTATCCGGCTCTGGAAAAAGCACCTTGGTCAACGAGATCTTATTCAAAGCAGCCCAGAATGCGCTATACAAAACCCGCTTACGGCCGGGAAAGCATGATAGCATCACAGGCCTTGAGCACGTGGACAAAGTGATAAATATAGACCAATCCCCCATTGGGCGGACCCCCAGAAGCAACCCTGCCACATACACCGGAGTCTTTGATCTTATCAGGGACTTGTTTGCAAGCACCAACGAGGCGAAGGCAAGGGGATATAAGAAAGGGCGCTTCAGCTTCAATGTAAAGGGCGGAAGATGCGAAAGCTGCTCAGGGGACGGCATAATCAAGATAGAAATGCACTTCCTGCCGGATGTGTACATACCTTGCGAGGTATGCAAGGGAAAACGCTACAACTCCGAAACATTGCAAGTCACCTACAAGGATAAAAACATTGCGGATATCTTGGACATGACAGTGGAGGAGGCAATGGGCTTCTTTGAGAACCTGCCAAGGATCCGCGACAAAATGGCAACCCTTTATGAGGTCGGCTTGGGGTATATTAAACTAGGGCAGCCTTCAACCACCCTCTCCGGGGGCGAAGCCCAAAGGATAAAGCTGGCTAGCGAGCTGTCACGCAGGGCGACATCAAAAACCTTGTACATCCTCGACGAGCCAACCACAGGGCTCCACACCCATGATGTAGACAAACTGCTCCAAGTGCTGCAAAAACTCCGGGACGCCGGCAACACCATAGTTGTCATTGAGCACAACTTGGAAGTGCTAAAATGCGCAGACTGGATAATCGACCTGGGCCCAGAGGGCGGATTTGCAGGAGGGTTGGTCATAGCTGTGGGCACCCCAGAGCAAGTTTCTGAATGTGCAGTAAGCGATACTGGAAAATATCTGAAAAAAATACTAAACCAAAACCGGCAAGCCGGCATATAACTTGACGTGAAAATTGATGTAACACTGCCAAGCCGCTTGCGCATGTGTTATAGTATATTAGGTCGAAAAAATCTAGATATTTTACCAATGTTTTTAGGATTAAATATTGATGCTTAAGCTGAAAAAAAAGAAAAACAAAACAAAATCCCTAGAAGAGCTAAAATCTCTGCTAGGCGCGGGGGAGTACATCCTTCCCCTTATTGCAGTCAAAGGGGCTATTTTTGGCTGCGAAATTGAAACGTCATTTGATTTTGGAAAATCAAATTCAATCAAAGCGATTGATTTTTCCCCAAATACTTCCGACTTGATCGCCATCGCCATGCAAAAAAGCAGCGAAGGCAAAGCCACAGCAGAGGACCTGTCAAAAGTCTGCTGTATGGCTGATGTCAGGGATGTCACCAGGCTGGGAGGGGACGTGCTCAGGGTCAATCTCCACGGCATGTCACGGGTGAGGATAGAGCAGATTATCTATGAGGAGCCATTCATGCTAGTCAAGGTGTCTTTGGAAGACGAAAGCCAAGGCGCCCGTGACCAGCAAGCGCAAGCCCTCTCCAAAATCTGCCAAGAGAGATACTTCCAATTATTCCAGCTTACAGGGTCATACGACGAGGAGTTTGCCAACCTTCTTTCATCATCGCCGCCGCAAAAGGTTTGCGACTTGATTATGGCCAGCGTGCCCATCACCCCGACAGAGTACTATGACATCATGCAAGGGTCCACAGTTGTCGAGCGCTTGGAGAAGACCATTGCATATTTGGTTAATTCAGCCAACAACGCGGTTATTGAAATGGAGCTGGAAAACAAGCTGATGCTGCAATTCACCACAGACCAGCGCTCAAGATATTTGCGGGAGAAGCGCAACCTGATCTCTAAAGAGCTTAGGGATGACGAAGATGACGAAGAGCTGGATGAATACCGTGGAAAGCTTGCTGCGCTTCCAATCCAAGAAGAGCACAAGACCCGGCTGCTAAAGGAAGTCATAAGGCTGGAGACAACCCCGCCTGGCTCCCAGGAAGCAGCAGTTATCCAGTCATATCTTGATTGTGTCCTCGACCTTCCTTGGGCAGAATCCAGCCCTGGCGATTTTGACATATCAAAAGCTGTTGATATCCTGGATGCGGAACATTACGGTTTAAAAAAGGTAAAAGACCGCATAATTGAATATATCGCAGTGATGAAACAAACAAACTCTCTAAAAAGCCCTATTTTATGCCTAGTCGGACCTCCGGGTGTAGGGAAGACAAGCGTGGCCAAATCAATCTCAAACGCGACAAACCGGAAATTTGTCCGCTTGTCGCTGGGAGGCATGCACGACGAAGCAGAGATACGGGGGCACAGGAAGACATATGTGGGGGCAATGCCCGGGCGGATTATCGCATCCCTGCGCCAAGTCCAAAGCAAAAGCCCTGTGTTCCTTTTAGACGAGATCGACAAGCTGTCCAGGGACATCAAGGGAGACCCGGCATCAGCTCTCCTTGAAGCGCTGGATCCAGAGCAAAACTCGACTTTTGTTGATACATACATCGAGATCCCGTTCAACCTCTCCGATGTAATGTTTATAACTACTGCCAACACCACATCCACCATACCTGCGCCGCTTTTAGACAGGCTAGAGCTGATAGAATTAAACGGGTATTTGCCCAACGAAAAGCTCGAGATAGCAAAACGCCATCTAATTGGCAAGCAAATGAAAGAAAACGGGATAACCGGCGACAATATAGAGTTCACAGACGAAGTCATCTACGAGATAATCGAAAAATACACCAGGGAAACCGGAGTGCGCCAGCTTGAGCGCTCAATCGCATCCCTGTGCAGGAAAGCCGCCAAAAGCATTGTGGTTGACCAAGTGGACACCATAACAATAACAAAGGAAAACCTGTCCACCTATTTGGGCAAACAAGTCCACGATTATGACATTATGAAAGACGAAAGCCTTGTAGGCGTCATCAACGGGCTTGCATGGACCAGCATAGGCGGGGACACATTGACTATAGAGACTAACCACTGCCCAGGCTCAGGAAAGACAGAGCTTACAGGTAACTTGGGCAACGTCATGAAAGAATCGGCGCGCATGGCTATCAGCTACCTGAAAGCCAACGCAGAGTCATTTGGCATCGCCCATGTGGATTTTGCAAAGACAGATATCCATATCCATGCGCCTGAAGGCGCTGTGCCAAAGGACGGCCCCAGCGCAGGAATTGCTTTGGCTTGCTCAATACTCTCCTCCCTCACATCAACGCCCGTATGGCAACAGATTGCTATGACCGGGGAGTTGACGTTGACAGGCAGGGTCCTTGCCATTGGGGGGCTAAGAGAGAAGCTTCTGGCAGCAAACCGCGCTAAAGTCCAAAAGGTGTTTATTCCAAAACAAAACGAGCCTGACCTAGCAGAAATTCCCGGGGAGATAATTGAAGGCATGGAGCTGGTATTGGTCCAAAACGCAAGGGAAGTCATAGAGGAGATTTTTAATGGCGACAGCCAATGCGCAAGTAAAGTCGGTTGAGCTGGTCGCCACCGAAACATCCTTGGCGCGTTTCCCTGCCCCTGATTTGGTGGAAGTTGTGCTGATCGGCAAGTCCAACGTGGGCAAATCCAGTTTTATCAACGCAATAGTGAACCGAAAACGCCTCGCCCACACAAGCAATACCCCCGGTAAAACCAGGACAGCGAACTTTTACTTGATAAACAATGATTTTTATCTAGTGGATATGCCCGGCTACGGTTATGCTAAAGTCTCAAAACAACACCGCGCAGAGTTGGCCGGGATAATCTCGGATTATGTGAAAAAACGCAAAGCCGATTTTATAGTATACTTCCTGTTTGACTGCCGGCATTTGCCAACAAAAAACGACCTTTCTGCCCTTGAGTTCATTGAAGGCCAGGATATTTATCCTATAATAGTTTTTACAAAAACTGACAAGCTAAAAGCCACCCAAAAGCAAGAATTGCTCGAGGAGCGCTATGAAGCCCTTGGAAGGCCTGGCGGAGAGGGGATTATACTTTTCAGCAAGAATTCCCCCCAGCTGATCCAAGAAGCGCGTAATTTTACTTTTGGCATTGTGGAAGAAGCTAAGCAGCAATAGAAAAGTGAAGGTTAAAAAATGCTTGACATACGGTTGATAAGAAGAGACCACGAGAGATACAAGGATCTTTTGGGACGGAAAGGGGACTATCCAATTGACGAGCTGCTCGCCTTGGATGTCGACAGGCGCAAACAACTCGCCTTGCTGGAGGAGTTGAAAGCCAGGCAAAACGCTGCCTCCAAACAAATTCCGGTTATGAAAAAAGAGGGCAAAGACACAGGTCCGATTATGGAAGAAATGAAGGAGGCGGCAAGCCAGTCAAAAGCCATTGACAACAGCCTGTCTGTTATCGACAACAACATAGCCACAATCTTGTCCGGATTCCCGAACCTCCCCCACGAGAATGTGCCTATCGGATCAGACGAGAGCGAAAACGTCGAGGTGCTAAAATACGGCGAGCCAAGGCAGTTCGATTTTGAAGTCAAAGCCCACTGGGATTTGGGGGTAGACTTGGGGATACTCGATTTCGAGAGGGCATCCAAGATAGCCGGCGCCCGCTTCTCAATGTGGACAGGTTTGGGCGCCAAGCTTGAGCGCGCCTTGATAAATTTCATGTTGGCATTGCATACCGACACAGGCAAGTACATGGAAATAATACCGCCGTTTATGGTAAACCGCTCGTCGCTATTCAACACTGGCCAGCTTCCGAAGTTCGAGGAAGATGCATTCAATATCAAGAACAACGACTATTTCATGATACCCACTGCAGAAGTCCCGTTGACAAACTTCCATTCCGGGGAGATTATCCCTGACGGGAGCTTGCCAATCTGCTACACCGCATATTCTCCATGTTTCAGGGCAGAAGCGGGCAGCGCAGGCAGGGACACCAGGGGCCTCATACGCAACCACCAATTTGACAAAGTCGAGTTGGTTAAATTATCAGAGCAAGAAACATCTTATGAGGAGTTGGAGGACATGCTCCTTTCCGCACAGCAAGTGCTAAAAGACTTGGAGCTGCCTTACCGGATTATTGAGCTTTGCACTGGTGATTTGGGGTTTTCTGCAGCCAAGACTTATGATATAGAGGTGTGGATGCCCAGCTATAACCGCTACGTAGAGATAAGCTCTTGCTCGAATTGCGAAGACTTCCAGTCCAGGCGCGCAAATATCCGCTACAGGGACAAAGAGGGCAAACTCTCCTTTGTTCACACTCTCAACGGCTCTGCCCTTGCTGTAGGGCGGACCTTCGCCGCTTTGCTGGAAAACTGGCAAGATGAGAACGGAAATGTAGCAATTCCAGAAAAGCTCCGCCCGTTCTTTGGCGGCATTGAATTGATAACACCACAACAGTAAACGATTGCTATATTTGGAATTGAGAGCTTGATTTAGAGGATAACAGAAAAAAAATATATTAAGCATAGGAGCGGTGCGGCGATGGCTGCACCGTTCCTATGCTAATCGGCTGGCCTGATTGTATCGCCAAAACAAGGCGGAGCCGCGGCCATGCTTAGCGATGTAGTTGCGCTTAGTACTGTTTGCAGTTTTAGACCAGCTCCTCTCCCGTTTTGGTTGCAATCCGCGTTTGAATTCTGGCAAAACAACCATCCCCTCTTTTGGGTATGTTTCGTTATAATGCATACTCAAATAAAGAGCAACTTGTTTTTGGCTAAATTGAGGCATTTTTATAATTCTCGAGCCCAAATAGAGTAGTTTTATGCTTTGGGTCGCCTTTATCCGATTCTCTGGCTTGAATGCCTTTTCGTGACATAATTCCCGCTTTCTAATTTGAGGCTGAGCTTTCCCCTTGAATTCTTCAATAAAATATCACACCTTAGGGAAAAAATACTTACAAATTATTGTTATTCGATAATTATTAGTTTATACTGTATCCAAATTATCGAATAACAATAATTTGGAGGCAGCTATGAAGCAAAAAATACTTGTGGGATTCCTGAGCGTTGAAGCGTTGGCTTGTATATTGTTTTGCATTTTACAAACATCATTCACTAGAGTTTTTTCTGCTGCGATGGCTTTTCCCTTTGAACAGATTGGGATGGGGCTGCGTTTGCTCTCGTTGTCAAGCTGGTTTGGGAATGCAGTGGCTTTCGTTGTTTATTTCGCGACAAGCCTATCTCCCGCCGCCGCATTGCTGGTTTTGGGCAAAAAGCGCAAACTATATGCAGAAGATGGATTGTTGGTGGCGCTTAGCGCCGTGCTCTTTGCCGTTTTGTACATCATGATAAATCCCGGAATCATAGGCGCATTGGCAAGCGGGGCAAACGGGGTGTCTGTCGGCAAACCGGTATTGGGAGCCGTGGTGTACTCGATGCTTTGCGGATATCTCATCTTGCGGGCATTGCGGCTATTTTCTATTGGCGGGACTGGCCAGCTTCTTGGCTATATGTCATCAATGCTCAAGTTGCTCAGCGCGGTTTTTGTCTACCTGATTTTTGGTTCTTGCTTTAACGAGCTGCTGGATTCCTTAACGGCGTTGCGGGCAGGAAACATTGGGAATGAGCAATTTTTGGGAGCAAGTTATGTTTTCCTTGCTCTGCAATTTGTTGTCGGCGTTTTGCCTTTTGTTTATAACGTGCTTATAGCGTTCGCGGCGCTAGGGCTATTGGAAGAAATGCGGATAGAACACTATTCTGCTGGAACAGTGGCAGCGGCAGGGCGAATATCCCGCATTTGCGCGGCGGCCTTGGTGGCGACAGTGATCGCAAATATTAGCTTCAACTTGCTTCAACTCGTTTTCGCAAAATCACTGATGGTTATCACAACTATGGTGCAAATTCCGGTATTCTCAATCACATTTGTGCTTGCAGCGTTGTTGTTTGCAAGGCTTGCCACAGAGAATAAGCAACTCAAAGACGATAACGATATGTTTATATAGAGGCGTGCTATGGCTATACGGGTATATCTTGAAGATATTTTGAAAGACAGGAAAATGACCTCAAAAGAATTATGCGCACTTGTTGGCATAACAGAAGCCAATCTATCAATCCTAAGAAGCGGAAAAGCAAAAGGCGTCAGGTTTGGGACGATAAACAAAATTTGTTGGCACTTAGGCTGTGATGTAGGCGATATTTTAAAATTTGACGGAAGTCTGGAGGGCAACGATGATTAAGCGTAAAATAATGGTTGCTGCATGCTGTGTATTGATTTTATGCGCTCTTGCAGGGTGCCAGCTTGCAAAAGAGGGCGCTGGCTCAAACTCATATGAGGATAGGATGATTGGTGTTCTTGTCACAACTGAGCCTCTTGACGTGTTCGGCTTTGAAGGTTATGTAAATAACAACTTGAGTTTTCCAAGCGGCAAAGGAAGTGACACGAATAAATATCAAGGCCGGCTCTACGCTGTAGTTGTTCCCAGTACAGATACAAACGAGGAAACGGGCAAGTCAGTATTTGGACATGAATATGTATTTGGAAATACCGATGGCATTCAATATTTTGTGCCAACTATTCAACTAAGAGGCGCAGATAGTTATATTGCAACGGTGTTAGACCCTGCTTTCAGCGACGGGCATAAAAACACTAGTGTTGGTAATGATGAACATAGCATGTCTATTGAAGCAACGCTTTTTATCGCTCCATCAAACAAGGATCACATTTACTATTTTAACCCTATATACCAGGATGCAAACGGAAGTGTTTATGCCGTTTCGAATTATGGGCTTTCGGTTTCGGGGAAGGACACGGAAGGCTTTGCCATGATGCAAACAATGGATCAAACAATAACAATAACGGAAAACAGAAAGGCAAAGAAGGAAAGCATATCTATAAAAATCTCAGTGAGCATAATGTTTGCACCAGAAAAAATTGCCATTGTGCAAATGGACTCAGATAACGCGCCAATATCCCAAACGGAATTCGAGCCTGGGAAAATGCCAAAAGATTTTTCGTTGGAAACGGGCACAGCCTACTTCATTGTAGAGACGCACAAGTGGGATGATGAAGGAAGCACGACAATCCATCGTGAAATATATGGCAGAGACGTTGAAAATATTGAAACTTTCTTTGCCAGGGAAGATGGTGTTTGCATGAAACATGCGACACAAATTACTGCGTTTTAATTATAATAATCCAATGGACCTTGGAACCTTTAGACAGTATTGGGAATACTAAAACACACTGTGCTTGTCGAAATATTTGAAGTATTACGCCATCTCTCAACAAAATTCTTATATGTGCATACGCAAAACGGCAGGCCAGGTTTAGGTTATTTCCGATATTGGGCGAGTGTTTAGAGGAGGCGCCAGGTGTTTTGATAAATAAATCTATTAATATTTCCTGGGAAATATTATACTCTATTCCCAGACACCCGTATAAAAATGGCTGGATTGTGCAGCAAATCTTTCTTCTTGTTTAAGTTTGCTGCTTCCATCACAATGCTCTCTTCTAAAAAATCAGTTCAGCAAAATCCAAAACCGTTTTAGCAGCAACACCGATTGGTTTTTGGAAGCATGGGGCCAATACCGCTTCTGAGCTTCAAGGCTTATAATCGGCTTATCTTCCTGATGCATGCCGTAGCTTTGGATCCATCCGGTCTCTTAGCCAATCCCCGATCAAGGAGACTTGCAGCGATAAAAGAACGATGACGAGGCTGGGCATAATGGCTAGCCACCATTGGCTGATTAAATAATCCCTTCCGTTATTTACCATGATCCCAAGCGAGGTTAGAGGCGGCTGGATGCCAAGGCCAAGAAATGACAGGGAGCTTTCCAGCAAAATGCATCCCGCAAGCGATAAAGTGCCCTCGACGATAACTACAGAAGCGATGTTTTTCAGCACATGTTTAAAGATTATGTCAATATTGGATGCGCCGAAAAGCCTGCTGCTTTCAATATACTTGCTCTGTCTGAGCTGTATGACTTGCCCTCTCGTTATTCGCGCGATACCCGACCAGCAGGAGATGATGATTGTCAGGATGATGGAAAAGGACCCTGGGCCTATCGTAGAAGCCAAAACGATGCCGATGAGCATCATGGGGATGGCTTGCCTGCATTCGATGAGAAACATGACAACTATATCTGCAATGCCGCCAAACATCCCTGCAACTGCGCCCAAGAACACACCCAGCACCAGGGAAAAAAACATTCCTGTCATGGATATTGCCAATGAGGTGCGTGTCGCATAGATGATGCGGATTAATATATCCCGGCCCAAGGAATCAGTTCCGAGCAAGTAGGGGGAATCGCTGTCTACAAACCGGGGATTAGCTAAGCGATCCCCCAAACTGACTTTTGCCAAGTCAATTGGAAATAATAGCGGCGCTGCAAAGGCTATGGCAACGATGGCTAAAAAGGAAATCGCCAGCAATAGGATAGACAGTTTACCTTCTTTCCGCAAGCGGCACAGCTTGGGAATGATAGCGTTGAACATGAAAATCCCCTCCTTTTTTTAGTTGGTTGCCCATTCGCCATCCCGTATCCGTGGATCGAGCGCGGCATAGGAAAGATCGACCAAAAGGTTTACGAATGTAAAGGTGGCAATCATTATAAATACACAGTATTGAAGCAGTGGAAAATCCCTCGTTTGGGCAGCGGTGACGCTAAGGGTGCCGATGCCTGGGAGGGAAAAAACCGATTCGACTACAAACGCGCCTCCAACAAGTGTGACAATCTGCCCGCCTAAAACTGTCACAACTGGAAACAGCGCATTGCGAAGCCCATGTTTAATGATGACAGCGCTTTCGCTAATGCCCTTCATACGCGCCACGTCGATGTATTCCTGGCTCAAGGTATCCAACATGGCGCTGCGCGTCAGCCTGGATATGCTGGCAATCGGGCCTATGGAAAGGGAGATAAAAGGAAGGACATAATGCCGAAAGCTGCCGATGTTTCCGCTGGGGAGCCATTTCAGCTTCAAGCAAAACAAAAAAATCAATAAAACTGCAAAGACAAAATTCGGTATGGTGCATCCAACAATGGTGAAAAAGCGGATGGCCTTGTCAACCAGCTTGTCGTGCTTGACTGCCGCGACAACACCAAACAGAATGCCAATAGCAGACGTGGCGACGATTACAACACTTTGCAAAGCCATCGTCGGGCCAAGGCGCTGCAAAAACAAATCGGCAACCGGCCGCCTGTGGTAGTAGCTCATTCCCATGTCTCCTCTTACCAAGCCAGACAAAGTCCGCATATATTGCTCCCAAAGGGGCAAATCCAAATGCAGGCTTGAAGCCACGGTCTCATAAGATTCTTTCGTCGCAAATTCCCCCAATATCCACTTTACAGGGTCGCCAGTCAATCGGGAGAGGAAGAAAACAAGGCTCCAAACCAGCCAAATGGTTGCAAGCGCCCTTATTGTCCGTACAACAACATAACGTATCATCTAACTATCCTTTCGCGCCATAGTCTGCACATCGTGGCAAGCGACATAATGCCCAGTGTTGACCGGCAACATATCCGGCCTTTGGTCGTAGCACAGGGCACAAGCCCGCTCACACCGGTCTTGGAACAAACAGCCTGGCTTTTCCTGTGCAGCGCGTGACGCCTCTCCTGAAAGAATGGCTTTTTTTTGCTTTTTAGCAGGATCGGCATTGGGGATGGCGGCTATGAGCGCTTTTGTGTATGGATGCTGCGTGTTTGCAAACAGGTCATGTTTTGTGGCAGTTTCCACGATCTGCCCAAGGTACATCACGATAATCCGGTCACTAATATGATGGATTACGCTCATATCGTGGGAGATGACCAGGTAAGCAAGGCTCTTTTCGCTTTGAAGTTTTTTTAGAAGGTTTAGTATCTGCGCCTGGATGGAAACATCCAGTGAAGAAACTGGTTCGTCGCATATCAGCAGCTTGGGTGACAGCACCAGCGAGCGGAGGATGCAGATGCGTTGGATTTGCCCTCCGGAGAACTCATGGGGGTATTTGGACAGCGAGTCCTCTGTAAAACCCATCGTTTCTAGCAAAGGCATGATGATTTTTTCCGCTTGGGAGCGCTTCATATTGGATTGGATGCGCAGTGGCTCCTCCAATATGCCCCAAAGGTCCATACGGGGATCAACTGAGGCATACGGATCCTGGTAGATCATCTGGATGCTCTTTCTCATATCGCGTCCCATTTTTGCATGCACAGAGGAGCCGTGGAAAAGAATCTCGCCTTCTGTGGCTTGCTCCAATCCTGCGATTAAACGTGCCAGCGTAGTTTTCCCGCATCCGGATTCTCCAATGATGCCAACGCTCTCCCCTTCTTCCATTCTGAAAGACACATCATCCACAGCATAGAAAAAGCGGCTTTTTGTCGAGAAACCCCGTTTGATAGGGAAACGCTTCTTAACATGGCTCACTTCCAACAAAGGCTGCCCACTCATCGCGCTTCCTCCTGTAGCCTGCGTATATTTACATTATGGCAACGCACAAAATGGTTTTCTTTGAACTCTTCCAGCCCAGGCTCCCTTTGCCCGCAATCAGGCGTGGCAATGGGGCAGCGGTGCAAAAAGCGGCATTCGCCCGGCTCGAAATGCTTGGGCACCGTGCCGGGGATGACATGCAACTCTTCCTTTTCTTCTTCAATGCTGGGCATACAAGCCATCAAACCTTGGGTATAGGGGTGGAGCGGCTCGCTAAAGATATCTGCAGAAAACCCGTCCTCTACAATCACCCCGCCGTACATCACGGCAACCCGGTTGCACATCTGCGCTACGATCCCCATATTGTGCGTAATCAGCAGAATGCTCATATCGCGCTGTTTGCGTATGTCATCGATTTCCTTCAGTATCTGCTCCTGTACGCTGACATCCAATGCCGTTGTGGGCTCGTCAGCAATCAGCAGTTTGGGATCGTTGGCAAGCGCGATGGCAATGACCACCCTCTGCTGCATTCCCCCAGAAAGCTGGTGTGGATAGCTTTGCATGCGCTGGGCGGGATCTGGTATCTTCACCAGCTCTAAAAGAGAAATCGCCTTGTCCATCGCCTGCTTTCTGGGCAAGCGCGTATGCGCCTGAATTGCTTCGAGCAGTTGCTTGCCAATGCTCACAACCGGGTTGAGGGAAGTCATGGGGTTTTGGAACACCATGCCTATTTTTAAGCCGCGTACAGCGCGCATTTGCCTTGGGTTTAATTTGACAAGGTCATTGCCTTCAAAAAGGATCTCGCCTTGTTCGATATATGCGTACGAGGGATCAATAATACGGGCTATGGAGCGGGCTACGGTGCTTTTACCGCAGCCCGACTCGCCGACAAGGGCATAAAAATCGCCTTGCCTAATGTGAAGATCCACTCCGTCAACCGCTCGCACGACCTGGTTTTGCGCATGGTAGCAGGTGTGGAGATTGCGGATCTCCAGTAGGTTGACCATCATTCAGCCCAGAGGACGTCGGCATCAAAAACAATATCGGTGTATTCACCTAAGTCAAAATGCAGCCCATCCCGCACGCCAGTATACCTTTCCCAAGTGTACAACGGAACCATGGGCATGATATCGTCAAATATTGATAACACCCTGGCCGCTATTTCCTTTCTTCTCCCGACATCCATCGTAGAGCGGTATTCTGCCATAAGGTCCATGTATTCCTGTGGGATATCTTCTTCACTCCAAGCGTGGTTCAGCCACGATATTCCACGGGTTAAAACAGCCCCCAACACACCGTCGTGGTTGTTAAATCGCGAGCTGGTAGCTACAAATGAAACGTCTGCAAACGGGTTGAACGCCCAATTTGGATCCAGCACAAGGAAGGAATTTACACCCAGATGCTCCGACCACATGCCCATGATGGCTTGCAACACATCCTGGGCCATTGCATAGTGGCCAGGCCTTATGCGGATTTCGATAGGCTCGCCGTTATATCCTGATTTGGCCAAATATTCCTTTGCAACTTCCACATCGTAGGCCAGCATCCCCTCGTATTCCTCGACCAACAGTTCATTGTAGTTTTTAAACTGCACCCCAAAGGGAACATAGGAGCCAGCTCCCCAAAATGTCTTTACCAGCAGCTCCCTATCTATGGATCGCGCAAGAGCTTGCCTAAAATCCCTATTCCCAGTAGGCCCGTCGGAAGAGACATTAAACCAAACGTGTTGTATGGTGTGGTTGGGAAGCTCGAAAAGCTTGATCCCGGGTGTATTCGCTACCGTGCTTCTCAAATCCCCCGGCACATCAAACATAATGTCTATCTCTCCGTTTACCAGCGCAGTGTATCGCGAGGCTGTTTCGGAATACAGCAAGTATTCGATGGTTTTGACATTAGGCGCCTCCCCCCAATATCCGTCGTAGCGCTCTATAACAATGCGTTCAGGAGATACGCTTTTTAGGGCGAAAGCTCCTGTGCCGATAGGCGCCAACAGGTACGCGTCGTATCCGACCTCCTCAATGTACTGTTTGGAGCACACTGCAATGCAGGTTAGGTCCATAAGCCTGTTTTCAAACGATATATCAACGATATTGGTCTTGATCTGGATGGTAAGCCTGTCTATGATATCCACTGACTCAATCATGCCCAAGGAAGTTTTCGCTGATGTGGTCCCAACCATTTCTGCGGCTTGAATGCGATCCCAGGTAAACTTTACGTCTTCCGCAGAAAAAGGATAGCCGTTATGGAAGGTGACGCCGTCCCTGAGCTTTAATTGTATCGTTTGATCGTCAAGCCATTCCCAAGACTCCGCAAGCCTGCCCACAATGTTGTTTTCTTTGTCTATTTTCAGCAAAGCGTCGAACATATTCCCGCCTACCCGGGCGCCCTGGTTGTTTGAGTTGTTGAGCAGGTCAATGGCGGCATAGTCAGGTATCATGGGCATGCCGACTTTCAATACCTCAATCTCTTTTGAATTGGAAGGCGTTGTGGTTGTAGGTTTGTTTCCGCCGCAAGAGCTCAGCAAAATGCTTAGCGCCAGCAAAAACACTGTTATATGCACTGCCATGCGTTTTCTTTGTGTACTGTTCATGGATTTCCTCCTGGCAATATTGCTATTTTTTGTCTGTCTCGTGCTGTTTTAATCTGGAATTCTGGCTAAAGCGGTGATAGCCTCACACATTCGTTCGGTATATGGGGCAAGCGAATCGCGCATGTGTACCGGATGCGCGATAGAACATGTAGCCCTCATCCAAGGCGGTTTTGAAAAGGCGCAGATTGGCTTCCCTGATAATTGAGCCAATCCAGCTCGGCGCATTCGTTTCAATTCCCTCGCCTGCTTGTCCCAAATGGCACAAAACGTTGCGAAGCAACGTTTCCTGCGTTCGCATGCGCGCGCTCATGTTTCTATGTGGTCTTTGTCCCGTTTATATGCCAAACTCCAGTTGAGATGCGCAACGATGATTATTCAAGTCTAGTTCTAGCATACAAAACTCTTCTAAGGGTGAGTGATGCGGTTCTATTCCTAGTTTGTCACCAAACGCAGAAATCCTTTCACATTCAAACAGCATTCACATCAACATCCTCCGGCATGGGGAGAAGCTGTTTCATATACGTTAAATCCATACTCCGCAAAAACTCGGGGCAAGCATGCGAGAATCCCAAAAGTGGCGAGCGGCATTAACAATGAAATACCCTTAGTTTTTGGCGAAATCAATGATGCGGTTGGCAGTGATTTGCGTATCAAGGACTTCAACCAGTTTTATGCTGGGCAGCGGGGGCGCATAAGAATGAAGATGCAGGCCATGGTTTAGGGGAAACGGCTCAAGACTAATGTTTTTCACCTTTCATAGATAATTTAATGGCGTCTTGCACCAGCTTGACCATTCTTGGCTATGCGAACTGATCGTCTCTGCAGAGTCTCATATACATATATAGAATAACATGTGAAGAATATAATTTCTATATTTGGTTGCGAAATATGAGATTAAATGTATTGAAAATGTATTGAAAAGCAGTTGTGCGCTATTAATTTTATTGTATGAAAAATCCAAAGGCAGTTCTGGTATGGAAGGCTATTTGTACGCCATTTCCCGTTTATGGACTATTTTCTTGAAATTCTGTATTGATATTGGCAATTATCGAAGGAAATACATAAAATACTCAGATAAGCATAAACAAAGTTGTAGCAGCCAATGCATAGATGCATTCCATTATAGAATCGCTGCCACTCTTGCATCATGTCCATAGCAATATTTTCAAAAACATTAAAACATTAGCTATCAGGTGTGCCACGAATAATTAGCATCTATACTTTGAGCAGACGATTTGCGCTCGTTCGAAGTCTCCCTAAATCTTAGGTGGATTGCAAAAACTTGGCATCGTATTTCCCACAGAATCCGCCCTTGCAAAGTCATGATTTTGTTATATACAACTGCTTATTGCGGAAAACGGCGGTAAAATAAGGAGTTTTTTTGATAATGTGTAGAATCTTCGTGAAGAGCTAATATTTTTCAACCCAAACAAGAAATTCGGGCAAAGCAATTTCTGACAATTCTTTTCTTTCCGGGGAAAACATCCTCCTTCAACAAAAACCCCGCGCTGACGCTGAAATAGGCATAATCGTAAAAACTGTCGGGAAGGCAATAACGGGCATTGAAGATCTCTCCCATAGCCGTATAACGGGTGGTCCAAATTCCCTGGTAAAATAAATGCACGGGCATATCAATATCCGCCATCAACTCTTAAAGCAGGTTGGTTTTTAGGATAAAACCGTATTGTTTTGGGATTTTGCTTCTTTGGTTCAAGACAATCATTATTATCACCCTTAATAATGCCGGAAAATATAAAAGCTGCTCGATGTATAGAAGTGGGCGCGGCCATGCTTATGCGGAAAGCGGATACCAGAAAAGCACTTGCTCACTGTTTTGGGAAAAAAATCAGCCGGGGGCAAATATGATTTTCTCTGCCAAAGGCAAAACAAGTATTTCATCGCCCCAAGGTAATGATAGGCTCAATTCATTGCTGCTTGTCATTTTAGGCGACATGAAATCAAACTCTTTGTTTAGAAAACACCAATCACCTTTTGAATAAACATGGATTACATGGCTGCTCATTCCTTTTTTCTCAATATCTACAATATTAACATGTCCAAAAGTGATATATGAACGGCCATTTTTATCTTTTGCAATAAAATCTTCTATGTCATATTCTTCATAAGACGAGCAAATATCAGGCAATCCTTGAACCAGCAGTTTTTCATCCTTAGAGAAAGTGTAACTTGCGCCTTCCCCAAGAAGATAACCAGATTTGTAGATTATATCTAGTTTATCGTTTACGCTAAATAGAATAAAAGCTTCTTCACTTTGCCCTGAGTAGTATAAGAACAATAAATATAAATTAGAAGGCGATAAATATAATGACCCGCCGCCATAACCGGCTGTTGGATAAGGAACAGGAAAACAGAATAATTGCTTTTCAGCAAAAAAAATTGATATAGAAAGCTCATTTTCATCAAGTTTTATTTCCCTGCTGTCCTTTAGGTTTATATGATGAATGCAGGTAAGAGAATTTGCTTCATTGTCCATATATTTGTCCTTTAATCTCGACTAGTTATAATATAATTGAATAATTTCATATCGCAAGTATAACAAAAAACATGGACGGTTTCCCACAAAAATAAGCAATTTCACCTTGCCCCTTTCTTGGTAAGCTTAGGTAAATCTGAGTAGGCTTCAACTGTGAAACCTGATAATCAAGTTGTTTTTAGTATCCCAATTGCTTGTTGAAAATTCCCAAAATCCAGTTTTTTTGCTTTGCTTATGTCAGCGGACTCTTGCTAGAAAAAAGAGCTAACTGGTCAAAAACTACCATAAACATGGTTTTTTTGTCACATATACCACAAAAGCAAATAAAATATTTAGAAGAAAATTTTTTGGGGGTAACTAAAATAGATAATATAAACAACCTCGAATTTGCAGAAGCAGCCGGTTTTGGATTTCCAGGCGCTGGGATGCCTGGCTTTGGTTTTGGAATGCCCGGCTTCGGGTTTCATTTGCCGACTAATATGACTGATTGGGCTTTTAGGGTTCAGTTAGCCATATGGGCTCAAGGCGCACAAAAATTCAATTGGCTTTGGGGCAACCATGGCTTTTGGAATGGTTGGGCGAACCCAGGTGGCTGTGGCTGGGGCGGTTGGAATCCGGAAGGATGGCCGGGATTCCCTGGCGGGCCGGGCGGCTCTTGGCCGGGATTCCCCGGAGGACCTGGATTTCCTGGAGGCCCGGGATTCCCTGGCGGACCAGGTTTTCCAGGCTACCCAGGCGGTTCTTGGCCTGGATGGCCTGGTGGGCAATTTCCAATGCCCAGGAGTGAATAGCGCCTGGTTTTAGCAGGTTGTGCATAAACGTAACAAATTGCGAATAAAAGCTGCGGCATCAGCCTACTCTCAGCATGGGCTAAAAACAGGCTCCGGGAACCACAAGTATCTGGTTCCCGGAGCCTGTTTTTGCAATACGTAACAATTAACCGTCTTCTGGTGGTCCCGGCAAGCTTTTTTCAAGCCATTGGCTGGCTGTTTCCGGCTCCCCCAAGCTTGAGTAGGCTTGGGCAAGGACACCAGCAATCTCAGCTGTTGCGGCGTCTCTAGCCCCAAGGCGCCCTTCTTGCGCCGTGTATGCTTTTTCTAGCCAAGCAACCCCTTGCCGGCTCTCATACAGGTCAAGGTAAGCCTTTCCGATGTTGGCTAATGGGGCAGCGCTGTTAAATTGGTCTTCGCCTTCTAGCGATTCATACAAAGAGAGCTCTTTTTCAAAAAAGCCGATTGCAGCCCTATGCTCCCCCTTTGCCCTTAGAATAGCGCCAATGCTTCCATAAGCGGTAGCAGTGGCAATATGGTTGCCAATAGAAGCTTCCCATATTGCGGCAGCCCTCTCCAGCCAAATAAGGGCATTGTCGAGCTCTTCCATCAGATAGTACGCAACAGCGATTTCATTGCAAATGCCTGCTATTTCCGGGTGCCCGGCGCCAAGATTTCCTTCTTTGATAACCAGCGCCTTAAAAAGCCACTCAAGGGTTCTCTCGCAGTCGCCTTGGTTTAAGTAGAAGGAAGCCATATCGCTGTAGCTTTTTGCTGTATCCATATGGCCAGTCCCCAAAGCCTGCTCCCTCAAGGCTACTACCATCTCGAACCAATGGTAGGCGTTGTCCTTGTTTCCTAACAATAAATGCATGCTGGCGATGTTGCCATAGGATATTGCAAGATCCACATGGCCCTCGCCCAAAGCAGCTGTTCTAATTTCAAGGCCTTTTTCGTACCATTCCAGAGCCTTTTGGTGGTCATCTAGATGCTCCACATATATATAGCCTAAATTGTCGCAGGTTGTAGCGTTTTCAACACAGTTTATGCCCATTACGTCGCTCAGTATGGCAAATGACCTCTCAAAGCACTCGATCGCCTCATCGTGGCGCCCAGCCTTGACGTATGCAAACGCAAGCCTGTCAAGGGTTATCCCTGCCTCAAAACTTGATTCCCCTAGAGTCTCGTTGTAGATCTCAAATCCAGTTTTTAGATGCTCCATGCCTTTGCCAAGCTCCCCTGTGGAAACCAGCGCATTGCCAATGTTGGAATAGGCTTTTGCTGTTTCCGGATGCAATGGCGGCATTGCGCTCTGGCAGATAGCCAATGCCTTCCTATGCCAATCCAATGCTTCATGGCATTTCCCCTGCGCTTCATACGCAGTTCCGATGCCTGAGCATATGCTGGCAGTGTCGGGATGCCCTACCCCATGGATCCTTTCGGTGATGTCAAGAGCGCCCATCAGCTCCTCTAGCGCATCGCCTGCTTCCCCTTGGCTAATGCGCTTCATTGCTAAATCCCTGGCAGCCAAAGCCCTGGTGGCCCATGTGGCCATAGTGCCGAAGTCAAACATGCCGGCATAAGCCGCAGAAATGTCAATACATGTTGAAGCAGTCTCGTAGTGCCCTTCACCAAAAGTTTTTTCCCGGATAGCCAGGGCTTTAGCCAGCCATTCCAAAGCTGTGTCATACAGCCCGAGCGCAACATGCAGGTTCCCTATGCTTGCATATACGCTTGCTGTGCCCGGATGGCTGGCGCCAAGTGTCTTTTCCCTGATTTCCATGGCTTTGGTATACCAGGCAAGGGCTTCGTCCGCCTCTTCCAAATATCCATAAACATTCCCGGCAATGGCGCATGCAGTAGCAGTGTCTTGGTGCCACGGGCCTAAAGCTGCTTCTGTCTTGGTGAATGATTTGCGGGCAAAAACAGGAGCTTCGGCAACCTTGCCGTTTTTCATTAGTGACATTGCAATCCCTGACAACAACAGCCCGTGGCCATTGCCTTCAATAGAGAACGTCCTGCGGTCCAAAAGTTTCTCCAAGGCAAGGGCATGGGTGAGCAAAAGGCCTGCCGCTTCCCCTGCATTGCCCAAGGCTTCAAATAATGACTTGGCAAGCTTGCCTGCCAGCTCAGGAGAAGCAGGGGCGTATTCCCGGATAAAAGTTGAAACCTGCCCTTCCATATAGTAGCTGGTTGCCTCCCCATCTGCGGCAAGCCACTGTCCCTTTGCCAGCTCTGCAAGAACCCCCTTTAGATTGTCGTTGCCAAACAATTCCCCAATTGCCCCAATTGGCAAGGGATCCGGCGCAAGCAGGGAGAAAAGCTGCAGTATCTCCAATAATTTAGGTTTGCTCCTTAATTGGCTATCGTTGAAGCGCTTGGCCATATTTTGCTCTGCAATCGTCTTCCACTTTTGGTTGTCTGACATTGGCGTGGCTCCTTACTTTTAAGTTTGATTCTCTAATATCTAGACCTGGAGGCTAACAAAGCCCTTTGGCGCCATTTGACAGCCAAATTTGGCTCTTTAGTGTTCTCGTAGGCTTTTGCGATAAGCTCGCATACAAGCGCATGGGTTTCATCCCCTTGGGGACCTCCAACTTTCTCTAGTATTGCCAGAGACTTTTTCAGCCAAACTAAACTCTCTACGTAGTTTTCAGCATGGTTATATTGATCGCTGATATTAATGCAGTCCATAGCTAATTCAAAACTTTCTTTGTCAGGGCTGTAGATTTCAAATGCCCGCGCCAGCCATTCGGCTGCTTTGGCATGGTTGCCTGATGTTGCTTGCAGCGATGCAATGGCTTTGCAGGCGTCACTGGCATCACCAATGTTTTCATCATTGGATTGTATGAACTCTAAAGCCCGCTCCATCCATTCAATGGCGGTGGCAAAATCCTCGGCATATGCGAATTCGTTGGAGATTCTGGCACACAAAAATCCGGCGTCTGAATCAGTGTACTCAGCTGAGGCTTGTGCGAATTCAAGGGCTTTTACTAAGCTGTCAATAGCTTTGCTGTAGTCTTTGCTGCTGCTGTATACTGAAGCGATGTTAGATAGGGCCATATAAGTATATTGGTCTTCGCCAGCCAACACGCTTTCCGCAATGCCAAGCGCTTTTTCCAGCCATTCCAATGCGTCAGGGTATTTCTCCAAACGGGTGTAAACGACACCTATCTGGTTGCAGGATATAGCAATGAAGCTATTCTCCTCCCCTTTAGCAGCCTTCAAGGCTTCATGCTCTTTAAGGAGCCATTCCAGGCCTTTGTCATATTTGCCTTGGCTTATGCAAAGGCTGATGACATCCCTGTATAGCGTCAAGTTGTCCACATGATCAGGGCCAAGGGTGTTTACAAAAGCCCGGAGGGAAATCTCAAGCCACCCTAGGGCAAGCTCATGCTTGTCTTGGTTCATGTATGCTATCCCTGTGCTCCTGGCAGCATTGGCAGTGTCGAGATTGTCCCTTCCAAATGCTTCCCTGAGCATTTCAAAGGACTTCTCAAACCAATCTGCAGATGTTTCATGGTCATGGAGGATCCCGTGCATAAAGCCCACGTCTTGGGCTACAACCGCAAGCTTGTCAACAGGGTAGGTGTCGCCTAATGCCTCCAAAATTTCATAGGCAGCCAGCATGTTGTCCAAAGAAGCTTGGTAGTCCTCTTTCTTGTTGTATGCCCTGGCAGTGTAGAGCAGGCACATGGCTACTTCTTCGCTATTGGCCCCTTTCTCTGGCTTGAAGCTCTCTATTGACCTGGCCAAGTACTCGATGGCATTGTCGAAGTCTTCTAGAGCCATATAGGCGTCAGCTACCCCCTGGGCGGACAAAGCGCTCTCAATATCGCCTACGCTTAGCTTTTCTCTAATGCCATATGATTCTAAATGGCTATCTAGCGCACTTGGATATTGGCCATTGATGAGGTAAAACTCGCCTAGGTTATATAGCGCAGCAGCTGTGGCTACGTGATCGCCTGAAAGGACATTCCTGCAAATTTCCACAGTCAAGAGCAGCCCTTCACGCTCCATCGCATATTCTTGCGGGTCATCATATGCAGTTTGAAGCTGTTTATTGGCGATCACATTCGCAAGGGCGCCAAGGCCTTTAGAGAACCACTCATTAAACTGTTCAGCTTCCTCTAAGTCGGCATAGGTTATTGCGGCGCTCATGCAGGCGGATATTGTGTTTGGATGGTCTAGCCCATGGAGCTTCTCCCTGGTGGCAAAGGCATCCAAAAAGAGCTCCAAAGCTTTCTGGTATTCCTTTGCGAATTTGTGCAATGCCCCAATGTCTTCTTTTAGCAGCGCCACATCCCCATGCTCCGGCCCGTAAGCCGCCTCAAAGACCGAAAGGGATTTGCTATACCATTCCATTGCCAAGCCAAGCTCACCCATTTCCCTGTAGCAAGACCCTATGCTATGCAAGGAGTCCGCTACGATAGGATCGGCCTCGCCATAAAGTTTTTCATTTGTTTCAAGCTCTTTGAAAAACCAGCCCAGCGCTTCGTTGGCTTTTTCGCTGGTGAAAAGCCTATAGCCAACAGAGTGGGCAAGCGCTGCAGCTGCGTTGCCGTCGAAGGCATGGCTGTCCCATATTGAAGCAACATGCGGGAGAATGGTGTCCAGGCTTGTTTTTTTGTTGTCAAGATCCCATAGAATGGATGCTAAAAAGTCTTTTAGCTGCTCGAAAGAAGGAGGCTGCTTTTCCCGCGCTTCCTTTCGGGCGCTTTGGGCAAGTGTAATCTGCCCGTCTTTTTTCTCTATAGCCCCCAAATTTTCCAGCTCCTCAATAGCAGCTTCATTGTCCAATTCAAGCCAGTCAAGGGCAGTTGTCTCACTGATGGGGCAATCGGCAAGCAGCGACAAAATGCCTATAAGCAATAACTGTTCGCTGTTTGCATTATCCAAGTTGGTGTTTTCCATAAACCATCCATTTTTGACGCAGGATGCCCCACGCTTAAGCTATGGGTAGCAATGCGCCATCTCCTTGTTCGAATAAATACTGTTTAAGGCCGCCCGCTAGGCGAAAAGTCCTTCGCATAGGTTGCCCAAGGTTTTATGCCTGCAGCCAGCCCCAAAAAAGCTGCCAACCGCAAGGCAGCAGGCTAGGGCTGCGGCCAAAATGAAGGCTAGGCTTGTTGGCGCTATGGCTGCGTTTGTAAAAAAGCATATTGCTTAATTGTACGTTATTTGATGTAATTAGTCTAGAAACATCGCAAAAAGAGTATGCAAACGGATTAGTTGATTCGCCATTGGTTGCGCACCTTTCTTGTAATGAAGGTGCAGATTGTTCTCTTGCAACCACAATTGTGCCTTTAGTTACGATACCGCAGGAAAATCTGGGAGTGTTTGAGAAAGTTGCCCTTGAGATATCAGGGGGCAGTGGCGGGATGTGCACAGCGAAGGTTTCAGTATCGGAAAAGCGGCTGGATGACCGAGCGCGGGTGTGCCCGGTGGTTATCGACCCCACTGTGACTGTCTTTGGGTTCGCGCCCCCGACACGTATGTCTCGGAAAAATACCCGAAAACAAACTACAACTCGGGCAGCAACAAAGGGTACTTGAAGACGGGGATTGGGAGCATCGACAACTTCAGGACCCGCCCGCTGTCACAGGCACGATCACAGGAGCTTACCTCAGGCTGCACAAGCAGAGCGGGTCGAATCCGGCTAGCAGTATGAAGGCATATAGGGTGCAGGCAATTGGAGCTCAAGCACGCTGACTTTTGCCAGCCAGCCATCGCCTGCACCAGCAAATCCGTCGCCCTCAGCAGTTGCGGAAAGCAACAGCTGGCACAAGATGGATGTCAAGCCGATCGTATCGTTGTGGGTGAAAAAATCTACACCAACTACGGGTTTATGGTGTCAGATGCATCATCAGCTGGAACCACATTCCAGTCCGCAGACGCTGGTGCCCCATACAGGCCTGGGCTTGTGATAACCTGCAGCGGCAATGGAGTAGGCGGGGGGAACCCGCAATACCCGTTTGCGCTGTTGCCTTGGCGGATGTCAAACTCTTCTATACAAAGTGGTATGGTATTATGGCACCGCCAAATACAGGAGCGAGGAACTGTGAATGCTTGTCCTGTTCAAGCCAAGCAGCCCGCATTGCTCCTTGATGCTGTAGCATTTATCTGTTTTGTCCAGCATTCCAAGACGCTCGCTGCGGCTAAATGTCGATGCCAGATTTTTTTTTGAGCCAAGCAAGCTTGCTTGACAATTTTCCGATTTGCGCGTAAAGCTCCTGTTTTTCAGTTCATGCGCGCGTTTGCTTTCGCCATTGGAATCTTCAAACACGGTGTGCAATTTCTTGACCGCTGTCGTTTTCCAGCGACTGGGCATATTGGGGTGTACTTCCAGCCTCCCGGCAATCTCGCCTAGGCTTTCCGCTTCCCGCAACACTTCAAGCACTGCTTCCGCTTTGTAGTCCGATGAGTAATTCTTTCTCATATTTTAGTTTGCCCAACCAACTAATAAATGCCCTTTTTCGTGCCTGAATTTCTTTAGAGATTATAATGCGCGGGGTCTGGCGCAGGCAATGCCAGCGAAAAGGAAGCGGTAATATTGCCAAGCCAGTTACGTAATTGACATCACAGACCCGAAGGCGGTCGCAGGGGCTCGCGACTATGTATTCGTTGGGCATGTCGAAAGACGGAAGGTGTCTATATGTATGAGTTGGTGTCGACAAGCGGCGAAACTATAGACTATTCCCCAGCCACCATTTACCGGGTCCGCGTGTTGAAAAACATCAAGGGGGAGCTCGTGGAGGATGAGCCTATCAAAATTCATAAAAGCGGCGCTGTAGTGGACGGTGTCCTGCGCATTTTCGAAGGGGACATTATACTGGAGGAGGACAACACCTACGTGTTATGCGCTATCTCAAGCACGCATCCTGATGATGGCTCAAGCGTGCTTGTTGTCAGCATTGGCAGCGCCGATTTAGTAGCCAAGGGAAAAACTGGCGCAGAGGCTGTCGATTCATCGGAAATAACCGCTAAGTGGGTTGATGCCTGCAGGGATGAAATCCCGTATTCCCGATCACAAAAGTGGTATCAGGTGTGGTACCAGCCGTCTATTTACGACAAAAATTACGTCAAGAAACCAACAGAAAATCGGCAATAAATGCCGCAGTAAGTTAATCATGGGGCTGTTGCGCCGATAGCAACAGCCCCAAAACATAAGAACTGACCTATGCAACTGAGAGCGAAAAGCATAGCAGTTTTTTTGTATTAAATGTATTAAAAATTATGGGAAAAAACAGATCCACATTCCGTTTTTGTTTATTACAGCCATGCCAATAGCGCTCAAGCACCTTTTGCCATACTTGGAAAAAATCAGGGTATTATCCAACAACAAGCAGCCATACGCCTGCCCTTTCCTGCCATTTTGTCGCATTTGGGATTTTGGCAAAACTCCCCGCTGGTTATAAAACAAGCCGCTCCAGCAGCAAAACCCAGCCGGCTTTATGTTGACTGTTTGAGCCTATTGCGCATGCAATGCAAGACCAAAACAGATTAGCAGGACTTGGGAAGGTAGCTGAAACATAATAAAAGACAAGCGATAGATTGCTCCCAATGCTTTGATAAACAAAATACCATAGCTATAATCGAGATATAGCCAATTACCAATTATAGGAGAGGCAAATGCATATTAATTCAAAAGAGGCAGAAAAACAAGCAATAGCAAACGCTGCCTTTGCAATGTGCGCAGCTATCAGGACAGCCCCAAAAGCGAGGGGGATCGACAATTTGGACAGCGCAGTCCTCTTTGGCGATGACAAATCCCGGATAAGCTCCCATATGAGAAGCATTGCCCAGTCATTGGGTGATGATGGAGAAATATTTGCCCGTGATGCAGCAAATGTGGATACTGCTGACGCCTTGTTGCTTGTCGGCGCACAAAAGAAAACAAGAGGCCTGGACAGCCTTTGCAATGAGTGCGGCTACCATAGCTGCCAAGCTTGCGAATCGGCAGGGGCGACTTGTGTGTTCACTTCTATTGATTTAGGCATCGCGCTGGGGTCTGCGGTGTCCTTGGCGGCAGATTTGCGCATTGATACCCGCATAATGTACACAGTTGGCAAAGCTGCTGCTGCGCTGGACATTTTGGGGGTATTCAGCCTAGTATTAGGCATCTCGATGTCTGTGTCGGGAAAATCCCCTTTCTTTGACAGGCAGTAGGCAAAACTAAGGAGCGCTAACCAACAGAGGCGCGAAATTCCGGATTTCTTAAAACTGTGGCTTCGCCATTTTAGTAATTATTGGCGCAGGCCTTGTATCCAATTTCCTATTCGTTTATCAAAACCGACGCATCTTCTTGAGAATATGGCATAATAATCATGTCAAGAGCGTATTAAAACTTAAAGGATCCCTGTGAGCATGGAACCAAATCCTCAAAATCCATCAAACATCGGCATTATTATGGACGGCAATGGCAGGTGGGCGCAATCGAGAAACCTCCCGAGAGCTGCCGGGCACAAGCGGGGCGCTGAAAATGTAAGGGAAGCTATAACTTGCGCTTCCTTGGCCAACGCAAAAAGCCTGTCACTATTCGCCTTCTCCACAGAAAATTGGAAAAGGCCTGCCAGCGAGGTTGACTATATAATGTCGCTTGTAGTCGAGTATTTAGCCAAAGAGATAGATGAGCTAAAAGAGAAAAATGTCGTGATAAAATTTATCGGGGATATTTCAGCATTGCCGATAAAATGCAGGAGTTCTATTGCCGATAGTGAAGAGAAGACTAAAGGCAACAGCGGCCTTGCTGTCAATATTGCGCTTAATTACGGAGCCCGCGCAGAGATAACAAGGGCGGCAAAACAGTTGGCTCAAGACGCCCTTGCCTCGAAGATAACTATCGGCAGCATTGGCGAGGAGTCGATATCAGCAAGGCTGTATGACAGCAGTGTGCCTGACCTTGATTTAGTTATCCGGACTGGAGCAGAAAAAAGGCTTTCAAATTTCATGCTCTGGCAAGCAGCTTACGCAGAAATATACTTTACAGATATCCTTTGGCCTGACTTTGGGCGCAATGAGTTTCGAGACGCTATCCTGTTTTACCAAGGAAGGCAAAGGCGTTATGGAGGTATTGATGAAGGATAGGATCATAACAGCGTTGATAGCCTTAGCTGTGTTTGTGCTGATCGCTTATTTCGGCAAATGGCCATTGCTGGCTTTGTTGCTGGTGTTGCATACAATTGCAGCAGTCGAGTACAGCTCAGTTGTTGCGCCAAAACAAAAAAATAAAATGGCAGCTGTTTTTATTGTGTTGGGCACATCCCTTTTAGCGATTGGGGCATTTTATCCAGAGAACCTTATGGTAGCTTTTGTCGTATGCCTATTGGTCCTTGCTGCAAGGGAAATCCTAAGCGCAGACAGAAACGCCTCTCTTTTCGCCTTTCTCGTCTGGGGGTTTATAGATTTATCACTATTCTCATCTCTTGCAATACGGCTTCTTTTCACAGAAGGCGGATTTGCGGTGCTTATGGCAAGCCTCTTGTCTACTGTGGCTTGCGACACTTTTGCCCTGCTTGGAGGCATGTTGTTTGGCAAGACGCCTCTTAACCCAATAAGCCCTAAAAAAACAGTAGAAGGGTCTGTTTCCGGTTTTATCTTCGCCACATTGGCCTTCTCGGCAGCAGGGATGCTGCGGACCCAATTAAAGCTGCAGATGCTGCCAATGTGGACATTTGTGCTTGCAGGCGCGCTCATTGGCGTAACTAGCCAATTTGGCGATTTGATGGCATCCCATGTAAAGAGGGCGTTTAATGTCAAAGACTACGGCTCATTGCTTCCCGGCCATGGCGGGGTGTTTGACCGGCTGGACTCAGTGCTGTTCACATTTGGGACAATATACGTATACTACACCTTTCTCGGGTTTATTTAACGGATTTCAGGCTTAAAATCTGAGCATAATTAATGTAATTAGGAGGCTAGTTCTTATATGAGCCTTGTGTTGGATATTTTAATTGCCCTGTTCATCTTTTCTGTGTTGATTTTTATCCACGAACTCGGGCATTTCGTAGCCGCTATCAAATGCGGCGTCAAGGTCCTTGAATTTGCCCTTGGCATGGGTCCAATAATATGGAGCAAGCAAACCTCCCTGACCAAGTACTCAATCAGGGCAATCCCTATGGGAGGGTTTTGCAGCATGCTCGGGGACGAGGATCCAGACAATTCCCAAATGGAAGGCAGCGTCTACGCAATCTCCCCATTGAAAAGAATGCTTATCATGGCGAGCGGGTCTATAATGAACTTTATTTCCGCATTCTTGATCTTTATGGCAATCTTTTCTATTACAGGCACTGACTCGTCAACCTACCTGGCAGCAGCCACCCCTGGATGGCCAGCGTATGAAGCAGGGATGCGCGAAGGCGACAAGATTATCGCAATCAACGGCGCGCAGATATCCCAGTGGGAAGAAGTCACAGGGTCGCTTGCCCAAAACACGCCGGGAGACCTCTACACTATCCAAGTGAAGAAACCTACAGGCGAGACAGCTACCTACACCATTACACCAGCTTTGGACGAGTCGACTGGGGCATACCGCTTCGGCATCCAATCCAAAGTAGTCTTCAAATTTACAAGCGCAGTGAAAAACTCCTTTTTTGCCATTGGCGCATATGTGGCAGCTGTAGTTGGCGCCCTAAAAGCAGTTATAACCGGTGTTATGTCAGTAGGCGAAGTCTTCTCTGGCCCGATCGGTGTGACTGCGGAGATCGGCAGGCAAGTCACCAACGGCATGTTGCCTATGCTTATGATTGCAGCAGGCTTGGCTGTCAGCCTTGGTTTTGTCAACTTGCTGCCGCTGCCGGCTTTGGATGGGTCAAGGATAGTTTTTGCATTTATCGAATGGGTCAAAGGATCCCCGGTCAACAAATCCTGGGAGAGCCGCATCCATTATGTAGGGTTTATGCTGTTGATTGTTTTTGCGATTTATATCGCCTTTAACGATATTGCCAACCTAGTCAGGGGTCCATAGCGATGGGCAGGATAACAAAGGGTGTTGCTGTAGGCAATGTCAAGATTGGGGCTGGAGCCCCAATTACTGTCCAGTCTATGATAACTGTGCCATTGTCGGACACAGATAGAGCCCTCGCCCAATTATTGGACCTTGAGCAGTCCGGGTGCGAGATTGCCAGGGCTGCCGTGCCCAGCGAAGAAGATGCCAGAGCTTTAAACATTATCACAAAAAAGGCAAAGATGCCTATTGTTGCAGACATACACTTTGACCACAGGCTCGCCATCAGCTCGGCAAAAAACGGTGCAGCGAAAATCCGCATCAACCCTGGGAATATTGGTGGAGCGCAGAAGGTCAAAGAGGTTGTCAGTTGCTTGAAGGATCTTGGCATCCCTGTCCGTATCGGGGTCAATGGTGGATCCTTGGAAAAGGAATTGCTGGAAAAGCACAACGGGCCAACCGCCCAAGCTATGCTTGAAAGCGCTGAGAGCCACATCGCTATTCTTGAAAAAGAATCTTTCAATGACATTATAGTGTCCCTCAAAGCAAGCGACGTGCCAATGACAGTGGAGGCAAACCGCTTGTTTGCCCAGAAATTCGACTATCCCCTCCATTTAGGTGTGACAGAGGCTGGAGGCGGGATGGAAGGAGTTGTTGCAGGATCCATAGGCATTGGGACCCTCCTGTTGGATGGCATAGGCGACACTCTGCGTGTGTCGCTTACTGGCAACCCTGTTGAAGAGATTCGTGTGGGCCAGCACATCTTGAAAATGCTGGGCCTTCGCAAAGCAGGCGCAAGGATAGTCTCCTGCCCCACATGCGCAAGATGCAAAGTCGACTTGGTCAGCATAGCTGAGCAAGTCAAAGCTTCATGCAGGCACTTTAAATCGGAGATCATAATTGCTGTCATGGGCTGCGCTGTAAACGGCCCAGGCGAGGCGAAACACGCAGATATTGGGGTTGCTTGCGGCCAAGGCAATGGAGTGCTCTTCAAGGGCGGCAAGATCATTGGGGGGGTGAGGGAAGAAGACATCGCAAGCGCAATTGTGGAGCTTGCCGAAGAGCTCGAATCAGCGGCGGCAATCACTTGACAGAGGGCAATATGAAAGGGTTGGACAAGCTTTTATATGATATTTCACCTATACTGTAAAAAACGGGCTGTATTTGCGGATATTGTTTGCTTGTATTGGCTTGGCTAACATGGCATGTCTATACATTTCCTGACCATAAAAGACTGTGTAATAAAACGGCCTAGCTACGCCCTCTTCAACCCTTGTCTATGAACTCTTTGGTAATTGCCTTCACACAAGTTAAGACAAATAGCAAAATGGCACAAATAAAGAAGAATGCGGCAATCTGGATACGCAAACGATGGTTTTACACAAAGATAAAGCAAAAGCAGTCCAAACCAGTGTATTGCTATGGAGCAATGTATTTAGTGGTGTCACAATGAAACGCCCTATTATGAGCGAGCTATGCCTATGGCTACAATAACGACTAAGCAAACTGAGCTCATGCTAATGCTAACCTGTACAAAATAGATATGAAAATGGCCAGATTTTCAGCCAATGGGGACATTCATCGTTATAGACATTGAGGTTACGGCATTTTGCCTGATTTCCAAGTCAAAGACATACTCGATGCCTGAAGGTTCGCAGCGGTAGCTGGCTGACTCGATTTCCCCATCCTGGTTCTTGGCGAATGAAAATAGCCTTCAATTTCTACCAGGCTTGAAACCTTGCTTTTGCCAAAGGGATGGGCAAACTTTTCCATCACACGAAAGTTTTGCAGCATATAACAATGATCCGTCATATTTTTCCACATACTCCTCAATAGTTATCTCATCGAGCTGGCAAAACTCTATTGTGCCAAAGCCATAGTGGTATACAGGTTGCAGGTATACATCCCCTGGATCAATATTGTCAGGATAGCCCCAAGCCTCCTTGGCTTCAGCGCTGACAAGATAAACTTCCCTATCAACGGGAGCATTTTGGGTTTGTGGCAGTAGAATCTGCTTTGCGTGCTGTGAGCCGTCGAGAGGGGCGCAGTATAGCTTTCCTTTGTAAACAAGAAAGAATAATGTTGAGTTTGTTGCAGAGTTTGGCTCCAAGTTTTCCAGAACGCGCCTATTGGATTGCTCTCTGGCATATGTTGGGATGATCCCAGCATCTATTTTGGCGCTAAGTGCGGCAACAACGATAAACGCAAGAATTGTAATTGAAAAAAATGCAATTTTCCGCTTCAAATTGATCTCCCCTTTTGGATAGAAAAATCTGGTAATGTCGAATATTTCGACATTATAGAACAAGAAAACATTACGTCAATGTAAATATTCTTTCTACAGCAATGTGGAAGAAACATTGCATACGCAGTGAAAAATATTCCCGGCATAGATGTTGTAGTGGATGGCGGCTGGGCTTGTGTTATGTCAATATCATAGTTGGCAATTGTGTTTTCAAGGGATGCTTTTGCTAGTAGTTAGTTTTTATCGATCGGGTTTGCCAGCCCCATTCCAATGGGAATGGTCTTGCCCTGTTGCGCTTTTCATATGCTGTTTTCTCAAACAGTGTGAAAGAATGCAATTAACATGTAAGACAGAAGGGTTGTGAATAAAATGACATTGGGAATGGCTGCGCTACTGCTTGTTGCCTGTTTAAGCACAGCAATTTATAGTTTGAAAATGACAATGAAAGTAAAAAAAATAATTTTCTGGGTTGCCATTGTTGCTGCGGCAACGATGGCAGTATTCTTGGCAGCGGGCTTGCTGTTAGTATTTAAGGCATAATAGCTGGCTTTAGCCTGCGCCAGGTCAAATATGACAGAGAGGCGCCAAAAGATTTGCTTTGGCAGGAAGGGCTTTCCACTAGGCGGACAGCTCTTCTTACAGGGAACGATAGCTGCAGGAACGCTTTCGCGATCTTTGTGAAAAACTCTCTTGCAGCCATTTCGAGGTTGCAATACTCGAGGAAAAGCTGGTAAGTTTGCTTCAAATACAGGTCTAGCGACTTTGATGTAACTGTTTATAATGGGCGCAAGGATATTCTTTAAATGATTGTTGAAAAGCAATAAGAATTTTAAAAAATAAACTGCTTTGGCTTTGCTATCAGCAAATGTGTTTATACATGCAAGGCAAGCCGATGGCGGCTCTTTGGCTTCCCTTTTGCTTGGTAGATAGCAAAAAATAGAGCCACAACCCGTTATAGAGAGCTTCTCTCTTGGTTCTTGGCGCAGCACGATTTACTTGGATCTTAGCCATAGCGTGCTCGAGTATATCATGTCATGCTGTTGGCAGACAGCGCTATGGTTCCATAGTCTTTGCCTTAAAAACTTCGTTATCCCAAGCGCAAAATGCCATCATATCAAAGTTTAAATCTTCGCAAAAAGAGAAGGCATAAATAAATTACACAGTTATTGTTTTTCGCGGTTTTAGCATCATTGCAGCCAATGCAGTAGTTATGTTAACGACTGATTATAATTATCCAGTATCCATTGTGGCAGGAAAAAAATTAGAGTAAAATTCTGATAAACATTTTATAAAACAAGAGGGGGAAATTTTGTTTATGAAAAAAATGTTTATTATTGTTATGGCAGCAATCTTTTTGATTGTGCCTATTGCAGGATGCGCAGCAGGCGCGGCGAGGAACGAGAACACAAGCGGCGTAAATGGAGGAGCTGGCGCCATCACTCCAAACACTTCTTATGAGTCAGAAGTTGATTTCAACACTGCCAAGTATGACTCAATCAATTACAACGAGTTTGTGTCTGCGGCCGACCATCCGCTTTCGACATTCTCCACTGATGTCGACACCGCTTCATACGCCAATGTCAGGCGCATGATACGGCAAGGGTCTAGAGACATCCCGTCAGGGGCAGTCAGGGTAGAGGAAATGCTCAACTACTTCAAGTACAACTACCCGCAGCCCCAAGAAGGGCAGCCAATCTCAATCTCCACTGAGTTGACCAACACTCCATGGAATGAAGACACAAAAATACTGCGTATTGGCATCCAAGCGAAGGATATCGACTATTCATCGCTTCCTCCGTCAAACCTGGTGTTTTTGCTCGATGTGTCAGGATCCATGGACGAGCCGGATAGGCTTCCGCTCGTCCAATCAGCTATGAAGCTCTTAGTAGAGAATTTGACCGAAAACGATGTAATTTCAATAGTAGTGTATGCGAGCCAAGAGGGTATAATCCTCGAAGGCGTGCGCGCTGACCAAAAGGAGCGAATCATCACTGCCATAGACGATTTAATGGCTGGAGGCGCAACTGCTGGCGGCAAAGGTTTGCAAACAGCATATGAGCTTGCTTTGCGCCATTACATAACAAATGGGACTAACAGGATAATATGGTGCACAGACGGGGATCTAAATGTTGGTGTCAGCGACAATAGCTCAATCGGAAAAATGGCAGAGCAGTATGCTGCCCAAGGAGTGTTCCTTTCAATATTCGGGGTAGGGGGAAGCAATTTTAACGATTCCCTGCTAAAAGAAGCGTCAAACAAAGGCAAAGGCAACTTCCACTTCTTGGATTCATTGCTTGAAGCCCGCAAAGCTTTAGTGGATGAAATGGGCGGCACACTTGTGACTTTGGCCAAAGACGTAAAGCTGCAGGCTGACTTCAATCCTGCGTATGTAAAAGGTTACAGGCTCATAGGTTATGAAAACCGCTTGTTGAAGGACAAGGATTTCAATGACGATGAAGTGGCAGCTGGCGCATTGGGCGCTGGCCACAGGGTAACAGCTATCTACGAATTAGTGTTGGCAGACTCAAGATTGGAAGTGTCGGGCGCTGAGTCGAGGTACCAAGAAAGCCCGCAGCTTGTCGCTTCAAGCGACCTGATGACAGTTGCTGTCAGGTATAAAGAGCTCGAGTCTGACACTAGTTCCCTAATTGAGCATGTAGTCAAATTTGACGAGTTGAAAAATGAGATGTCAGACGACCAGAAATTCGCAAGCGCAGTGGTTATGTGGTCGATGATGCTTTATGACTCAAACTTCAAAGGCACATCCTCACTGGAAAAAGTAAAAACATTGCTTAGCCAGCTCCAGCTGGATGATCTTAAGGCTGACTTTTTTGAATTGGTCCAGGAAAGCGAGAGGCTAATCTCTAGCCAAGCATCTGGAGAATAAGCTAAAAACAAAATTTGTGCCGGTTGCCGCTTTTGGCAGCCGGCTCCTTGTTTTCTTGCCGTGATACGTGATAGAAGCGCTACAATAAGACAATCTAAAACAAAAAATCTATTCAGTGACAACCTAGGAGGTGGCCGGCTATGGGCAAAAGGAAGGCAACCACATTGCTGGCTTTAGTATTGCTGGTTTTAGCCACATCAGCTTGCCTGCAAAACAAACCAGGCGGCGAGCCGGTGGCAGACACCCCCAGCTTGCCCACATTTGGCGACCTGGTGACATTTGACGGTATGCAGCTTATTTTCGGCAATAGCATAATATACAGCGAAATTGACAACCCCTACAGCGACATGGACGGCCAGAAGGTGTTCTTGGTTCCATTGGCAACCAAGAATATCAGAGAGGCGACCCATGGTTTAAGCATGTTCTCCTTTGCCCAGTATGGCCCGTCATCTGAAAAACTTGAGAGCGTTGGAGCGTATTTCCCAAGTGATATCACCTTTGCAGGCGATATGAGGCCAGGCGCTATGCATGACACATATATGGCATTCCAATATTGCGGAGATGGCGTTTACAGTGTAGAGTTCGGCGCGGCTCTATCGGAAATACAAAAGGTGGCTCTTCCAATCAAGTGGGATGACAAATCCGCCTCTCCCCTCGCTGCCAACCCAAAGAAAATCCAAGGCTCATACAAACCGAACCCGTCACAAGGCGCAGCTGTGCCAGGCGAGGCATTCGAGTTTGACGGTTTTGAGATAACATTTCTTAGCGACATACAATGGAGTGTCATCGACAATCCTTACAGTGGCTGGCACAACGCAGATATAGCGCTGGTGCCTGTCATTGTTACAAACAACAACGATACCACACGCAGCATCGGTTTGCTTGATTTTTGGCAGTATGGCTCAAAAGGCACACGCCTAGACAGCATAGGCTCCTACTTCGACAACGAGATTGCTTTTATGGATGAACTTGAGCCAAACGAGAGCTATAAAGGTATTATGGCATTTGCCTATGATGGGGATGGCGCCTATTTCGTCGAGTTCAAAAAGCCAAGTAGCACAAGCAAAGCTGAAATTATGTTGATACTGGATAAGTAGCCAAACGCATATCACAATCGGCAGGAAGCAAAATGCGTATATGCCTGGCAAGGATATGCGCTTTTACCCCTATTTGCGCCCATAATCGTGGGCGAAGTTATATACATCCACAAGTGTCTGGTTGATGTCGCCTTTGCATACCCAAGCCTTGTTGGAATTGAACAAGAAGCCGCCTCCAGGAGCGCATTCGTCAATTACGCGTTTTGCATAATCGATATTTTTTTCTACAGGCAGAAGCCTGGTATTCTGCAGCAAGACCCCTCCAGTCAAAATCTGTTTGTATCCAATAATTTTATTCAGCTCGAAAATATCATCGTCATCTGCCATGGCGACAACAGTACCATGAGGAAGGTCAAGGAATGTGTCGATGAATGGCAGCCAACGGTTCTCAAGGCTCATGTAGACCCTGTTTCCAGAAAGCGCGAGATTGTATGCAATCCTCTCAAAATATGGCCAGAAAAAAAACATGAACTGGCTATAATTCAAATATGGCGCAAGATGGGGCATATATGTCACGAAGTCGTCAGTGACACCAACATCCAAGAAATGCTCTGTGCGTTCGTAATAAATCTTGTCCACTGCTGCTTTGAACTCCGCAGGTTTGCGCCTTATATCAGAAAGGGTGCCTGCAAACCCCCTAAAACGGTCAAAGATATAGTCAGCAGGATGCCTGAAGCGGGAAATAGCGATGGGGAGGGGCAAAAACCCATGTTCTTCACACGCCATTTGGCGCACTTTGCTATAATGCCCAGTCAACCTGGAAGCAGCTTCACTAGCTACAATCTTCAGGGAAGTCATTGCGGCTTCTTTGTCTTCAAATAGCGCCGGGTATTTCCTCGGCAACAAAACGTTTTTGATAAAACCGTCCAAGTCCTCCATGAATAGCGGGTACTCATCCGCGCCCATAATCGGCTGCTGCAAATGCTGGAGCGTCACCCCGTCAGGCGCCAGGAATGTCTCTGTCCTCCCGCCAAGGGTCTCGTGGGTCAATGGCCAGCCTGAATAATTGAGCATGCCTACATCAAGGCGCATATCCCCAAGCAATTTGCTAAATACATGCTTGCATTTTTCCTCGTCTGCTTCTGCTTCGCTAAAAGAAACACCGGCATAGTCTAGGATAGCATTGGCGCAATGGCTGAAATTCGGTATATAGTCAGTCTCCAAATGGTGGCAAGCTTTCAGCAATGTCAGTTTTTTTTCTTCGAGCACTTTTTGTTGGTCAGGTGTCATTTCCAATTATCTCCAAGTTAGTTGTCTGTTACAAGCTGCTTTCCGGGAAATCGCCTGCCTCTGTAGGAGGCGCTATAAATCGGCAAGCTCTTTTTAGTTCATTTGATTGGTTTAGTTCCGGTTGTGGAAATAGCGCCAGTGGAACTCCCGCCCAACAAGGGATGCCATCCTCCTGGAATCGGGTTATTACAAGTTTTTTATTCAAAGCCAGTTTGCCTTTTGCCAGGTAAACTCCTGTGTTCTATAATTGCTATGGTTCCTAATATGGTTCCTAATGTATAGATTGGGCATCTAAATGCAAATAGATTTTGCAGATGGGTTTATTGCTAGCGCATGCCTGTAATAATTGCTATGATACAGGAAGAACGATGCCAAGCAAAGTTGCGTTGGCATCGTTTTTTATAAAGCAGGAATAGCTAACTTGTTGCCAAGGCAGCAAGTTAGCTATTTGAGTTCTGCTCTTGCTTGCTCCATTTACTTGGGAGGAATTCTCATTTGAAGAACAATTGCAAAATTAGAATAATCTATTAAATAAAATTATAGTAGATCCCATCAAAACTAGTGTAATATTGCTATAGCAACAAAAAAACCAGAAAGTAAACCCCCAATGAAAACATTATAATAGGCCATGAGCAGCAAAAAACAGCAGATTCGTTCTTTTCACGCTTAAAATTTGGGACAATGCGAAAGCAATGCAACTTCAACAAGCGCAGCGGCATGTCCTCCTTTGAGCTGCTGAAACTAATATTTTCTCTGGTTTTTGCACATATGAGCTGGAGCCAGGCGCTGGCGTCCAGCGACCTTGTAGCGGTGGCGAAAATATCGTTTCCTTGCGAGCCCAAACATCAACTGGGCTCGCCTGACAGGGTTTGATTTGCACATTCATGCGAGCTCAGCATTTTTTATGTTTTTTTAGGAAAAGGGATCTTTTGCGAAAGCTCCGGCAAATAGTCGTGGCTGGTCAACTATCTCTTAAGCTTCGCCAGCAGCCGCTCTTTGTGGGACCGTTTCAAACCACCACTTTAAGAAACAGTACTCGTTATTAGTTTAGCTTTGAGCCGTTAACAGGGAATTCTAAACAGTTAAGACATACAAAGCGCTCTGTTGTGATGAGACGTTTTCACGATGCAGCAAGTCAATTTAACCAATCCTCGATAGATAGGCCTATCTCCTTAAAGCTTTAGCATCTGTTTCTTGTTTAATGCACTTGTCCCTTGCCCTTTGAGGGGAGCGGGACATGTTTCTTGAGGCAGGGTGTGGCAAGGTTCCCTTTCCCTTCGAAGGGCTATGGGCTGCCCATAGCGAAATTTCAAAGTTTGGCATTTGTTGGAAACGCTTGCGTCCACTGTTATTTATTAATAAATAGAGCTGCACCTGCCCTATGCCTGTCCCTATCACGTCTCTGCGGGCCATTGCCCGGCCAATCTTTCGTTGTGGCTTTCAGGCAGCGGCGCATGGATATGTTTTTCTTGGACTGCGCCTCAATGGGTGGCTTATTTGCCTTTTCCATGCGCCTTCTGCTAGCCCAGTTGCGCGAGCATATACAGCAATGGCGGTGTCCCGCCTTTTGCTTTGCCAATGTCAATGTTGTCTTTTCCAAACCAAATGTTTAAAGTGTGCCCCATGTCTTCTTCCATTTTGGGCTTTATGCCATGACAGTATCCACAACGCGCCTGTTCGAAATCCATTAACCCACCGGCTTTCCCGATTTATCGTAGTCATGCCAGGGGTTAATTCGTGCCGGCTGGTGTTTTTTGTTTTTGTTACTTCATGTATACTCCGTTAATGAAAGCTCTTAAATCGACTCCGGGGCTATAATATGCTGAGACTAAAAGCTTGCCGTCATGCAGTGCAAACCTGACCATTTCAGTTTCGCCATTGCTCTTGCCTTCATAAGTGTAGAAGGTATAATTGAAAGATGAAAAATCGGCCGATCCTTCAAATCCTCCGAAATGAACACTACCTTCATTGTTGGTGTAATAGCCGTCAAATGAGAAATCAAAGGAATAGCCGGTAGAGTTCGTAATAGCGATTACCGCGTTTCCCCATTCGTCCGCGTCCCTCATCCATACTCCTTCCCATTCGCTTAACTCATAATCATATCTGTCGTCTATATACACATATTCAGCGGTGTATAACAATGGAGACTCGCGCTCAGAAATAGTATTGGCGTTGGTTTTCTTCAGCAGCAGTTTGCCGTCCGCGAAGGCAACATAAAAATGATCGTTCTCGTCTTTGTTACCGATCAATTCTACATGCCACGCTTCGTTCTCGCACCCTTCCCAAATCGCGCCTTCTTTGTACGCCATACCTAAATCATACTCTATTTCAACGTTGAAATAGTCGCTTGCCAGCCAAAAACTTGCGCCAGCTACCGGATGTATCGTTATTTCCGAAGCAATGAATTCATCCTGTTCACCAGTGGCGTGATTGCCGCTGTCAATGCCGGTATAAGAAACCATATGCCATGTACCGTACAATTCGGGAATTTCCCATTGGGTGCCGTAAGAGGGCGTCTCCGCTTGCTCCATGTTAATTGTAAGTGGATCGTCAGGGCCCAAAAGGCCATCATATGAAATGACCAAACGGTTTTGCTCAAGAGTACCCGTACATATTACTGTTGACGGAGATTCAGGTTTTGTAAGGACAAGTGATCCGTCTATGTGGCTCCAACCGCAATCAAATACGTCACGCATACCCCAATAGCCGCTGTCTGCCGTGGCTTGACTGACGCGAAAATAACCAGTGCCGCTTTCCCAAAGAAACAAGTCCGACCAAAACTCATCTGTGCCCATTTCTTCACCATGGATTATCTCTACAGCTTTCCAATAAGTTCCATCCAAAGAGATAGCTGCTGCTTCCGTTGATGGCAGTTGCGTTTGCTCCTCTGCCGGAGCTGATATCTGTATTCCTGTCGGAGTTGGAGTTTGTTGCTCCGTCTGATTCTTGGTAATTTCGATCTTGCCGCAAGCGGAGAAAACGCCAGCCAAAAGGACTATGGTACATAAAAAGCAAATTTTAGACAATATATCACCTCCATGTTTCTGTTGCTCTCTATATTATCAACAATTATATATGACTGACACGGAGGGCAGCAAAGTCTTTTCGTCGCTGCCTTCGTGCCGACTGCCGTAGAAACGAGAGTACAGCTTGCTCTCTCCACTGTGTGAGTTGCCAGCCTTTGTACCAACAGCCGGCATAAGGCAGGCATTTCTCGTCGAAGCATACCTATTGCCTTTGACGCAGCCGGTGGTTGATATGAAAGCCCTGTACAAACTGGCTATTGCATCATAATGCCCTATAATGCAAAGAATATTTAATCTTAATTTTCTGGTCCATAATCACTGCATACGCTTTTGCTTCAATTTACGCATCACCTCAATAATCATAAGAAAATACTCCAGCCCCCCGGTAACGGCCTTCGGGAGCTTCCAAGAATAAAAACGGATCATGTAACGTGCCCGCATTAGCGACAATATATGGCAAAATGCGTCGTTATTTATAGACAAAGATCCCCAAAACTTATATTCTAGTTATTGGAGAAAAAAAATATGAATATAAGGGGAATCTCAACTAATGTTACAGCAATTGTTGGTGGCATGCAAGGACATGCTTGTGGAATTACTAAAAACTGTGCCCATCGAACAGGAGCGCATCTGTCTTGGGGCAATAGCGAACAGCATTGGATATGGCGGCCAGCGCTGGTTTGCAACGAGTTTTCAAGGAGCAGCGAGTTTGTGGCCAAAGGCCAGGAGGAAGCCAAGTGCGGCCAGGCGTAGCCTGTGGCGCCTAGCCGGGGAATGAAATGCGTGGAGGAAAAATACCCGCAGCTTGCCAACAACACCCACAAGCTTATGGAAGACAAATGCTCGGCAGGCCCCAGGCTGAAGGGCGCGTAGTCCTGCTCGCCACTCAGCATGGGGTGATTATGGGCGAGCCCAGGGAAAAGTTTGGCTTCAGCAGCCTTCCATGCGAATCTTCCATGTACACGCTTGTGGACAAGCTGGATTGCAGGCTTTTGGCTGCGCAAAAAACCAACACTTGAAAAAGAACCCCGAATGCGATGCGATATTTTAGAACTTAGCGGCTATCCACAAAGCAGCCGCCGGGGACAGCCGGACAGCAAGGATATCCATTGGCTGCAAGGATAGGGTTGACGTATGCGGATCGTCGCGTGGCGGCAAAAGCCGCATAGGCGGGCGGGGCACAGGCCATGATTTACGGAAAGCAATCAGCATTGAATGAGGGTGAAATATATTATTCGCTTCGGAGGTTATGAATGGCGTGTTCTTGATGTGCGGAACGGCAAGGTTTTATTGTTGAGAAATAAAATAATAGAGAAGAAACCGTATCGCAATGAATACGAATACATCACATGGGAAACATGTGGTCTCCGCAAATGCCTAAACAGCGAATTTTACAATACATCCAGTGAAGTGGAAAAGAGCAGGATCGCACGAACAACCGTAGTCTACGATGATAACTGTGGTTCGGCATATGCGGCGGCAAAGCGACAGATGATAAAATATTTTGTTAAGCCTTGACGAAGAGGAAAAATACTTCGATGCCAGCGGAGACTATCAAAATATGAGACGAGTGAATTGGGACGCCGCTGACAATAGATTCTTTACAAATGACCACGGTTATTATTTATCAAACAATCATGACAAAGACAAGGTCGCGGAATATATAAATATGGTGGCTGCGGTCACTGGGGCGTGACTATGACTTTGCCGCGTTCGTCGCCGGAAACGGTGTCATACTCGTCGACGGCAATCATGTAAATAACGAAAACGAGAGCGGCGGCATCCGCCCGGCTATGTGGCTGAATGTGTAAACTAAAGCACAACAAACGCAATAATGGCTGAACGAAAGGGAGCTTGATTTATGGGAAGCGTATGGGGTATTCCAATTCGAAATCATATTATATTTTTTTTGAACTGTAATTGCAAAATGAGCTTCAAGAATTGCAAACTACGCAATTTTACTATAGAACTCTGAAAACTCTTCTTTTGGGAGGCTATATGCCAATTCATAGAGCATATCCCCCCTGTTTTCAAATTCATTTTTGACAAACGCAGCCCTCCCCTCTAAAAAAGCGCCGCCCTCTGATACGCAAAAGTTATGGGCGAGAGCCGCAATCAGCCAGCGCCTCCTTATGCCGCATATTGACCGGAGCATGATTTTTTTGCCCCAAATGTATTTTTGCACTCTT
>Ga0082212_10000190_pt1 | contig 90900 bp, 71 predicted proteins | sample TergutNt197P3_FD_71548 | JGI IMG/M metagenome (GOLD analysis project Ga0082212, IMG submission 71548) | Neocapritermes taracua P3 segment gut microbial communities from Petit-Saut dam, French Guiana - Nt197 P3 | ecosystem: Host-associated > Arthropoda: Insects > Digestive system > Gut ...
CGCACTCGGCCCGAGTGGGGGAACTGGCAGACGCACAGGACTTAAAATCCTGCGAGGGTTATACCTCGTACCGGTTCGACCCCGGTCTCGGGCACTGTCGCGGGGTAAACCGCGATCAAGGCGGATAGCCGCCGAAATGTGAACATGTGGGAGTGCTGACATTGGAGCAGGAACATTTTAAAATTCTCATCGTTGACGACTCTCTACTCAACCAGGAGGTGCTGCGCCGCATACTGGCGGAGCCCCCCGCTGCCGGCGTCGCCGCCCCGATCCAGGCGCCGGAGCCCGAGCCTGAACACGAGCCCGAGCCCTATGGCATCATTACGGCGAAATCAGGGCTGGAAGCCTTGGAGAAAGTCACCCAGGAAAAACCGGACCTGATCCTGCTGGATATCGTCATGCCGGGCATGAGCGGCTTCGACGTGCTTGCCCGGCTCCAGGAGTCAAGCGAGATGCGGAGGATACCGGTCATCATCATATCCGGGCTGGATTATGAAGGGGACGAGGAAAAAGGCTTGCTCATGGGCGCCGTGGACTATGTGGCGAAGCCGTTCAAGAAATCGGTGGTATTAGCCAGGATCAAGACCAATCTGAAGATCGTGGAGCAGATGCACATCATCGAACGGCTCAGCATGGTGGACACGCTGACCAATATGCCCAATAGAAGGAGCTTCGACGCCAGGATGGACGCTGAATGGGGCCGGGCCATCCGCGAGAAGACGCCGGTGAGCTTTTTGATGATCGACATCGACAAGTTCAAGCTGTTTAATGACAACTACGGGCACCATCAGGGCGACGTCGCTCTGAAAACCGTGGCGGGCGCCATACAGGCCACGCTGAAACGTTCGTCGGACATGGCGGCCAGGTGGGGCGGCGAGGAGTTCGCCGTACTGCTGCCTAATACGCCCATCGAAGGCGCGTTGAAGATAGCCGAGCAGATACGCGCAAATATCGAGGCCACCTTAGTGCCCAGCATAGGGGAGCATCCCCCGCTGCCCATCACGGCAAGCCTTGGCGCCACCACGATCGTACCGGACTCGGAGAGCTCCATGGAGGATTTCTTCGAACAGGCGGATCAGGCGCTCTATACGGCGAAGGAGACGGGCAGGAACCGGGTCTGTTCGCAAATCAGGCAGCATCCGGCGGCTAAAGGCTGACGAAGCCCCCACCGAAAGATTAAGGAGGTTGGAAAAATGGCGACAAAGTTATACTATCAGGGACATGGCAGCTATCGCATCACGGCGGCCGACGGGGCGGTCATCTATGTAGACCCATACATCGGGGACGGTTACGACAAGCCGGCAGACCTGGTTCTGATCACCCACCAGCACGCGGATCACAATAAGCTCGAGCTGGTGACGCAGAAACCCGGATGCAGGGTGATCGACAACACAGACGCCCTGGCGGGCGGCAAGCACAATAGTTTTACCGTAGGCGGCGTAGGGATCGAAGCCGTAGAGGCAGCGAACAAGAACCACGACCCCAAGGAGTGCGTCGGGTATATCGTCACGGTAGACGGTATCAAGATATACGCTTCAGGCGATACATCCAGGACGAAGGGCATGGAAGGCTTCGCGGCCCGGGGGCTGGACTACGCCCTGCTCCCCTGCGACGGCGTATACAATATGGATCTGGCGGAAGCCGCCGAATGCGCCGGGCTCATCGGGGCAAAACACAATATCCCCATCCATCTGAAGCCAGGCGAGCTATTTGACAGGGCTATGGCCGAAGCCTGCGCGGCGCCAAACAAGCTCATCGTCGCCGCGGGGGAAGAAATCACTTTAAGCAAGTAGGCCCGAAGCCGTGACGGATACGGTATACCGGAGCTGCCGCGGCGGTCTGGAAGCGCGGCGGCTTCTTTTTTTAATCCAGCGCTTCACGAAGCACGAGCGGAAGGGAGGACGGCCCATTTGGAAGCAAAACGGGTGATCGTCACGGTGATCGGAAAGGACAGGGTAGGGATAATCGCCTCTGTGGCTATGGCCCTGGCCGATAATCAAATCAACATACTGGACATCAGCCAGACTATACTCCAGGAATTCTTCACCATGATCATGATCGTTGATATTTCGGGGAGCAGCCTGGGGATACGGGAGCTGCAGGACGTCCTCACGAGGCTTGGGGTGGATCTGGGTATGCAGATACAGGCGCAGCATGAAGATATCTTCCGCTTCATGCACAGGATATAGTTTTTTATGATATAAACAGCCGGGGCTTTGCGGCTTTGCGACGACGGGAAACGGGGTACCGGCGCCATGTGGCGCCAAGCGGGAGGGCACGCCTTTGAACTATAGCGCGGACGAAATCATGCAGACCATCAGGATGGTGCAGTCGGAGAATCTGGACATCCGTACCATTACCATGGGCGTCAGCCTGAGGGACTGCGCCCACGAGGACATGGCGGCGTGCTGCCGCAAGATTTACGATAAGGTAACGGGAAAGGCGGAGAAGCTGGTATCCACAGGGGAAGCCATCTCCAGGGAATATGGCATACCCATCATCAACCAGCGGATATCCGTCACCCCCGCCGCCATGGTGGGGGAGGCGTGCGATAACGGCAGCTTCGTGGATATCGCCCGGGCCCTGGACAAGGCTGCCGCCGCCACGGGCGTCAACTTCATCGGCGGGTTCACCGCTTTAGTACACAAAGGGTTTACCAAAGGGGATACACGTCTACTGGCAGCCATACCGGAAGCCATGGCGGTCACGGATAGCGTATGCGCATCGGTAAATATCGGGACGACCAAGGCTGGGATCAATATGGACGCGGTGGCGCGTTTGGGCTACATCATCAAGGAAACCGCCGAGTTGACGAAGGAGCGGGACGCCATCGGCTGCGCGAAGCTCGTGGTATTCTGCAACGCGGCGGAGGATAATCCCTTCATGGCCGGCGCCTTCCATGGCCCGGGGGAGCCGGAGACGGTAATCAATGTGGGCGTGTCGGGCCCGGGGGTGGTATTGGCAGCTATACGCAACCACCCCGAGTGGGATTTCAGCAGCCTGGCTTCCATCATCAAGCAGACCGCGTTTAAAGTGACCCGGATGGGGGAGCTGGTCGGCAGGGAAGCCGGCAGGCGCCTGGGCGTACCTTTCGGCATCGTTGACCTGTCCCTGGCGCCGACGCCGGCTATAGGGGACAGCGTGGCAGATATACTGGAAGCCATGGGCCTGGAGCGGGTAGGCGGGCACGGGACGACGGCTGCCTTAGCCATGCTCAACGACGCGGTCAAGAAAGGCGGCGCCATGGCTTCATCTAATGTAGGCGGCTTATCCGGGGCATTTATCCCCATCAGCGAAGACGCGGGGATGATACGGGCGGTGGAAGAGGGCGCCTTAGGCCTGGCTAAGCTTGAAGCCATGACCTGCGTATGCTCCGTGGGCCTGGATATGTTTGCCGTGCCGGGGGATACCAGCCCGGAGGTGCTCTCCGCCATCATCGCGGACGAGGCGGCTATCGGGATGATCAATAGGAAGACCACGGCGGTGCGGGTGATCCCTGTGCCGGGTAAGAAAGCCGGGGACTACGCCGAGTTTGGCGGCTTGCTGGGCAGGGCGCCGGTCATGGAGCTGAGCCCATATGACCCGGGGGCTTTCATCCGGCGGGGCGGGCGGATACCCGCGCCCATCCACGCCCTGACAAATTAACGCAACGTCCGCGGAGTACAAGTGTTTCGCGACACAGAGCGCCCGGCGTCCCATCGGGCACTGAAACGCCACATCCGGCATTGAAGGAAGTATATGAAGCATCTGGCTGAAGAAGACAACCGAGTCCCCGTCAAAATCAAGATATGGTCTTTCGTATGCACCGCCGGCGTTTGCGCCGCCGACCAGATCAGCAAACGGGCCGTCGTATCGGCTTTGAGCGTCAATGAAAGCGTGGCGTTGATACCGGGCTTCTTCCATCTGACTTTTATATACAATAGCGGGGCTTCCTTCGGTATACTGCAGGGGAAGAGCCTGTACTTCACCCTGATCAACGGAGCCATCCTGCTCTGCATATACCTTGCCGTACTCTTCCGGAAAGGGATATCGTCGCCGGGAAGGATCCTTCTGGGGATCATCGCGGGGGGGGCTATGGGGAACCTGGCCGATCGGCTGCATTATGGGGCTGTGGTGGACTTTCTGGACTTCCGGGGCATATGGTCTTATATATTTAACGTAGCGGATATGGCTGTGGTATGCGGCGGACTGCTGTTTGCCCTGGTCATCATCCTGAACGACGGCAAAGACGGGAACCATAAGGCGAAACCAAAGCATTGACGCGGCGCTTAGGGGCAGGGAGGAGACATGGCGGAGCGGGCGGAGCAGTACTATACTTTTGATATAGGGCATGAGGGCGTTGGGCAAAGGGCCGACGTCTATCTTTCCGCCGCGCTTCCCGGGGTCAGCCGCAGCCGTATACAGGAGCTGATCGGGGAGGGGCTCGTCCTGCTCAATGACCAAAGGCTCAAGAGCGGCAGGAAGCTGGAGGCGGGGGATCGCGTTGCCTGCCGCATCCCCGCCCCTGAGCCCCTCATGCTGGAGCCGGTCCCCATGGAGCTGGATATCCTCTATGAGGACAGTTGCCTTTTGGTAATCAATAAACCTGCCGGGCTGGTGGTCCATCCGGCGCCGGGCAGCGGTCACAGCACCCTGGTCCACGGGCTGCTTGCGCACTGCGCCGACCTCTCGGGGATCAACGGCGTACTGCGGCCGGGGATCGTACACCGGCTGGACAAAGATACCTCGGGTCTGCTGGCGGTGGCGAAGACGGACGCGGCCCATCGCCGCCTGGCCGAACAGATACAGGCGGGGACCATGCAAAGGCAATACTTAGCCCTGGTATGGGGCGTGGTGGACGAGCCCGCCGGGCTTGTGGACGCGCCTATAGGCAGGGACCCCAAGGACAGGCAGAGGATGGCGGCTATACCCGGAGGTAAAGAAGCCCGCACGTCGTATAAAGTGCTTGACCGGCTCAAGGACAAAACCTTGCTGCAATGCGACTTGCATACCGGGCGGACACATCAGATCAGGGTGCATATGAAGCTGCTGGGGCATCCGGTAGTGGGCGACCCCAAGTACGGCCGCCGCAGGGACGACCCCAGGTGGCAGAGTCAGGCGCTGCACGCCTGGCGGCTGGGTCTTTGCCATCCGGGAAATAATGCGGATATGGTTTTCTTCGCGCCGCTCCCATCAGGGCTGCAGCAGTTTGTCTATGAGGAAGACGCGGGCGGCACAAAGAGAAGGATAGCGGAGCTTGAAGCCGAGTCCGCGGCATGCGTTCCACACTAATTATTTTGCGAATGATGCCCTAAGAACCTATAAGGCGCGCCATATCCTCCTCATCAGCGGATACGAATATTGTCTGATACGACTCATACAGCATCATGCCCGGCTTGGCTCCCTTTGGCTTCCATATGTTTTGCCGAAGGGTATAGTCTATGGGCGCCCTGCCGGAAGCTTTTGCCTGGGAATGCCACAGGCATATCTTTGCCGCGGCTTCGATGACCTCGGCTGGGACGTCTTTTTTCTCGGGATTGCGGACGACTACGTGGGCGCTGGGTATATTTTGGGCGTGAAACCACAGGTCGCCGGCTTTGGCGACCTTCATATTCAGATAATCATTTTGGCGGTTGTTCCTGCCGTACAGTATCTCGAAGCCCCCCGCGCGTAGCCTGCCCAGGGCGGAACCGGCGGAGCCGGCGGAGCCGCCATCGCCGGCGGCAGCCTTCCCGCCGCGGCTTTTCTTCGCTTTTTGGGCGCCCTTGAGCTTAGAGGCGGGCCTGCCGGCGCCGCGCTCCCGGGTAGGGGCGCCGCCCCCCCGGCGCAGATAGCCGGCCTGAGTCAGCTCCTCCCGCACCTCGGATAGCTCTTCCAGGGTGGAAACCGTGGTCAGGGACAGGGCCACGCTATCCAGATAAGAAAGCTCGCCCATCGTGTCGTCATAATATATCTGCGCCTTCTCCGCGGTGAGCTTTGCCTTTTGGTAGCGTTTGAAGTAGACTTGCGCGTTTTCCACGGGGCTGAGCCTTGGATCCATGGGTATGGTGACGCTGCCCCCTTCGGGGTCGTAGATATCCGTTACCGTCGCTTCGGGACCTTGGCGGAGGCGGTAGTGCTCCGCCATGAGGAGCTGGCCCAGCACCTGCCACTTACGCGCTTCCTTGCCCTCCAGTATGGACTCCGCCTGCAGGCCTGCTTTCTTACGGCAGCGCTCCTGCTCCCTGCGGATGATCTGCTCTAAATCCGACTGCCTCTGGCGAAAGAGGTTTGCCGTAGTCCTGCCGCGGAAGAAGGCGTCCAGCATGTCGTTTGCCGTACCGAAGGCCTGGCGCTGCCCGGCAGGGTAGAGGGTGAGGGCGATGGCGGAGAAGTCCTTGGGCCGCCCGGCTAACGCGAGTATCTCCGGGTGGTATGAGCCCTGGGCGATATCCGCTCCTAAGGCGGACAAGGCGCGATACAGGCGGATATAATCCCCCTGGCCGAAGTACTCCAAGGTATCTACGGGGCTCGCCCCGGCGCGGTGGATGAGCTCCTGTACGCTCAAGGGCCCTAATCCGTCGTATGTGGAGAGGATTATCTTGTCCAGGGCCTGGCTGGCGCCGGCCTGGAGCAGCCGCCCGCTCAGGGTCTCTTCCCTTTCCTGCCAGGGCGGGAGCTTATGGGAAGGGGGCGGCGGTACGTAAACCTCCCCCGGGAGCACCTGGCGCCAGCGGCTGACGGCTTCGGTGATGCGCTTCATACTATCCAGTATCCGCCCGGATTCCGGGTCTACCAGGATAAGATTGCTATGCTTGCCCATGATCTCCGCGATGAGGAGCTTCTCCCGGAAGTCGCCCAGCTCGTCCATGGCGGATATGCTGATGTGCAGGATGCGGTCAAGGCCTTGCTGCGCCACAGAAAGGACGCGCCCCCCCTCCAGGTGCTTGCGCAGCACCATGCAGAAAACGGGGGGATGCCCGGGGTTGGGCGGCGCCGCGGAGGTAAGATGCACCCGCGCCTCCTGGGCCAGGGCCGATATCAGGAGCTTATGGTTCCTGCCCTGGTTGTAGATATGGAGGATGATCTCATTTTTGTTCGGCTGGGCTATCCTGTCCACTCTGCCGCCGGACAGCAGCTCGTGGCATTCCCGGGCTACGCCGTTCATCACTAAGCCGTCGTAAGTCATGGCTTTATTCTAACGACTCCGGTAAATGATTACAAGATTTATTGCAGATAAATTCACGGCGTTGTCCCATAAAGTACTATTCATAGGGGCGTGTATTTGGTATAATAACCACTGGGCGCACCATGCGGTTACTATACATACAGGGGGCGGATCGTTGATACAGAGCATGACAGGCTTCGGCCGGGGCGAGTCCATGGCCGCAGGAAGGCGGATCGCGGCGGAGATAAAATCCGTCAACCACCGCTACAGCGAGATACAGATCAAGCTGCCCAAGAGGTACGGCGCGCTGGAAGAGAGGCTGAAGCAGTACCTGGCGGCTTCCATGAGCCGGGGCAAGGTGGACGTATATATCAAGGCGGAGTACGAAAGCGACGTTACCCAGGAGATCCGCGTTGACAAGGGGCTTGCCCTCAAGTATCATGATAGGATACGCGACCTGGCGCAAAGCCTGGGCGTCCCTATGGACCTCGGGGCGGCGGCGTTGATCGGGCTGCCGGGGGTGCTGGCGGTGGATGAGGCCGAGGAGGAGATAGAAGAAGTATGGGGGCTCCTGCTCCCGCCGGTGGATAGGGCGCTTGCCCAGGCGCTGGAGATGCGAAAGGCCGAAGGCGGAAGGCTGGCTGAGGATTTCCGAAGGCGCCTGGGGTACATGGAGGAGCTGAGGCAAAGCCTGCTGGCTTACGCCGCGGGCGTGGTGGAAAGCTACCGCCAGCGGCTGACGGCCAGGATCACCGAGCTAATGGGGAAGCAGCCTGTGGACGAAAGCCGCCTGGCCCAGGAAGTGGCTATGTTTGCGGACAAAGCCGGAGTCGACGAGGAGCTGGTCAGGCTGGACAGCCATTTCACCCAGTTTCGCGAGCTTCTGGAAGACGGGCAGCCCGTAGGGAGAAAGCTGGATTTCCTCTGCCAGGAGATGCACCGGGAGATCAATACCATTGGCTCGAAGGCAAATGATTTAGCCATGACGAAGGTGACGGTGGAGATGAAAAGCGAGCTGGAGAAGCTCAGGGAACAGGTGCAGAACATCCAATGACCACGAAATGAAAAGGCAAAGCAGGGTTGAACGATGAGCGCTGAAGACCAACATTATACAATGCCCCCCAGCGGCCTCCTGATCGTGATATCCGGGCCATCCGGCGCGGGGAAGGGCACTATATGCGCCGAGCTCCTGAAGCGTGACCGGCGCCTTGCCCTGTCGGTGTCCGCCACCACGAGGCAGAAAGGCGCCCATGAGGAGTTTGGCAGGGAGTATTACTTCTACTCCGACGAGGAGTTTCAGAAGCGCCTGGATGAAGACGGATTCCTGGAGTGGGCGGAGGTCCACGGCAAGCGTTACGGTACATTGAAGAGCCAGGTGGAAGAGATATGGGATACCGGCAGGGACTGCATCCTAGAGATCGACGTCCAGGGGGGGATACAGGTATACCGGAAGATGAGCCAGGCTTGCGTGATGATTTTCGTCAAGGCCACCTCCGAGGAGGAGCTTATCCGGCGCGTCACCGCGAGAAACAGGGAGCAGCCCGAGGAGATACGGAGAAGGATGCTGACGGCGCGCTGGGAGATGACTCAGGAAGACAAGTACCACTACACGGTCGTGAACGACAAGCTTGACGAAGTGGTCGAGCAAGTATTGGAAATCATCAGGGAGGAGAGGATCAACCATGCGGCAGCCGTCCATTGACAAGCTGACCGACCGCCTGGATTCGAAATACGGCCTGGTCGTAGCCACGGCGAAGAGAGCCAGGGAGCTCACCAACGGCGGGAGGCCCGCTGTGGAAATCACCGCGGAGATGAAGAAGCCGGTGAGCATAGCGCTGGAGGAGATCGCCAACGGAAAGCTGGACATAGATGAACCAAAAGGCGGGATTAAGTAGTATGGCAAGAAAATTATTTACATCAGAATCAGTGACGGAAGGGCATCCGGATAAGCTCGCGGATCAGATATCCGACACAGTGCTTGACGCGATGCTGGAAAATGACCCCTACGCCAGAGTAGCCTGCGAGACGGCTCTGACCACCGGCCTGGCGCTCATCATGGGGGAGATCACCACCAGTACTTACGTGGATATCCCGAAGCTGGCCAGGCAGACGATACTGGACATCGGCTATGACCGGCCGGAGCTGGGCTTTGACGGCCACACCTGCGCCGTCATCACCGCCATCGACGAGCAGTCTTCGGATATCTCCATGGGCGTAGACCACTCCATGGAGGAGAAAGAGGGCGCCGGGGATAAGAAGGAGCTGGGCGCCGGAGACCAGGGCATGATGTTTGGTTATGCCACGGACGAGACGGAAGAATATATGCCCCTGACCATCAGCCTTGCCCACCAGCTGTGCAGGGAGCTTGCTTCCGCGCGCAGGGCAAAGAAGCTGCCCTTCCTGCGGCCGGACGGAAAGGCCCAGGTCACCGTGGAGTATGAGGGCGGGCGGCCCGTACGCCTGGATACGGTACTGGTGTCCACTCAGCACGACCCCCATGTGGAGATGGACCGCTTACGGCAGGAAGTAGTGGAACAGGTCATCAAACCTGTGCTGCCGGATGGTTTGCTGGATGGCAATACCCGCTTCCTGGTGAATCCTACTGGGCGCTTCGTCATCGGCGGCCCCATGGGCGACTCGGGGCTGACGGGGCGGAAGATCATCGTGGATACCTACGGCGGCATGGCCCGCCACGGGGGCGGGTGCTTCTCGGGGAAGGACCCCACTAAGGTGGACCGTTCCGCTGCTTACGCGGCGAGATACGCGGCGAAAAACATCGTGGCGGCGGGGCTGGCGGCCAAGTGCGAGCTGCAGCTTGCCTATGCCATCGGCGTGGCGCGCCCGGTGAGTATGATGGTGGATACCTTCGGCACGGCGAAGGTAGATGAGGAAGACATTGTGAAAGCCGTCGGCGAGCTCTTTGACTTCACGCCCTCCGGGATCATCCATTACCTGAAGCTCAGGCAGCCTATCTATAGGAAGACGGCGACTTACGGGCATTTTGGCAGAAACGATCTGGACCTCCCCTGGGAGCGGCTGGATATGGTTCAGGCGCTAAAGGACAGGTTCCGTCTGAGCTGATGTTTGCCGTCGTACTGATCATGAATCCGGCGTTTGCCAAAGAGTTGATACTAACTTACGCCATCCGGGAAGGACAACCGTGCCTTCCCGGTATGTTGTATTCCGTAAAAGTCAGGGGGAGGGCGGAAGAAGGGCTCGTCCTGCGGCTGCGCAAGGAGCCGGGAGGGGAGTACCGCATGCAGGAGCTGGGGGAGGCGGTATACCCGTATCCCATGCTCAGCCGCCAGGGGCTGGCCCTGGCCCGCTGGATAGCGAGGTTCTATGTCTGCCCTCTGAACAGGGCTGCGGCGCTCTTCCTGCCCCCGGCGGTGAGGCCGGTGCAGGAGACCAGGTACTATCTGGATTCTCCGGATAGCAACGATTTGCTTTTCATCGATCCCGCCTGGCAATTCCTCTGGGAAGGGCTGAAGAAGGCGGGGGCAAAGGGCATGTCCGCCGGGAGGATGAGGCAGCGTTGGGGCCCGGAGGCGGCGGGGCAGGCCGACACATGGGTAGAAGGCGGCTTTCTCAGGAAGGAGACCGGGCTCCGGCAGATACGCAGAGCGCCGGGCGCCAAAGCGCCGGCAGATGCGATGCGAGGGGAGCTAAGCCCTGCATTGTCGCCGGATCAGCGAAGGGCCTACGAGGATATATGCGAAGATCTGGGGGTGGGGCGCTTCGGCGTGCATCTGCTGTTCGGCGTCACGGGCAGCGGCAAGACGGAAGTATACCTCCGCCTGGCAGCCCATGCCGCCGAGGCAGGCAGGCAAAGCATCTACCTGGTGCCCGAGATCAGCCTGGTGCCGCAGCTGACGGCGAAGGCGCGGCAGTGGTTTGGCGGGCAGGTGGCGGTACTGCACAGCAATCTCACGCCGGCTCAGAGAGTAGCCGAATGGCAACGGATAATGGACGGGGAAGTCAAGCTCATCGTCGGGCCAAGGTCGGCTTTGTTTGCCCCGGTGAAGGATCTGGGGCTCATCGTCATCGACGAGGAACATGAAAACACGTATAAGCAGAGCGAGCCGGAGCCGCGCTATGACGCCAGGGCCGCGGCGGAAGCCATGGCCAGGTTCTGTAAGGCTGTGGTGGTGAGGGGCTCGGCCACCCCGGACATGGAGAGCCTGTACCGGGCGGGGCGCGGGGAGATGGCGCTGCACCCCCTGCCGGAGAGGATAGAGAAGAGGCCGATGCCGCCTATCCTGTGGGTCAACATGAACCGGGAAATGAAGGAAGGGCACCCCCATCCGGTAAGCCGCCGACTCCTGGAAGCCTTGAGGGACAGGAAGGCAAAAGGGGAACAGGCTATACTGCTGATGAACCGGAGAGGTTTCCACACTTATGTATTGTGCAGAGACTGCGGCCAAAGCCTGGAGTGCCCCCGGTGCAGCATCCCCCTCACCTATCATCGGCCATACCGGGCGGGGCAAGGCGGGCGGCGCGAGGCGGACGACCGCCTGATCTGCCACTACTGCGGCTACCAAAGCGGGTTATGGGCCGCCTGCCCCCAATGCGGCGGCGGCATGCTCCAGTACATGGGCACCGGCACGCAGCGGGTGATGGATTACCTGGAGAAGGAGATACCGGAGCTCAATTTACTCCGGCTGGATATGGACAGCACAGGGAAGGCCGGCAGCCACGGGAGGATACTGAAAGCATTTCAAGACGGGGAAGCCGACGTGCTGGTGGGCACCCAGATGGTGGCGAAAGGCTTTGACTTCCCGGGCGTGACCCTGTCGGCGGTGCTTCACATCGACGGTATCATCAACCTGCCGGATTATCAGGGGAGCGAGCGGGCCATACAGCTCATCCTCCAGACGGCCGGGCGGGCGGGCAGGGGGGATATACCCGGCGAAGTGATGGTGCAGACCTTCTATCCGGACAACCCCGTGCTGAAGCTCACGGGGGCGTACGACTATATGGGCTTCTACGAGAACGAACTGGCCCTGAGGCGGGCCCTGGACTATCCGCCCATCAAGAAAAGCGCCCGCATACTGGTGACCGGCGAAAACGAAGAGGACGTGGAGAAGGGGATAGGGGAGATCGCCGAGCACTGCAGGGCGTCGATGCCGGCGGAAGAAGCGGACAACATCATCTGGCTTGGCCCGGCGAGGGCGCCGGTGGAGAAAATCAAAAACCGCTGGCGGAGGCATCTCATCCTGCTTTCGGATAAGCGGGCGCCCCTGGCGCGCTGCCTGGCTTTAGCCAGGGCCAAGTCCGCCGCCTGGGGGGACGAGCCCAGGATCATTCTCGATATGGAGCCAAAGAGTTTGTTGTAAAACGAAAAAAATATATCGAAAAGCGATAAATTTATGTTGCATCATAATAAATGATGTGATATATTCCTGTTGGGAAGCAAAAAAACGCGTTGCGGGCGTTACCGGAAGAAAATAAATCCGCGTCAGGGGGGAAGCTAGTGTATTATTCGCAAAAAACTGCGTAGTTATTTCGCGAATGATGCACTAGGCAAGTTATGTGGACGAAATCAAACTCATTAATGCTATCGCGCATCATGATCGCCGTATTTCTCGCGCTGCTGGGGGCGGGCGCCCTGGGGCTGCCCTGGCTGCTGCGCTGGTATATCGGGTACGCGGGCAAGAGCGCGCTAGTCCTCCTGCCGGTCATGGCCAGCCTGTGGGCCTGCGCCCTGCCGGCCTTCGCCGCGCTGATCATGCTGGGCAAAATGCTGAAGAATATAGCCTTTGAGCGGGTATTTGTCCGGGAGAACGTCCGGGCGCTGCGGGTGATATCCTGGTGCTGCTTCGCCGTATCCGCCGTCTTCATCGTGTTTTTCTTCTATTATATATTGGGTATCATCCTGGCGATCCTTGCCGCTTTCGCCGGGTTGGTGCTGCGCGTAGTGAAAAATGTATTTGAACAGGCGGTAAAGCTCAAAGAAGAAAACGACCTGACCGTGTAATGTGGCGCTGGCTTAGTACTATTTAAGTAGTAGTCCGTAGTTGCCTGCCGGCGAAGCGCGCCGAGCGGCGGACAGGAGCGGAGAAGTATCCGCTATGAGGTGTGTATCGTGCCGATCATCGTAAATATCGACGTCATGCTTGCCAAACGGAAAATGTCATCGGGGGAGCTGGCCGCCCGGGTGGGTATCACCCAGGCGAACCTGTCGATATTGAAAACAAATAAAGCGAAGGCAATCCGGTTTTCCACACTGGATGAGATCTGCAAGGCGCTGGACTGCCAGCCGGGGGACATACTGGAATTCACTGAAGAATAAGATAGGGGAGGATCATATGGAGAATATAACAACGACGCAGAAGCTTGTCAGGAAGCCGGCGGAGCCTAAGGCGCCGCCGCAGTACGACGGCGCCGATCTGATATTCGTATGCATCATCCCCGTACTGGGCTTCCTATTTATCAAGCTGGTGGCTGCCTCGGCCCTGGCCCAGCCTTACCCGGGGGCGGGGGTGACGGCGTATACCTTGTGCTTCATCGCCGTTGTGCTTGCCTGGTTCCGAAGAAGCGGCGGGGCTGATCTCCGCGCCGCCTGGCCGGGTCTGGTCGCGATGCTGCTCACGGGGGGCTACTTCGCCATCTACCAAAACGCCGTGCTGGGGTATCTGGCGCTGCCCCTCCTCATCGGGACGGCGGCGTACACGGTCGTCGCTCTGGGCGGGCGGCGCGCCGGAAAAACCGGGGATGATTATCTTGTATTTGACTTATACGGCGCGTTGTGCTCGATACCGTTTGGGAACTTCGGCAAGCTCTTTGCCATATGCGGGGACAGGCTGAAGAAGGTGAAGAAAAGCCGAAGCATATTGATGATGCTGCTGGGGGTAGTGGCGGCCTTGCCCGTAGCCATCTATGTGGGGACGCAGCTGCAAAGCGCGGACGCCGCCTTCGAGATGGTGTGGCAGAGCTTTGTCCGGCGATTCTTTTCCGACGACCTGCTGGTGACATTGCTTCAAATCGCTGTCTCCATACCGGTGGGCATGTACCTCTACGGTCTGATTTACGGCTCGGTAAAGCATAGGGGGGAGCCGCATCTGAGTAGTGAGGAAGCCGCCGGGACGACGGATAAGGCGAAGATATTGCCTCTCTACCTGGTCATCGGCGGTATCACGCCGCTGCTGGCCTTGTACCTTATGTTCTTCTTCTCCCAGACGGCGTACTTCCTTTCCGCCTTCCGGGGCATACTGCCCCTTGGATTGAACTACTCCGAATACGCGAGGAGGGGATTCTTTGAGCTATGCAATGTCTGTGTGATAAACCTGCTGGTGGCGGCGGTCCTCAACCTGCTTACGAAGGACAGCAGAGCCGGAGCCGTTTCCCGGGTTTATGGCTGCCTGCTGGCCCTATCCTCCCTGGCCCTCATCGCTATATCCCTGAGCAAAATGCTGATGTACATCAGCATCTACGGGCTGACGCCTCTGCGGGTGTATACGTCGTGGTTTATGGTATTCCTCTTCCTCCTGTTCGCCATGCTCATCGTGAGGTTATTTAAGCCGGGCTTCCCTTTCTTCAAGTACGGCGCCTGCTGCTGCCTAGCCATGTTCCTGCTGCTGGGGTACGCCGATACGGACAGGCTCATCGCGGAGTACAACCTGGAGGCTTACCGAACGGGAAAGGTGGCTGGGCTGGACGTGGACCAGCTGCGGGAGCTGGGCGGCGGCGGGGTAGGCTGCTTACTTTCCATCGCGGCGGACGAAAGCATGCCGGAGGAGTACAAGCGCCAGGCAGGTCAAATCCTGTACGCCAAGGTGTGCGAAGCCGAGTGCCGCAAAGAGTACAAGCGGGACGACTGGAGGGGCGCGTCCATCGCCGGATACCGGGAGCACAGACTACTTATGGAAAATAAGGACGTTATACTTAGGGCGAACTAAAGACGCCTGTGCGCTACAGTTCAGGGGGTCAGGGGCCCAAAGCGTGGCTATTTGTAAGCGATGGATTGAACGGCTTCGTCTGCCAGATAAGCAATCGCAAACCTGGCAAATCCTTGGGTGCGACACGGACGTCGCACCAGACGGAACGCGACACGATGTCGCGTTGGAGTCGTTAGGGTTTGCATCAAACGATTGCTATATCTGGCCGAAGCTGTGAATCATCGCGGCAAATAGCCACGCTTTGGGCCCCTGACCCCCTGAACTGTAGCTCTATTTTTTAAATTCACATATATTTTACATAAAAATGTTTCACTTTTGCGCGTTTCAGTGTATAATAAACTAAAAATGTGACCGAACGCGAAGGCGGCTCGCCAAGTGAAGTAGCGAGGCAGAGCAGCGAAAAGAGGGCGAAACATGGCAAATATTGCGGCAAAAAGCGATATCCCGGTCGCCGTAGAGAGCATAAGCGTCAGCATGTTTGGGGATTTCAAGCTCTTCGTGGGGGACCATGTCATCGACGATAGGATAAGCCGCTCCCATAAGATGTGGGTACTGCTGGCTTACCTCATCATACACCGGAACCGCCATATCTCCCAGGAGGAGCTCATCGAGACCCTCTGGCCCGAGGAAGACAACGATAACCCGGCAAATGCCCTGAAGACCTTGCTCTACCGCACCAGGGCTTCCATCGCGGCGGTGCTGGGCGAGGAACCCCAGCTGATACTCTCCCAGCGGGGGTCATACTCCTGGAACCTGCAAATCGACTTGAAGGTGGACGCCGAGGAGTTCGACAGGCTCGTCTCCGTGGCCGCGGATATCAGCATAGACAGGCAGGTGCGCAAGGATCATTACCAAAGGGCAATGGAGCTGTACCAGCATGACTTCCTGCCCAAGCTCTCCGATCAGATGTGGGTCATACCCTTTACCACGTATTACCACTACCTCTACCTGGATTCGGTCTTCGCCTGCGGCGACATGCTCCTTGAGGACGAGGAGTACGGCAAGCTTGCCGACTTGTGCAACCAGGCGGTGAGAATCGAGCCTTATGAGGAAAAGCTCTACATACTGCTCATCAAAGCCTTCCTGGCCCAGGGGAATACCATCGCCGCCGTGAGCCAGTACGAGAAAGCGACGGAGCTGCTCTACAAGAACTTGGGCGTCAAGCCTTCCGAGGCTCTGCGGGAGCTGTACCAGGAGATCATGAAGGAAAACAAACTCCTGGAGCTGGACCTCACCGTCATCCAGCAGGACCTCAGGGAAGCGGCCGAGCGGCCGGGCCCCTTCGTCTGCGAGTACGGCTTCTTCCGCGAAGCGTACCGGCTGGAGGCGAGGCGGGCGGCGCGCCAGGGCTCCAGCGTCCAAATCGCGCTGATCACGCTATCGTTGCCGGATGGCAAAAGCCCAACGCTGGCATTGCTGAATAAAACCATGGAGCAGGTGCTTAGCGTACTGGAGTACTGCCTGCGCAGGGGGGACGTAGTCTCCCGCTATAGCGGCGCCCAATTCGTCATCATGCTACCCACGGCCAACTTTGAGGACGCCACGATGATATTGGATCGGATAGTCGCCATGTTCAACCAGAAGAACAGGAAATCATTCCTGATTTTAAATTATAAGATTCAACAACTGGACTTGGATAAAATGAAGGCGTATAATTAATGGGAATTTATCATTCTTTCCAGGAAAGCAGGCTTGATAGACGAAAGAAAGAGAAACGTAGAAACATCATCATCACAACATATGTCCTGTTTGTCGCCGTCAGTATCGTCTCGATCATACAGTACAGGGCCTACCTCAGGGGCGAGGCGGAAAGCATGGCGGCGGCAGCTCTGTTGGCTCTGCCGGGGCCCGGGGGCAGAGAGGAGCCGGCGGTGATATGGCCGGATGAGCCGGCGGACACTCCGGCGGAAGGGTCAGACGAGGCGCCCCCGGGGAACCAATCCACGGCGGAAGACGTCTATAAAGTGGAAGAGCCGCCCTACGACAAGCTTTTCATCACCGGGGAGAGGCGCCGCTACAAGGATCAGGATCTGACCCTCGTCATACCTAAGTTGAACAAGACGCTGCCCATATACAACGGCGTCACCCAGGAAGTATTGAAGAAAGGCGCGGGGCTGTACGATTTCGCCCAGCTGCCCGGCGAGGGCAACCGAAACGTGAGCATAGCCGGCCACCGCAATACAAGCCGCTTCGGGGTGATCACCGACAACGCGCCGTTCTACTACATCGACAAACTGAAAGACGGTGATTATTTATACTTAACAGATGAGGAAAATGTTTACCGGTATCTCTATGAAGATACCAGGGTCGTCGAAGCCGACGACTGGGGGCCCATCTACAGCCAGGGCTTTTCTTGCCTCACCATCACCTCCTGCACCCCCATCGGGATAGGGAGCCACAGGATAGTGGTAAGGGGCAGGCTGGATGAGATTTTTCCCCTGAGCGAGGGCTTTGAATACGTCCCGGAGACCGAGATCATGGAAGAGATCGTTGAGGATTTATTCCTATAAAGAATGGAGATGATAACGATGAAGAAAAAAACAAACCAATCCTTCCGGATGAGACTGACGGCTATCAGCTTGCTGCTGCTCTGCTTCACGGCGATGATCCCGGCCCCTGCCGCAGCCGCCATCGTCACCACGGTGGCGCAAAAGACGGGGGTGACCGTCCACAGCAATGACAAGGTCTCCATCGACGCGTCCAATCTGGCGGAAGGCTATGTGATCGTAAAGTACACCGGGGGCAAGGACGTCCGGATAAAGGCGCAAATCGCCAAGACCGGCGGCTCCACCTACAGCTATGACATCAATTCCAAGGGAAACCCGGAGATACTGCCCATCACCGAGGGGGACGGGGCGTACTCCATAGGCGTATTCGAGAATGTCTCTGGCAGCAAGTATGCCCAGGCTTACGCGGCTAAGGTAGACGTCAAGCTGAGAGACCCCCTGCTGCCCTTCCTCTACGCCAACCAGTACGTGAACTACACGGCCGGCTCCGATGTGGACAAGAAGGCCCAGGAGCTGGTCAAAGGCGTCACCGACACGCTGGATAAGCTCACCAAGATCTATGATTTCGTCACAAGCACGCTGACTTACGACACGGTGCTGGCTGCCAACGTACAGGCGGGCTATCTGCCCAATGTAAACGAAGTGCTGTCGAAGAAGAAGGGCATATGCTTTGACTACGCCGCCCTCATGTCATCCATGCTGCGGCTTCAGGGCATCCCATCCAGGCTTTGCATCGGATACGCCGGCACTGTGTATCACGCCTGGATAGACGTATACACCGAGGAAGCGGGCTGGATCAAGGAAGCGGTGAAGTTCGACGGGAAGAAATGGACCCTGATGGACCCCACATTTGTATCCACCTCCAACTCCGCCGACGCGGTGAAGAATTTCGTGGGCTCGGGCAATAGCTACCAGCAAAAATATGTTTACTAGTACCGCGTTGCATCTAAAAGTTAAGATTTATTTGCGAGGATATTCTTCGCAAGACAAGGCACGATGAGCGCGAATAGCCGCTGTGCTATTTAAGTGAAGAGTAACGCAGTATTGTGGAGAATAAACCGCAAATAAACTAACTTTTAGGTGCAACGTGGTACCTGATATATTTACTAAAAAAGGGGTTAGCGTATGAGTACTGAGATCAAGACGAAGAAATCCGTCAGCCAGCTGAACGCTGAGGAGGTGTACCTTTTTTCGATGCAGATATCCCTGATGCTGAAGGCGGGCATCCTGCCCGCCGACGGCGTCGCCCTTCTGGAATCCGAAGCCGCCTCCGACCGGGAGAAAAAGCTTCTCAATCAGATGAAGGAGATACTGGAGCAGGGCGAGCCCTTCTTCTCAGCGATGGAAGCCACGGGGGCTTTCCCCGAGCACGCCTTGCGCATGGTGCAGATCGGCGAAGACACGGGCCGCCTGGAGCAGGTGCTCGCCGCCCTTACGCTGCACTACCAGCAGGAGCATGAGCTCAGGGAAAACATGCGCCAGGCCGTGGTGTACCCCGCCTGGCTTGCCGTCATCATCGGCATCGTGACCTTCGTGCTGGTCACCAGGGTGCTGCCCGTATTCCAGCAGGTGCTGGAGCAGCTTGGCTCCGGGCTCTCGCCCTGGGCTTCCTCCATCATGAAGATGGGCGTATTCACGAAGCAGGGGGCCATCGTATTCGCCGCTTTGCTCGCTGTATTTGCCCTGTATCTCTTCTTCAGCTCCCGCTCCCCCGAGGGGCAGGAAAAGCTAAGGCACCTGGCGGACATACTACTATTCCGCGGGGCGCTGGGGTTATCGGTATCTAGAGAAAGGTTTTCCTCCGCCATCTCCCTGAGCTTGGCCAGCGGCCTGAATCTCAACGACGCCATGGATAAGGCCATCTCCCTGGTAGACGACGATAAGATGCGCGTCAAGATCGAGCATTGCAAGGAGCTCCTGGAGCAGGGCACGACTTTTGCCGCCTCCGTGGAGCAGGCGGGCATATTCAACGGCCTGGAGATCGGTTTGATTTCCGCGGGCTTCAAAGCGGGCGCCAGCGAGGCGGTCATGCAGGAGCTGTCCAGGCGCTGCCACAATCAGACGGAAGAGATCATGTCCAAGATCATGTCCAGGATAGAGCCGATACTGGTCATCTTCCTGGTGGTGGTTGTGGGGATGCTGCTTCTCTCCGTCATGCTGCCGCTCCTCGCCATGATGAACGCCATCGGCAGTTGACAGGATGAGGCGGAGCCCATCTTGGATAGTTAGATATCGGAGGTAAGGTATGTTCATCCGTAAGAAAGCTATGTCAAGAATCAAAGTGATCCTGCCGGTGATCCTCACGGCCATCGTCCTCTGGGGCGTCATGACCGGCGCGTCCAAGACCCAGGAGCAGGCGGCCGGGCAGGCGCAGAAGCTCACCGAGGAAAGCATACGCCGGGCGGCGGTCCAGTGCTACGCCCTGGAAGGCATCTATCCGGTGAATATCGAGTACCTCATGGACCACTACGGGATACGTCCCGATACGAACCGGTTTATCATTCATTATCAGTTTATCGCCGATAATCTTTTGCCGGATATCTCCGTGCTGCCCATCGAGCGATGACGAAGGGAGTGAGCCGATGAACGGTGTGATAAAAGAAAGACAGGGGATACGCGTAGACAGCGCCGGGGTGTTCTTATTGGGCGCCGTATTTCTTTTTTTATCCATCGGGCTGGTCATGATGGGCGGGTCCCTTTATCGCCATATCATGGAAGTTTCAAACGAAAACGACGAAGCCAGGACGACGTTCTCCTACATCTCCAACCAGGTCCACCGGGCGGACGCCTCGGGGGGCGTGTCGGTAGGGGAGCTGGGGGGGCAGCCCGCCCTCCTGCTGGAGCAGCACTTCGGCGACTGGGAGTTCATCACCTACCTCTACTACTACGACGGCGCCCTCCGGGAACTCTTCGTCGAGAAGGGCACGGAGCTTGAGAAAGACGCCGGTCTGGCTATCGTCTGGCTAAGCGACCTGGGCTTTGAGCAGGACGAATCGGGCCTGATCACGGCTTGGGCCGTACTAACGAACGGGCGGAGGGAGCAGATATTGATTTCCCCGCGCACCATGGCAGAGGGGGTCGGCTGATGAAACGCCAACAATCCAGTTCCATCGTCTTCCTGACGGAGCTGTTCTTATCCCTGACGATATTTGCGTTATGCTCCTCCGTATGCGCGGGATTGTTTGCCTGGTCGTACCGCTACAGCAAGGACAGCAACGCCCTCAGCCGGGCCGTCATGGCTGCCCAGAGCTGCGCGGAAGCCTTCAAGAGGAACGATTCGGCACAGAGCCTGGCGGAGGCCCTGGGCGGTACGGCGGGCGCCGGGAGCTGCCTGGTGTACTACGACGAAGACTGGACGCCTACCACCGCGGACCAGGCGTCTTTCATCCTCCGGGTGAGCATGAACCTGGACACGGGCATACGCCTGGCGGACATCGTCGTCTCCAACGCGGAAGACGCCGAAATCTTTAAGCTGGCTGCCTCGGCGCTCCTGACGGAGGTGAGGCCATGAGTGAGAAAAAAGGCAACCCCTTATACGGGATAGGCGGGGTGACCCTGCTGACTGTGCTCCTGGTGCTGTGCCTGACCTTGTTTTCCGTGCTGGCACTAAGCTCAGCCCAGGCGGATCGGCGCCTCAGCGAGAAAAGCGCCGCGTCGGTAACGGCTTACTATGAATCAGAAAATCAAATCCTGGAAATGATGAGGCAGATCGAGGGGATGTGGCCCGCGGGCCACAGGAGGCCCCAGGCCTCGGACATATCCGTCCGGCTCGCCTCCAAGTATGACGTATGGGTGGATACGGAGGGCGACGGCCTCATCATCTATACCGAGCTGCCCGTGATGGAGACCCAGACGCTGCAAGTCGAGGCCTACATCGGCCCCGGCGGCGACGGGGGGAGATGGGAAGTCCGCCAGTGGCAGCTCCTGCCCCCCGAGCAGGACGAAGGGGATATGGGCTTCCTCATCTTATGGGAGCCTTAAGCATACATATCTTCCAGGCTTAGGATTTGAATTTCATAAAAGGAGCATAGGATAATTATGGAAGTCACTGATATTCTCTCGAAAGCAATAGAGCACCAGGCGTCGGATATCCTGTTGATATCCGGCTTGCCCATTACGTTTAAAGGCAACGGCAAGATCATCCGCCTTGAAGGCGAGAGGCTGCTGCCGGAGAGCTGCGGCGATCTCATCGCGGAAATCTACAAGCTGGCGGGTAACCGGGACATGGAGACCATCCTGAAGGACGGGGACGACGACTTCTCCTTCTCCTTGCCGCAGCTGTGCCGGTTCCGGGTGAATACCCTCAGGCAGAGGGGCTCCCTGGCCGCCGTCATCCGGGTGGTATCCTTCGATATGCCGGACCACACGGAGCTGCAGATACCCGACGCGGTGATGAATTTCGCCAACTATACGAAGGGCATGGTGCTGGTCACAGGCCCTGCCGGCAGCGGCAAATCCACGACCCTGGCCTGCCTGATCAACGAGATCAACCACAATAGGGACGCCCATATCATCACCATCGAGGACCCCATCGAGTTCCTCCACCGCCACGACAAGAGCGTGGTGACCCAAAGGGAGCTCTCCAGCGACACCAGGAGCTATGAGGCGGCGCTGAGGGCGGTGCTGCGCCAGGCGCCGGACGTGATACTGCTGGGGGAGATGCGCGACTTCGAGACCATCAAGACGGCCATCACCGCCGCGGAGACCGGCCATCTGGTGATATCCACCCTGCATACCATAGGCGCGGCGAACACCATCGACCGTATGGTGGACAGCTTCCCCCCGGAGCAGCAGCAGCAGATACGTATCCAGCTGGGCATGGTCCTCCAGGGGGTCGTATCCCAACAGCTGGTGCCGGCGCTGAACGGAAAGGTTTTACCCGCCTTCGAGGTCATGATCGCCAACAACGCCATTCGGAACCTCATCCGCGAGTCCAAGGCCCATCAGATCGACAGCGTGATCTTTTCCTCCGCTTCCGAGGGTATGATCAGCATGGACACTTACTTGCTCAACATGGTCAGGGATAAAAAGATATCCCCGGAGGAAGCGGTGAACTACAGCACCAACGGCGACCAGATGGTGAAGCGGCTTCAGGCGATGAAGTAGGCGGTATCCCATGAGCCATGAAAAAGGCGCAAAACTCAATCATTACATGGCTTTCCTGCGGGTAGCCGTAGACGGATACGAGGCCGGGCGGATCTCCGGGAGCGTATATAGCCGGCGGCTTAAGGCGCCCCTGCATTTTGCCACGACGAAAGACCTCCTGCTTCAGATAGAAGACCTGCTGGATACCCAGGATTTCCCCCGGGCATTCCAGCGGAAGAGGACCTTCGCGGAGGGCAAGGCCCCGAAAGCCCCGGGGAGGCCCGTGGCGCCGGAAGAGGACGGCAGGGAAAACATGGACGCGGAGACGGTGGATATGGCCCGGGGGAAGATCTCCACTTTCACGCTGAATGTGATCACCCGCCAGAATACATCTTGGCAGGGGTACCTGGACTGGCTGGACGGGGCGGACAGGCTGGCGTTTAACAGCGACTTGGAGCTTCTGTCCATGATTTCGGAGAGGCTGGAGCTTAGCGGGGGCTGAGCGCGCACTGATACTGTTCACTGATTGCGGACGCCGGCGGACGGCGTCTTTTTCTACGGCGCGGCGGCGGTCTGTAGCCGCCTGGTGGCAAGGCAACGCCCGATAGGGCGACATTGCGGCGTAGATACGTAGACACGAATCAGGCATGCAGGCGGAGACATAGAAAAATCAGGACGATTTTTCAGGCGGAGGCCGACACGATGTCGGCTCGACGCCGGTATGTCGGAGCAAATCATGGCGATAAGGTGTTTCTTCGTTATATATAGCAGGAGCCCTATCAGGCGTTGCCTTGCCGCCGGGCCGTCTGGACAAACCCCGCGGCGAAACGTATAATGGTAGAAGCGGGCGTAAAGGCGGCTCGCGTAGCCCCATCGAAAATTTAACTTAGGCTGCGCTGAAAGCGCGGCACTACTGAGGAAACGGGTGATTCATTTGGCAAAAGTGTTGAAGGCAAACCAGTTGAACAAATGCATCGGGTGTTTCACATGCATGCTGGTCTGTGCCGGCATTAACAGGAGGAACCATTCCATCCGGAAAAGCTGTATCAGCATGAAGACCAGCGGCGGCATGTCAGGGCGCTTCGTGTCGGTAGTCTGCCAGGCCTGCCGCGACCCCCAGTGCGCCGGGGTATGCCCCTCCGACGCCCTCAAGCCCCGGAAAGGCGGCGGCGTGACCTTAGATAAGTCAAAGTGCATAGGCTGCCGCCGCTGCGAGGCCGCCTGCCTGGTGAGCGCCATCGGCTATGATGAAGAGGAACGCAAGCCGCTGGTCTGCCATCACTGCGGAATGTGCGCCCGGTACTGCCCCCACGGCTGCCTCGAGCTGGTGGATGTGCCGGACGAAGAGGAGGTGGCGGTATGATTTACGCCGACTATATCCGCGTTCTCCATATCGAGCTGGACAAGGGCAAGATATCCATTGCCCAACGCGAGGACCTGACCCAATACCTGGGCGGCGTGGGGGTGGCGTCCAAGCTGCTGGAAGAATACATGCATCCCGAGCTGGAGCCCCTGGCGCCGGAGCAGCCCATCGTCTTCGCCATCGGCGCGTTATCCAGCGTATACCCCGTCATCACCAAGACCGTGGCTATGTTTATCTCGCCCCTCACCGGGGAGCTGGGGGAGACCTATGCCGGCGGGCGCCTGGCCATGACTATGTTTCAAGCCGGGTTCGACGCCATCGTCATCACGGGCAGGGCGAAGGGACCGACCTATGTGGCCATCAACGCAAACGACGTGGCTTTCAAGAACGCCGGCGCCATATGGGGCACGGGCAACGACTCGGCGGGCCAGATCATCCGGGACTCGGAGAAAGGCCCCAGCGGGAAGCGCTCCATCGTCCGCATCGGGACGGCAGGGGAAAACCTGGTGTCCTACGCCTGCGTGAATGTGGACCGGTACAGGCATTTCGGCCGCCTGGGGCTGGGCGCCGTATTTGGCTCCAAGTACCTGAAAGCCATGAGTGTAATCGGAAACAGGGACATGCCCATCGAGAACTTCCAGGAGTACTTCAAGGTGTACCGGGAGATATACGACAAGGCCACGGCCCAGGGCGGGGCGATGGCCAAGTACCACGACACGGGCACGGCTATCAATATAGAGCCCCTGAGCAAGATGGGGGGCTTGCCTACGCTGAATCTGCGGCAGGGCAGCTTCGAGGACGCGGACAAGGTGTCCGGCGACGCTTTCGCCAAGAACCAGCTTGTGAGGAAGATGGCGTGTACCGGCTGCCCCGTGGGATGCATACACATCGGGCAATTTCGGCGGGAGTTCGCCGACGAGGGTTATGAGTACGAAGCCGTCTCCGTGGGTTACGACTACGAGCTGATCTATGCCCTGGGGACTTTCCTGGGCATATCCGACCCGGAGAAGATACTGGAGCTCATCGACGAAGTGGAGACCGCCGGGCTGGACGCCATGAGCGCCGGGGTGGCGCTGGGCTGGGCCGCGGAGGCTTTGGAAAAGGGGCTGGTGACGGAGGAAGAGACCCTCGCGCCCCTGAAGTTCGGCGAACCCGAAGGCTTCCTGAAGGCCATACGCTACATCGCCGAAGGCAAGAACGAGTTCTACCTCCACTTGGGTAAGGGCGTGCGCCATGTGTCCCTGAAGTACGGCGGGTACGACTTCGGTATGCAGATCGCAGGCAACGAGATGGCGGGCTACCATACGGGCTACGGCTCCCTCATCGGCGCCGCCGTGGGGGCAAGGCATTCCCATCTGTGCAATGGCGGGTACTCCGTGGACCAGGGCATGAAGGAGCCGGGGGTAGACCCGGACGCCATGGCTAAGTCCCTGCTGGACGAGGAAGTGGAGCGGTGCATGCTGAACTCCCTGGTCATCTGCCTCTTTGCACGGAAAGTGTACGACAGGGAGACGGTACTGAAGGCGATGAAGGCCATCGGCATGGATATGACCGACGAGGAGCTGAGCGCCGTGGCGAAGCGCAACTATGCCACGAAGCTGCGGATAAAGAAAGCCCTTGGCTTCGACTGGGAAGGGATAAAGCTGCCGAAGCGCTACTTCGAGACCCCTTCCGCCAGGGGGCAGCTGGACGAGGCCACGGCGGAAGAGATCCTGAGCCGCTACCGCGCGCGTATGGCGGAGTACCAGGCGGCGGAGTAAGCGCATCGGCGCGCGGAGCGGATGATATTGTATTTTCATTAAAGGGAAGAGGAAGGGGAGGTCGAACATGACGCCGGAAAACCAGAAAAAGTACGATGAGAAACTCAAGAGGATCACCGAAGCCATAGCCCTGAAGGAGCCGGACAGGGTGCCGGTCTCGCCGCCGCCCGAGCTGTACCCTGTGTTCCACGCGGGCTACACCATGGCGGAGGTCATCTACGACGCGTCCCTGGAGAAGATCAGGAAAGCGATGATCAAGTATTTCCAGGATTTCGACCCGGATACCGCCTGGGGCGGCGCCATGGGCTTCATCCTGGCCGGCGAAGGCCCGGGGATGGAGCTGTGCAAGCCGAAGAATATGCGCTGGGCCGGCATGCCGGGGGACGTCATCGACAAAAACTCCATCCACCAGTTCATCGAATACCCCTTGCTGCTGGACGATGAGTTTGACGAATTCTTCAACGACCGCACGGGCTGGACCCTCAGGAAAGCCTTCCCCCGCCTGTCCGGGCTGACGGAGCATTTCTCCAACTTCTACGTGGACGCCGCGTTCTCCAACGCCAGCATACGTATGCTGTCCGCCCAGCTCTCCACCCCGGCCGCGAAAGAGATGATCAAGAACCTCTGGGCCATCGAAGAGTTCTACCAGGCCTTCGCGGCGAAGGCGGCGGAGATCGAGAAGGAAGTCGAAGAGATGGGCTTCCCCAATGTGACGGGCGGCATGGCGTCCGTGCCTTTTGACGACTACAGCGACTTCCTGCGGGGCTCCATCGAGTCCATGACGGACCTCTACGAGAGGCCGAAGGAGATAGAGAAATTCATCGAAGCGAGGCTTGAGGTCACCCTGGACATGATCAAGTCCACGAAGGGTATCAACGACGGCAAGCAGATTTTCATGCCCCTGCATAAAGGCATGGACGGCTTCATGAACGACGAGCACTACCGGAAGTACTACTGGAACCATCTGCAGAAGATCATCCTTGCCATCATCGACGTGGGGAAAGTCCCCTTCATCTACACCGAAGGCAAGTACAACTCCAGGCTGGACTGCCTCACCGAGGTGCCTCCGGGCAAGGTGTTCTACCACTTCGAGGAAGTGGACATGGCGGTGGCGAAGAAGAAGCTGGGGGGCATAGCCTGCATAGCCGGCGGCTTCCGCTCCACCCTCCTTGACTGGGGCACGCCCCAGGAGGTGCGGGAGGAAGTGAAGCGCCAGATAGAGACCTGCGCGCCCGGCGGCGGGTATGTGTTCGAGACGTCCTGCGGCATCGGCAACGCCAAGCGGGAGAATGTGGAAGCTATGTTTGAGGCTGCCCGGGAGTATGGCAAGTATTGACGCCGCCGCGCGTCAAGGGATATGGGACGTTGTTTACTAGAATAGCCGTAAGGGGGAAAATCATAACATATGGGTTCATTTGGGCCGGTCTCATCAGGGGATCGGGAGAGAATTGTAAGCTATCTGCGGATGTATGAAGGCAACGAGGCAAGCGAGTATTCTTTTACAAATTTATTTATCTGGAGCCCGGGGGACCAGGTGGAGTGGATGGAAGGGGACGGGTACATGCTCTTCCGTACAAAGCCGAAGACCCGCACCCACTATCTGATGGCTTTCGCGCCGGACGAGCGTATCGGGGCGGCTCTGGAAGAAGCGGTAGCCACGGCGGAGGCGGATGGGGAGAGGTTCTCCATCCACAGCCTCCCCCAGTGGTACAAGGATAAGGTCGAGGCTATCGTGCCGGGGCGTTTCGCCTTCGAGCGGGAGCCCCATCACGACGACTACATTTACCGGGTGGAAGACCTCGTCAACTTGACTGGCAAAAAATACCAGAATAAACGCAACCACATCAACCGGTTTATGCGTATGTACGGGGGGCGGTTCGCCTATGCGGACTATGAGACCGGTATGGCCGGGGACTGCATGGATATCTACGCCCGCTGGCTGTCTTCCAAGGAGGAGACCCCGGAGCTGCTCAGCGAGCGGGAGTCCGTGAAGCGGGCCCTGTACCACGCGCCGGAGCTGGGCCTGGCGGGGGGCGTGCTCCTGGTGGACGGCAAGCCCGAAGCCTTCAGCCTGGGGGAGCGGATCACGGAGGATATGGCTGTCATCCATATCGAGAAAGCCACGCCCGACATACCGGAGTTGTTCCCGCTGATCAACAGGGAGTTTGTAGCCCATGCCTTCGGGGACCTTACGTGGGTCAACCGGGAAGAAGACATGGGGGACGAAGGGATGCGCCAGGCAAAGCTTTCCTACCATCCCGCGCGCATGGTGGAGAAGTACCGGGGCGCGCTGAAGGAGTGAGCTATGGACATACGTGTGCTTCAGGGTGATGATATCAAGAAAGCCGCCGCGCTCTGGAAGTACTGCTTCGGCGATACGGACGAGTTCACGGACTGGTACTTTTCCTGCCATGAGGACCGACACGTCCTGGGGATGATGGAGGGAGACGAGCTCATGGCCCAGATCGTGTGCACTCACCAGGATGTGGGCGTGCGGGGGGTAGACAGAGGCGCCGCCATACTCTCGGGGGTGGCCACGGCGCCCTCGTGCCGGGGGCGCGGGTTTATGTCCGAACTCATGACGCATGGGCTTTCCTATGTACGGCAGAGGGGTGAAAGCCTCGCGGCGCTGTACCCTTACGAATACAGGTTCTATGAGCAGTACGGCTTCGCGAAGTGCGGCGAGGTGGCCAAGGTCAACGCCCCCATCGGCAGGCTGACCGCCGCCAAGCTCATGGGAGAGGTCGTGATGCTGAAGGGCGGAGGCGAGGACAAAGCTAAACTTGTCCGGGCTTATGAGGCGAGCTACGGCGGGTATAGCGGGCGCGTCCGCCGGGAAGAAAGCGACTTCGCCAGGCTGCTGGAGGAGCTGGCCCAGGACGGCGGCTACGGGGCCGTCTACCGCAGGGACGGGGAGGAGAAAGGCTACATCCTCTACGTCATGCGGGGGGAGGTCATGGATATCCGGGAGATCGGGGCGGCGGACCATATAGCCCGCCAGGACATGTACGGTTTCATCTGCAGCCATTCCTCCACGATGCAGACGGCGGAGTTCCTATGCCCTCTGGACGATCCGCTTTGGCGGCTGATCTCAGACCCCAGGGGCCTGGTATCCGCGGAGCCTTACGCTATGCTGCGTATGGTGGAGATGGAAATAACCATGCAAGGCCTGCCGGCGGGGGATGGCTTAGTCACCATGAAGGTGATGGATCCATACGCCCCATGGAATGAAGGGGTCTGGCAGTTCTTCGGCAGCGACGGCAAGCTGGATGTGGAGAAGATACCCGACCCGGGCTTCGGCGAGCTGAGCGTGATATCCATCGGCGACCTGACCCAGTGGGCTTTCGGCTACGCCGGCGGCAGGGATCTGCAGCGGCAGGGCGCCCTGCTCACCGACATCTGCGCCGAGATCATGGACGACATACTGCCGAAGCGGCCGGTGTTCCTATACGAAAAGTATTGAGTTGAGCTTAACGAACACAGAATACGAGGTGGTGACGTTTTGAAGATCATTGATTCCCATATCCACTACCTGCCCGGGGCTGAGCACTTCGACCGCCTGGCTAAGCAAGCCGGCCACGAAAACACGGAGAGCCATCTGATGGAGGTATTCGCTGCCGAGGGCATCGAGTACGCCGTGGTGATGAGCAATATCAGCCGGGAGCAGGGCAGGGAGCCTATGCCTAGCTGCATGCGGTACTGCGCGGGCATAGACCGGGGCGCCCTGACGCCGGAGAAGGCGGAGAGCTCCCTGGAGGCGGCGGAAGCGCACCTGGGCCTGGAGGCCTGCGTAGGGCTGAAGATATACGCCGGTTATACGCGCTATGACCTCACCGACCCGGGGTACATGCCCTACTATGCGCTGGCGGAGAAGCACAAGAAGCCCGTGGCGGTGCATATGGGGGTGACGGCCCACGCCAACGCCCTGCTGAAGTACAGCCATCCCATGCAGCTGGACGAGGTGGCGGTGACCTTCCCTAATGTGCAGTTTGTGATGTGCCACTTCGGGAACCCCTGGCTCATGGACGCCGCCGCCGTGGTGGAGAAGAACCACAATGTGGCAGCGGACCTCTCGGGCCTGCTGGTGGGCAAGATAGACCTGGCGGACTACCTGGAGAAGCAGAAGGGCTATGTGGAGCAGCTCAAGACCTGGATCGCTTATGTGGAAAACTACGAGAAGTTCATGTACGGCACGGACTGGCCCCTGAGCGGCATGGGGGAGTATATCCGGCTTACGGCCCACATCATCCCGGAGCAGTATCACGAGCTGGTCTTCTATGAGAACGCCCGGCGCATCTACGGGATTTAGTGCCCCGCTGATTAATTCAATGGTTTATTAAACACCATAATAGTGTTATTTCGATTTCATCACACTCTCATTCTACATTCAACCCCCTTTCATTGTAGTATTATTTATCACAACCAATAGAAATGCACAGAAAAACTATACAATAAGAGATGGAGCATGTTATAATAAACCGCCATGACTATGGCTTTTGCGAAATCTCTTGTTTTTCTATCTGTCTCAATACGCCTGTATAAAAAATGGAGGGGTCGTTTATGTTTAAACCAGTCAGTAAGGCAAACCGTTGGATGAGCGCGGCATTGGCTTTGGTATTCCTCTTTTCCATCGCCGTGCCGGCTTTTGTAGCCTGGGGCGTGGATGAATCCGCCGGTGTAGTGGCGGAAGGCGGGGACGCGGCGCCCGGCGGCACGGAGGAGCCTGGCGAAGGCGACGGCTCCGGCGAAGCCGGGGACGAGGCATTGGAGCCGGACGAAGGGGAGGCGGAGAGCGGCCCCGGTAAGGCAGGCGACGGCAGCGGCGCAGGCGCGGGCTTGCCTATGTTTGCCGGGATCAACGCCCTGGCGGCGGCCTTAGGCGAGGACAACGGCCTCTTCGAGCCCTTGGGCGGCGGCATGGGCATCATGGCGCTGGACGGGGAGATCGGGCTCTTCGCGGCGGGGGACGCCAATTCGGACTTAGCGAATTTCATTACCAGCGTGGTGGTCAGGGATTCCTCGGGAACCTTGATGAATGACGCCAGCTACTACTACATCGGTGATACTTACGAGTTCACCATCGACTTTACGGAGCACGCGGGCACAGACGGGCAATTTGAATATGACTTCGATGACTTTCTGACTTATCAGCTGCCGGAATATTTAAAGATAACGAGTCCAGTTGAAGGTGATATCCATGTCGCCAGCAGCGCCGCAGGAGCCGCTCCGGGCGCGACAGTAAAAGTTGGTCAATACACTATCGATACTTCTGGATTAGTTAAGGTGCGGTTTAACGACATCGATACAGCAGGTTATGATATCGAGGAAAACTTCATCGACCATTATACCAACGCCTGGTTTAGCCTGGCGATTGAAGCGGATCTGATTTCAGCGCCCAGCGGGGGCAGGGTGGTATTTGGCGCGGACGCCATCGTGAATATAAAAGTCTATGTCGCGCCTCCGGACGCCGCCGTTGTGAGCGTCAGCAAGACCGGGACGCCCATTACAGGCGACAAGATCAATTATGAGGTAACCATCACCGCTTCCGGCAACACCGTGAAAAACATCGTTTTTAACGACTACCCATGGATCAAGAAGAGTAGCAGTGGGAGTAATTTAACGATTACGAATCCGGATAACGCCAATACCGCATATACGAACTTTTCGTATATTATCTATGACGCTTCGGGGAGTCCCAGAACAGGTTCGGTAGAGATGAGCGGCGGCGTGTGGGCGCCGGCGACCGGTACAGGCACGACTACCGGCACGACAAACTTCCGCACCCATTATATCTATGACTTTTCCGCGGTGGAGTTGGAGCCAGATGAAAAAATCGTCGTGACTTATACCCTGGACGTACAGAAGCTGATGGCGAACAACGGCTTGTACACGAGCGATAACGCCGAATCCTTAAACTATTATCTGGACGTAGGGAATGATGTAAAGGTAGAGAGCAATGCCGTCATAGCAAGCACGTTTGATCCGGCTGGTCATCATTACTCGAAGTCATTTGCGTTTACGAAAGTCGGCAGCGAAGGCGCCGCTGAGAATACGATTGATTGGATAGTAACTGTAGGTAAGTCTGGTCCAACAGAGGAACCTCTTAACGGCGGAGAAATCAGAGATTCCCTTAACGTAGCAAGCACGGCTCTGACCGGATCGTCGAACATGCCCGCGGATAGCGCGATTGAAATCACCCTAGTAGAGAGCGGTAGCATAAGCAACATCTTTACAGCTGATAAAATACCAGGGTTTAGCTTTACAGGGAATGAATTTCGATTTACTATCCCGGCGAATCTAACGTCATTAGTCGATAAAGGCGGAACTTCAAGGACGATCGGCAATGTTTATCAGGTGATAGTCAAATACGCGTCTACCTACTCAACACCGGCAAGCGGGACAAGCCCTGTTATATTCGGAAATACGGCGTATTACCATGAATTGAGCGTATCCGATACGGTTTCAGTTACGCCGCCTGCAAGGAAAGAAGAGACGACCGTAACTAAGTCAGGCGGCTGGACGCAAAGCGAATATGACAACAAGATCACTTGGCAATGCGATATCGGCGGTGGTATTGAAGAACTTACTTCGTCTGTCATTTCCGACAAATTAGCGGCGACTGTTGGCGAGGACGATATCTCTGGCTTTATGGGTATGCCGGATAAGAGCAAGATAAAGGTTGTAGTGTATGGAGCACCGACCTATCACGATACCGTGAATAATGTAATGAAATTCCAAACCTCCGATATCATTTTTAATGATTATGCCAATCATGCTAGTATTAACAGTTCATTTTTAATTGATGGAGATAATAAGGGATTCTCCTTCAAAATTCCAAATCTCGGTAAAGATATCTACCGTGTCTATATCGAGTATACGACGGATATCCTGCTGCCTATCCCGGACGACGCCGGCGACTTTGTATATAAGAATGAAGTCGATCTTGACGGCGGGAAATCAGATTACGACGAGTTTGTCATCCAGAGACCAGCAGCTGGAGAGAAATCATATAAAACCGGCGACTGGAACGGGGAGGACATCGAGTGGGAAATCAAAATCGGTGACGGGACTGTCCCGCTGAATCTTATAACAATAACCGACACTCTCAGTTCTGATTTGGCAAGTATAATAGAATTGCCTAACGCGAATAAAATTAATATCGACATATATGGCAGGCCTTCGGGCGTATTAGGAGGCAAAGCTGATTTTAAAGATAGAGATTTAATTGGCGAATACACTGCGGATGTTTTTACTTCTGATTTCACAATAAACGGCGATAAATCGGAATTCGTATTTACAGTTCCAGAAAATAACCCGAATGGTGGTACATTTGGCGCTATTTATCAAATAATCATCACTTATGCCACTCCGCTTTCGATTCTGCCAGACATCAATGAGGATTTTGACTATGTGAACGAGTTGGCATTATCGAATGAAATAGTCATCGATCCGGTATATGTAACAATACCCGGACCAATCCCAGGGAAATTTATCCATAAATGGGGCGTACCCGTCGGGCTTAGCGTAAGGGATGGGATAGAATGGACGAGTTCAATCGGCAACGGCATTGAGCCGCTAAACGGGCAAACCATAACCGATACGCTCATTGTGATTGGCGATGGGACAATGAAATTCCCGGTGCAAGAAGACATACAAATCCGCTTCTATGGGAAACCAACAGACATAGCCGACGGCAATGTCGCGGTATTCCATCCGGTGGATGATTTGCTGTGTACTTTTGATGTAGATGGTGGCGATTACGATGAACTGGAATTCGAGTTTATCGGGGATGACGAATTTCAATTTACCGTTCCCAAAAGCATAAGTGACGGTGGGTCGTATGATATTTACGGCATCGTGATTACCTATACTACGCCTGTTGAGGGGCCAAAGTTTGGGAATACTAGCGCGGCGACTTACTCGAATAGAATAGGGATCGACTTAGATATAGAATACGATACCTCAACTGAGGAAAGCGGGTCTCACACCGTCAGTGTTCCGACGCTAAAAACTTCATTTGGCTCGAAAACCGGTGTAAAAGACGGCGTTGTCGATAACAAAATCAAGTGGACCAGCATCATTGGCAACGGCTCGTTGCCATTAAATGGGCAAACGATAACAGATACGATTTCCGGCGGTGGAAAAGCAACTCTCCTTAATGACAGCGATTTTAAAATCAAACTTTATGGAAGCCCGTCGAGCATCGATAGCAGCAACGTAGTGGACTTCTGCGAGGATGACTTGATTGGTGAATTTACCCCCACGCATTTTGGAGCGGACTTTGCAATAAAAGATAATGGCTTTACATTTGATGTACCAACGACCAATCCAATAACATCGGATGTTTTTGAAAACATCTATCAAATCCAAATCGAATACTCAACAACGGTGGATAAACCAGTGCTTGGGGACAGCAACTTCGATTATGTGAATAAGGTCGAAGTCGGAGGAAAAACCATCACTTCTAATACCGTTCACTATGCCGCGCCTCAGCCTATGCCGCCATCAATCATCAAGTCGTCGAAAATGATAAAAATCAGCTCCGGAGATTATGCTGGCCAGGTTGGTATGGAGTATACGGTAGAGATAACTGTACCGGAAGGGAACAAAGGCAAAAGGTTCTATCTGCAGGACGTCCTGAACGTGAACGGCGGCTCAAACATCGGCGTCAAGAATATTCCACTGAACTTCAGCGCTGAGATTAGCCCGGCGCCGTCCGGCAGCGAACCGGCATTCGACGCCAGTTCGTACAATCTGGTGACCAGCGCCGCCAGTAATACGTATTATGTATATTTCCCTAAAACCGCTACATCGTCAACGACAACGGCGTGGCAGTACAGCACCGTAAAGACTCTTACTATCTCCTATGTTATCCCGTTTGATCGCACAGAAACCACAGGAACCAGGACGATCGAGGAACTGTTGAAAGCTTCCAGCGCGAATCGGCTTACGAATACGGCGACGGTGCAGGGAGCTTCCGGTGTAAACTATACGACAAATAACGCCTGGCCCGTGCATAAGAGCGTAAGGGCAGTGGCAGGCGACCCGACGCTATTTGAGTACACGGTGACGATAAACGGAAACTCGGCTTACCGACAAAGCTTATTCGAAGCCGATGAAAGCGCTGTATTCATCGATGATTATGACCCGGCACTGATGTATGTGCCCAAGTCGTTTTATGCCATTAATTATGTCGGCGCTACCAGCATAACATACGGACCTTATGATGGAACGGGGATCATTGGCGGCGGGAGCGTAACTGAAATGCGAAGCGGGGATCCTCCAGCGTTGGCAGTAAATGAGAGCAGCGGCTCGCTCACTGTGCATCTGGAAGAACTGAACCAACTGAAATGGTCCAGCAATCTCGCGGCGTCAAGCGTGCAAGGGATTCCTGACAATGAAACATGGTACGCGGACAGCAATATGATCGAGATACACTACCAGCTGCGGATCAAAGACCCCAGCGCTATAGAGGAAAGGTTTACTGTATTAAAAAATAGCGCTTCGATCACTTCGAATGTGCAGAGCCTGATATTCTCAAACAACGCGTCTGTGACCTATGAGATGAAGCCGCTTGGCAAATCATGGAAGAATAATACCGGTTCAAGCGTGATCGGCGCGGAAATCATCATTAACCCGCAGGGCGCCAGGCTCGCGCCGGTAGGCGACGGCCGGTACACGGCAATCGACACCATGAGCGACAATCTGGTGATCTTCCTGGGAAGCGTAAAGTTTTATACACAGGCGAAAGTCGGCGGCACATGGAACGGCGTGTGGGGAACTCCCTTTGACGCCGCTACTATCCCGGGCGCACTATGGAGCGTGGCTATCGATCCCATCGACTCAAACGTAACCTATTTTGTCCTGCCGGACGAGCAACCGATAAAAATCACATACGACGCGTTTGTAACGGAGCAGCCGGGTGTTACGTCCACATTGATGAACAGCATTGAAGTATGCGGCTATTATCAGAAAGCGGACGATCTCAGCTACAAAGTCATTAACGCCAGCGCGGGCGCGGGCGCCCACCGAGTCGACCTGACCTTGCAGAAAACAGATATCGATACGGGCGTAGGTTTGCCCGGCGCTGAGTTTGAGCTCTACATCGGCTTCCCGCCGGATTACGACAAGTTTGACAACACCGCCGGATCGGTGCTTAAAGTAGAAGATTCAAGTGGAGTGGAATATGCTTTCTACCGAGTCGAAGACCTGGCGAATCCCATTGTTACAGGAGCGAACGGGAAGGCGACGATCAGTTCGGGGTGGCTGGTGGGGTCGCACAATTTCGTCTACCTCTTAGTCGAAAAGATAGCGCCTTCGGGGGATTACCTACTTCCCAGAGGCTCTGACGCATACACATTCTTTACCCTTGCCGGCAATAAAATGACCTCCGCGCAGCTCACCGCCCTCAATGCCGCGTTTGGAACGGTGTACCGCAATGTAACCGATACTGTGCCTGTAGCGAACAGCGTGGCGACTTGCGCCGCAGCCATCGACGGGACGAAAGCCCTCGAAGGTATTGAAGAGACAAACAAGCCCTTCACGTTCAATGCGGTACAGGTGACAGGGATGGAAAGCGATACGCCGGTCGCCGGGGGCTTAAGTGGCTCAAGCATCATAACGGGCGCGGGCGGATTCAGTATCGAAATCGACGGACTACTTAAATCCGGGAGCCCGTACTACTTCAAGGTCAGCGAGGATCAGACCGGCAACGGTTTGAGGGGCTGGATCTATGACGAACACGCGTTCTGGGTGACGGTCACCGTAGCGGAGCAGGCGGACGGTACGCTGGGCGCTACGGTTTCGAGCCCAAGCGGAAGCACGACGTTTACCAACCAGTACGAGAAAGAAGACTTCGGGCCGGGCAACGCGCATATCCGGTTTGTGAAAATCATCAAGGGGCGGGTATCCACCGAAGAGATATTCACCTTTGACTTAGTCGAAGTGGCGGATCCCGAAGGCGGCGCGAAGAGCAATCCATTTACCAAGCGGGTCACGACGACGGGAAGCTTGACCCAGGATGTGGGGCAACTCCTCGAAGTCGAAATCAACGATTTGGCGCCCGGGAAGTATTACTTCAAAATCACGGAAAACAGCGACAGTAAGAAATCCGGATGGACCTATTCGACGCTCACTTATATCGTGGAAGTCATCGTGTATGACGACCTGGTCGTCGATATCAATTATCCGGACGTATACTCCAGCGGTTATCCGCCCGAGTTCACCAACACCTACAAAGCGCCGAGCGACCCGCCGGACGACCCGCCTGGCGGCGGCGACCCGCCTCCGGGGGTGACGCCTCCCGGCGGTACCGATCCCCCTCCCGGCGGAAATGAGGGCGACGACGACGCGGACGGCGACGGAGACGCCGATGGTGATGCCGATGGCGATGGCGACGGAGACGGAGACGGCGGCCGCGGCGGCGGCGATGAAGAAGAACCCTATGTAGAAGGCGGGCACTTCCACGATGTACCGCCCCTGGCCCACAGGCAGGGCGACAACATCGTATGGGTGGACGACGAGCACTACATCGAGTTTGACGAGGACGGCGTACCCCTGGGCGAATGGCACTGGGACGACGAGTTGGAGGAATGGATATTTGACGAGTTCCCGCCTCTGGGGGCGCTTCCCAGAACAGGCGCCGTAGCGATACCGGCGGCGCTATCCCTGATGTTGGGCGGTTCCTCGCTGGGCGCGATGACGGCGCTGAGGAAAAACGCGAAGAAGCGCGGGGCACACAACAAGATCAAGGGAGCATCACACTGATCACTGACGTAGCGGTTGCAGAGGTTGCGTGGCGGGAATATTCCCGCCGCGTTTCCTCATGTCAACGAGTGCTTTGGCTGAACCATGGCGCTGGGACGCTGGCGGCATACAAATAAGATGCTGGCGGCATACAAAATGGAGGGCTTGATATGAAGGAAAAGATTTCACAAATGACGAATGGTATCTTAGGGAGGGCGAAACGCCGCGGCCTTGTTGCCAGAAGAATTCTGGGCGTTATGCTTACCATTGCTCTGCTGATGAGCCTGGCGCCTGCGGGGCTCTACCAGTCGACGGCATACGCAGCGAAGCCGGCGACCGCCCCCGCCGACGCGGTGATGGTCAGCCTGGAGGGCGGGGGAATCATCTATGTCAAAGTCGCCGAAGCGCTGACTAAAGTCAACGCGGGGGAGAGCTTCTTCTTCAATCTGGAGTACTGGGTCGATACTGCCGAGCCTATATGGGAAGACGCGAAGCTGACCTTGAGCGTGCCAGCTGGCTTTTTCCCGGGGGCGTTCAGCAGCGTATATGCCGACAGCAACTATCATATCAAGAGCCATTCGGCAACCGGAACGGGCTCAACATACCCCAAGACCCTGACGATCACCTTCGGCACGACGAGGTCAGACTTCTCCATAACCGACGCTACATACGGCTCTCTGAACTTCCAATACGGGACGGCTTCCGTCACAGATGAAGAGACGCTAAACCCGAATATAACGGCGGGAACAAATAGCGCGGTTGTATACAGCAAGGGGCTGACCGTATTGCCCAGTCCCGGCGTGGGCGAGGGCGGGTACTACATAGACGTCAGCAAAGAAGTGTCCTTCCTGGGAAAGACAAACGGGGATAAGTATGACGCCTCGGTCGTCGATGCTCGCGCGTATACCGATAAATGGGACGGCATGATGCAGTATGCATTCAATAAGAGCGAGATGGAAATGGTCGCGTACAGCATAGTCGTGAATTCCGGAGAGGGCGATGAGTATAAAACAGGCGTAAAAACCTTCGATGAACTGGAGATCATCGAGAAGATACCCGCCGGGCTTGAACTATACACCCCTGAGGAAATCGTGGGGCTGAGAGAGCAGCTCAATAAAACAACAACCCCGGCGGCAGGAGGGACGGTCGTACCCGGGTGGTACTCCTACTGCTTGCGAAGCGATTACAGCATGCAAATCGAAGTCGTCCACAACGACGCGGACGGCGAGATCGAGGACTACTATGCCCTGAGTGCTGAGATACCGGGCAACGATTACGCCGCGAACGGCTTAAGCATTGTTTATGATCCTGTGGAGCGGGAATTAAAGATAAAAGTTAAGCCGGATCCTGACGGGGAGAAGTTGTTGAGTTACGGATACGACGAGGTTAATGAGGAAGATACAGAGCATTATATGCAAAAGAACGACGGGATTGTCGTAATCCTCTTTCTGAAAAAAACCTCGACCGCGGATTTAGCGGCATACGAAAATCATGTGTCGGCCGAATTTACAAAAGGCAGCGAGGTTGAGAAAGCGGCATTTGACAATACTCTGTACTACCTTGGCGGCGCGTCGTCCCAGTTTGTGCAAAAGAAAACCGGCTTGGATCTTGGCAATATCGCCATCTACAACACGGCTAACCCGTTGCTCATCGACCCGGAAAAAATCGACGTGGATAAAAATGAGGTTGATATCTACTACACCATCGAGTACCTGGTGACGGGGGAAAACGCCCCCGCTTATAGTATCGACCTTTTGGACGAATTACCCCCGCAGTTTAAATCCGCGACATGGGTGGATGATAGCGCCTATACATCGAGCCAGATCGATACAACGGAGACGATCACAGGCTCAGCCGGGAGCGTGGAGGTGGCGGTACGGAACAACTCCCCGGTGAATCTCGGCGAAGGGGGGACGCCGACCCTTGTGAAAGCGACGTTTTGCGCCGTACTTGACATGAGTAAGGTCCAGCCTGGGGATATCATCCAAAACGTAGTGACCAAAGGCGGCGCGCCGGTATCGCCTCCCGCAGTCATTAAGCCCCCGGCAGAAATTACCATTAGGAAGACTGTTGGTGGGTCAGAGCCCGACCTGGATGATAGCTTTGATTTTATCTTGATGAAAAACGAAGGCGGGTATTATCTACCACTTACGATGAACGGCTCCGATTGCGCGTACTTGTTAAGCAGCTACAACAGCTTTCAATACGAGCACATCAGGCTTGCGCCCGGGTTATACAAAATCGTTGAGGAGGCGTGGGACGGTGACAAATATACAGCGGCAGCGGATTCGACTTTCGAGGTCAACGACGCTTGTGAGATCGTCAATGTCAACACCGGCGCGGGGACTTCCTTCAGCTACGAGAAGCTGCCTCCGCCGCCAGGTGCAGACAACCTGAGCGCCGGAGTCTTTATCATCGACAACGCGAGGGTGAGTCTGCCCGGGCTCGCGAGTGTCGCGCTCAACGGCGTAAAGAAGGTAGTAGGCGAGGATATCCCGGTGGGGGAATCCTTCCGATTCGAGCTCAGTGAGGTTACCAGCCTCGGCGGCGCGGTCGAATCTACAGTGATACCGTCGCCCGGATACCTGAGGGATACGGTAACGACCAATTCTTCCAGTGAGAAAAGTTACTCGTTTTCCTTTTTCGTCAGTGATTTGGCCGACGATACGTACTACTTCATGGTCGAAGAGGTAGGCGAGGCGCCTGAGGGCTGGACGTTTGCCACAGAGCCGCAAATCGTGGAAGTCGTCGTCGCCGACGGAGTTGCCGCGGTGTACTATCCCGACGGATCGCCGGGGGGGCTGAGCTTCACGAACGAGTACGAGGCGGAGCCAGGCGAGGAACCTGATCCCGGAGAAGAGCCAGAGCCGGAGCCGGGAGAGGAACCAGACCCTGAGCCGGTGGTGGAGCCGGAGCCGGGAGAAGCAGAAGTCAGATTCAGAAAGACGATAAGCGGCAGGATCGATACCAATGAGATTTTCCGCTTTACCGTTGTACAAGTGACGGACGGGACAGGCAATATGGTTTATGCAGGGGAAGACAGGATAAGCGTGCCGCCCGTCGCCACCACAGGGACGATCACGGCAGCCGCCGGGCAGATGATGAGCGTCGCCGTCGGCGGGCTTGAGCCGGGGCGGACTTACTACTTCCGCATCACTGAGGATAGCGACAGCCTGGCGGCGGGATGGACGCGGATAACCACCGCGTATGTGGTCAGGGTGGATGTGGATGAAGACGGCGAGGTCACGGTGACGTATCCCGCCGGATACACGGAAAGCAGCCCGCCCGTGTTTGCCAATCAGTTTACCAGCGGAAGCGGCGGCGGCGGCGGTGGCGGTGGCGGCGGTGATGAACCACCGGGCGGTGGCGAACCTCCCGGCGGCGGCAATCCCCCCGGCGGCGGCAATCCTCCCGGCGGTGGCAATCCCCCGGGCGGCGGCGGGCCGACCGGCGGCAATGAAGGGGACGGCGACTCCGACGGGGACGGCGATGGCGACGGCGACGGCGACGCCGGCAATGGCAGTCGCAGTGGCGGCGGAGAAGAAGAGCCGTACATCGAGGGCGGACACGAGCATTACGTAGCGCCCCATGCCCACACCATGGGCGACGCCATCGTATGGGTGGACGACGAGCACTACATCGAGTTTGACGAAGACGGCGTACCCTTAGGCGAATGGCGCTGGGACGACGAGATGGAGGAATGGATCTTCGACGAGTTCCCGCCCCTGGGGGCGCTTCCGAAGACAGGCGCCATGGCGATACCGGCGGCGCTATCCCTGCTGCTGGGCGGCTCCTCGCTGGGGGCGGCGACGGCGCTGAGGAAGAACGGGAAGAAGCGCGGAGCGCACCGCAGAGCCAAGGGGGCGTCGCACTGAGATAAGCAAAGCAAGCGAAAAGCGCGGCGGGAGAGATCCCGCCGCGCTTCTGAGAAGCAACGCGCACTTGATTTTCAAGTACGCGGAGAGCGGAGGGGTTCGGATTGCCTAGCCGAGCCGCTCCCACTCGGCTTTGAGCCCGATGGGCCCGGTGGTGAAGCAGTAGGCCGGCATAGGTTTTACGTCGGGGGCGACGTCGGGGCGGAAAGCCATATGGGCGATGACGTCCTTCTCCACGTCCAGGCCGTCGGCGTACTCGGTGAGGGTCATCTTGCCGCCGATGAGCCGGAAGACGGCGCGCTCGGTGATGTACATGACTTCCTGCCCTTTTTGCACGGAAGCCCGGCCATTGAAGGCGATCTCCTCCACCTCCCGGACAAACTTGATGGGCTTGCCTTCCTCGATGATCTTCAGCTTGCCGTCTTCCGCCGTAGCTTTGCCGCCCTGGGTATGGGTGGACATAAACACGACCTTCTTCGTGTTTGACGCGATATTGACGAAACCTCCCGAGCCGTTAGCGCGCCCGCCGAAGCGGGTGACGTTGACGGAGCCGTCTTCCCCGATCTCCGCCGCGCTCAGGAAAGTGATATCCAGGCCGTGGCCGTTGATGAAATCAAACATGTCCTGATGAAGCATGCTGGCCGACGCGTTGAAAGCTGTAGACCACCACGGGCCGCCGCCGATGACGCCGCCCACGGCGCCAAGCTCGATGCTCATGTGGTACATGTCTTCTATGCCTTCCAGGGGCGAGATGAATGCCACCCCCGCCGAAGCGCCCATGCCTACGTTGGCGACGCAGCCGGGCCATAGCTCCCGGATCCCCCGCCGGGCCATGATGAGCTTGTCGTCTTTGGGTATCCAGCTCTCCAGAGGTATCATGGAGCCGTCCACACGGTGGAAGCCGTCCAGGCCGGGATGATACTTCTTCGTCATGTTCTGGATATGCCACTCGGCGGGGTCGGAGCACAGGACGATGTAGTCCACCAGCATGCCGGGGACCTTGACGGCGGCGGCGTCTAAGGTTTTGTACTCCACGAGATTTTTCACCTGGGCGATGACGACGCCGCCGTTATTGTGGGCGGCCATGGCCAGGGTCAGTATCTCGTGCTTGATCTGCTCCTCGTCGTCGATAAGGTTGCCCGAAGTATCCGCCGTGGTGGCACGGATGACGGCTACGTCGATGGGAGGCAGCTTGAAGTGCAGGTACTCTTCCCCGGCGACCTCCACAAGGCTTACGATAGGCTTGGCCCGGGCTTTCTCATTCAAGGCGCCGCCCAGCTGCCTGGGGTCAAGGTAGGTATGCAGCCCCGACTTGCTCAGGCAGGGCGTATCGCCGGCCTGGGCACGGAAGAGCTGGTTGCAGACGCCTTGGGTGAGGGAGTAAGCCGGGATGTTGTTCTTGTTGATCACATCGGGGATATTGGCGAAACCTCCGTAGTACACGCCCAGGAGCCCTTCCGGGGCGAACTGCCTTGTCCCGGCGTTGCCCCCGGAGTGGATGAGGCCAAGGTTCCCCGGATGGCCCGTCTCCTTGAAGCTCTTCACGATGGCGTCGATGACCTCCAGGGCTACGCCGGAAGCGTTGACGCCCCCTAGCCCGATGAAAGCCCCGTCGGGTATCTTCGCCACGGCTTCGGCAGCGGAGACCACCTTATCCGTATAATATTTCGACATAGGTTTACCTCCTGAAAGTGAAGTCACAGGAAAAGAAGTCAACCGTCGCAGCGACGGCTGACCTCATCCTTATCCCTAGTACAGCTCGGAGAAGCCGGGCCCGATATTCTTGAAGACCAGGGTGAGCTCATTGTCGTTGAGGCGCCTCATCCCGCTCAGGCGGGCGTTCTCCGGGTTGGGGAAGGGGTACTTCATGGCGTGGAAGGCCTCGATGACGCTGATGCCCGAGCCGTGCAGCCTCTCGGCATTCATGATGCAGAAGACCATGCCCGCGGCGTTGGCTTCCGGCGGGATGGGGCCGGTGAAGCCGGTGGTGGAAGGCGGGTTGGCGGGCCTCTCCCTGCCGTCGGGGGATACGGGTACCCTGGATGGGTCGAAGCGCCCTACGCCCGGGGGTATCATGCAGAATACGCCGACTCCGCTTTCGCTATAGGGGCCGACTTCGTTGGCCAGGGACATGGTGATGGAGGTGGCCGCAGCCTTGCCGGCGGTGTACATGGCGCCGCCGATCATGGGCGGGGAGTAGTGGAACTGGGTGGTGCTGTATACGACCACGCCGTGCTTGCGCTCAAGCATAGCCGGGACGAATTCCTTGATGGTGAGCATGGTGCCCCGCGCCGATATGGCGTAGGACTGCTCCAAATCGCTCACCGGGGAACCCAGCACGGGGCCGTTGAGAGCCAGGTTCATGGCGTTGTTGATAAGGATATCCACTTTGCCGAACTTATCGAAAGCTTGCTTGGCGAGGTTCTTCACATCGCTCTCCAGGGTCACGTCGCACTTCACGAACAGGGCGGTGCCGGGGGAGTTTTCCGCGTCGATGACCCGTACGATCTCGGCGCCGGCTTTCTCATTCCTGCCGGAGACCACGACCTTGCCCCCCGCCCAGGCGATGGCGCGGACGAATCCGAGGCCGATGTTGCTGGTGCTGCCCGTGACCACCGCCACTTCGTCCTTGAGGGAATCCTTCTTGATGCAAGTGTTGGACAAGTCCATGGGTTCTATGTTTAAAAATGTCTCGATGTTTGCTGCCATAACACAGCCCTCCTATCAATCGTTTGCCCTAAGCATAGCACAGCAGGGCGGCGGGGGCAATGCGAAAAAAACACTTGACAGGGGAAAACTGGCGGGTTATAATGACTTTAGGGTCACATGACTCTAAGGTCATAACGTACAGGATAACGACGATGCCAAAACAGACTTTCTTTAATCTACCCCCGGACAAACGCGAGGTGATTGAGCAGGCCGCCCTGGACGAGTTCGCGGAGTATGGGTTCGACAACTCAAACATGAACCGTATCGTATCCCAGAGCAGGATCGCGAAAGGCAGTTTTTATCAATACTTCGAGGATAAGAAGGACCTGTATTTCCATCTCATCGACGTCATCGTCAGCGAAAAGATGAGTATGCTGGAACCCCTGATCAGCACCTATGAGCGAAACGGTTTCTCCTACAATTTTAAGGAAACCTTCCGGATCGGTCTTGCCTTCGCCGACTCGAAGCCGAAGTATTACCTGCTGGGGGAGGACTTCGCCAATAAGCAGCCGCCTTTCATCAAGGAGTTTATCGAGAAATACGACCCCCTGGCGACGGACGTATATACAAAAATGCTGGAGTACGCCCGGGAGAAGGACGAATTGCTGGAGGATATCAATATCCCCCTCATCGCTTCATTTATCAGCCCCCTGGTCAACGAGACCACCATCGGCCTGATCACGAGAGCCGTGCCGAAAGAGCAGCGCGACTATGTCATAGGGGAGCTCATCGGATTTATCGAACGTGCGGTATTAAAGCATAAATGAATATCAACCCGGTCGGCGGCGGAAGCCGTGTCGAGTCTTGGCTTTAAGGGTGGGGAAGCCGGTTTGTCCGGCGCCCCGCCTTTTTGCATAGATTATATCAATAACGAGGTAGGAGGGATATCCAATGGCGGGATTAAGCCTTGAAACCGTACATATGTCGAAGAAGTTCGGCAAGTTCACCGCCCTGAGCGGCATCGACCTGAAGGTGAATGAAGGGGAGGTATTCGGCTACATCGGGCCCAACGGGGCCGGCAAGACGACGACGATACGCGTACTGCTGGGCATACTCCGGGCGACGGAGGGGAGCGCGAAGGTATTCGGCATGGACGCCTGGAAAGACGCCGTGGAGATACATAAGAGGATAGCTTACGTGCCCGGCGACGTGAACCTGTGGCCCAACCTCACGGGAGGGGAGGTCATCGACCTCTTCGTCAGCCTGCGGGGGAAGCATGACAAAGCCCGCCGGGAGAAGCTATTAAATATGTATGATTTAGACCCGTCGAAGAAGTGCCGGACTTATTCGAAGGGAAACAGGCAGAAAGTAGCCCTTGTGGCGGCTTTCGCCTCGGAGGTGGACCTCTTCATCCTGGACGAGCCCACCAGCGGCCTGGACCCCCTCATGGAGCAGGTCTTCCAGGAGTGCGTGCTGGAGCAGAAGGGCAGGGGCAAGGGGATATTTCTCTCCAGCCATATCCTCTCCGAAGTGGAACGCCTCTGCGACAGGGTAGGCATCATCCGGGAGGGCAGGCTTGTGGAGACGGGCACGCTCAGTGAGCTGCGCCACCTGACCCGGATCAACATCACCGTGGAGACAGAGAGGCAGATCGAAGGCCTTGAAGAGGTAAACGGGGTGCACGGCGTACACGAGTCGCAGGGCGGCTTATCCTTCCAGGTGGACTCGGCGGAGCTTGGGGGCGTCGTATCCCATATCTCCCGGTACGGCGTGAAGAAGCTGGAAAGCATGCCCCCCACCCTGGAGGATCTCTTTATCCGCCACTACGACGTGAACGGGGGCGAGTGACATGCGCGGGAATTTTGATAACATGGGCAGGCTCGTCCGCTTTATGCTGAAGCGGGAGCGGGTCATCTCGACTCTGTGGATCGTCATCCTGGTGTTGTTTTCCATGGGCGTTGCCCCGGCCATGGACAGTATGTTTTCCGAACCGGGCGCCAGGCAGCAGTTCGCCGAATCCTTTAATAATCCCGTGATGATCGCCATCATGGGACCGGTATACGGCTTGGAGAACTATACCTCCGGCGCTATGTACGGGGGGATGATGCTGCTATGGATCGTCATCGCTGTGGCTGTGATGAATATCTTCCTTGCTGTGCGTCATACCCGGGGGGACGAGGAGCTGGGCAGGGTAGAGGTGGTCAGATCCCTTCCTACGGGAAGGCTTGCCGTGCTGGGCGCGACCATGATCACCGCCGTGGTGGTAAATATTGTGCTTGCCCTGCTGCTGGGCGCCGCCCTTGCCATGGTGGGCGTGGAAAGCATGGGGCTTGCGGAGTCCATGCTCTTTGGCGTGACCGCAGGCGCCTCCGGCCTGGTTTTCGCGGCTATCGCCGCCGTATTCGCTCAGCTGTCCTCAAACAGGAGCGGCGCTACCGGCCTGTCCTTCCTGACTCTTGGCCTGTGCTACATATTACGAGCCGCCGGGGACATGCAGGGCAGCGAGCTGCTGGCTTGCGTCAGCACCCTGGGGCTTCTCCAGCGCGTCCAGGTCTATGTGGGAAACTACTTATGGCCTGTGGCTCTCATCCTGGCGGAAGCCGCGGCCCTGACCGCAGCCGCCTGCGCTCTTAATGGAGTCCGCGACCTGGGCCAGGGGTTCATCCCCGCGCGGCCGGGCAGGCGGGAAGCGCCCAGGAGCCTGCTTTCGCCCTTTGGGCTGGCGCTGCGGCTCCTGCGCAATATGCTTATCATCTGGATCATCGTCATGTGCTGCCTGGCTGCTTCCTACGGCTCCGTCATCGCCGACATCCCCAATTTCGTGGGCGACAGCCCCGACTACCTGCAAGTCATCGGCATACCGGCAGCCATAGTAAACAGCATGACCGACGCGGATAAGGCGCAGATCATCGTGGACTACTTCGGCTTATTTGTGATCACCATGATGACCTTAGTGTGCTTCATCCCGGTACTCAACGCGATACTGAAGTTCCGCGGGGAGGAGAAGGAGGGGCGCTCGGAGCAGATATATGCCCTGGCTGTGCCCCGGGTGAAGTATCTATCCGGCTACATCATCCTGACCTTCGCGGCTAGCGTGCTTGTCCAGTTCGCTTCCGCCGTCGGGCTGTACTCGGCGACCTCCATGCTTGAGCAAAATCCATTTGTCTTCGGCGCCCTGACGAAAGCTTTCCTGGTCTATCTCCCCGCCATGTGGGTGCTTATCGGGCTCGCGGTGCTGGTCATCGGTTTGGCCCCGAAAGCCACCGGGGCCGTATGGGGGTTCTTCGGCTTTGTCTTCGCTGTATCATTCCTGGCAGGTATGCCCGGCTTGCTGCCGGAGTGGCTGCAAAAGGTATCGCCCATGAAGCATATCCCCAGGCTGCCCTTAGATGAGATGAGCTTCACGCCGCTGATTATATTGACGGCTATCGCCGCGATCCTCACCGCTGTCGGCGTCGTATGCTACCACAGGCGGGATATGGTCACGGCATAGGCCGGCAGGAGCTATCGGCCTGGCTTCATCCGGGGCGGCCACCCGCTCCGGGTGAAGTCAGCAGCCGTATACCGTCACCGTCTTGCCGGCGAGGCTTTCTTTTTTGATATACAGTTTATCATCCCATGACAGGTTTTGCGTCTGGTCAAACAATACCAGCCAACCCTCGGCGCAACCCAATGTATCCATATAACCCGCCGTTTGCTCGACGCCTTTCCCATAGGTCCCGTCGTCGCGGCGGATTTTCAGCTCCACCGGGTACTTGCGGCCCCGGTACACGACGCAGATATCCGTACGGCCGGTACCTGCCGCCATCTCCCGCTGTATCTGACCCCCGCCGTTTACGACGCGCTGCAGGAATGCCTGCAAAACAAGCTGCGGAGCCGCTTCCTGGTAGTCATACTTCTTGCGCCAGATGCTTTCGTTCTCCCGCCAGAAAACCTGGAAATCCCTTAATAATGCGTCCATGTCTACTACGCCGTCTTTCAGGTACTTTGGGATAAGGTAGGCGTCCTTGTCTTTCTCGATTTCCATCTGGGTATCCTGGTTCAGCGTCCGGATGATGACCTCGCCATAGATAGGATTGGCGGGTTCAGTCCGTCCGCGGTCGTCCCGGATGAGGCCCAAATCTTTAACATAACTATAGTCGTCGGAATTACGCGTGATCGCCGCTTCTTTGCCGATGATGACCGGCTCGATGATCCTCCTCACGCGCTCCTCCCTCAGCCGCGCCGTCAGGGAATCAAAATGCGCGTCCCGGCGCAAGATCAATGCTTGAATGGCTTCAGAAGCCATGGCGCCGGTGACGGGCGCCTGGGCGGCGCCGGTGGAGATAGACTTTACGACCAGTTTTGCCACAGCGTTGACCAGCCAGGGCTGGCCCTGGGTCTGCTCCCATATCCGATCCACCGCGGCATCGAGGAAAGCCTGCCCTGTGTCCGCCGTATACTGGGCGTACAACCCGGCGATCTGCCCTCTTGTGAAGTTCTGCAGAACAAAGGTCTCCGCTACGATGTTGAACGGGCTGGCGCTCCCCAGCGTCTGATCCGGCTGCCTGTATTCGTCCCGGTAGTCGCGGATATTCCGCATCCCCGTCAACGCCAGGGAGTGGATAAAGGGGACATAGGCACGATTTACGTATCCGTTGCGCAGCTGCCGCAGGAAGGCGATAAGGGTGGCGCCGCTGAGGCAGTCGGCTTCGTCGAATAGCAATACCAGAGGTTTATCCAGTTGGCGGCAATAGGCTTCAAGGGCGTTCTGAAACGCATTATATGGGTCGCCATAGTCTACGCCCTCGGCAAAAGACGCCGAGCCCGGCAGGGAGTACCTTGCCAAGGAGCTTTTTACGGTTTTTACGATAGCCGGTATGCCCTCGGCCGCGTCGGCTAAGCCTTCGAGGTTCTCCAACGAACAGTATAAGGCGTAATGGTTCCCGCCGGCGTTGACTTGCGTGGCTAAAGCTTGCAACAGGGTGGTCTTGCCGCTCTGCCTGGCGGCATGGATGACGAAATACTTTCCTCCGCCGATAAGGGGGAGTAGCTCCCTGTCCAACCCACGCAAAGCGTCAATCATATAATGCTCTAACGAGTTACACGGCCCTTCCGCGTTGAATGAACGAAGCTGCACCATGTCTCAGCCCCCTTTCAGCACGGCTTCACCGCCGAGGCTCATCTCGATATCGTCCCTGCCCAGGAACGCGAAGGCCGCTTCCACGACAGCCTTGCCGCATATATTCGCGTATTTCTTCACCATGGTGATGTCGTAGAGGTTATTGAGCTCGGAGAATATGGAAGTCTTGGTGAACTTCGACACGCCGGTGATGAAGACGAGCCTCAGGTAGCGGTCCATAGACTTGAGTATACCGTAGAATCCCTTGATGACCGCGCGGTTGGCTTCCGTAGCCTCGACGTCGGTGAGGTGATCCAGAATGGGCTTGTCGTATTCGTCGATGAGCACGACGACCTTTTGGTCGTTTTTTTTATATAAGGCTTCGATCAGGCCTTTAAATAAATCCGCCGCTTTCCCGGGGGCGGGGTCGAAGCCGTTGGCTTTATAATGTCTTCGCAACTCAAAGGAAAGGGATTCGTCAAACACTTCCGGCGTACTATTTTGAACGCCGCTCATATCCAGCAGTATCACAGGATGCATAGGGAAATCGTAATCTGAATCGTAAATCCACAGACCTTTAAAAAGCTCTTTGTCGCCGCTGAAAGCCTCGGCTATGGTGTCCAGCAAGAGCGACTTTCCAAACCGCCTGGGGCGGGACAGGAAGTAGCAGCCCGCGGCGTGGATGACGTCATAGATATATTTGGTTTTATCGGCGTAAACACTATTGTCTTCGACGATTTTACGAAAGGTTTGTACCCCTAATGGCAGTTTTTTCATGGCGCGTCACCCCTTCGCATATATCATACCACAACCGGGCGTTTTTCACATCAGGGGATCAAGTTGAAGCAAAGGATAAATAAGTTGCGCCAACGAATTCCTTGTGTATATTGCGACAAGTAATAAATTTTGTTATACTTTGTTTGTATTGGAGATTAGTGCATATGAAAAAAATTATCGATTTAAATGAACTCAATCTGCCTGAAAAGCAAAGAGGCTTTTTACAGTTTTTCCTTACTAGGATTTCGGCTACCGACATCGTTGAAAGGATAATTCTTTTTGGGAGTTGCGCAAAGGGAAATCTACACAGATATAGCGATATAGATATTTTTATCGTTACTAATCGTGAACCAACGATTAATGATGAGATTTTCTTAATGGCTGATTGTCCGCCTGACTACACGAATGAGTACTACCTACAGGCGGATATTATCATTAAGCCGATTGAGAATTATGAGAAACATAAAAATGAAATGGGTATGGTACAAAAATACGTAGAACTGGAAGGGGTTGACTTAACTGGACTATTATCAAAACGCGCTGGATAATGAAGCGATTGCAAGACTGTCCTATGGCTATGGCAAGTATCAGGTTAGCATCGCATTAGCGTGTTTGTCTATTGAGCTTTTCCTAAAGTCAGTACTCAATCGTGTTGAGCACGACGTCGAATTGGAAAATAGTCATGACGTCATCAATATATACCGCTGCATCATCAAACGTTATCAATCGGAAAATGATTTATTGCCATGCCTGGTTATTAGCCGAAAATATTTCAATGAAGCCAGATATCCTGTGTCAGATTCATCAGCTTATACGAAAGAGTTTTGCGAGGAGATTCTCAATTACATTGACTTAATTAAAAGCTTTATCGACAAAGACTGTAATGCCAGCCTTGATGACTTGAGTAGGAGATTCGAGAAGTTGTAGGACGAAATCAGCAGATTCGAATGAGCGATAGAAGCGAGGTTTCATACATCACTAAATGGAGGCGGATAGAATGAGCGTTACATTAGGGATAGACGTGGGCGGATCCACTACGAAAATCGTCGGGTTCAACGATGAAGAGATGATCGGCGCCCTGCAGGTGCGGGCCATGGATCAGGTGACGTCCATGTACGGCGCCATCGGCAACTTCCTGCTGAAGCATGACCTGACGCTGGGGCAGGTGACCTCCATCGTCCTCACCGGGGTCGGCGCGTCCTTCTTCGAGGACGATATCTACGGCATCGATACATATAAGGTGGACGAGTTCCTGGCCATGGGCAGCGGCGGCCTCCATCTAGCCGGGCTTGAGGAAGCCTATGTGGTGAGCATGGGCACGGGGACGGCTTTCGTCCGGGCAGGGCGGGAGGAGATCACCCATATCGGCGGGTCAGGGGTAGGGGGCGGCACGCTTACCGGGTTGGCTTCCAAGATGCTGAATAAAAACGACATCGAGGCCCTCATATCCCTGGCGGAGCACGGCCGGCTGGAAAACGTCGACCTGCTGGTGAGCGATATCATCAACCATGAGATACCTTCGCTGCCCGCCAACCTGACGGCTTCCAACTTCGGGAAGATAAAGAGCTCGGCCACAGACGCTGATTTCGCCTTGGCCATCATCAATATGGTTCTGCAGACGATAGGCATGCTGGCGGTCTTCGCCGCCACCCACGATACGATCAAGGATATCGTGCTGACAGGGACCCTGGCGACGCTGCCACAGGCGCGGGCGATGTTCAACGCTGTGGAGGGCAGGTTTGACCTCCGCTTCGTCATCCCGCCAAACGCGGTGTACGCCACAGCCATCGGCGCGGCGATCCTGCGCATGGACGCTTACCGGCACGATACGAAGAAGATGACCATGGAGAGGCGTTAGTACTCCGTAACGCCGCATAGTGGCGTTAAGCGCCGCGCTGCGGCAGCACTGCGGAGCACAACGAAGCACTACGAAGCACAACGTAGCACTGGGCTTAACTTAGGAGGCGTCGATAAAATGAGAAAACGATTTGGCGTGCGGAAGATGGCTACACGCAAGGGGATAAGCACGTTTCTTGCCCTTGCGCTGATCCTGCAGCTATTCGTGCCGCTCCCCGGCTTCAAGGCGTCCGCGGCGGACGATCCGCCCGGGGCGGAAGGCATACGCGCCGCCATCGCGAAAACGGTGGATAGGATACCCGTCACGGAGTGGCTGTATGGCAGATACGGCGAGAGCGAGTACACCGCAGTCGCTGAAGCTTACGCTGACCTTATAGAAGGGATAAGCTTCAATATATACAAGGCGGAGTTTACGGACAACACATTTATTAAAACCGGAGCGCCAATCTGTGTCGCCGGACTGAATGAATCCGGTAAGATTGTTTTTGACGTGCCGGAAAGAGGCTGGTATGCAGTCGAAGAAGTCCTTTTCGAGGACAGCATAGCATCCAAGGTTTTCGCTGAGGCAAAGTTAGAATATGTATTCATCGGCTCAGGCGGGGTCATGAGTTCGCTGCATGTAAATAACGCAGGCGGCACATATACGACCCACTATACCGGCAACTATAGCCTTGACCTGAAGTTGATTTATGAAAACGGCTATGAGGTTTATGGCAACAAACCGGATGGCAGCGGGCAGAGGTTCTGCACCGAAAAGTTTGACGTTCGCTTGCCGGACGGCACAATGGCTACGTCATTTTGCGCCGACTTAGGCGCCCATAATATCTATGGCAACTATATGCTCGATGAAAAAATGCATGGGTTCGACGATGATCAAATGTTTTATATCATCGCTGCTTTCGACTATATCGACGAGCTTTTTCGTTCGGATACGATAGATGGCCCGGCTAACCCGGTTGGTACGGTTAATGGGCTTAGCACGAAAGTGGGCAAGGCGCTTGCCCAGATCGTGTTGTGGAATTTAATCTTGGAAGTGGACGGAAACGCTGGTTATGCGGATGATTGGTGGATCTATATCCCTGAGGTTTCTAAAGGAACTAAAGTGAAAAAAATCGAAGGGTATGGCGATTGGTATACTGATGAAATCCGAAAACTTGTGGACGAGATAGTAGAAAAACCGAATATTTATGTGGAACGCTATCGTAATAAAATCACAGAATCAGTTGACGGAAAATATGTCACGGGGGTATATTTCATCAAGGGCGACGGCGTCGGTCAGGAGCCCATCAATCAGCAGCGCCAGATACTGGTGCTCTTCGGCAACAGCGTAGAGTTTGACAATACGCCATATTATGACGTGGCTCTGTGTAAATGGGTGAGCGAAGTAAGCCGGGACGATGCTTCAAATTGGAAAAACGAGGGCGTGAATACCGACGTCCCCATGGTGAAGACAGGCGATAAGGTCACGTTTACCATCGAAGTATATAATCAGACGGACAATCCTACCTGGGTGACCGATTTAGTAGACTATGTGCCGGACGGGTATCAATTCGAGCCTGGTGATAATCCAGATTGGGCTATCGATAGCTTGACGGATTATTGGTGGATGCAGGACGTTACCGTTGTACGATATAGAGAGCCGCTTTTTTTGCCAGACTATGAATCGTCTGAGAAGGTCGAAATCGTTTTGACAGTGACGGCTGTGCCGTCGGATTCCAGTAACCCCCAAGCCCTGGTCAATGCCGCGGAAGTATTGGAAATTTGCGAATATGACAATGAAAATCCCGGTACCCCTGGCGAGCCGGTAGAGGATATCGACTCTACCTTTACTGATAATGAGCGGCGGAACTGGAACCGCTGGCGGGAAAAAGACAATGAAATCGGTGAAAACGGTAAGGACGGCGACGATAAGGACGATTATGATTTCGCGGAAGTCCGGCTTAGCCAGGGCCTGATCGATATAAAGGTGACCAAGGACTGGGTAGACCGCGAAAATGAATACGGCACCCGCCCCGGGACGATCACTTTGCAGTTGATACAGAGCGAGATGATTGATAGTGATGAGGTCGAGGCAGAGAGGTTCACGAAAACGATAACGGAAGCGGACGGCGTCTGGGAAGCTGTCTTCAGCAACCTGCCGGAAACAAATCCAACGACCGGGAATGATTACAAATACTCGTTAGAGGAAGTGGAAGTACCTGGCTACGAATCACTGGTAGGTGGCGACGTAGCTGTAGGTTTCACTGTCACCAACACCTTGTCTGGCACGACGAGCGTGACGGTGAATAAGGTCTGGGTCGATGGCAATAACGAGAACGACACTCGCCCAGATAGCGTCTTGTTCAAGCTATGGCAGAATGGTATTGAACTAGACAGCGAGGCGTATACAATGGAGGCGCCTTGGGAAACGTATACATTTACTGATCTTCCAAAATACGATACGGGGCTTATACCATATACATATACTGTAACAGAAGAGCCTGTTGTCAGCTATCGAACTGAGCCTGTAATAATCAACACCGACGGAAGTTTCACCTTCACCAACACTTTGATGAGGGAAATCAACGGGAAAAAAACTTGGGACGATAAAAATGAAACGATAAAAACGAGACCGGAAGAAATTCGGGTAACTCTACTCCAGGACGGCGCGGTGGTGGAGAGCAATACTGTGACTGAAAGCGGAGGTAAATGGGAGTATTCATTCGGCGACCAACCGGTTTACAAATCAAATGGTGAACAATACAAATACACGGTCGTGGAAGATTCCGTACCCGGGTATAATACGATCATTGAGGCAGATGGCTTTGATATCACAAATGAGCTCGTTGCCATGGAAAAAGTCATCGAAATCATCGTAGAGAAAAAATGGGCGCCTGTTGTTGATTTACTTGGGACGCGCCCGGATAGCATAACTGTCCAGCTATTCCAAAATGGGGAATCAGAATTCAATTGGAAAGACGAGAATGAAGCTGTAGTGAAAGGCGAAAGGACTATTATCCTTGGAAAAGAAAGCTGGGAAGGTTCGTTCGAAGGCTTGATCGCGGCGGATGAAGATGAAAATCCATTCATCTATACGATCCGGGAAATTGTAGAGGGAACCTGGCTATCCGACTATGAATTAACCTATCATTTCGATCCGGAGATATTCGACGTCGACGATAACATCGTAACCGTCACAATCACCAATACCCTTGTGCCGCCGCCCATGGAAGTCACTGTGACGAAGGCTTGGGAGGACCATGATAACGATTATCTAACCAGGCCCGGCAGCGTCGAGCTAATATTATACCAAGGTACAGAAGGACCGTCAGCCGATGTTGAGTATAGACGCCAGATTATAACAGGCGTTATGACAGGCGGCAACGAATGGACCTATACATTCACCGGCTTGCCCATGTTTGACGTCGCGAATGACTATACCCGATACACTTATCGGGTGGAAGAAGCGCCGGTTGTCGGATATAGCGCTGCCGTCAGCGGCAGTATGGAAGACGGCTTCATTCTCACCAATACCCTTGTCCCGGGTACGACGTCCTTGTCCGGCGTGAAATCATGGAACTTGGGCGGTATCCCCGGTTCAGATACGGATATCACTAAGCCGGAAGAAGTCGGAAGCGTCACGGTGAATCTGTTGCAGGACGGTACAGTCATTAAAAATACAACAGCGACTTACGAAGCAGCGTGGGCGTATTCGTTTGACAGCCTGGAAATATACAGCGCTGTAGATCAGCATAAATACGATTATACAATCCAGGAAGTACCCGTACCCGGGTATATCTCCGTAGTCGCAGGAAACGATATCATCAATACCATCGACCCCGGGCACATCAAGACGGAAGTCAAGGTGACTAAAGTATGGGTAGACGCGGGTAATCTTCAGACCCGCCCGGATTTCGTTACCCTTCAGTTGTATCAAAACGGAGAGCCATTCCGGGTACAGGACGTCGCGTCAGGTACCACAAGCGGATGGGAACACACGTTCGGCGATCTGCCGAAGTACGACGCCAGCTATAAACTGTACACCTACATCGTAGACGAAGCCCCGGTAGCCGGATACAACAAGAGCATCAGCGGCAACGCCACCGGCGAAGTAACCATCACGAATACCCTTGCGCCGGGCGTCACAAGCGTAGCGGTGGAGAAGGTCTGGATAGACGGCATAGACCTCGCAAAACGCCCGGCTGAGATAGAAGTGACGCTGCTGCGCGACGGAACGCCGCACAGAACCTATACGATGAACAGCTATAGCTGGTATTATACGTTTGCTAACCTGGAGAAATATAGCGCCATTGACCAGCACGAATATGTGTACGACGTAGTAGAAGAGGTCGTGCCTGGGTACGACATGAGCAAAATCGGCGACGCGGAGAATGGTTTTATCATCACCAACACGCTGAAAGGGCGCGTCGTAGCCGGGGTGAAGACTTGGGAGGATGCGGAAAATGCCCTGAGGAAACGCCCCTCATTTATCACCGTGGACTTATACCGGGACGGCGTCTTCTATCGCGAATCCAGGCCGGTGGGGGCGCCCAGATGGGAGTGGCAGTTCGTGGATCTGCCGCCGGACGGGGAGTATACAGTCGTCGAGCGGGAGTATGAGACGATGGACTACTACACCGTCACCTATGACGGGTACAACATCACCAACACATTCACGCCGAAGCCGGATTCCGTGGCGCTGAAGGCGCGCAAGGAAACGACGGGGCCGGAGAACGCCAGGATACCGGCGCTCACCGCGGGCCAGTTCAAGTTCGGCGTCTTTGACGAAGAGGGCAATGAAGTAGCGACCGGCTCAAACGCCGCCGACGGCGTCGTCAACTTCAGCCTCATCGAGTATAAAGCGGCGGACGTCTACAAGTACACCATGCGGGAGACTTCCGCGAGCACCCCGCGCTGGACGGCGGATAGCGCTGTCTACGAAGTCAAGGTGACCGTCGTGTCTGACGCAGGCGACCTGAAGGTGGAGTCGGTGGAATACCGGCTTCTGGGCAGTGGCGGCAGCGGCGGCAGCGCAGGCAGCGGCGACGGGGCTACGGCGGGCGAAGGGGAAGTCGGCGAAGGCGAACCGGCATCCGTAGAGCTGCCGGTCTTCACGAATATTTACAGCCCCCCGCCGCCGGGCGATAATGGCGAGGACAATGGAGGGCCGCCCCCGCCGCCGCCTGGTACCACCACGCCGCCTACCGAGCCGCCTAAGGAGACGGACGACGACGGCGACGATGATGCGGATTCCGACGCCGACGCCGACAGCGATGGTGACGCCGACAACGACGGCGACGCCGACAACGACGGCGACGGCGACGGGGATGGCGATGATACGGTCGACCGGCAGCCGCGACCCCCCGGGGGCACAGACCCGGAGATCCCGCCGAACCCCACCATCTACGGGCACTCCATCGTGGCGGGTGAAGACGGCGTGTACATCGAGTTTGATGAAGACGGCGTCCCCCTTGGGGAATGGCATTGGGACGAGGAGATGGAGGAATGGATATTTGACGAGTACCCGCCACTGGGCAGCTTGCCCAAGACGGGCGCGGTCGGCTTACCGGGCGGCGTCATGCTGCTGCGATTTCTCCTGTTTGCCGCGGGGCTGGGGCTGCTAGCCATGAACGCGGCGTCCTACAGGCCCAAGCACAGCAGGACGTAGAATCAGAGCCGCGAGATGTAGCCGCGAGCTTTAGCTGCGCACCGGAGTTGCGAGCCGGAGCTGCGTACCGAAGCGGAGGACGGGTACGCCCGGGGCACTGTCAGGACCCTGGGCGTACTTGTCACCGCTTCTTTTCTTTGCGCATGCCCAGGTAGTTGTATAACGCCAGGGCAACTATGGTGGAAAAATATGGCACAGCCATGGTGAGCTGGCTGCTGATGGAAGTATTCTGCAGCATGTTTGCTATGGACTGGGCGAAGCCGAAAAATGTGCTGGACGCCACCACCCCCAGGGGGTGCGCCGCGCCCAGGGCCCCTGCCGCCATGGCGATGAATCCCCGGCCGGCGGTGATGTTCTGGGCGTACATGGTGACCCCGCCCATGGACAGGAGGCAGCCGCCTACGCCGGAGAGAAAGCCGGAGAAAACGACGGTGAGTATCTGCAGCCTGTCCGCCTTGACGCCCATGCTTTCCGCCGCTTCCTTATTGATCCCCACGGAACGTATGTGGAACCCGGCTACGGTACGAAACAGGAAGAAGTACAGGAATATAGCCGAGGCGAAAGCGCAGAGGTCGAGCCAGGTAAGGGCGGAAAACATCGTGTGCAGGACGGGCGCGGGCTTGAGGAAGGACACGTCGATCTTCGGCAAGCCCACAAGATCCGGGCTCACATAAGCGCCCTTGACCTTGAAGATGATTTGCATCAGAAAGGTCGTCAGCCCACCGACAAGTATGTTGATGGAGACACCTACCACGAGCATGGCGCCTTTAAACTTCACGATAAATATACCTGCGACTAAGGCGACGAGCATGGAGGACAAGACCGCGGCCAGCAGGGACAGGGCTACGCTGTGGGTGTAATAGTTCGCCACGATGGCGGAGAACGCCCCGGCGAGCATCATGCCTTCCAGCCCGATATTGAAGACATATACGCGGTTGCAGTAAGCGGAACCCAGCGCCACATATAATATCGGCGTCATCATGCGGAGGGTGGAATTGAATACCACCGCGAGGTAGTTGGCGTCAATCCTCATGAGGCTTCACCTCTTTTCCAGCCCTTGCGCCCAAAGGGCTTTTCTTGAGTTTCCAGCGTATGGCTATCCTTGCCGAGATGAATAGGGTTATGCAGCCCTGGAGTATGGAAGATATCTCCAGTGGGACGTCCATGGAACGGGCTATGGCCGAGCCCCCGGTCTGGATGCCGGCGAGGATCACCGAAGCGGCAAGGACGCCGATGGGGTTGAAATTCGAAATCAAGGCGGCGTTGAGCCCGATCCACGCGAAAGAGCCGGATACATAGCTGTTGTGTACGAAGCGGTACTGCACGCCCAACACTTCGTTTGCGCCGGCCAGGGCGCATACGACGCCGCTGATGGCGAGTATGGCGTACATGACTTTCTTGCTGTTGACCCCGCCGTATTCGCAGAAATGCTTGTTGTAGCCCGTCATCCTCGCTTCATAGCCAAAAGTGCTGCGGTTCATGATAAGCCAGGCGAGGACGGCAAGGAGGACGGCGAAGGCGAATCCCAGATGGAGGCTATAGTCCTGCATGAACCTGGGCAGGCGCAAGGCGGCGGGTATCTGAGGGGTCTGGGTGATTTTGATATCCCCGCTCATATCCTGAAACACATTGGTGACAAAGTGCAGGGCCAGGTACTGCGCCCCGTAGTTCAGCATTAGGGTGGATATGGCCAGAGACATCTTGAACTTATCCAGGAGCCACGCCGAGAATAGGGAGTACGCGCCCCCGGCGGCGATGGCGGAGAGGAGCGCCAGGATCAGCTTGGCCCAGGGCGGGCCCGGGGCGTGAAGCGCCACGACCGCGCAGCAGAATCCCCCGGCAATCATCTGGCCTTCGCCCCCTATGCTCATATAGTTTGTGCGCCAGCAGAGGGCTGAGCCGAGGCCGCATATGATGATGGGCGTAGCCCGGGTCAGGGTGGTCAGTATGTAGTACCGGCTGCCGAAAGCGCCTTTATACATAGCCGCGTATACCGATAGAGGGTTGCCTCCCGTGGTCAGTATGGCGAAGGCGCCCGCGCACAGGGCGAGGCATAAAGCCAGGGCCGGGGGGAGGCAAGGGGCGAAAAGGGCTTTGCATTTACGTTTGACCATGGCTTTTCCCTCCTACCATCAGTAATCCGAGTTCTTCCTCGTCCACATGGCCTCTGGCGAATTCGCCCCGGATCTGCCCTTCATAGATCACATAGATCCTGTCGGAGAGCTTGATGATCTCGGATAATTCGCTGGAGACGAGCAGGACGGCGCCGCCTTGCGCCCGCTTCTCGATGAGCTTCTCATGGATAAACTCCATGGCGCCTACGTCTACGCCGCGGGTGGGCTCGCAGGCGATGAGCAGGGGCGTGCCCTGGGCGATCTCCCGGGCGGCGATGAGCTTTTGGGCGTTACCTCCGGAGAGGGAGCCTGTCTTCGCGGACACGTCGTCCGCCTTGACGCCGAACTCTTTAACGAGGCCCCGGGCGAAGCCGCGGACGCGCCTTGTCCGCAGCAGCCCGGCCCGGGAGTAAGCAGGTTTGGCGTAGTGGGCCATGAGGGCGGTCTCCGCGATGGCGGCCTCGCGGGCGCTGCCCCATAAGAAGCGGTCTTCGGGGATGAGGGCGACCCCGGATCTGCGGACTTCTCTCACATCGCAGGCGGATATCTCCCTGCCGCCTACCTTGATGCTGCCCCCGTCGCACTTGCGGAGGCCGAAGAGGCACTCCACCAGCTCGGATTGCCCGTTGCCGGAGACCCCCGCCACGCCTACGATCTCCCCCGCGCCCACATGCAGGGAAAGCCCTCTCAGGACGTCCGCCCCCTGCTTGCGGCTCAGGCGTAAGCCCCGGACGCTCAGGACGTCGCTGCCGGGGGTGGCCGCGGGGACGTCCCTTTCCGCCAGATGGCGGCCTACCATCCTATAAGAAAGCTCTTCGATGGTGGCGTCGCCGATAGCCGTTTCGCCTACGAGCCTGCCCTGGCGCATGACCAGGGCGCGGTCCGCGACTTCCATGACTTCATTTAGCTTATGGGTGATGAGGATGATGCTCTTGCCCTTCGCGGCAAGGTTCTTCATGGCCCGCAGGAGCTCCCGGGCTTCCTGGGGCGTCAATACGGCTGTGGGCTCGTCAAAGATAATGATATCCGTGTTCTGGTACAGCACCTTGATGATCTCCACCCGCTGCCTCAGCCCCACGGGCATGCCCTGGACCCTGGCGCCGGGGTCCAGAGGCAGCTCGTAAGACTTCGACAGGCCCGCCACAAGCTTCTCCGCGCCTCTCGCGTCGAAGAAAAGCTTCTTCTTCGGCTCCCTGCCGTACACGACGTTTTCGGCTACGGTAAACGGGTCGAACAACATGAAATGCTGCTGTACCATACCGACGCCCGCCGCGATAGCCTGGGCAGGGTTTCGGATGCGTTTCTCTTTGCCCCGGATGAGGATCCTGCCGCTGTCCGGGTGCTCCAGGCCATAGAGTACCTTCATCAGCGTGGTCTTGCCCGCGCCGTTTTCCCCGATGACGGCGAGGATCTCCCCTTTCCCCAGGGCAAGGTCCACATGATCGTTTGCCAGAAGGCTGCCGTAGGATTTTACTATGCCTTCCATCCGCAGGATCATCTCGTCGGAAGTCTTATTCATGGTAACCTCTTATTGCGCCGCGAAGTAATCGTCTTCCAGGGGGACTGTCAGATCCAGCCTGCCCGATATGATATCGTCTTTCGCTTTGCGGGCTTCGGCGAGGATCTCGTCGGTAAGCACGGCGGCATTGCGGGGATTCACGCCGTCGTCGGTGATATAGATAGCGCCTACCGCGCCGTCCGCCAGGCCGAGCTTCACCACGCCCGGGCGAATCCCGGTGGCGAAGAACTCGTCGATGACCATGCCAGCCACGACGCCTGTATACTTGACCTGGGTCGTGATGATATTGGGGTTGTCGGGGGAAGTACGGTCGGCGTCCTGCCCGGATGTATAGAAACCTTTCTCCAGAGCGGCTTCAAAGGTGCCGAAGTCCGCCACCGCGGAAGCGGCGTTGATGAAAACACAGCCCTGTGCCGCCTGCTGGAGTGCCAGCTCCTTGGCGGCGGGGGCGTCGGTATAGGATCTGGTATAGTTAAACAGGAAGGCGTCGTTGGTCACCTCGGGATTGACGCGCTTGACCCCTTCCATATAGCCATAGCGCCACTCGAAGCTGCCTGGGCCCGGGTTGGCGTGTACGGCGCCGTAGGGCCCTCCCGCCTTACCCGCGTCCCTGCTCACGCCGCCGGCTACGACGCCCACGAGGTAAGCGGCTTCCTGGGGCCGGAAGATGAAGGACTTGACGCGGGGATTGTCGCATACAGTGTCGATGCAGACATACTGGGCTTTGTCGGGGAAGCGGGACGCGACTTCATCTAAAGTATCCGCCCCCATCCAGCCTACCGCCACGATGAGGTCGTAGCCTTCCTCCACGGAAGCGCGGATGTTTTCCGCCCAGGCGGCGTTGTCCGTGCATTCCATCACGCTATACTCCATCGGGTAGGCGCCGGACGCTTTGACCTCAGCGAACTTATCCACGACCTGGGTGAGGAAGGGGTTCACGCCTACGGGGTCGCAAACTACGGCTATACGCTTGACTGGGCCCGCCTCCGGCCGGGCGCCGGCAGGGGCGGTACCGGAAGAAAGGTTTGCGGGGGAAGCGGTTCCGGACAAGGCGCTCTCGGTGGTCGCGGCTCCGGCAGGCGGCGGGGGGGAAGCTTCTTGTCCGCTGCAGCCGGCGAAGAGGGCGGTAAGCATAAGCGTACATAATAGTAGGGGCATGATTTTTTTCATTTCTTCAACCTTCTTTCTTTGTAAGAATCTTTTATATTCTTGGAACAAACCAAGTTCTATCTCAAATATACAACACAAACACAGAAAAGTAAAGAATAATTATTGAAATATTTTTGTTTTATTTGAAATATATGCGTTGACACGCCTGTTAAATCAGTGTTATATTAGAAACAAAGAAAAACACAGATGTATAGAAATGGAAATAAATATGCGGCTCAAAAAGTTGCCGCGTGTATTGGAGGGGATAATATGCTCGCTTTAGAACGGGGAGAGGCTATACTCAAGACCCTGGAGGAAAACGGAAGCGCCATGGTGAGCGACCTGAGCGTCCAGCTGGGCGTCACGGAGGAAACAATCCGGCGCGACCTGGAGAAGCTGGAGGGGCTGAAAAAGATACGCAGGGTACACGGGGGGGCGTATCTGGTGAAAGACATGGAGCAGACTGTACCGGTGGAGCTGCGCAGGCGCTTCTTTGTGGAAGAGAAGAAACGTATCGCCGCGCGCTGCGTAGGGATGATCGGGGAAAGGGAAAGTGTTATGCTGGACTGCTCGACGACGGCCCTGGTCATCGCCCAGAAGCTCAGGGAATCGAAAAAAAGCGTATCGGTGATCACGAATTCCTTCGACGTCATACAAACACTGGGGGGCTGCGATACGGCCACGGTCACCTGCATCGGCGGTATATACCGGGCGGAGACAGCGTCCTTCCGCGGGCACATGGCCCTTGCCAACCTGGAAACCCACTACGCCGACAAGGCATTTGTGAGCTGTACCAGCCTGCATGTGCGTTTCGGGCCCACGGACCACATCGAAAGCGAGGCCAGGATCCGCGCTACCATGCTCGAGCATGCGCAGATGCGGGTGCTGATCGCGGACTACACAAAGTTTAACACCGTATCGCCATATAAAATCGCGTCCCTGGACCAGATCGACTGCATCGTGACGGACAACGGGCCCGACGAGGAATGGCTGGCGGCGCTTAGCGGCTCCGACCTGCAGGTGATCGTCGCGAAATGACAACGCGGCTAATTGAACGATAAGGAGAGATCGAAATGGATATTATCAATTATAAAGAGCAAGTGTTGGGATACGCCAGGAAGGCTATCCGCCTGGGGCTCATGGCAGGTACCAGCGGCAACTTATCCGCGCGTACGGAGGACGACCGGATCATCATCACGCCCAGCGGCATCAGCTATGAGACTATGTCCGTGAGGGACATCATGGTCATCGACCCGAAGGGGAATGTACTCGACGGGCCCCATAAGCCTTCCTCCGAGTGGCCCCTCCACGCGGAGATATATCGCGAGCTGCGGTCGGTGCGGGGCGTGGTGCATACCCATTCCCCTTACGCGACGGCTTTCGCCGTACTCAACGAGGCTGTCCCGGTCATACTGGTGGAGATGCTGTTTTTCCTGGGAGGGGACATACGCGTCGCCCCCGTGGCTGTACCGGGCACGGCGGATGTGGGGAGCGGGGCTCTGGCTGCAATCCGGGACAGGGGGGCTTGCCTGCTTCAGAACCATGGCGCGGTGAGCGTAGGCGGCACCCTGGCGGAAGCCTTTATCCGCATGGAGTACGCGGAGGACGCCGCCAAGGTCTACCACCTCGCGAAGTCGGCTGGTAAGCCAACGCTGGTGCCGGAAGATATCATCGTGGAAATACTCAACGGCAAGGGTTGATTGGGCTAGTGTCACGGAGTACTAGAGCAGACTACGGACAAGGAGGGATATCATGAGACAGAATTTCGATCATCAGTATTATCAGGCAAGCGCGGACTATATCCTTTCACAAATCGACTTCAAGCCTGAGGTCGGGCTCATCCTGGGCTCGACCCTGGGCGGGACTGCCGATAGCATAGAGAATCCCGTGACGCTGGACTACCGGGATATACCAAACTTTCTCCAGTCTACGGTGAAGTCCCACGCGGGGAAGCTCATCCTGGGGCAGCTGGCCGGAAAAAACGTGGCGTGCCTGTCCGGGCGTTTCCACTACTATGAAGGATACGACTTCGAAGAGCTCGCGGCCCCGGTACGGGTACTCAAGCTGATGGGGGTAGAAACCCTCATTTTGACCAACGCGGCAGGGGCGGTGAACGAGGGGTACAAGCCCGGCGACGTCATGCTCATCAAGGACCATATCAAGCTGACGGGGGCAAGCCCTCTGCGTGGGGCAAACATAGAGGAGTTTGGCAAGCGGTTCTTCGACGTCAGCGATATGTATACGGAGGCGCTCCGGGATCTCGCCAAAGGCTGCGCGGGTTGCCTGGGCATGAGCCTGAGGGAGGGGGATTATTTCTTCTACACCGGGCCCAACTTCGAGACGCCGGCGGAGATACGCGCGGTGAGGATACTGGGGGGCGACGCCGTGGGCATGTCTACCGTGACCGAAGCGCTGACGGCTGCCCACTGCGGCATGAAGACCCTGGCCTTATCCCTCATCACAAACATGGCGGCGGGGGTGCTGAAGCGGCCCGTCAGCCCGGAAGAGATAAACGCGACGGGGGCGGAGGCTGCCGAGCGGCTTGGCAAGCTCATCGCGGAGGTGATCGGGAGGCTTTAGCACAGGCAACGCCGCCTTGGATTTTTGGCGGCAGATGAAAGACGCGAGAGAAGGGGGATGTGTTTGATGGATAGAGCGGACAAAGGGTTGGCGTTCCTGCTTCAATACGAGAATGTGGCATGGTATGAGCATGGCGCGGTGAAGATACTGGACCGCAGGATCTACCCCGGGACGGTGGAGTTTGTGACTTGCGAAAGCCATGGGGAAGTAGCCCGCGCTATCGCCGATATGGTGACCCAGAGCGGAGGGCCGTATACGGCGGCGGGCATGGGCATGGCGCTGGCTGCCTACGAGGCGCGGGATATGGGCGGAGCGCAGTATAGGGAATATATGGAAAACGCGGCCTATACCCTTTCCCACGCCCGGCCGACTACCGTGCGGCGCATGGAGAGCATCACTTCGGGCTGCCTGGAGTGCGCCCTGGAAGCGCGGGAGGCGGGGAACCCCCCCGACGAAGCCGTGCGGAAGCATACGGTCTCGGTCTTGGACGCGCGCTACCGCAAAATCGGGCTGATGGCGGAGTATCTCGCGGATATGTTTCCGGCGAAAGGCACGGTGATGACCCAGTGCTTCGGCGAAGCCATCGTGGGCTTGATGCTCCGGGCGGCGGCAAGGAGGGGGCTGGATATCAAATTGATCTGCCCCGAGACGAGGCCTTACTTCCAGGGGGCGAGGCTTACCGCCAGCGTCGCGCGGGATATGGGCTTTGACGTGACGGTGATCACCGACAATATGCCTGCGTATACGATACAGCAGAAAAAGGTGGACGTGTTTACCTCCGCGGCGGACGCCATCTGTATGGACGGATATGTCGTCAATAAGGTCGGCACCTTCCAGATCGCCATCGTGGCGAAGTACTTCGGCGTGCCTTACTTCGTGACCGGGGCGCCGGACAGGGGCCATGCCGCCATCGGCACGGTAGCCATAGAGGAGCGGGATCCGGCCCTCTGCCTGGAAGCCATGGGCGTACCCACCGCCATGGCCGGGGTGAAGGGCTACTATCCGGCTTTTGACGCCACGCCGCCTCATCTGGTGAGCGGGGTCGTCACCGACCGGGGCGTCTTCTCGCCTTACGACCTGGAGCGCTACTACAAAGAAGACGGCGAAGGGGAGTACGGCGCCGGGTTCCTGGTGTAGCCCGGATCGGACTCTGTCATGGACGCGTACAAATTATTAAATTTAATCGTTTACCTATCCATAACGGCTAGGGCAGAAACACGGCTATTGTGATAAACTGGGCGCGGGCGTTCCTATAAACAATGAAGAACCGAACAAATCAGAGGTAGGAGAATGAACTAAGGATGTGATGGGTATTATCATGGAGTATGTCAATATCTTTTCCGGACTTGGGCTGGCCCTTTTTCTTTTCGGAGCATCCTTACTGGCCCACCGAATCGCTACGCATAATGGCTGCACTGCCCAAACCGAAGGAAAAATCAGCCTGATCAACCGTAAATTCATGGACCAGGAAGGCTCTTATAAGGGGCTCGCTTACACGGTAAACGGGGTTGAGTATAAAAAACCTTTTTCCGGCAGCGACACGATTGAGGCTGATCAAACCGTGACTGTATGCTACAATCCGTCCAAGCCAAAAACATTTTATGTGTTAGAAAACGAACCGGGCGCCCGAAACATAGCGATAGCGCTGGTCATCGGCGGAATCCTATTGCTGGGAATCGGCTACTTAATGGGAACAGGCGCTTTACAGATAATGTAATAGCGTAGGGCGCGTTAGCCATCACGGCTCAGGCAAAAAAAGGCATTAAAAAAAGACGGTAACGTCTTTTTTTAATGCCCGAGAAGACGAGCCGGGCAAACAAAAGCCGACCTATGGAAGGGTTTTGTCAGGCGAGAGTCCCGCCCAGTGAAAAAACGCCTGCACCACCGTCTACTCCACGGCTGCTGCCGAATATGAACGCTGGCAGCAGGAGCGTAGGCGAGATAAAAGCAACGTAAGATAAGTGCTTCTTTATTTTTCTATTGTTGAGGTCGATTTATAGACCATTACAACGCTTCTGGTTCATTTTTCTTACGCTATCCCTGTTTTTCACCGGATACAACACAGAGAATAAACGGTTGAACTTCTTTATTATTTAATCAATATGGTTGCAATATAGACCACAATACTTTATAATCAAATAATCATAATTATCAGGAGTGGTCGATATGAAGCATTATGAGCGGCTTCTGGATATGGGGTGCTTTACGCGCGATGAGCTATGCGCCCTCACAGGAAATTATAATACAGCAGGAACGGTGCTAAAGAACTATATAAAAAAAGGGTATGTTATGCAGGTTAAGCGCAATCTTTATGTTGCCGTTAACCTTGCGGATCACCAGCCCGTTGTAAGTAAACAGCGCATCGCCGGGAGAATAACACCGACTTCCTATGTGTCCCATCATGCGGCTTTTGAGTATTGCGGCTGCGCCAATCAAGTGTCATATCAAGTAGAGGTTTCGTCGGAAACGCCATTTGCTACATTCAGCTTTGACGGCTATACCTTTATGTATATCGCGTCCCGTATAAAAGAAGGCGTAATCACTCGGCCTGACGGCGTTCGTGTGACCGACATGGAGCGCACGGTAATAGACGGTATCCATGATTTTGAGAAAATAGCTGGGCTTGAGGAACTGCTGCGCTGTATTGAGTTGATACCGTCCGTGCGAGAGGATAAACTATTATCGTACCTCCAAGCGTATGGCAAGCAAATCCTGTATCAGAAAACCGGATATATATTACGGCATTTCCAACGTGCGTTAAACTTGAGCGACGCCTTTTTCGACGAGTGTGCTGGCCGCATTGGAAAAAGCACACGCTACCTGACCGGAAACGGCGAGAGTAGTTATAACAGCGAATGGCGGTTGATGGTTCCCGCTGACCTGATGAAGCTAACCAGTAAAGGGGTGAGTTATAATGCCAACTTATGATAAGCTGGCGCTGGGCAGAAAAGCGCGGGATTTGGGCTTTGCGGAAAATCTGGCGAAAGACGCCGCAGCAGCCAAACGCGAACGGATCAGCGAACTGATGGGGCGGTACGCAACAAATGAAGGCTATGCGCTCAAAGACAAATCCAAGCATACCCACGCGCTTGATTCTTTTGTTTACTCGTACACAAACGCAGCGGGGAACCCCGACAATATAAAGGTTGAAATCAACTATATCCTTCGCGGTCATGCGCTCCCTGTCGTTGAAGCCTCCGCGCTTACAGGCGGGACATTTCCTGACTTCCCGGTACGGACGCTATCGCCGGTCGAGATATTTGCCAGCAAAATAGTGGCGCTAACAAGCCGTGGTGCGGCGCGTGATTTATATGACCTGAACAACATGGTTTATTTCAGTCTGTTCGACGAGCCAGATTTGACCATACTCAGAAAATGCGCTGTTTTCTATCTGGCGGTTGCCGGTGATATGGATACAGACGGCTTCAGTTTTGAGCCGATCGAAAGTATCACGTCGTATAAGATTAAGACGGAACTATTGCCGATGATACGAAACAAGGAACGGTTTGACCTTCAGGCGGCGCGTGACCGTGTTTCCGCTTTCCTGCGCGAACATATGACGCTGACCGAAAAAGAAGCCGCGTTTTTGAAGCACTTTACCGCAGGCCAGTATGAGCCTCAGCTACTTTTTGAGGACGAAGACATTATCAATCGGATAGAGAATCACCCAATGGCGCTATGGCGGCTCCAGCATATACGGGAGGATCACGGCGAAAAATAATAATCGAAGGACAGCGAGTACATACGCTATCACGATTTGAGGCACTCTTGCGCCAGTCTGCTTCTGAAAAACGGAGTCAATATGAAAGCTATTCAAGAGTGGCTTGGTCATGGAATCCGCCAATGTTGTAGCCAGCGTATTGCTAACACAAAAGAATTGTACAAAAGAACAGAAAACTGGCAAAAACGGCGCCAGAACGGGTGTTGGCAAGGAAAATGGGGTTGCGCCCGCTAAATCAGCGTAACACAACCCCATGTCGATTTTTGGTGCCCGAGAAGACGAGCCGGGCAAACAAAAGCCGACCTATGGAAGGGTTTTGTCAGGCGAGAGTCCCGCCCAGTGAAAGCAAGCCTCAGGCGCTGCTTGAACGCAGGGCAAAAAAAGACGGTAACGTCTTTTTAATGCCCGAGAAGGGACTTGAACCCCCACATGGTTACCCATAGTAGATTTTGAGTCTACCGCGTCTGCCATTCCGCCACTCGGGCTTGTCCGTACGAACATGGATAATTGTAAGCAAAAAAGCAGGGGCTGTCAAGAGCGGCGTTAGCTAGTGCGTGGCGGCGTTAACTAGGCGTTAACTAGTGGCGTGCGCCAGCTCGTAGTCGGCGTTGTAGCCTATTTTTTCAAACCTTCCCGCAACGCAAGATTCATGGCGTGCAGGCAGGCGAAGTTGCGGATGAGCTGCCTTTCGTCGGCGTAACCGCGGCTGAGGCGGAGTTCCATGGCTTTTTCCTTCTCAGCGGTAGATAGCGCCACATAGACGAGCCCGACAGGCTTCTCAGCCGTGCCCCCCGTAGGCCCCGCCACGCCGGTGGTGGCGATGCCGATCTCCGCGCCGGAGCGTAGCCTGACGCCCCGCGCCATCTCCAGCGCTGTTTCTTCAGAGACGGCGCCATGCGCCTCCAAGGTCGCCTGGCTGACGCCGAGGAAGTCGATTTTGCTTTGGTTCGAGTAGCTGCAGACGCCGCAGAGAAGGGCGGCGGAGGCGCCGGGGACCTCGGTGAGCCGCGCGGCGATCATGCCGCCGGTACAGCTTTCCGCCACGGCGATAGTGCGCCCGGCTTGCGTCAGGGCGCGGATCAGGGCGGTCTGCATATCGCCCGCGTCCACGCCGTATACGCTATCCGGAAACAAAGCGACGATCTCATCCACAACCGGTGCGATGAGGGCGTCCGCTGAGGCGGCGTCCGGGGCGGAGGCGGTGACCCGCAGCTGGACTTCGCCGGTCTTGGCGTAAGGGGCTATCGTCGGATTGGTATGGGCCAGCATGGACTCATGGAGGACGTCCTCTACGGCGGACTCGCCCATACCGAATATATGTATGGTGCGGGAACGCAGTATGTGTGAGGACCTGCCGATGAGGAAGGGCTTCACCTGATTGTCAAACATGGCGGTCATCTCGCCGGGGGGGCCGGGAAGCATGATCACGGTCTTGCCTTCTTTCTCTACGGCAAGGCCGGGCGCGGTGCCCCGGTCATTCTCAAATATCGTCGCCCCGACAGGCATAAACGCTTGTTTTTCATTATTCTTCGTGAAATGCCGGCCGGAGCGGGAAAAGAAAGCCATCATGCGGTCCAGGGAAGGCTGGTGCAGCTCCATCTCCAAGCCGAAGTATGCGGCTACGGTCTCCTTCGTCAGGTCGTCGTATGTAGGGCCGAGGCCCCCGGTCATGATGACCATGTCCGCCCGGGTCAAGGCGAGCTTAAGGCTGTCGGACAGGCGCGCGGGATTGTCGCCTACGACGCTTTGGTAGTAGCAGTCTATGCCGCAGGCCGCAAGCTCCCGGGATATATACGCGGCGTTGGTATTCACCACATCGCCAAGCAGAAGCTCGGTGCCTACACATAGGATTTCGGCGCTCATGGAGGTCACCTCCCGTTTCCTTTTGAAAAAATTATACACCAGAGGGCGGGATAAAACAATGTGGCGCAAATGTGATATAATAACCACCGGACGCACTATCCGGAAGGAGGGACGGAGTTGCAAAACGGCGTGAACCACGAACCCGGATCAAGCCCGGCGGCAAAGGATATATCGCTGCCGGCGCGTAATCCGGTCAATGAAGATAAAGCCCTCATCGACGCCAGTGCGCAAGGGGACGCGGCTGCTTTCGGGGAGCTAGTCCGGCGCTATGAGAAAAGGGTCGTCGCGGCGGCATACCGCTTATGCGGAGACAGGCAGGAAGGGGAGGACCTGGCTCAGGACGCCTTCATCAAGGCGTGGCGGGCTATGGCGGGCTACCGGGGGCAAGCGTCTTTCCATACCTGGATGATGACGATTCTGACGAACCTCTGGAAGGATAAGCTGAGAAAAAAGCAGCTCCCCGCGGACTCTCTGGACGAAACGGTGGAAGGTGAAGAGGGCAGGATACAGAAGCAATACCGGGACGGGGCCCCCGGCCCGGCGGCCGAAGCGGAAGCCAATGAGATGCAGGAAGTGCTGAGCGGCTTCATCCGGGAGCTACAGCCGGAGTATAGGGAAGCGCTGGTCCTCCGGGATGTACAGGGCTTCAGCTATGAGGAAGTGGCGGTGATCACCGGCAGCAGCCTGGGTACGGTCAAATCCAGGATCAACCGGGGAAGGACGTCGCTGAAAGCCATGGTATTGGCGTACCAGGAACAAAACCCGGGTTTCTTTCGTCTATCCCAGACAAGGGCAGACAAAACCGGGGCCGGCAAGGCGGAAGGAGGTGAGCCGCATGAAGGATGAGCAAAGGACAGAGAGGATCATGGATTGGCTGGAGAGCCGCATGGACGCGGAGGAAGCGACTGCTTTCGGGGCAGAGATGGCCAATGACCCGGAGCTGGCGGCGGACTGCGCGGTCCTGTCCGAGCTGACGTCCCGCTTGCGTGACTTGGACGCGGGCTTCGAGCCTTCGGCGGATTTTCACCAAAACCTGATGGCCCGGCTTAGTCTGGACAACGAGCAGACTGAAAGAAAGCTGGTGAATATGGTGACGGACGAATCAAAGGAAAGCATGACGGCTAAAGTGGACGAAACCAAGGAAAATAAGGAGAATCTCACGCAGACAAGCAGCGTCTGGGATGTAGACGATGTGGAAGCAGAAGCCGGGGCGTCGATCCCCCCGATGGCGACGGCTTCGGCGCAGGAAGCGGCGGCGGATACTACGGCGACGACGGCAGAAGCAGCGGTAGCTGCGGATACTACGGCGGCAGAAGCGGCAGAAGCGGCGGAAGCGGCAGCGGCAGCAGCAGTGGCGGCGGCGGTCGATACAGTGGCAGCGGCGGAAGCAGCGGGTGCCACGGTAGCGGTGGCAGCAGTAGCGACGGCAGAAGCCCCGTCCGCGAAGGCGCCGGCGCCCTTGTCGGCCAAGGCGAAGAACGGGAGCATAGCGGCTGCCCTCAGGAGCATACTGAGCGCTTTCCGGCGCAGGCCTGTCATACCCGTCGCGGCGGTCTGCTGCGTGGTGGTGATCGGCCTCGTCATCGGGCTGGGCGGCCGAGGCGGCTCATATGAGCGCAACTATATGTCCGGCGGCGGTGGAAGTACGGGCAGCTCGGCTATGGAGCCCCCGGCGTCTATAGCGCCCTCGTCGCCGATGGCAGGCGGCGGCCCCATGTATAACGAAGCCGTGAACTACGACATGGGCCTTGCGGTAGACAAGGTGCAAACGGAGATGCAGAATCAGGCAACGTGGAGCAGCGAATACTCCACGACGGGCTCTTACGGCGAGGCGAGGGTCGAAGAAGCGGAGGCTGAGGTAGCCGCCGCGGACGTCGCCGGAAATACCTCCGCTACTAACGCCGACGGCGGAGGCGCCCCGGCGCAAAGCAGCCTGGCGCCTTCCGAGCAAAAGATCATCCGTACCGGCAATATCCGCATGGAAGTGGATCATTATGGCGAAGCCGCGACGTCCATCAAGTCCATGGTGGATTCCCTGGGAGGTTACATCACCAGCGAGAACAGCTATGTCATCGACTACCCGGACGGCCGGGAGCGCCGCTATGGCAGCATATCCATCAAGGTGCCCTTCAACCGGTACGACCAGCTTTTCCAGCAGACGCAAACCCTGGGCAAGGTCATGGAAAGCAGCGTGTGGGCGGACGACGTCACGGCCCAATACGTGGATCTGCAAGCCCGTATCGCGGTCTTTGAGACGAAATACCAGCGCTTGCTGGCGCTACTGCAGCAAAGCGGCGAACTGGAGACGATCCTGAAGATCGAAAACGAACTGGCTTCCACCAACGCCGACCTGGAATCCCTTAAAGGCTCGTTGCGTTACCTGCTGAGCCGGACGGATTATTCTACACTAGACGTGAACCTCATGGAGAAGCCTATCGAAACCATTGAGATAAGGGCGACGGGATTCGCCGCTTTCTGGGCGCGGCTGAGCGAGGCCTTCGTCACCGGGGTGAACCGCGTCATCCGAAACATTGGAAATTTCATCATCTGGCTGGCGCGGAACATCATAGGCTTGGCGATATTTGCCTTGATCCTTTGGCTGGCATGGTTCCTGTGGCGCCGGCGCCGGCGCGGAAGGCGTAATAGCGAAGAAGACTGAGGCTGTGGGCCATCGCGGCAGATAAACGCGTCCAGAGCCTCGCCCGTTCCCGAGCGGACACAGCGGGATAACAGCAGGCTTACGGCATATTTTGAAAAAACGGCGGGAATATGGTATGATATACAAATACCGTGCCCGTGTGAAAGAGCGGTTGTGCGCTGTATGGTACACAACCGTTTTTCATTACCCGGAGGCAAATGCTTCCTGTGGCAGCGGGGCGCGGAGTACTAGATCAATCGGAGTGTGACCATGGAAAAAAACGCACAGCTCGTGGACAAGACGGCCCAGTTCGGGGAAGACAGCGTACTGCGGCTGATGGTTCGTTATTCCCTGCCTTCCATCCTGGCGATGCTGGCGATCTCCGCCCACAGCGTCATCAACATGACATTTATCGGGCGCGCGGTAGGGCCCCTGGGCATAGCCGCCATCGCGGTGAGCGGGCCCATCACCATGGTCCAGGGCGCCATCAACCAGTTCATCAGCAATGGATGCGCCGCCGCCATATCCATCACCCTGGGGCAGGGGGACAGGGACGGCGCCCAAAGGATACTTGGGACGTCCATGCTATTTTTATTCATCGTATCGGTCATCAATATCATCATCGGCTTCACCTTTATGGAGCAGCTCCTCTTAGCTTTCGGCGCGAGCCAGGCTACCTTGTCCCTGGGCAAGGACTATATGAGCATCTCCCTCATCGGGATGGTTTACGGCTGCGTAGCCACGATGAACCCCATGGTGCGCATCGAAGGTTTCCCCAAGCTGGCTATGGTCACCATGCTGCTGATGACGGGCATGAACCTGATCCTCGCGCCGTTATTCATCTTTTACTTCCAATGGGGCATCAGGGGCGCGGCCCTGGCTACCATCATCTCCCAGTTCGCCGTGGCGGTCTGGATCATGTACTTCCTGCTCCACAAGGACAGGACCGTCAGGCTGCGGCTGAAGTATCTGCGGCTGAAAATCAGTACGATCCTGCTTATCATGAAGCTGGGCCTGCCCACGTTCCTCATGCAGGTCACCCAAAGCCTGCTCTCCATCGTGATGAACAGGGGCCTGCTCACTTACGGGGGCGACGTGGCTATCTCGGCTTTCGGCATTACCAATAACATCAACAACCTGATTTCCCAGCCGGTATTTGGCCTGAACCAGGGGGCCCAGCCCATCATCGGCTACAATTTCGGCGCGAACAAGATTTCCCGGGTGAAGCAAGCCCTGGTCTACTCCCTGGCGGGGGCTACCATGTTTTCCGCCCTGGGCTGGGTACTGACCAGGCTCTACGCGGAGCCGATCTTCGCCTTCTTCAATAATGACCCGGAGCTCATCGCGGTGGGCAGCCGCATGCTGATCGTATTTCGCGCGCTGATCTTCGTGGTGGGCTTCCAGCAAGCGGGGGCGGCTTACTTCCAATACTCCGGCAAACCCATGATCTCCATTTTCCTCACCTTGTCCCGCCAGGTGATATTCCTCATCCCCCTCATCGTGATACTGCCCAGGTTCCTGCAGCTGGACGGGATACTGTACTCCGGCCCCATATCGGACCTGATCTCCACGATACTCACGGGGGTATTCATCATAGTCGAGCTAAAGAGGTTAAACGGCTTGATCCGGGGCTCGGCGGGGGCGGGGGCGGATTAGCGCTTCGCGTAAAACCACAGACAACAGGGCCCGGCTGATATGAGACCGGGCGGGAAGGCGCGCCGGTTATGGAAAAATTAATGCTCATCGACGGAAATAGCCTGGCAAACAGGGCGTTTTACGCCATACCTTCCCTGACCAACAGGGACGGCTTCGCGACAAACGCTATATATGGCTTTTTAAACATGCTGAGCAGGGCGCGGAAGCTGGAGAAGCCGGAGCTTCTCGCCGTGGCGTTTGACGCCGGGAAAAAGGTCTTCCGCCATGATATGTATGAAGGCTATAAGGGCAGCCGGAAAGGTACGCCGGAGGAGCTGAAAGCCCAGTTCCCCGTGCTGCGGGAGGTACTGAGCGCCATGGGCGTCCCCTGGCTGGAATTGGAAGGCTACGAAGCGGACGATATCATCGGCACCTTAGCGCGGCAGGGCAGCCGGGCGGGGATGGCGGTGAGGATCATCACCGGAGACCGGGACTGCTTTCAGCTCATCGACGGCAATACCAGCGTCCTGTATACCCGTAAAGGGATCACCGAGCTGGAACGTTTCGACGAAAGCCATCTGCGGGAGGTCTACGGCTTGGAGCCGTGGCAGATCGTGGAGCTAAAAGGCCTGATGGGGGATAGCTCCGACGACATACCGGGCATACCCGGCGTAGGTGAGAAGACGGCTTTGAAGCTCCTCGCCGACCATGAGAGCGTGGAGGGCGTGCTGGCGGCTGCAGGGATGTACGCGGGAAAGAAGCTTGGGGAGAAGTTGGCTGAGCACGGCGAGCTGGCGCGCCTGAGCCGGCGGCTGGCTGAGATAAACCGCGAAGCGCCTGTGACCATGAGCCTGGAGGACATGAGGCCGGCGGCGGGGGACGCGGAGGAGCGGATACGCCTTTTCCGGCTGCTGGAGTTCAAGGGGCTGCTGACGGAAGCGCTGAAGGAAAAGGATGAGGCGGCAGCGGGCGGCGCCGACGCGGCAGGCGCGGCTGAGGCAGCGGGTAGCGCGGTTGGCACAGTGGGCGCAAGCGGCGCAGGCAGCAGAAACGCGGCAGGCGCGGCTGAAGCAGCCGGCGTGGGTGGCGCAGCCGGTGCAAGCGGTGCGGGCAGCGGAAACGCGGCAGGCGTGGCCGAGGCAGCCGGCGGCGGGCAAATGAATCTTTTCGGCGGCTTTGGGGGAGCCGGGGCGCCGTCGCTTATGCCGCTTTCTGCAGCGACAGAAGCGAAGCGGATACATAGCGCGGATGAGTTGGCGGAATACTTGTCGCCGCTCAAGGACGGCGGCCGCTTATGCATACTGCCCGCAGCGCAGGGGCAGAGCTGGCGCTCCTTCCGCTGGCTGGGCTTAGGGCTGCTGCGGGAAGGCGGCGCGCCCGTATGGCTGGCGCCGGACGATGCGCCAGGCGAAGCGCCAGGCGATGCGCCGGATGCCGACGGCCAGAGCGGCGGCCAGGGCAGCGGTACGCTTTTCCATGCCAGCCCCGGCACAGTCGCCGAAGACGAAGCTGAAGCCGCCGCCGCTGATGCAGCCGATGCAGCTGATGCAGCCGATGCAGCCGATGCAGCCGATGCAGCCGATGCAGCCGATGCAACCGTTGCAGCCGTTGCCGCCGCAGCCGCAACCGCCGCTGTAGACGCAGCCGCAGCAGTCGCCGACGCTGCAGACGCGCGCTTCCACGACGCTTTAGCCGCCCTGAAGCCCTGGCTGGAAAACGCCGCCGTGACTAAGGTGCTCATCGACGCGAAGCAGGCGTATCTACTGTTCTCCGCCTGCGGCATACGCATAGCTGAGCCATATGAAGACCTGCATCTGATGAGCTATCTGGCGGATCCGGCGAGCCCATGGAGATACCTGCCGGGGCTGGAAGAGCTGGAGCCGGATCAACTGGCGCGCTCGCTGAAGGAGTCGGCGAAAGCGGGCCTGGCGTACTGGACGGCAGCCAAAGCCGGGCGCAACCTGGCGGCGATGGAGCATCTCGGCTTGGCGCTGCCGGCACAGCTCAAGGCGGACGGCCTCTGGCAGCTGTATAAAGAAGCGGAAGAGCCCCTGGCGCTGATCCTGGCGGATATGGAGCTGCAGGGGATACGGATCGCCCCGGAGATACTCCGGGAGCAGGGCGCGGAGCTCAGCGGGAGGATCGCCGCCACCGAGGGGGAGATCCATGAGATGGCCGGCGTAGTCTTTAACATCAACTCCCCGAAGCAGCTCGGCGAGATATTATACGATCAGATGGGCCTGCCCCGGGGGAAGAAGACGAAGACGGGTTACTCCACCGGCGCCGAGACCCTGGAGTACCTGGCCGGGGAGCATGCCATCGCGGGCAAGATACTGGAATACAGGCAATACGCCAAGCTGCGAAGCACTTATGTGGAAGGCTTGCTAGCCATCATGGACGGCGCTGCAAACCGTATCCACAGCTCCTTGAATCAAACCATCACCGTCACGGGGCGGCTGTCCAGCACAGAGCCGAACCTGCAGAATATACCCGTCCGGCTGGAAGAGGGGCGCCGGATCCGGCGGGCTTTCATCCCGTCCCCCGGATGCTGCTTCCTGTCCGGGGACTACTCCCAGATCGAGCTGCGCATACTGGCCCACCTCTGCGGCGACGAAGCGCTGCGCCAGGCTTTCCGGGAAGGGCGGGACATCCACCGCAGCACCGCGGCGGAAGTATTCGGCGTCGATCCCGGCGACGTGACGGCGCAGCAGCGGCGGGCGGCGAAGGCGGTGAACTTCGGCTTGATCTACGGGATCAGCGACTTTGGCCTGGCCCAGGACCTGGGCATAGACCGCCTGGAAGCGAAGGCGTATATGGAGCGCTACTTCGACCGGTACCCCGGCGTCAAGGTTTGGTTTGACCGGCTGCTCATGGAAGCCGCGGACAGAGGTTTTGTGGAAACCATGTTTGGCAGGCGCCGGTATCTGCCGGAGCTGAAGAGCAAAAACTACCATGTCCGGAGCTTCGGGCAGCGGGCGGCCATGAACGCCCCACTGCAAGGCGCCGCCGCGGATATCATGAAGCTTGCCATGGTGGGGGTGAGAAAGCTCCTGGACAAAGAAGGCCTCGGCAGAGCCATGATCCTGCAGGTACATGACGAACTGTTGTTCGACATGCCTGAAGACAAGGCGGCAGCGCTTCATGGCAGGATAAAAGCAGTGATGGAGAACGCCGCCGCGTTAGCCGTGCCCCTGCAGGTAGACATGAAGACCGGGCCCGACTGGTACTCCATGGAAGACGATTGAAAGAGGATAGGCAAATGAAGATGATCGGCATTACCGGCGGCATAGCCTCGGGAAAAACCATGGTCACCGACTACCTGGCAGGCTTAGGCGCCCCTGTGGTGGACGCGGACGTCATATCCCATAGGGTCACCGAAAAGGGAAGCCCGGTGCTGGGGGAGATCGCCGCGGCATTCGGGGAAGAGTACCTGGACGAAGAAGGGAACCTGCGGCGGCAGAAGCTGGGGGAGTTGATTTTCCAGGATCAGGCGTGCAGGATGAAGCTGAACCGGCTCATCCATCCGAAAATCAGCGGCGCCATCCAGGAGGAGATCAAGAGGCATGAGGATGCTGGGGAGCCCTTTGTGATATTCTCCGCGCCCCTTCTCATCGAAGGCGGCAAAAACTCCATGGCCGACGAGATATGGGTGGTCTCGCTGGAGCCGGAGGAGCAGATACTCCGGCTTATGGCAAGGGACGGGATCGGCAGGGAAGCCGCCATGGCGCGGCTGGGATCCCAGAGCAGCCTGGAGGAGAAGCTGGCCATAGCGGACCGGGTCATCGACAACAACGGAAGCCGCGAAGAGGCCTGCCGCCAGGCGAAGGCGCTGTGGGAGTCCTTACATGGGAGCTAAGGCAACCGCTATGCGTACAAGGCGTCCGGCGAGGCGCGGGCGGCGGCTCCGGCCGGCTGCCTTCCTGCTGATGACGGCTGTGTTTCTCGTCGCGGCGGCGGCGGTGGGCAGAGAGCGGGTGCTGAAGCCCCCTGCCGCCTTGGTGGAAATAATCGCCCCACTCTGCGTGGAGCTTGGGGAAGAGCTGCCCCTGGTACTGGCTGTGATCCAGGTGGAGAGCCGATTCCGAGAGAACGCCGTCTCCCCCCGGGGGGCAGTGGGGCTGATGCAGGTGATGCCGGATACCGCCGGCTGGGTAGCCGAGCAGTGGGGGCTGGAGGGCTATACGGAGGACAAACTCCTCCAGAGGGAATGGAACCTGACCATAGGCATGACTTATCTGCGCTACCTAAGGCAGCAGTTCCCCGAAAGCCTGGCCCAGGCCCTGGCGGCATACAACGCGGGGCCAAGCAGGGTGCGGTCATGGCAAAGCGCCGGGGAATGGGACGGCAGCGAGAGCCGATTGGAGGACGTCCCTTATCCGGAAACGAAAAACTATGTCCGGCGGGTATTGAAAGCATACGCGAGTTACCGGAAGATATATTGATCTCCATAACGCCGCCTTGGGTGAAAGGCGCGGCTCATCTTAGACCGAAAAGGAGGAAATCAAATGGAACAAAGGATTTTGGGCAGGACCGGGCTGAAAGTCAGCATAGCCGGGCTGGGTTGCGGCGGGCATTCCCGCATCGGTATCGCCAAGTACGGGGAGGAGCATGCCGCCGGTATCGTCAGGAAAGCCATAGAGCTTGGGGTAAACTTCATTGATACGGCTGCCGCGTACAGGACGGAGGGCGCGGTCGGGCTCGGTCTCGAAGGTATCCCCCGCGACCAGGTCGTCGTCTCGTCAAAGTTCCCTTATGGGTTTGACGGGGAGTTTGCCCCGGGGGCGAAGCTCATGGAAACCCTGGACAACTGCCTGAGGCAGATACGGTCGGACTATGTGGATATCTACCACATACACGGGCTGCTTCCCAAGGATTACCCCCGCGCCTGCGAAGAATACCTGCCGGTGCTGATCAAGGCGAAAGAGCAGGGCAAGGTGCGCTTCTTCGGCGCCACCGAGCGCTTTGCCGCCGACACATCACACCAGATGCTGCAGAAAGCCGTCGCCGACGGGCACTTTGACGTGATCATGGTTGGCTACAATATGCTGAATCCTTCCGCGGCCAAAACGGTATTTCCCGTTGCCATGGAGAAGCAGATCGGCGTCCTCAATATGTTCGCGGTAAGGAGCGCATTGTCCGACCCGGTCCGGATGAAGGCCAACCTGGATCGGATAGCCGAAATGGGCCAGGGGGGGCCGGGGTTCGTCGCTGACGAACACGTGTTCGACTTCCTTACGAAAGAAGGCGCGGCGGAAAGCGTCATCAACGCGGCCTACCGCTTCTGCAGGCACAGCCCCGGGGTGGACGTCACCTTGACGGGGACCAGCAGCCAGGAGCATCTGGCGGAGAATCTACGCTCCATCGAGATGCCCCCGCTGCCGCCCGGCATACTGGAGAAGCTGGAAGCTTTATTCGGCAATGTGGACTGCGCGGACTCAGAGTAGATAGCGGCGAAGCGAATCTTAATCAAGGAAGGTGACGATAATGGCAAAACCAGACATTACGCCTATGGTGACACTGGCGCAGGTGGAGGCATATAATCCGGGGGAGGGCCGTATCCTCCATTCGGCGACCCATGAGGAGATACTGATGGGGGCGACCACGGATATCTACTTCGTGAAAACACACGAGATACTGAGCAAAAAAGGCTACGCGGAAAAAACAGTCACGGCGGAGGTGTTCGCCAGGGGCGAAGGGATACTGGCCGGTATGGACGAGACCCTGGCTCTGCTGTCCGCCGGGATATCTTCCTCAGGGCTTGAGCTCTGGGCATTACCCGAAGGCTCGGCTTTCAGCGACAAGGAGGTCCTGCTCCGCATCAAAGGCCGCTATACCGACTTTGGCCGCTATGAGACGGCTCTGCTCGGCTGCCTGTCCAGCGCCTGCGGCTGGGCCACTGCCGCCGCAAAGGTCAAAGCCGCCGCCGGGGACAAGCCCGTGACCTGCTTTGGCGCCCGGCACGTCCATCCCGCCGTGGCGCCGGTCATGGAGCGGGCCGCCCTCATCGGGGGCGTGGACGGGGCAAGCTGCATACTGGGCGCTAAGCTGGTGGGCAAGAACCCATTAGGCACGGTGCCCCACGCCGTATTCCTGATCATGGGGGATTCGGTGGAGGTAGCCCGGGCATACCATGAGATCATGCCCCCGGGGGAAACGCGCACCGTGCTCATCGATACCTTCAAAGACGAGTGCGAGGAAGCCCTGCGGGTGGCGGAAGCCCTGGGCGGGGACCTGGCCTTCATCCGTCTGGATACCCCCAGCGAGAGGGGCGGCGTCACCCCGGGCCTGGTGAGGGAAGTCAAGTTCCGCCTGGCCGCCGCCGGATACGGCCACGTCAAAGTCATTGTCAGCGGGGGACTGACCTTAGAGAAGATCGCCATCCTGAAGGAAGCGGGAGCGGACGCTTTCGGCGTAGGAAGCTTCATCTCCGACGCCCAGCCCATCGACATGACGATGGATATCAAAGAAGTGGAAGGCGTCCCCATCGCGAAACGCGGGCGTCTGCCCGGCGTTACGGAGAGCCCGAGGCTAATAAAGGCTTCGTTTTAGCTCCTCTCAGCCTGAGCTTACCGGTTCGTTTAGCGGCGGTCATCGTGGCTCGTATGCCCATATGAGGTTGTATGGAGTGCGGGGCGTGAAATCCCTGTGAAATAAAAGCCGTTTCTCTAGGGGAATGGAGAAATCGGCGTTATGATGGTCACATCTTCACCGCAGGAGGGAATACATATGGACAGACAGGAATGGAATCAAAACGAATGGGAAATGTCCGGGCGCAGGCGGGGCGGGACGGCGAAAGTCTTTCTGGTCATCGCCGTCATACTTCTATGCGCGGTAATCGGCTTATCCGCATACAACTACATGGCGCCGGACGCCTTTGAGCAAAGCGCCGGTCAGGTCACGCCGCCCCAGGCTGCCCCGGAGCCGGTAAGGGAAGCGCCGGCGTACAGCCCGCCGCCCGAGAGGCGGCCGGCGGCGGCGTATGACCCGGGCTCCTTCGGCACAGGCGTCATGTCCGGGGATACGGTGAGAAACATCGTCCAGCAATGCGGCGACAGCGTAGTGCTCATCACCACAGAGATACTGCCGGCGTCCCAGGAGTACCAGTACAACAACCCCTTCCCCTTTTACTTCGGGCCCCAGCAGCCCAGGGAGGGGCTGGGCTCCGGCTTCATCTTCCGTGAGGACGGCTACATCCTGACCAACAACCACGTCGTGGAGAAAGCAGACAAGATAACCGTGCATCTGGCTTTCGACGAGAACCCCTACGAGGCGTCGGTCGTCGGCAGGGCCCCGGAGCTGGATCTCGCCGTGATCAAGATAGAAGGGGAAGGTTTCCCCTACCTGTACATCGGCGATTCGGACGAGGTCTATGTCGGCGATTGGGTCGTCGCGATCGGCAATCCCTATGGGCTGGACCATACGGTGACCGTGGGGGTGATCAGCGCGATGGGCAGGCCCCTTACCATAGAGGGCAACCTGTATCAGGACTTGCTCCAGACAGACGCCGCTATCAACCCGGGCAACTCCGGCGGGCCCATGCTTAACCTGAGAGGCGAGGTCATCGGGATCAATACCGCGGTGAACGCGGGCGCCCAGGGCATAGGTTTCGCCATCCCCAGCAGGACGGTGCTGGATGTGCTGGACGATCTGGAAGCCGGCGTGGAGAAGGTCAAGCCCCGGATCGGGATATCCATGCTGCCTATGTCCAGGGATATGATCCAATACTTCAAAATCGAGGATATGACAAGCGGCGTGATCATCGACAGCGTGGTAGCGGGCGCCCCAGCCGATAAGGCCGGCCTGCGCCGTGGGGACGTGCTCCTTGAGGTGGACGGGCAGAAGGTCACCGACACATCCCAGGTGCAAAGCGTCATCGCCAGGCGCCGGGTCGGGGATATTGTGAAAATCATCGTTTTACGTGATGGAACTGAAGTCGAATTTATGGTAGAATTGGAAGCGAGCCCGGAAGTGGAACCGGCTATGCCGTAGAAGGCAGGGCAGTTTGCAGAAGCACGGAGACGCCTAATTCATGATAGTGATGAAGACAAGGTTTGGTAAAGCAGCAGTTGCGTTGTGCCTTTTGGCCGCGGCGCTTCTGCTGCCTTTTTCGCAAAGCGCGGGAGCGGCGGGCGCGGACGCGGGAGATAAGATCTATGTGATCTCTGTGGAAAACGCCGTAGAGCAAGGCCTGTCCAGCTATATGGGCAGGGCTTTTCAGATGATAGCCGAAGACCCCCAGGCCAGGATGGTGATCGTGGAGATCGATACGCCCGGCGGCCTGGTCACAGCCGCCCAGTCCATACGCAAGACCATCGAAGGCTGCTCGCTGGAGGTCGTCGCCCTGGTGAAAGGCGGCGCCATCTCCGCGGGTACGTATATCGCCATGAGCTGCGACAAGATCGCTATGCTGCCCGGCACGACCATTGGCGACGTGGAGCCCAGGGTGGGCAACGAAGCCGCGGACGAGAAGTTCCTTTCCTACTGGCGGGCGGAGATGTCCTCCCTGGCGGAAGCCCACGGGAGGGATAAAGAGATAGCCAAGGCCATGGTGGACAGGGACATGGAGCTGGATGGGATCAAAAAGGAAGGGCAGCTCCTGACCCTCACCGCTCTTGAGGCTGTGGAAGTCGGGTATTGCGACCTTTTCGTGACCAACCGCGACGAGCTTAAGGCCATCTACGGGCTGGAGCAGGCTGTATACGCAAGCGTGGAGCTCTCCGCGCCGGAGAAACTGGCGCGTTTCATCACGAATCCGTCCATCGCGCCATTCATCCTGATGGTAGGCATCGCGGGGGTGATCATCGAGGTGCTCACCGCCGGCTTCGGTATAGCCGGTATCATCGGCGGCAGCTGCCTCACACTGTACTTCGCGGGCCACCTTATCGCGGGTTACGCCGGCTGGGGGGCTGTGCTGCTTTTCCTGGCCGGTATCGTCCTCATGGTCGTAGAGGGGATCATGCCCGGCTTCGGCGTCCCCGGCGTAACGGGCATGTTGTGCTTTACCGCCTCGATCGTGCTTCTGGCGCCCAGCTTTCAGACCGGCGTACAGTCTGTACTGATCGCTGTAGTAGGCTCGGTGGTGCTGATCGCGCTGGCAGTGAAGCTTCTGGGCAGGAGCAAGTATTGGGATCGCTTGTCATTGGGGCTTTCCCTGGGCAAAGAGGGCGGCTATATCTCCCAAAGGGAGGATACCGGCATTTATGTCGGGCAGAAAGGCAGGACAGCCACCCCTCTCCGCCCGGCGGGCATCGTGATACTTGAAGGGGGAAAACGCCTTGATGTGGTCTCGGAAGGGGGATTCATCGAAAAGGATCAAGCCGTGACCATCACCGGGGCGGACGGGCCACGCATCGTGGCGGCCAGGGATCCCTGAGCAGGCAGCGCCCCATGTAGAGTATAGCTAGGTCTAATTAAGAATAAAGCTGCTTGTCTGTTTTACTTCTGACAAGGCAAGCGACGACGGATACGAAGGAGCGTGCACAATAGTACGTGACTGAGTAGATGGAGGAAGCGGACGCAGTCAGAAGTAAAACAGACAAGCAGAAGGAGGTATATACTATGCCAGCAATCATCATTCCCATCATCATTATCGCGGTCATTCTCATTTTTCTTGCCATATTATTTAGCTTTATCCCGCTGGGCTTGTGGATATCGGCCCTGGCCGCCGGGGTCCGGATCGGTATATTCCAGCTGGTAGGCATGCGCTTTCGCCGGATACCCCCGGGCCTGATCGTGAACTGCAAGATCAAATCCCAGAAAGCGGGGCTGGACATCAGCACAAATCAGCTGGAAGCCCACTACCTGGCGGGGGGCAACGTAGACCGGGTAGTCAACGCCCTGATCGCCGCGGAAAGAGCAAACATTGCCCTGGGTTATGAGCTGGCGGCGGCTATCGACCTGGCTGGCCGAAATGTACTGGAAGCCGTGCAGATGAGCGTCAACCCCAAGGTCATCGAGACCCCTGTCATCGCGGCGATGGCGAAGAACGGCATCGAAGTCAGGGCTGTGGCACGGGTCACCGTCCGGGCAAATATCGAGCGGCTGGTAGGCGGCGCCGGGGAAGAGACCATCATCGCCCGCGTCGGCGAAGGCATAGTCACAACGGTAGGCAGCTCGGAATCCCATAGGGAAGTGCTGGAGAATCCGGATCTGATATCCCAGACAGTATTAAATAAGGGCCTGGACGCCGGTACGGCCTTCGAGATCCTTTCCATCGACATCGCCGACGTGGACGTCGGCAGGAATATAGGCGCCCAGCTCCAGATGGACCAGGCGGAAGCCGACAAGAAGATCGCCCAGGCGAAAGCCGAGGAGCGCCGAGCTTTGGCCGTGGCTAAGGAGCAGGAAATGGTTGCCTATGTACAGGAGATGAAGGCCAAGGTCGTGGAAGCCCAGGCGGAAGTGCCCAAAGCCATGGCGCAAGCCCTGCGCGAAGGCAAGCTGGGCGTGATGGACTACTACAATATGCAGAATATACAGGCGGATACGGATATGCGCAGCGCGCTGGCGGGCAACGAGGGTAATGCGCAAAGCGAATAAGCGGCATATGCCGGTTCGGCTTTGCGAAGCACAAGGGAAAGGTGAGTGAGCCGTGGATCTGCCGATTGCCATATTTATCATCTACATCGTCATCGCGTTGATCACCCGGGCGAGGAAGAGGCCCGGCGGCGGCAAGCCCAGGGAGCGCTTCGACCGCGTCAGGGGGCGAAACCCCCAGACCGGGGAAGGCGTAAGCCCGCCGCAGTCCGCCGCGCCCGCGCCCGCGCCTGAGAAGAAGCAGCCCGCGGCAGCCGGGCGCCTGGCTCCCGCGCGGGAGAAAAGGCGGCTGACGCCGGCAGGGCGTATGGGCGCCGAGCCTGAGGCGGGCCGGTCCGCGGCCGCAGGCCGCCTTGCTTCCGGCGGCGCGGCGCAAGCCGGGCGACGGGCGCACCAGCCGGGCAGGCCGGCCGCTCCGGCGCGAGGCTTGCAGGAACGGGCCCTGAGATGGATCGAAAACCTTGAAGAGCAGATAACTTCATCGGCTGCGGGGGAAGGCGGCGGCAAAGGGCAGCCCTTATCCTTTGACGGCGGTGAAGGAGGGGGCGGCGTCGTAGAAAGCCGGCGGGAGAAAGCTACGGCGCATACCCCGGAGAGGACCGGGATACACGCCGAAAGCGCGGAAGAGCACGGCTCCCTGACCTTGACGGGCAGGCAGGCGCCCAGACGGGAGGGCCCGGCCCACGATGAGACGGTGATGCATATGTACGGGCTGGACGAATGCGCCTCGCCGGTGGAGGAATTCCTTGAGGATGGAAGAAAAGGCGAGCTGAGCCTGGCCGAGGGTATGATTTGGAGCCAGATACTGGGGCAGCCCCGCTGCCGCGTGCCGGCTTTCCGGCATATGGCGGGCATAAGCCCGGCGAAGCGTTGACGGTAAGAAAAATATTTGATTGAGAAGGAGTTTTACATACCCCTGTCGAAACAAATATAGTTATGGATCGCCAGAGGGATCGGAGAAGCAATGATCGACCATGCCAGCACCGCGCTACATTCGAATGTGCCGCAAGTCAAGGGCCAGATCACGCTGAGAAGGGTCAAACCCCGGTATTTAGGCAGCGTCAGATTTTTTAAACATCTGATCGTTACTTTTGTAAGCGTTATGATGATCCTGCCCTGGGGAGTCGTCGCCTTTATGGCCGGTAAGGAAGAGACGAGGCGCACGGAGTCGCGGCAGCTGGAAGCCCAGTTGATCGTGACCATGGGCGAGCTGCAATCCTTCGTCAACGAGTACGAAGCTCTGCTGGCCCGGATCGATTCGGACGACGCGGAGAATCTTATGCTTGTCGGCCAGCTTATGGATCAGCTGGAGATCGCCGAGTCATTGTACGAATTCGAATCCGCATACGGGCATCTGCATCCGGAGCTCCGGGTAGAGGGGCCGAAAGAGTACATCGACAGCAGCCGTACGGTGTATCTGACCTTTGACGACGGACCCGGCGGGTACACGAAGTCTGTGTTGGATATCCTGCAGAGATACGACGTCAGGGCGACGTTTTTCGTAGTGGGGTATGTGATCAACAGCCCCGGCAGGGAGGATCTCCTGCGCCGGATGGTCGAAGAAGGGCATACCATAGGGGTGCATACCTTCAGCCATGTATACAAAGACGTTTACAGCTCCCTGGAGGCTTATCTTGAGGATTTCGCGAAGACTTCGGAGAGGATCGAAGAGATCACGGGGATCAAGCCGGATATATTCCGTTTCCCGGGAGGCAGCCTGAACTCATACAATGAGCGCTGGGGGAACACCATCATCAGCGAGATGCTGAACCGGGGGTATCGTTACTATGACTGGAACGCCGGCAGCGGGGACGCTTCCACCGAGGCGACGGTAGACTCTATCTATGAAGACGTCATCCGCCAGGTACACGGCAATCCTTACAGCGTGGTGCTCATGCATGACGGCGGCGGCGGGCGCCAGGCTACCGTGCAGGCCCTTCCGATGATCATCGAGCGGCTGCAGCGGGAAGGGTATGAGTTCGACAAGCTTACCAATCAGGTGAGGCCGACGGTGTATACGACAGCCGGGTACAACCGGGGCTGAGGATATATAGAGTATAGGCAAAATAGAAGCGGAGGTAGATGATCTTGGGTATCATGGATAATTTTAAACAAGCGGTGACGGAATTGACCGGGCAAGAGGATCAGGCGGGCGAGGGCGCAGCAGCGACAGGTTTTCCGCCGGACGAGGCGGGGGACGGCTTTGTGGAGACTTTAGGCGAGGCGGCTGTAGCTCCGGGCGGCGATAGCGGCGAGGGCGGGAGCGCTTCCGGCAGCGATTATGGCGCGAGGTTTTCCCAAACCCTGGACAGGGCGGTCAGCAAGGCGCCGGCGGCTAATTCTTCCGGCACGGTCATCGCCCCGGGCACCGTGGTGGACGGCAATATTTCTTCCAACGAGGACTTGCTGATCTACGGCGTGGTCAACGGGGACGTCCTGAACGCGAATAAGCTGATCATCCACGGGGAGGTAGCCGGCAGTATCAACGCCAAGGATATCAGCCTGGTGGACAGCATCATCGCGGGCAACGTCATCGCGCAAAACAGTACGGAGATGACAAAGGATTCCTGCATCCTTGGGGACCTCACCACGCAAAACGTCGTGGTCAGCGGCAAGGTCAAGGGAAACATCGAGGCCAAGGGCAACGGGATATTTAAGAAAGATTCCATCGTATTGGGCAATATCAGCGTAGGCACCATCGTCATCGAGGGCGGAGCCAAGATGAGGGGTTTCGTCACGACCACCGACGGGGACAAAGAGGTGGACGAGGATCTCTTCCCGCAGAAGTAAACGCCTGAGATCATGGATCTGCAATTCATCAAAGGCATCGGGCCAAAGAAGAAGAAGCTGCTGGAGCAGATGGGCTTGTACTCTACGGAGGACATGCTCCGGCACTATCCCCGCCGCTACGAGGATCGGACGCGGCGTTTTGCCCTGTCTGAGCTGGAGGACGGGCAGGTCGCGACTCTGGCGGTATGGGTAGTCAATGTGACGGAGCAAAGGCCCAGGTCGGGGCTGCACATACTGAAGGCGGGGATCAGGGACGGGAGCGGCGTGGGGGTCGCGACCTGGTTCAACCAACCATACCTGAAAGTGAAGCTGGCGGCGGGGACGGGGTGGCTCTTGACGGGCAAAGCCCGGCGGCAGTTTGGCAGGCTGGAGATCGCCGTCCAGGATATGGAGCCTTTCAGCGAGGAAGGGCAGGAGGAAGACGCCGGGAGGATACTGGCGGTCTACCCCGCCGCGGCGGGCTTGCAGCAGAAGCTGTTCCGCCAGGTCGTGGCTTGGGTGCTGGATAATCTCCCGCCCCTGGAAGAATACCATCCGCCCATGGTTTTGGAGAAATATGGATTGCCAGCCAGGATGGAGGCTGTGGAAGAGGTACACCGGCCAAGATCCTGGGAAGCCTTAGATAAAGCAAGAGAGCGCCTGGTTTTCGATGAATTCTTCTTCCTGCAATTATCCCTGGCGGTGATGCGCAAGCGGGACTTCCGGGAGGCGGGGATAAGCCACGTCCATCAGGGGACGCTCACCGACTCTTGGGTAGGCAGCCTGCCCTTTGAGCTGACCGGCGCCCAGAAGAGGGTGATCGGGGAGATCAGGGCGGATATGGCGGAGCCTTACGCCATGGCCAGGCTGGTGCAGGGCGACGTGGGCTCCGGCAAGACCGCCGCTGCCGCCTGGGCGCTGCTGCTGGCGGTGGAAAATGGCCGGCAGGGGGCGATGATGGCGCCTACCGAGATACTTGCCCGGCAGCACGCGGAGACCCTGGCGGGCTGGTTTGAGCCCCTGGGATTGAAGGTGGGGTTCTTCAGCGGCGGGCTGGGGCAGAAAGAAAGCCGCCTGCTCCGGGAGGCCCTGGCGGCGGGGGAGATCCATGTGGCGGTGGGCACGCACGCATTGATACAAGAGAAGATGGTCTACCGGGATCTGGGGCTGGTCATCATCGACGAGCAGCACCGCTTCGGCGTCCGTCAGCGGGCGCTGCTGCAGGAGAAAGGCCGCCACCCGGATATGTTGATCATGTCCGCTACGCCTATCCCCAGAACCCTGGCATTGACCTTGTATGGCGACCTTGACGTGTCGATACTGGACGAGATGCCCCCCGGGCGGCAACCGGTAGAGACGATATGCATATTGGAGAAGGCGCGGGAGAAACTGGACTTCCTCCTCCGCCGGGAGCTGGACCGGGGCAATCAGGCATTCGTCGTCTGCCCGCTCATCGAGGAATCGGAAGTCATGGATCTGCAGAACGCGGAGGAAGTATGCCGGCGGCTGGAGGGCAAGCTGAAGCCTTACCGGGTCGGACTCCTTCACGGGCGGATGCCGGGGGATGAGAAGGAAAAGGTCATGGAAGCCTTCAGCCGCGGGGAGATCGGGGCGCTGGTATCCACGACCGTGGTGGAAGTGGGCGTAAATGTGCCGTCGGCCACGGTGATGGTTGTGGAAAACAGCGAGCGTTTCGGCCTGGCTCAGCTGCACCAGCTGCGGGGCAGGGTAGGCCGGGGCGACGTACAGGCCTACTGCATACTGGTGACAAATACAAACGAGCCCTACGCCCTGCAGCGGCTGAAGCTGATGACAGAGACCAACGACGGCTTCCGCCTGGCGGAAGAGGACCTGCTCCTCAGGGGGCCGGGGGAGATGTTTGGCGCCAGGCAGCACGGCCTGCCGGAGTTCCGCCTGGCTGAGCTGCCGAAGGACCTGAAGCTAATGGAGAGGGCGAGGGAGGCAGCCTTTCGCCTGGCGGAAGAGGACCCGGAGCTGGAGAAGCCGGAGCATAGCGGGCTGAAGCGCGTCATCGGCGAGAAGATGGCGGAGATGGTCAACGGCTGAGAGCATTGCCGCAGCAATTATTCCTGATTGACAGGAGCTTCGGCGAAAGGTATAATTTGAACAAAGGGAGTTGCCCGCTTTTGGGATGGCGGTTGGCTCCGAAGATTTGGTTGAAGCCAAAGCCGCCTAATCAGCGGCTTTGGTGTTTATCTACGCCTTTTCAGGCATAGAGCTACAATACCAGTGATTAACGATAGTAGAGCGATAAGCTCAATCCACGTAACCATAGGCATCACCCCCCTTTCGGGAAGTGAACCAACCGCCAAGCGGGACAACTCCTGGGATTAGAATACCACATAATAAAAGTAAATGCAAGCAAATAATGGAAATAAGCTGCGGTAGTGATGATTGACAAAAATGGCTTTATTATATAAAATCATAAGAAAGCATAAGATGTCATAAAAGAGCATAAAAGAGCGCAAAACACAGGAGGTAGCATTATCTTGGACACTGGCGTATATCTCCCGGCATTTGGGAATAGACCCAAGCACATCATCGGGCGCAGCGGCGTCACCACAGACTTTGTCGAGGCGTTATCTCTTCCTATCGGGCACAGAAACCGAGCGACTATACTGATCGGACAACGAGGCACAGGAAAAACCACGCTGCTTCTTGAGTTTACCGAGCTTGCGCGCAGTAACCATTTTGTGCCCGCCCGAGTGACCGCTAACGATGATATGCTTGAGGAGATCATACAAGCCATCCAAGTCAACGGCTCGCAATTCGTGCCAAGCGCTAAGACTAAAGTGAAGGGCTTCTCCGTAGGCGCCCTGGGGTTTTCTTTTGGGCTTACTTTCACCGAGGAAACCGAGGCACAGTATGGCTTCAGAGTTAAGCTGGAGATGCTCTGCGGCGAACTGGAGAAGCACGGTAAAGGCGTCGTGATCCTGGTGGATGAGATCCAATCAAACACGCCTCA
>Ga0082212_10000191_pt1 | contig 90806 bp, 85 predicted proteins | sample TergutNt197P3_FD_71548 | JGI IMG/M metagenome (GOLD analysis project Ga0082212, IMG submission 71548) | Neocapritermes taracua P3 segment gut microbial communities from Petit-Saut dam, French Guiana - Nt197 P3 | ecosystem: Host-associated > Arthropoda: Insects > Digestive system > Gut ...
AATGGTACTGGTCCTTTAACCACAGCACCTGTCCGCTTGGCTGTATCAATTATTTCCTGTGCAGACTGGTCAATCAGTTTATAGTCAAACGCCTTTAGGCGAATGCGAATTTTTTGGCTTTGCATGTTTTCTTTCTCAAAGAGCGAATTGCGAATAAAAAAATCATTCGCAACATGTTAAATAATTTAAATACAATCTCTTGCGTTTTCTGCAATATCATTATTCAATAATTTTGGAGACAACGCCTGCACCTACGGTCTTGCCACCCTCACGAATCGCAAAACGCAATCCCTCTTCCATCGCAATCGGACTGATCAATCGTACCGTTATCGATACGTTATCTCCAGGCATCACCATCTCCTTATCCTTCGGCAACTCTATCGATCCCGTTACATCTGTTGTCCTAAAGTAAAACTGCGGACGGTAGTTGTTGAAAAACGGTGTATGACGACCTCCCTCCTCCTTCGATAGCACGTATATCTCACCTGTAAACGTGCTATGCGGCTTAATCGATCCCGGCTTTGCCAATACCTGACCACGCTCAACATCCTCTCGCTTCGTACCGCGCAACAATATCCCCACATTATCGCCAGCCTGACCCTGATCCAATAACTTACGAAACATCTCAACTCCCGTACACGTCGTCTTCGCAGTCGCCTTCAAACCAACAATCTCTATCTCATCTCCTACCTTCACAATCCCGCGTTCCACTCGACCCGTCACCACAGTCCCACGACCAGATATCGAAAATACATCCTCAACAGGCATCAAAAATGCACCATCAATCGCTCGCTCCGGCGTCGGAATGTAACTATCCAACGCATCCGCTAACGCCATGATCGACTCCTCTCCCAATGACCCAGTATCTCCATCCAATGCCATCTTCGCAGAACCCTTGATGATCGGAATGTCATCTCCAGGAAATTCGTAATGCGATAAAAGCTCTCGCACTTCCATCTCCACTAACTCCAGCAACTCCTCGTCATCCACCATGTCGCACTTGTTCAAAAACACCACCATGTACGGAACTCCCACCTGACGTGCCAACAATATATGCTCTCGCGTCTGAGGCATCGGACCATCTGCCGCTGAACACACTAAAATCGCTCCATCCATCTGCGCCGCACCAGTAATCATGTTCTTGATGTAATCCGCATGACCCGGACAATCCACATGCGCATAATGACGACTCGCCGTCTCATACTCCACATGCGCCGTGTTAATCGTAATGCCGCGCGCCTTCTCCTCAGGAGCCGCATCAATCTGGTCGTAATTCTTCGCCTCTCCACCAAACTTCTTCGATAACACCGTCGCTATCGCCGCTGTTAATGTCGTCTTACCATGATCCACATGACCTATCGTACCTACATTCACGTGCGGCTTCGTCCGCTCAAATTTGCTCTTTGCCATTTTCGACTCCTAACGAAAAAAAAACATCAAGGCACAAGCCTGATCTTCGCATTCCTACTACACTTTTTTAAAAATTCATCCTTCGAATGATATAACAATACATGGTACTCTTAACTAACAAGTCGTGGTGCCCCTGACGTGGATTGAACACGTGACCTCTCCCTTACCAAGGGAGTGCTCTGCCACTGAGCTACAAGGGCATCTACAACCCCTGCAACTATTTTATCTGCAAGGGAAAGAAGCTGGAGCGGGCGAAGGGAATCGAACCCTCATCTTAAGCTTGGAAGGCTTCTGCTCTACCATTGAGCTACGCCCGCCTGCATCCACTTCAGCTAAACTTGCTGCATTCATGGTGGAGGGGGCTGGATTCGAACCAGCGTACTCGTAAGAGGGCAGATTTACAGTCTGCTGCCTTTAACCACTCGGCCACCCCTCCGCAAGGAACCCCAAATTATGCCTCAATCTTTATTGGCATGTCAACGTTCAAAATGTAATTCTTGCGTTTATTTGAAAAATACTTTTAATTCGGAAAAACAAAAAAAAATAAAAAGGCATAAAATGATCACAAAAGCCGATAAAGCGATAAATCAAGGATGCCTTTGACTTATCACTTTGATTTCATCTGATCAACGATGGATATGATCCGCTTATCCAGGCAATAACTATCAGGCCGGCCGGATTATCATAATAGTCTTAACATAATCGGCTCATTTGGAAAGAAAGCAGGTGCGCTGCATTTGAAGCCATCCCTAATTAAAACCGAAGGAAAACGTATGACTAATCAGGAAAAACCAAAAATAGATTTTATCACCCGGGCACTGCGGGCACTGGCAATTTTCTTCCTGATCATCGGCATCTATTATTTTGCCAAGGCGTTTTTAAGCTAGGGTCAGCCCTCATTAATTTGTCGTCGCGAAAAGTCGATTTTTTCTGTCTGACAAGGCGCAGGGACAAAATGGGACGATGGCGTATTGAACATACGGCGAGTTCTATTTTGAACCGGCAACGCAGGCAGGCGGGAATAAGCGGCTTTTCGCGACGACAAATTAATGAGGGCTGACCCTAAAGCCCCATTTGCCTGACCTGCCAATCAGCCACTATCGTGGACCCAGGTTAGCAACCTATCCCGCGCCTTAATGGCCGACGCCGCATTGGGATGGTTTACCACAAACACAACCGCATAACGCTCGCCTGATGCTGCCAGCACATAACCGGCAATCGCCCGCACATCCTGGATTGTTCCCGTCTTCAGATGGGCTTTCCCTGCCAGGCTGGTCTGCCGCATGCTCCGCCATAATGTCCCATCCCGTCCGGCAATCGGCAGGGATGCCATCAATTCCGGCATCACAGCCGAATGGTATGCGGTCACTAAAATATGACCCATGGTTTGAGGCGAAATACGTTCGGTGCGTGAAAGCCCGGACCCATTTTCAATCTGTAAACCATTTAAGGCAATCCCCTTGGATGCCAGAAACGAACGGACAGCAAAAGCGCCTCTTTCAGGGCTTGCAGGCCCATTTGAGGATTGCGCGCCAACCGCCATCAGAACATGGCGCGCCATCACATTATTACTATACTTATTGACGTCACGAATCACTTCACTCAAAGGCGGAGAAAGCCACTCCGCCAGCAACAGCGCGTCAGGCGGCGTACTCTCATCCCTAACCTGTCCGGTAAACGTGCCGCCTAGTTCTTTCCATAAATTGGCAAACACGGCCTTGAAAAAACTTGAATCACCCATCGAATAAGGAGAAATAAACCAAATCTGTTCACCGCAGGAAAGTGGATACTGTCCTTCAAACACAGCCTGCCTCTCGGAAAACCGGAGGTTGATTTCTTTCTGCCAGCCATTGCATCCCCCCACATCTTTCAAGACCGGCGGGCTAATCATGATGCCATCTAACGGGGGAGAAACCAAAACGTCGACTGTCCCGTCAAGACCATTCGGTCTGAATGTCACTTCCAGTGCCTTATGATTTAAAAGCAGCGCATCCGGACTGGCATTGTAGGGACGGAAAGGATCATTATCAAAAGCGGCTGGATCAAAATAACGCGCCTCAAATGCGCCGCGATCGAGCACCAGATCTCCGCGAATTTCGCGAATCCCTTTTGAACGGATTTGACGTAAAAAAAGCCAAAAACTTTCCAGATTGAATTTGGGATCACCGCCCCCTTTGAAAATCAGGTCCCCATTCAACACATCCCCATTCTGGGTCCCCTTCAAGTAGGCTGCCGTTTTCCAGCGATAAGCCGGTCCCAGTATCTCCAGCGCGGCATAAGTCGTAACCACCTTCATAATAGAAGCAGGAACAAAAGGCGTATTATCATTCAACCTGATAGCCGGAATCCTTGATCTGCCCGAACCGGAAAGCGGTTGTACATACACGCCAACCGCATCCATCGGAATCCCGACTTTCTTAAGTTCCCGCACAACCGCTTCAGGAACCGGCCGGCTCTCCTGCGCCATACTGCTAACCGGCAAAAACACCTGTAGGGACAAAGCCAGACAAAGCTGCATGCCCCACCTCAGATAAACCGCAAACCCGCTTTGTACCTTCATGTATCAAAACCTTCCGTCGAATCCATCTCCCCGTCTATGGAAAAATCAACCTCATCTTAGGCAATCCGGCTGTCCATTCCGTTATAAAAAATTCAAGTACCCGGATGTATCGCCTAGCTTATTTAGGCCCATGCCTCGATCAACCCTAAGCTGCTTTGGGGGAAACCATTATTTTACTGCCTTGGCTCTAAAAATGCTTATTTGCCGCTTCACATTCGAAATATCTTTACACACAGAAATATCTAAATAAGAATTATTTTCATTTAATTGACATCCTTATTAATAATCATTATTATTTAGACTAATTGAAATGGAACATCTAGCCCGGGTAATATCCCATACCGGACAGCAGCATCAAGCAGGAACTAAAAAATGACTCTCAAACCGGACGCCCAGTTGCAAAAAATCTGTAATCTGGCACAACTAAAAAAAGGCGATTGCGCAACCGTCATGGGACTGGCGGATGCAGATGCTCAAAGGCCGGATTTCATCCGGACGCGTCTTATGGAACTGGGTTTTCTCCAGGGAGAAAAAATTACGGTTATTGCCGAATCATTCCCCGGACGCGATCCGATGGCGGTACGTGTTGGTAGCGCCACCTTTGCATTAAGACGTCTTGAAGCATCCATGATTTATGTTACCCAGGACAGCCCCGCAAATACTTGAATCCGGTAGTGTCCCCAAAACAAACAAAAAACGCATGATATCCGTTGCATTGATCGGCAATCCAAACAGTGGAAAATCGGCCCTTTTCAACCGCTTAACCGGCGCCAATCAGAAAGTAGCCAATTATGCCGGGGTCACGGTAGAACGCAAAGAAGGATTCCTTAACACAGCCGGCACATCCTTTAAAATTATTGACCTTCCCGGCACCTACAGTTTAAACACGCTATCTCCGGATGAAGCCGTCACGCGGGAAGTGTTGCAGGGAATCCGAAAGGAGAATGGCACGATTGATATGGTCGTGCTGGTCACCGACGCCAATAACCTGCGCCGTAATCTCCAGCTTGTATTGGAAGTCAGGCAACTGGGTTACCCGGCCGTTCTTGTCTTAAACATGATGGACATCGCGAAAAAACGCGGCCTCGAAATTGATACCCGACGACTCTCCAACGAACTCGGGATGCCGGTTGTAGAAACCATCGCCATCCGTTCAAAAGGCATACCCGAACTCATTGCCAGCCTTCAAAAAAAAGCACAAGCAATCACTTTGACCGGAAAAACAGCCTCCACCACCCATTCACCGGCAACAGAACCTGCCCAGGAAGAAATCAGCCGTATCCTGAAAACCATCATCAAAACACCTTCCGCATCCGACACCTTCGGAGACCGCCTTGACGCCATTGCGCTCCATCCGATACTCGGATACTTATTACTGGCTGCCATCCTGTTTGGCATGTTTCAGGCTGTTTACAGTTGGTCTGCCTTACCAATGGAATGGATCGAAAGCGGTGTAACATACGCCGGTGATTTGCTTGGCAGCATTCTGCCTGACGGCATCCTGAAAAGCCTGCTTATTGACGGCATCTTAGCTGGAGTCGGCAGTGTGATTGTTTTCTTACCGCAAATACTGATTCTCTTTCTATTTATCTTGGTTCTGGAAGAATCCGGATATCTTCCCAGAGCCGCTTTTCTGCTCGACCGCCTCATGCGTTCCGTCGGCCTCTCAGGACGGGCATTCATCCCCCTCCTCTCTTGTTTTGCCTGTGCCATTCCGGGGATTATGGCTACGCGCACCATCCATGATCCACGCAATCGCCTTGCTACCATCATGATCGCCCCGCTCATGACCTGCTCAGCCAGGCTGCCTGTCTATCTCCTTATCATCGGCGCTTTCATACCCAACACGCGAGTCGGTATTTTCAACATGCAGGGCCTGGTTTTATTCGGACTCTACATCAGCGGCATTCTCTCGGCCATGATCATTGCGCTACTCATCAAACTCTTTATCGGAAAAAATCAATATCAGCCGCTCTTGATGGAACTACCCGCCTATCACTGGCCCAACCTGCTTAATTTACTGCTTGGTCTGTGGGAGCGGGCCAAAATATTCGTGATGCGGGCCGGCACCATCATTCTTGCGCTCATGGTCCTGCTCTGGTTCTTTTCCAGCTTTCCAGGCGCTCCCGAAAACGCAACAGAACCGGCCATCCGGTACAGTTTTGCCGGCCAAATTGGCCATCTTCTGCAATATATATTTGAACCGATCGGTTTTAACTGGCAGCTCTCCATTGCCTTAATTCCCGGCATGGCTGCACGTGAAGCCTCCGTTGCCGCCCTCGGCACAGTCTATGCCCTTTCGGCAACCGGTGATGAATTATCTACGGCGCTCTCTTCCGTCATTGCAACCACCTGGGGGCTGCCAACCGGCTTGTCCTTATTAGCCTGGTATGTCTTTGCTCCTCAGTGCATCCCCACCATCATTGTCACAAAACGGGAAACCAATTCGTGGAAATATGCCGGCATCATGACAATCTACCTGTTCGTATTAGCCTATGCCGCATCATTCATCACCTACCGCATCAGTCTGTTGCTCACAGGAGGATAGCCATGCAGGAAATGCTCGTTTCAATCATTCTTATCGCAGCCATCTGCGTTATCTGGAAACACATGGCGCCCCGTTCCCTTCGATCAGGGATCAACCAGGCATGTAAAGAGGCGGCCCTCCGAATGGGCTGGACAGGCATAGCGAAAAAACCAGCCAAAAAAACAGTGACGATTACCCATGAATCCGGATGCGCCCTCTGCCATGGCTGCAAGCAACCGGAACCGCCATCCGGATGTGAGATACGCATCCGGCCCAAAAACATTCAAAAACGATAATCCGTACCCACCCTGTCCAGGCGATCATGCCGTATCAAGCGGTTCATCTTCTATATCGAGATGGATAATAAATTTGGCGCCGCCCAACGGACTCGATTTGACCTGGGTACTGCCATGATGCTGTTCAGCAATCAGCTTCACATAGGACAAGCCCAATCCGTATCCGCCGGTTGCCCGTGTCCGGCTGTTATCCAGCCGTGCAAAGGGAGTGAATACCTCATCGTAGGCACTTTCCGGAATGCCGGGGCCATCATCATCGACTTCGATCAAAATACCGCCGCCAGGTAGTTTGTCCACTCTCAACTCCACCTGGCTTGATGCATATTTAAACGCATTCAAAAGCAGGTTTTTAACAGCAATGCCGGCAATCTGGCTATCAAAATAAACCATCATATCCTCACCGTGAAAAACCAGCCGGAAATGCGAGGGCTTTAATGGAATCAGCCCTGCACATAACGCCTCTCCCCACTGCTTGAGGGATGTCTCCACACGATGCAACACAATCTTATGCTGCTCCATACGGAAATAATCCAGGCTGACATTAATAAGCGACTCCAGCTCTGCAATGTCACGGTTTATCTCTTCGATATATTGCGCCTGCCTTTCGGGATTGCTCGCCATCTCATCCAACATACTTACGCTGAACCGCAGCCGCGCAAGCGGCGTCCTTAGTTCATGCGATACGGCGTGCGACATCACCTTGATGTTAGACACCTGTTTTTCGATTTTCACGGCCATATCGTTTAACACACCGGCCAACGGTTTAAAAAGCCATGTATTGACCGTGCCGGTCCGTGCCTTAAGGTTGCCCTGCGCCAGCGACTCCGCCGTATCCCGGATGGAAAAAGCATCCCGCCAAAGAGGCGCCATCGCCATATGCCAAAGGCCAAAGAAAATAAGGGCGCTCAGGACAGACCAAACCAAAAGCAACACCAAAATAGCCATCGCATCCGGTTCAAAAGTACCCGGCTCAATAATCGGGCCAATCTTAAGCAACCTGTTTGGGGACAAAGCAACATAAAAGATGAACTGGCTTTCATCAACAGCCAAATCATCATGCGCCAGTTGCTTTTGAACCGATGCCGGCAAAGTGGTTTCTGCAGAAACAAACGCCATAGGATAGGAAAAATAAGGCCGGATCTGATCCAGTGCTTCCTCATCCGTTCTTCCGGAATGCTGCATTTTTTCCCGCATCAACTGAACCGTGCCGCGCATGGCATCCCGATACGGCAGGCTATGCGAAACCGGTGATCCGGTCAGCTCTGGCGGCAGCGAATCAAACACCAGCAACGCCCCATAAGCAATGATCCCCTGAATCAGCAGCAAAATAATCAGGTAGCCTATGAGACGGAATCTGAGAGGCCGGCTTGGCATATCAGCAAATTTTCTCATCATGCTGATTTTTGCTCATGAAAGAAGAGGTATCCCTTTCCCCGCACCGTTTTGATACGCTTTGGATAATCCGGATCTTCATTCAGTTTTTTGCGAAGACGGGAAATACGCGCATCAATAGACCGATCCAACCCGTCAAAGCTGATCCCCCGTAAAGAATTCAGGATGTCGTCACGGGATAGTATTTGACCGGCATGGCTGGCAAGCAGCCACAACAGATCAAATTCTGCTGTCGTGAATTCCACCGGCTCACCATCCAACATAACCTGCCGGGTCTCGCCATTAATATAAAGAGAACCAAACCGCAGACGCGATCCATCGGGCACAACTGAAACAAAACCCGTTTGGTCATCCATCAGTTCATTCGGTTCTTGATTATCGGTCTGCTTTCTTCGGAGCAGCGCCCTGATACGTGCCAAAAGGCGCCTGGGTTCGACCGGCTTGGCCAGATAATCATCCGCGCCCAGTTCCAGTCCGACAATCTCATCAATATCATCTTCACGGGCTGTCAAAATCAAAATCAATCCGCCAAAAAGCGGACGAATATCCCGGCAAATATCAAAACCTGACTTCCCTGGCAACATCACATCCAAAATCAGCAAATCCGGCAACATTGCCAGAATAACGGACTCGGCCGTATCTCCCCTATCGTGCCACTCAACGGTATACCCGTAGTGAACAAGATATTCACGAATCAGATTCGCAAGGCGCTCATCATCTTCAACAATCAGTATGCGTTCCGTCATCAGACTATTTCATCCCAACCACACCAAGGCAATGATTCATTACCCGCTACTTCAAATACGGCATCATAACAGACGGCAACCTTTTTATTTCATTGCCGCCCTCTACACCTTCTTCTCTTTATTCGTTGCAACCTGTTACAAAACTTAAACAAAAACTTACAGTAAAATACATCCTTTTTCCTGATAATGTGACATAAATCAAGTCAATTGACTTGAAAATAAACAGTAACCACACTTTTTGCGTCTGACCCCACAGGCTTGACATGTATACACAAACCAATCTTCCCATCATTTTATGCGATTTCGACGGCACCATCAGCCATCAGGATGTCACTGATACTCTGCTCAAACACTTTGGCATGGATGGGTACCTGGAACTGGAAGAAGACTGGAAAGCCGGTAAAATCGGTTCCCGTATCTGTATGAGAGAACAGATTGCGCTTTTAGATATGAGTCCGGTCGAACTCGATGACTGCCTTTCGAAAATCGATATCGACCCGGCATTTATAAAATTCGCCGCAACAGCCGCGTCATTGGGAATTCCGCTTCACATTGTCAGCGATGGGTTGGATTACGCCATCCATCACATATTGCAGCGTTACCGACTGCCATCCATCCCGGTCTATGCCAATCGTCTCCTGTATCGTGGTGAAAAACGGTGGCAACTTGAATTTCCATACGCCAATGCCAATTGCGAAAAAGGCAGCGGCCACTGCAAATGCAAACATGTATCGCAGCGATGCCCGCAATCTTCCTCTATCCTGTACGTGGGGGACAGTACATCGGACTTTTGTGTTTCCGGCAAAGTCAGTCATGTCCTGGCAAAAAATAAATTGATTGCCTATTGCCTGCAAAACGGCATTTCCCACACGCCGATTCGCCACTTCGATGATGCACAGGCACTGTGGCCTTTCATCTGTGACGAAATCTTTATGACAGAACCTGAAACCGTTATTTAAGAAACATTATCATGATTCAGAACGTCGAATTTTTCATGCCTGGCGGCCCGAACGGCATCCTCCTGATACATGGGCTAACCGGCACGCCGAATGAAATGAGAATTATCGGAAAAGGCTTAAACCGGGCCGGCTTTACCGTTTACGGCATGCAACTGGCAGGCCATTGCGGCAATGAAGATGACCTGTGCCAAACCGTCTGGCAAGATTGGTATGCCAGTGTTGAAAAAGCCGCAGCCTTCCTGCAAACAAAAGTTGAACGGGTTTTTGTCTCCGGCCTTTCGATGGGCGCCCTTCTCGCGCTCAAACTGGCGGCAGATCAACCAGAACTCGTCAAAGGCGTCGGGGTTTACGGCGTCACCTTCCGTTACGATGGCTGGAGCATGCCGGGATGGGCCAAGCACTTTTTCTTTCTGCTTACCTGGCTCAAACGGCTTGGCCTGTTCCAGAAAACCTCCTTTATCGAACAACCGCCATACGGGTTAAAGGATGACCGGATTCGGGCAACAGTCGAAGCCAGCATGTTCAGCGGTGACAGCACGCAAGCCGGGCTGGCCGGCAACCCGTTTGCGGCACTCGCTGAAATGCAGTATCTGGCAAAAATCGTCCGCCGGCAATTACCGGATGTGCAAACGCCCTGCCTGATCATCCACTCCGGTCATGATGACATTGCCGACATTGACAGTAACGCGCGAATCGTGGAACGTTACATCAGTGGCCCCAGTAAATTCGTTGTGCTGGATGACAGTTATCATCTCGTCACTATTGACCGGCAGCGTCGGGAAGTGATTCTCGAAACAGCCGACTTCTTCCAGAAAATCATCGACGCCGCATCGGCAGACACTTGCCGGGAACACGCAGATTGGCCTCCATTCAAAAAGGTCGCCTGAAAACCGGGGGCCTATGAGTACGCTGATCGTTTTCCTATGGATAGCCAATGTTTGTTTTGACACACTTGGCCAGACGGCTTTTAAATATGCCGCATCAGCGCCAGGCACGCATAGCGGCATCCAATACTGGCTGAATCTCTTCAAAAGACCCTGGCTCTGGATTGGCGTCGGGGCCTATTTATGCGAATTTCCGCTCTGGCTGGCTTTTTTGACGCTGGTTCCTTTATCTGAAGGTATCTTGCTGGGCTCGATCAATATTGTCGCTGTCATGATCGTAGGCCGGCTTCTCTTTAAAGAAACACTAACACCGCTTCGGGTAACGGGCATTCTGCTTGTCGCGGGAGGTGTCGCCATTGTAGGAGCATTCTGATGCGCCGCTTTTACCTCATCGGCTTTGCCTTTTTAATGCTATTTGACACCATCGGCCAGGTCAGCTTCAAACTCACCGCCATCCACGCCGAGCCGCTTGAATTTAGCTGGCAATGGATTATTCGGGTTTTCACCAACTACTGGGTTTATACCGCCATTGCGGGATACATCGGCGCCTTTTTTACCTGGATGACGCTCTTAAAGCGCGCGCCGGTCGGTCCTGCATTTGCCGCTTCCCACCTGGAAGTCGTCACCGTCATGATCGCTTCGATCTGGGTATTCAATGAAGGAATAACCTGGCCAAGATTTCTTGGCGCCCTGCTCATCGTCAGTGGCATTATCTGTTTGGCCTTTGCCGAAAAAGAATTGGAAAGCCGCCCGACAGAAACTGCCGCACCATGAAAAACCGGTTTGAAATACCGCCGACAGCAGGACTCCCCCCCCGCTGGTCAGACCTGTTCCCCGGTAAACGGGACTTTGCAACCGGCCTGGAGCACCATTTCAGTTTGGTTGAACCGCAAATCGAATGTTCAGGCACAGCCGCCTTCATTGTCGCCCTCACGGCCCTAAAACAATGCAGCCACCGCAAAGAAGTCATTATCCCGGCCTATACCTGCCCGCTCGTCGCAATGGCGGTCAACCATTGCGGCCTGAAACTGACATTATGCGATCTGGCCGACAACCACTTTGATTTTGACTTTGATCAGCTTGCGCGGCTCGCCAATGACAACACACTGGCCATCGTCCCCACTCATTTAGGCGGCCGTATCGCTGATATCGCCCGCGCAAAACAAATTGCAGACCCATGCGGCGCTACGGTCATTGAAGATGCTGCCCAGGCGCTCGGCGCTGAGGTGGGCGATCTGGGCGACATCACCTTTTTCAGCATGGCGGTTGGAAAAGGACTCAGTATTTATGAGGGCGGCATTCTGACAGCGAACGATCCCGCCATGCGGGAAAAACTCAAAAAAACAGCCCAAAAGCACATCCGGCCTAACCGGATTTTAGAATGGCGTCGCTGCCTGGAATTGATCGGCTACACCGCCTTTTATCGTCCTCGCGGCCTGCACTATATTTACGGAAAACCGCGAAGAAATGCGCTAAAAACCGGCAACCTCATCGAAGCCGTCGGCGACCGTTTTCCATCAACCATTCCTTTGCATCCTGTCAGCCAATGGCGAAAAAATGTCGCCGCACAGGCTTTAGAGCGGCTGCCGACCTTTTTAGCCGACACACGGCGACAAGCTCTAGAGCGTTGCCAGCGCCTGCAAGCCATTGAAGGCATACAAGTATTTCAAGACGATTCAGAAAAAAAAGGCGTCTGGCCCTTTTTGATGGTACTGATGCCCGACGCTCCCAGCCGGAACCAGGTACTGGCCCGGCTATGGGACAGCCCGCTTGGCGTCAGCCGTCTGTTTATTCACGCGCTGCCGGACTATGCCTATCTTGCAAAAACCATACCGCAAACGCATGTCCCAAAAGCCCGTGACTTTGCCGACCGCCTCCTGACCATAACCAATAGCTTATGGCTGGATGAACCCCGCTTTGAAGCCATTTTTCAAGTCATCAAATCAGCAGTCAAGCCACCTGCATCCATCCGCTAAAACCCGCTTCAAAACAACGATGCTTTCAGCATCTGAAGCAAACGCCGGTTCAATTCCTGCTGTGCTTTCTGCCAAAGGATCATTTCGGATTCCGAAACAGATTCCTGTCCATCCATCTGGCTCAAATAGCGTTTCCATCGGCTGGCATAAGTCCATGTTGACACCTCTCCGGTAATATCGCTGCCGATGATACGGCCTTTCAATTCGCTGATAATCCCGGCAAGGTGCTCTTCCTGAAAACGCCCCTGATCCCAATTTGTCTGGACGCTTTCTTCGGAAAGCACATCCTTATCGATAGAAAGATAAACAGGCAAGGCGCTTTGCCGCACTTTATCCACAAAAGCGGCAACCAATTCATCCGGAGAATCAAAACGCCTAAACGCATGCCCCAATCCCAACGCACGCGCCCACCCCACAGATACATCCGTGCACCAATACGTCAGCTTTCCGGCAAAAAGCGGACGCAAACGGTTTTCCCAGGCATGCTTTAACCCAATATCTTCAGACGTAATGCCCAGCACATGAACATGACTAACCTGCGGCAGCTTCGCAACATGGGAAACCCAGGAGCCGCAATGAATGCCAAAAGGAAAACGCATATTATCCGGATGGTTATCAAACACCACCACCTGGAAAGGAGAAGGAAAGAGCCTGTCGGCGATTCGCTCGATCAGGTAATAACTAAGATGATGATAATCGCCGCTGCCTAAAAACACCGTACCATATTCTTTGGGAAGCTGCCCTTCCAGCATCTGACAAAAGTGCCGGAAATTTTTCATGGAACATCCGAAACGGATTGTCTCCTGCCACCCGGTCAAATCAACGACCGCAGCGCCAGGCATCAATCCGGCACTGTTGTCAAAATTAAGAATTAGCGGAGGTTTCATCTTTTTTATAGCCGTCAGCCCAATTCTTATCGCTTTCAAAAAGCGGACTCAAACGACGCAAAATAAAACGCAATAACGGATTGCGGACAAACACCGCATGCTGCGTCAAAGAAAACCGCGCTCCCAAATAAGCCTTGATTTCCGGGTCCGTCCAGCCCGCAATATAGTATTTCAGATGATGGGTTGCCGCATACTCCAGGTTATAAAACCAGCTGACATGATACAAATTACATTCGCGCGCAGCCGGATACTCAAAACCGACATACTTATCAATCAGCGCATCACCCACAACAAAACAGATATTGTAGCCAATCAATCTGCCGTCATGATAATAAAGAAAAACAACCCCCTGACTGTTGCCGTCCCGAAGTAACGCATGGAAAAATTCCCGTGTCAGCAAATCAAAATGAATCTCGCTCTGCCGGAAAACATTCAAATAAAGCCGGTAAAAAAGATCAACAAACGCGGGATCATCAAACCGGGAATCCCCGCATGAACAAACCTGAATATCCAGGCTGGAACGGGTTTTCAGTTTTCGCCGGAGATCCTTCCTCCTGCCGCTGGAAAGCCGCTTAAGATAATCATCACTATCCGCATAATCAACCGGAACCCATGCCAGTGCCTGACCATCGACCAAAAAAAAGTCCCTTGCCTTTAACGCCTGCAAAAACGCCTGGGAAAAAGCATTGCACCGGGCATCCAGCAAAGGCGACTGCAAAGGCACATCCTTGACAATCAACAAAGGGTATTGGCTCCCCGCTTCCCGTAAAAGCTGATCTGCCAGTTCTTCCGCCGGCCGATCATCCGGCAGCAAGGCATATTCTGAAACGGTGGTTCCAGCAAAACAAGTTTTAGGCTGAAGATACTTTCGCCAATATGAATATCCCGGCAAACGCATCACCCTGCTGCGTATAGAAGGGTCCAGCGTCGTCAGCAAATCAAAATCCGCCGCAAAAAGCGGCATGCCTCCCGCCCCCACCCAAACATCAAAGTCCTGAGGCGGATAAGCCAGAAAATGCCGAATCAACGCATCCGGTTCCAGCTGATTAAAATAGGACATCCTGCCGCTTTATTCTCACGAAGCAAATGGAATAGCTCAGCCCTGTTTCGCACGTGTCAGCAACTGGTCCAAAAGCGCAATACCCTGATCAATTTCCTCAGGAGAAATATGCAATGAAGGCGCCAGTGTAATCACATTCTTGTAATAACCGCCGACATCCAGCACCAACCCCACTTTTTTGCCTTTCCATTCCAGATCGCCTGACAAACCGATCTCCACCATCCGATCCAAAAGCGCCTTGTTGGGCGTATAACCATCTTCCGTGCAAATCTCGGCACGCAACGCAAGGCCCAGGCCATCCACATCCCCGATTTCCTTATGGCGCTTTTGCAAATCCTGCAAACCGGCCAGAAAATGGGCGCCCTTATTCATCACCATGGTTTCATAATCCGTTTCTTTCAGCATGGTCATGACTTCCAGGCCAAGCGCCGTACCCAATGGATTGGACGCAAAGGTGGAATGCGTTGAACCCGGCGGGAAAACAGTCGGGTTAATCAGCTCTTCACGTGCCCATAGCCCTCCCAGCGGATTCATGCCGTTGGTCATCGCTTTAGCAAAAACAAGAATATCCGGCGTAATACCGAAATGTTCGACAGACCATAGCTTGCCGGTACGATAAAAGCCCATCTGAACCTCATCCACAACCAGTAAAATGCCGTACTGATCCAATACTTTTTTCAATCCCGGATAAAAATTGCGGGGCGGAATCACATAACCGCCTGTTCCCTGAATCGTCTCAATATAAAACGCGGCATACTCGGCCTGTTCTACCTTGGGATCCCATACGCCGTTATACTCGGATTCGAAAAGGCGGGCAAACTGGTGAACGCAATGTTCGCCGTATTCTTCCGAGGTCATGCCCTTTGGCCGGCGGAACGGATAAGGAAAAGGAATAAACAGCGCCCTTTCGCCGAAATGACCATAACGGCGACGGTAGCGATAACTTGATGTAATCGAAGATGCCCCAAGCGTTCTGCCGTGATACCCACCCTCAAAGGCAAACATCAGACTCTTTCCGCCCGTTGCATTACGGACAATCTTGAGTGAATCCTCAATGCACTGCGAACCGCCCACATTAAAATGCACCCGGCCCGGCAACCCGAATTTTTCCTCAACATCCTGCGCAATCATTTTAGCGAGCTGAATCTTGGTCGGATGCAGATATTGGCTGGCTGTTTGCGGCAGCGTATCAATCTGTTTTTTCAAAACGTCATTCAGCCTCGGATTGGCATAGCCAAAATTAACAGCCGAATACCACATCTGCAAATCAAGATAAGGAATGCCGGCAGCATCAAACATATAACTTCCCTCGCAACCCGTAAATATTTTGGGAGGTTCAACATAATGCACCGTATCGCCAAATGAACAGTATTTCGCTTCATCAGCCAATAACAAGGATTCATTAATATCCATACCATGCATACGAGTTTCGGGATTACGCATTCTTTTTCCAATCCATAAGAAAAATATTAAACATCAAAACAACCGCTATCACTTCAACCATTATGATTAAAAAAAACCGGGAAATGTAGCATTCTTGTATAAGTTCTGTAACCGCATTAAACCCAAATGGTTCTTAATAAAATACAAAACGGCTTTTCTATTTCGGCATTATTATCTTCTACAATTTCAATTTGTCCTTACTCCATATCATGCAGGCATTGTTTCGTTAAAAAAATAGTATGATTTTTAAAAACATCTCTTGAAATCTAAAATAACCACCCATATACTTAGCACTCACCAGCTCGGAGTGCTAATAACCCTTCCGGGCTTTGCAGACAGCAGGCCGTGTTGTTCCTGATTGAAAAACCAAGAAAAAATCCGCGCTTGAGCTGTCTTTGAAGATTTGTCAACAACTTAAATGTACGAAAAAGGAATTATTGTTATGAAACTTCGTCCCTTACATGACCGTATCATTGTCAAACGCATGGACCTGGAAACAAAAACCGCATCCGGTATTGTCATCCCCGAAACAGCAGCAGAAAAGCCGGACCAAGGCGAAGTACTGGCGGTCGGAAACGGCAAAATCACGCCGGAAGGCAAGGTTCTTCCAATGGATATCAAAGTCGGGGACCGTGTTCTTTTCGGCAGATACGCCGGCCAAACCGTCAAGGTAGACGGTGAAGAACTGCTGGTCATGCATGAAAGCGATATCATGGCCATCATCCAGAAATAAATCAAGGCCATACCCGCTATAACAAAGAACGCGATTAATTTTATATAAACGGAGAAATTCACATGTCAGCAAAAGAAGTTATTTTTGGCGATGCCGCACGAGCCAAGATGGTAGAAGGCGTCAACATTCTCGCCAATGCCGTCAAGGTAACGCTTGGCCCGAAAGGCCGCAATGTCGTCCTCGAACGCTCATGGGGCGCACCGGTCGTCACCAAGGATGGCGTTTCTGTCGCCAAGGAAGTCGAACTCAAAGACAAGCTCATGAACATGGGCGCGCAAATGGTCAAGGAAGTCGCATCCAAAACCAGCGACAACGCCGGTGACGGCACCACAACGGCAACCGTGCTGGCACAGGCCATCGTGCGTGAAGGCATGAAATACGTTGCTGCCGGCATGAACCCGATGGATCTGAAACGCGGCATCGACAAAGCGGTTGAAGCCGTTGTGATCGAACTCGCCAAACTCGCCAAACCAACCACCACCAGCAAAGAAATCGCCCAGGTCGGTTCCATTTCCGCCAACAGCGATACTTCCATTGGTGATCGTATCGCAGAAGCCATGGACAAAGTCGGCAAAGAAGGGGTTATTACCATTGAAGACGGCAAATCCTTAACGGACGAACTCGAAATTGTTGAAGGCATGCAGTTCGACCGTGGTTACCTTTCCCCTTATTTCATCAATAATCCGGAAAAACAAACGGCTGTTTTAGACAATCCGTACATTTTGATGACCGACAAAAAAGTCACCAATATCCGCGATCTGCTGCCGTTGCTTGAACAAATTGCCAAATCCGGCCGGCCGCTGCTGATCATTGCAGAAGACATTGAAGGTGAAGCACTGGCGACACTCGTTGTGAACAATATCCGTGGCGTGCTCAAAACCTGCTCGGTCAAAGCGCCTGGTTTCGGCGATCGCCGTAAAGCCATGCTGGAAGACATCGCAATCCTTACCGGCGGCCAGGTCATCACCGAAGAAACCGGCCTGAATCTGGAAGAAGCCGTACTGGATCAGCTCGGCCAGGCCAAGCGCGTTGAAATCAACAAGGAAAACACCACGATCATCGACGGCAACGGCGACGCTGCCGCCATTCAAACCCGTGTCAAACAGGTTCGTGTCCTGGTGGATGACGCCACTTCCGACTATGACAAGGAAAAACTGCAAGAGCGTATTGCCAAGCTGGCTGGCGGTGTTGCCGTTATCCGCGTTGGCGCAGCAACAGAAGTGGAAATGAAGGAAAAGAAAGCCCGCGTGGAAGATGCGCTGCATTCCACTCGCGCTGCTGTTGAAGAAGGTATCGTTCCCGGTGGCGGTGTCGCACTGCTCCGCGCACGTGAAAAAGTCAAGATTAAAGGTGACAACGCTGATCAGGACGCAGGCATCCAGATCGTCATGCGCGCGCTGGAAGAACCGCTCCGCATGATCGTCGCCAACGCTGGCGCCGAAGCGTCTGTTGTCGTCAACAAAGTGCTGGAAGGCAAAGACAACTTTGGATACAACGCTGCAAACGACACTTACGGCGACCTGGTTGAAATGGGTGTTCTCGACCCGGCCAAAGTCACCCGCTCGGCACTGCAAAATGCCGCGTCCATCGCATCCCTGATGCTGACAACCGACTGCATGGTTGCCGAAATCCCGGAAGAAAAACCTGCCGCCGGCGGCGGTATGGGTGGCATGGGCGGTATGGGCGGCATGGGTATGGACGGCATGATGTAAGCCTACTATTCGCTATCACGCGCTTAACCCGCAATACGTCATGTATTGCGGGTTTTTTTCATGTTTTTGCAAAAGACGGCATCCTGATGATTTCGCCATTTAGGAAGCATCCTCTATAATGAGACAAAAATCCTAATCTATCTTTTGGCACATGTCATCATCCGCACCAGAGGAGCCGTCAAAAAACGCCCCACCCGAAGAGCTGGACCAGACAACCAATCGTCTCATCGACCAAACACACGACACGTGGCAGCACGTTCTCCTTTGGTTATCAGCCTCCATTCTGATTGGCCTGACCAGCGTCGGTCTGGCTATTGCCGGTGATTATGCGTATAAAGCCAACCTTTGGCTACAGGAAAAACTCCATTGGTGGCTTCTGGTCTTTGTCCCGGCTGCCTTTGCCCTTTTTGTCTGGCTGACAAACCGCTACTTTCCAGGCATACAGGGCAGCGGCATCCCCCAGACCATTGCCGTCATTAATGATCCGGACGACCGGAAAAAAAGCAACCTGCTTTCCATACGCAATCTCATCGGCAAAATCGCCATGCTGCTGGGTGGCCTGGCTGTAGGCGCTTCTATCGGACGCGAAGGTCCAACTGTCCAGATTGGCGCGTCCATCAGCCACTTCTTCTATGGACGCGGCCCATTTCAGACAGCCGAACACCGCCGCACGCTCGTTTTAGCAGGCGGTGCGGCAGGCATTGCTGCCGCCTTTAATACGCCTTTAGCCGGTATTATGTTTGCCATTGAAGAACTCAACAAAAAATATCCTTTCAATGCGCACAGTTCAACACTGTTGACCGTCATCATTGCCGGCCTGATTTCACTGGCGATACAGGGTAACTACACGTATTTTGGTTCTACCAATGTGATGCTGGATCTGTCCCAGCATGTTTATGCCATTCTCATCTGCGGCATAGTGGGAGGATTGGCTGGAGGCTTTTTTAGCCTGCTGATCCAGAAATTCACTTTTTTCATTCCTAACTGCCTAAAAACATTTATTCACGTCCGTCCCTACGCGTTTGCCGCCATATGCGGCTTTTTGGTCGCCGCTTTGGGGTTGCTCACCAACGGCGAAACATTCGGCACCAGCTATCAGCCAACCAGAATGACGCTTGAAGCCGACGGCAGCCTCTTGTTATGGTATTACGGCATCTGCAAATTCCTTGCCACGCTGCTATCCGCATTAAGCGGCATGCCTGGCGGCCTTTTTGCGCCAACCCTTTCTGTCGGCGCCGGTCTTGGCGACAATATATCGGCACTTTTTCCAGCTATTGCTCCTCACGGCGCAATCATCATTCTGGTCATGGCGGCTTACTTGTCCGGCGTCACACGCTCGCCGTTAACTTCCTTTATCATTACAATGGAAATGACGGGCAGCAATCATATCCTGTTATCACTGATGATAACGGCTTTTCTGGCTAGCGGCGTTTCACGGTTTATCAGCCCAGTCCCGCTCTATCACGCGCTGGCGAAACGATATGCTTATCCCGTCATACCCAGAAAAAAGCATTCAACATCACCATCCGAGAATCCCGTCGGGGAAAACTGACCACGTTATGACACAACTCATCCATTTCACACCTGAATTTCTTGCAGAAATCCAGCATATCCGCCGCCACATTCATGCCCATCCGGAAATCGCTTATGAAGAACACGGCACATCTGAGCTCATTGCGAAAAAATTAGAAGAAAATGGCATCCCCGCTTTGCGCAATATAGGAGGCACTGGGGTTGTCGGCAAAATCCAGAACGGCGCCAGCAAACGTGCTATCGGCTTGCGCGCAGATATTGACGCGCTTCCAATGCAAGAACTCAACCAGTTCGGCCACGCATCCCGCCACCCCGGAAAAATGCATGCATGCGGCCATGACGGTCATGCCGCCATGCTGCTGGGCGCTGCCATCCACCTGGCCAAAACCCGCCAGTTCGATGGCACCATCTATGCGATCTTCCAACCGGCCGAAGAAAGTTATGGCGGCGCTTTGCGCATGATTAAGGAAGGGCTTTTCGAGAAATGTCCTGTCGATGCTGTTTTCGGCATGCACAACTGGCCCGACTACGCGGCGGGTGAATTTGCCGTCCGGTCAGGCCCCATGATGGCATCCAGTAATTCCTTCACCCTAACCATTCGTGGGCGCGGCGGCCATGGCGCCCAACCCCATCATACGATTGACCCTATCATGACTGCCATACAGATTGCACAGGCATGGCAAACGATTATCACCCGCAACAAAGCCCCGATTGATGCAGCAGCGCTTTCAGTCACCCAAATCCATACCGGCAGCGCCTTTAATGTCGTGCCGGATGATGCCATGATAGCGGGAACGGTCCGGACTTTTTCAACAGAAGTGCTTGATTTAATTGAGCAACGCATGCGCGAAATCGCAGCACATACTGCCGCCGCATTCCATTGCCAGGCCGAATTTGAATTCCAGCGAAATTACCCGCCGCTCGTCAATCACGCAACAGAAACCGCACTCGCCATCGAAGTCATGGCGTCACTTGTCGGAAACAAGCATGTCATCCGGGATGCCGCGCCAACCATGACGGCTGAGGATTTTTCTTTTATGCTGGAAAAAAAGCCGGGATGCTATGTATTCATTGGAAACGGGTCCGGCGAGCACAGAGAAGCCGATCATGGTCAAGGTCCTTGCCGACTCCACAATCCAAGCTTCGACTTTAACGACCGCATTCTTCCTTTAGGCATGAGCTACTGGATCAGACTGGCGGAAAAATACCTCCACCAATTTGGTCAGTAAATTCTTAGAAAAGACACGATCTTCCACGAAATCAGGAAAAATATTTCCTAATTTCCATCTTTTTCAAGTCAAATAAACAAGTTCATGGTATAAACTCGTTCTAAAAGGAACATTCAGCAGCATGTAGACTGACCGAACCAATAAGCAAGAGGCAAAATGAAAATCAGAGATATCATGACCAAATCCGTCGTCGCCGTTGAAATGGACGACAAACTGTCTTTGGTAAAAGAGATTTTTGACAATTCAAAATTTCGTCACCTGCTGGTCATCGACGAAGGCAAGCTCTTTGGCGTTGTCTCTGACCGTGACCTCTTAAAGGCGCTCAGCCCCAACCTGGGAACCATGGTTGTCACTCACCGGGACTTGGCAACCCTTAACAAACGGGTTCACCAGATTATGACCCGTAAACCGATCACGCTCAAACCGGATGCCTCTATCAGTGACGCGGCGGTTTTATTCAATACCCACCGGATTTCGTGCATCCCCATTGTGGACGATGAATTTCGGCCTATTGGTATTATAAGCTGGCGTGATCTTATTAAAACCATGCTGCCTCAGCCTGAACTCTAACCAGCCTAACCGGCAATATCTTCAGTTCAGGAAAATTGAATACAAACTGAGAATAATCTCAACTGCGATGAGGATGATGATATACCATTCCAGGCGGTTGGAATGACGGTTGTTCAGCAGATCAAGCAGTGTTTCTGCTGTGCGCGAAATCAGGTTCAGCTTGCGTTCCATCGCCGCATGCCGCTCTAAAATCTCGAATTCATCCTCAAGACGGCTGTAAAGCCCCTGCAAAGCCGGATTTTCCCACAGCACTTCCGGTTTTTCAGGAATATTTACCCGCCCGACCATCAAATGCTCGGAAAGCAGCATTGCTCCGATATTTTGCAACAATTCTTTCGCTGTTCCGCTAATACGGCCAGACATTTCCATATTCTTGGCCAACGGCTCGATACGATCAAAATTATGCGCAATTTTTGCTTCATACTCTGCCAGCACCACACTTTTCGCCAGCACATCCGCAATAATCTGCAACCGTTCGACAGAAATTTCAGAAATAAATACCGTGTTGCCGCGCATTCCCTCACGCTCGGCAGGATCCACACGTACCGTGATTTCCTCTATTTCCGGGTTACTGTAAGGTTCGCTGATGAGAGATTTCAGGCGCTCGCGCACAACGGCTTCGTATAACGGATCAACGCCGAAAAAAACGACCACGCCATGACGATACAAAACCGCAATGCCATTTTCAGCGCGAATGGTAAGCGGATTGGAAGCAAGGGCATCGGATTCTTCCATAATGCGCAGATCGAGACGATTACCTATAAAAATCGCCCGCGCAATAAAAGATGTTTTCCCAGAAAGCAAAAGATCACTCATTATTTATTCCTGTCAAACTGACAATCACATTATACAAGTCCGGCTGAACCATTTCCAGGGTCAGCCCTCATTAATTTGTCGTCGCGAAAAGATGATTTATTCTGTCTGCCAAGGCGCAGGGCCAAAATGGGACGATGGCGTATTGAACATACGGTGAGTTCAATTTTGAACCGGCAACGCAGGCAGACGGGATAAAGCGGCTTTGCAGCAGACAAATTAAGGAGGGCTGATCCTAACGTGCTTTGCTTCTTTATTTTTTACAGGCAGGCATACAATAACCATACAGCGCCAGTGCGTGATCAACCATTTCAAAACCGCGATCCCGTGCCATTTTACGCTGCCGCGCTTCTATCTGATCATCATGAAATTCCTCAACCCTGCCACACCTTAAGCAAACGATATGATCATGATGCACGCCTTCATTCAATTCATATACCGCTTTGCCGGTTTCAAAATAATTGCGGGTTAAAAGACCAGCCTGTTCAAATTGTGTCAGCACCCGGTAAACGGTTGCCAGACCAATTTCCAGGTTATCGGCTATCAGCAGCCGAAAAATATCTTCCGCACTAAGGTGGCGAACCGGATTTTGCTGGAAAATCTCTAAAATCTTCAGGCGGGGCTGTGTCGCCTTGAGCCCGCTGGCCTTCAGTTCAGCCGGATTGTTGTTTTCAGTGTCCTTTTTACTCATGATGAATCCAGTTAAAAGCACAAAATTCTTCCCATCTGCTTTATCATATAGTGTTTGTTTGTCCAGCTCAATGAATTGCAACAAGGAATAAATTACACAATGCACACAACATTGTCCTCAAAACGGTACTTGCTGGCCCTATTTTCAGCCGCATTTCTACTGACCGGCTGTGGCGTTACCACAAAAAAAACCTTCCTTGGCGAACCGGTTCAAAAGCGCGCTGATAATGCGGTTCCCGTATCATCAAGCGATACCGAACCCGTCTCTCCAGATGGGCTTCCCCGCAATCCGGCATGGGATTCTACTGAAGTTACCGTTACGCAAAATCTGCTTCATATCATTACGCCCTACAGGATCAGTATCCAGCAGGGTAATTTTGTTTCCCAGGAAATGCTGGCCAAAATACAGGAAGGCATGACCAAAGAGCAGGTCCGGTTTGCGCTAGGCACGCCACTGATGACGGATATTTTCCATCCTACCCGCTGGGATTATATTTTCCGTCTGCAAAAACCGGATGGAAGAATAACCAACAATCGCGTCATCATCTATTTTACGGATAACCGCGTCGCCCGAATCGTTCACGACCCGTTGCCGAATGAAATGCAATACCTGGAAACCATTGCCGGACCACCCTCCAAAAAGAAAGCAACCAGCAAAGACAAGACCGCTGCTCCAATAGCCGATGAAAAAGAGACGGCTCAACAGGCACAACCCCCCATATCAGAAAAAAGTGCTCCGGATGTCGATTCCCCTGAAACCGCAATTAAAACAGATACCACCGCTCCTATTATAAGCGACTCACCGGAAACGATGCCCGTTTCAACTGAAGCCGTTGAAACCCTATCCGAACCCGTAGAAAAATACCATTCTGAACCGGCTGTAACGGCCCCGCAAAACACGGTGTCATCTACCGCAACGGAAACGGTTGAAGCAACAACAACACCCGAAAAGACATTTTATTCTGAACCCGTTGTCACAGAAACTAACGAAACGATCCCACCTGCAACAGCACCTGTGCCATCCAGCCTTGAACAGCGTGAAGCAATCCCCATGCCTGTAGAAACCAGTCATCATGAAAGCAAACCGGTTTCAACCGGCGTATCAGAAACGATGCCGTCAACCACGGAAGTCGAGACGGTACAGACGGATACACCCGAACCGGTCAGACAGGCAATACCGGCAGAAGCCGTCACGCAGGATATATCTGAGAAACAGGATAAAAATTTCGAGGCTACGCCTGACTCCATCATGCAGCTTCATCAACTGATGCAATCCAAATAAAAAAGAAGGAAATGAATTCAATGAAAATTGCCATTGCAGGAGCCAGCGGTCGCATGGGGCACATGTTGATTGAAACCATCTTAAACACGGAAGATGCAACCCTGGTGGGCGCAATGGATGTTGCGAAAAGCGAGAATATCGGCAAGGATGCCGGCCTTTTTCTTGGACGGCAAACCGGCATTGCCGTTCAATCCGACATCTCAAAAAGCCTCAGCAATGCGGAATACCTGATTGATTTTACCCGGCCGGAAGGCACACTGGATCATTTGGCTTACTGCGAACAGCATGGCATCAAGATGATTATCGGCACAACCGGTTTTGATGACGCCGGTAAGGCAAGAATTGCCGAAGCTGCAAAAAAAATCGCGATTGTATTTGCGCCCAATATGAGTATTGGCGTTAATGTCACCATGAAACTGCTGGAACTGGCCGCAAAAAATTTCTCAACCGGTTACGATATTGAAATCATTGAGGCGCATCACCGGCATAAAATCGACGCGCCATCCGGCACTGCGCTCAAAATGGGAGAAGTCATCGCCGACGCGATTGGCCGCGATTTGCAGGAATGCGGCACATTTGTACGTCACGGAATAACGGGAGAGCGTGATCCTTCCACGATCGGCTTTGCCACCATAAGAGGCGGCGACATCATTGGTGACCACACTGTCCTGTTCGCCGGTATCGGCGAACGTATCGAAATCACCCATAAATCGGCAAGCCGTGTCTCTTACGCACTGGGCAGCTTAAGAGCCGCCCGTTTTCTGGCCGATAAGACAAACGGCTTGTACGATATGCAAGACGTACTTGGACTAAAAGATAGCTAAGGCTGCCTCATTTCTCTTTTAGTCCATCTGCGGCAGCCACGCAGATAGGCTACTGCTTTAACTTGAAAATCAAAAACCGATTTTCTCTGACATAAACCGTAATGTGATTGTTTATCCAACCTTTTCTCTCTCGTATGATGCAAGACAAATACAATCCGTCTGATGTTGAAAAAGCCGCACAGGCACACTGGAAAGCAACCGATGCCTACAAAGCCATCGAAAATGATCCCCGTTTTCCAAAAGGCAAATTCTATGCCTGCTCCATGCTGCCATACCCTTCAGGCCGGCTTCACATGGGGCATGTGCGCAATTACACGATCAATGACGTGATGTACCGTCATTTGCGCATGAATGGATACAACGTCTTGCAGCCGATGGGGTGGGATGCCTTCGGCATGCCCGCCGAAAATGCGGCGATGGAAAATGGCGTGCCGCCGGCACAATGGACTTACTCCAATATCGCCTATATGAAGCAGCAACTGGAATCCATGGGATTCGGCATCGACTGGTCACGTGAAATCACGGCCTGCGATCCGGGTTATTACAAGTGGAACCAATGGCTGTTTTTGAAAATGCTTGAAAAAGGCATTATCTATCAGCGAACCGGCACGGTAAACTGGGACCCCATCGACCAAACCGTGCTGGCCAATGAACAGGTTATAGACGGACGGGGCTGGCGGTCCGGCGCACTCATTGAAAAACGGGAAATTCCCATGTATTACGCCCGCATTACCGAATATGCGGAAGAACTGCTGGATCATGTCGAAAACAAGCTGCCGGGATGGCCGGAACGTGTCCGGATCATGCAAACCAACTGGATCGGCAAATCCACCGGCGTGCGATTCGCTTTCCCGCATGACATCAAGGATGAAAACGGCCAATTGATTGGCGACGGCAAATTATGGGTCTTTACCACCCGTGCCGATACGATCAAAGGCGTCACCTTTTGCGCTGTCGCGCCTGAGCATGAATTGGCCACTTACGCAGCCAAAAACAATCCTGAATTGACGGAATTCATTGAGGAATGCAAAAGAGGCAGCGTTATTGAGGCTGATCTGGCCACCATGGAAAAAAAAGGCATGCCAACCGGACTGTTCGTCAAGCATCCGCTGACCGGCCAGCTTGTCGAAGTGTGGGTCGGCAACTATGTTTTAATGAGTTACGGTGATGGCGCTGTCATGGCTGTACCCGCCCACGATGAGCGCGACTTTGAATTTGCCCACAAATACAATCTGCCCATCCGCCAGGTCATTGCTGTTGAAGGCAAGGTCTTTTCCGAACTCACCTGGCACGACTGGTATGCCGACAAGGATCATGGCTACTGCATCAATTCCGGTCGATACGATGGCCTCAGACATCAGGAAGCCGTTGATGCCATTGCCGCAACGCTTGCTGAAATGGATTTGGGCGAAAAAACCGTCACCTATCGTTTGCGTGATTGGGGCATTTCCCGCCAGCGTTACTGGGGCACGCCCATCCCGATCATCCATTGCCCCGACTGCGGCGCTGTACCGGTTCCGGAAAAAGATTTGCCGGTCATCCTGCCGGAAAACCTTGTTCCGGACGGCACAGGCAATCCCTTAAATCGTGATGAAGCTTTCCTGAAAACAACCTGTCCCGTGTGCGGTAAAGCGGCGCGCCGTGAAACCGACACCATGGACACTTTCGTTGATTCCTGCTGGTATTTCATGCGTTACTGCTGCCCTGACAGCCAGGACGCCATGGTGGATAACCGGGTTGATCACTGGATGCCGATGGATCAGTATATCGGCGGCATCGAACACGCCGTCATGCACCTGCTGTATGCCCGGTTCTGGACCAAGGTCATGCGTGACTTTGGTCTGGTCAAATTCGATGAACCCTTTACCCGCTTGCTCACGCAAGGTATGGTTTTAAACGAAACCTACTACCGGGAAGACGCCTCCGGGCGCAAAACCTGGTTCAACCCCGAAAACGTTGAACTGGAACTAGACAGCAAAGGCCGCCCACTTTCCGCCAAACTGAAAAGTGACCATAAACCGGTTTTGATCGGCGGCACGGAAAAAATGTCGAAATCCAAGAATAACGGCATTGACCCTCAGGCACAAATCGAACAATACGGTGCGGATACCGCCCGCCTGTTTACCATGTTTGCCTCGCCTCCCGAACAAACGCTGGAATGGTCCGGCACCGGCGTGGAAGGTGCGCAACGTTTCCTGCGCCGGGTCTGGGCCTATGCGCATGCGAATGCCCAGGCCATTGCCGCCGGTTCCGACAAGATACCCGCCGATTTGCCGGAAACACACAAAAATATCCGTTTCCGAATCCATCAGGTTCTGCAACAGGCCAATCACGACTACACCCGTATCCAATACAACACCGTCGTTTCCGCATGTATGATCATGCTCAATACATTGGAAGGCGCCAAGCTGGACAACGCGCCCGCCTCACACGCTGTCACCCGGGAATGTTTCTCCATTTTCCTGCGCGTGCTGTATCCTATCGTCCCCCACATCACTTACATCCTGTGGCAAGAATTGGGATACGCGAAAACACAAGGCGAAATTCTGAATGCGCCCTGGCCGCAAGTCGATGCCGCCGCCCTTGAGCAAAATGAAATCGACATGGTCATCCAGGTCAACGGCAAACTGCGCGGCAACATGCGCATTGCCAAGGATGCTGATCGCGCCGCCATCGAAGCGGCGGCGCTGGCTAATGAAAGCGCCGCCAAATTCATCACCGGCACGCCCAAAAAAGTAATTGTTGTACCAGGGCGGCTGGTCAATATTGTTGTATAAACTGGTCAATCGAAAACAGACGAACCATGAAACGCCCTCTTCTTTTTTCATCCACACTGGCCATGCTTGCCGGTGTGCTCCTGCTTTCCGCTTGCGGCTTTACCCTGCGCGGCACGGGCGGCGATTTCCGATTGCCTTTCAAGACCCTGTATATCAACATTTCTGGCAACGACGCTTTTGCCGCCACGCTCAGACGGCATATCCGCAGCACGGGAACAGAAATCGTCCAGGATCGCAAGCAGGCTGATGCCTCACTGGAAATCTTGCGCCGTGACAGAACCAGGGAAGTCCTCTCTCTCAGTACAGCGGGACGGGTTCGTGAATACGCCCTCTTTTACACTTTCCGCTTTCAGGTCACGGATCGTGAAAATCGCATTTTGATGGAACCGGTGGAAATCCGTCTGAGACGGACACTCATTTACGACGAATCACAAGCCTATGCCAGAGAAAAGGAAGCAGAAATGCTTTACGAGGATATGCAAAATGATGTGATATCGCAGGTTGTCCGCCGGATGGCCAATATTGAGATAAACGATCAATCCGACAAAACGGAACCTGATTTATAAACACCACTTTATCCTATACGAAAAGCATGCAACTGCGACCGGAAACCCTTGAAGCCCATCTTGAAAAGGAACTGGCTCCTTTGTATGTCATTACCAGCGATGAACATCTGCTGCTGCTGGAAGCCGCCGACAAAATCCGGGAAGCGGCAAGAAAACACGGCTGTACCGAACGGGAAATCCTGACGGTTGAACGCAGCTTTAAATGGGGCGATCTGCAAGCTGCCAACAGCGCCATGTCCCTTTTTGGCGACAAAAAACTGATTGAGCTGCGTATCCCTACCGGCAAGCCGGGAAAGGAAGGCAGCCAGGTATTGCAGCGCTACACGGCCGAACTACACCCGGATAACGTCACATTGATCACCCTGCCGAAACTCGACTGGGCGACACAAAAATCAGCCTGGGTCAGCGCCTTGCAAAAAACGGCCATTTACATCGACATCCCTATCGTCGAGCGGTCCCAACTGGGAAACTGGATTGCATCCCGCCTTAAATTACAGAATCAAAGCGCCGATACCGAAAGCATCGAATTTCTGGTCAGCCGGGTCGAAGGCAACCTCCTGGCAGCACACCAGGAAATCCGAAAGCTGGGACTGCTGTACCCACAAGGGAAGCTGAACTTTGAACAAATTAAGGAAGCGGTCTTAAATGTTGCGCGTTACGATGTGTTCAAGCTCAATGAAGCGATGCTGACAGGCAACACCACCCGTTTTGTCCGAATGATGGAAGGGCTAAAAGGCGAAGGTGAGCCCTTGCCGCTCGTGCTGTGGACGATAACGGAAGAAATCCGTACACTTTTAAAAATTCAGATCGGTACCGCTCAAGGGCAAACTGCTGGCACGCTGATGAAAAATCTGAGAATCTGGGGCCCCCGGGAAAAACTGATCACCACAGCTTTGCGCCGTCTCAATACCGATACGCTCCAGCAAGCACTCCAGCAAGCAGCCCAGGTCGATAAAATCGTCAAAGGGCTTCGTGTCGAAACACTGGTGGACGATGCCTGGGATGCGCTGCTCCAGCTTGGCTTGATTCTGACGCAAAGCGGCACAAAAACGGCTTAAAACGCGTACAATTTCAATTTAATCAGCTTATCAGGCGCCAACCCTTACTTGAATTATGAATATCCGGGAATACATGAGCCGAATCGGCAAACAGGCACGCCAAGCTTCACGCATTATGGCAAAAGCGGATACGGCAGCCAAAAACCGGGCGCTCGCATCCATCGCTGCCGCCATCCGCCGTGATGCATCAACCCTGTTAGAAGCCAATGAAAAAGACCTTGCCGCTGCACATGCAAACGGACTGGAATCCGCCCTGCTCGATCGGCTGACATTGACACCAGCCAGTATTGCCACCATGGCGGAAGGGCTTGAACAAATCATCGCATTGCCTGATCCCATCGGTGAAATCACCAACCTCAAATATCGCCCAAGCGGTATCCAGGTAGGCCAGATGCGGGTGCCTTTAGGCGTTATCGGCATCATTTATGAAGCGCGCCCGAATGTAACGGTCGATGCCGCCGGTCTTTGCATCAAGAGCGGCAATGCCGCCATCCTGCGGGGCGGTTCGGAAGCCATCCATTGCAATCAGGCTTTAGCCGCCCTTGTCCGCGAAGGACTCTCAAGTGCTGCCCTGCCGGAAGAAGCCATACAGATCGTTGAAACGACAGACCGCGCCGCAGTAGGTGAACTCATCACGATGCCGGAATACGTTGATGTGATCGTTCCGCGCGGCGGAAAAGGATTAATCGAGCGCCTCATGCGCGACTCACGTATTCCCATGATCAAGCACTTGGACGGCATTTGCCATGTCTATATTGATGACAGCGCAGATATTGGCAAGGCCCTGGCTATTTCCTTTAACGCCAAATGCCAGCGATACGGCACGTGCAACACCATGGAAACCCTCCTTGTCTCCCGTCAAATCGCGCCAGTCGTTTTGCCCAAGCTGGCCAAACTTTATGAACCGGAGCAAGTCGAGCTGCGATGCGACGAAACGGCGATGCAAATTCTGGATCGTTACCCTTACCTGAAAGCGGCAACAACAGAAGACTGGCAAACTGAATACCTCGCGCCCATCCTCGCTGTGCGAGTCGTGGATGGGCTGGATCAAGCCATCGCGCATATCAATACCTGGTCGTCACAGCACACGGATACCATCATCACCGAAGACTACAGCCATGCCCTGCGCTTTCTCCGCGAAATTGATTCCGCATCCGTCATGGTCAATGCCTCAACCCGTTTTGCCGATGGCTTTGAATATGGCCTCGGCGCTGAGATCGGCATATCCAATGACAAGCTGCATGCCCGTGGGCCAGTCGGTCTTGAAGGGCTGACTTCGCAAAAATACATCGTGCTGGGCCACGGTGAAATAAGAAAATAAGCTCTCCCAGCGGGATTGAACGGCTCAATCCCCTCTTTCCGGAAAAGGTTTCACTATGTCTGCTCGCTATTTTTATTTCTGCACCTGTCCACGCGGACTGGAAACACTACTGGCGGAAGAACTCGGCGAAATTGCCGAAAAAAGCCCTTCTCTCAAAATACAGGCCCCCATTTCAGGCGGCGTGCATTGTTCAGGCACGATGGAAGACGGCTGGCTTATCAACCTGCACTCCCGCATCGCTTCCCGTATCCTGCTCCGAATCGCGCAAGGTTCCTACCGCCATGAGGACGATATTTACAACCTGGCGCTTTCCCAGAAATGGGAAGACTGGTTTCGTGTTGACTGTACGATCCGGATTGATGTCGCCGCCATCAAATCGCCACTAAAAAGCATCAATTTCACAACACTCAAAATAAAAGACGCCGTTGCCGACCATTTCCGCAACCTTTTCGGAAAACGTCCCTCCATCGATACGAAAACACCGGATATCCGGATTGCCGCCTTTTTGGATGCCAGTCATGTAACGCTTTATCTTGATACTTCCGGAGAATCGCTTTTCAAACGGGGATGGCGTACCAAAAAAGGGGATGCCCCCCTGCGTGAAAATCTTGCCGCTGGTCTTTTGCGGGCCGCAGGCTGGAAACCCGGAATGGTCCTGTTTGATCCCATGTGCGGCTCCGGCACGATCCTGGCGGAAGCCGCGCAAATCCTGGCCGGTATTCCTCCCGGCCTCAACCGATCATTTGCTTTTGAAAAGCTCAACGGATTTGACGCAAAAAAATGGCAAGCGATGAAAAGCGCCTGCAAACCCCGCCCGCTGCCCGCAGAACCAACCCTTTTCGGCAGTGACATTTCCGGGGACATGATTGCCATAGCAAAGCACAACATCAAGGCAGCCGGCATCAGCATGGACATCCCGCTCAAGCAAATAGAAGCGCAGGAAGTGCAGCCGCCGACTGACGTGCCCGGCATCATGCTAACCAATCCGCCCTACGGGGAACGCATCGGTGTCCGTGGAGACCGCACCACGGAAGCCGAAGAAAGAGCATCCCTGTTTTACACGGCCTTCGGTTCCACGCTCAAGCAGCGCTTCTCCGGCTGGAAAATCTTTCTCTTCACGGCAGACCTGGATGTGCCGCGCATGCTGCGTTTAAAAGAATCCCGAAAAACCCCTTTCTACAATGGCGCCATTGAATGCCGCCTCTTCCGTTTTGACATGATTGCGGGCTCCAATCGCCGTAACCCGGTAAACGCCAATAACGCGCTTGAACAGGACACCCCGAAAACATAACGGGGAAATAGGGTGAAACCGATCAAAACACTCCTTATCGATAACTACGATTCCTTCACCCACAACCTGGTTCATCTCATCACACGTGTCAACGGCACGCCGCCCTTTTTGATGCGAAATGATGAAAAAGCATGGAAAAACGAATATCTGCACTATTTTGACAATATTGTCATTTCGCCCGGCCCCGGCCGACCGGAAAAAATCACCGATTTTGGCCTTTGTCGTGAAATCATTTTGACATCAACCATCCCGGTACTGGGCGTCTGTCTTGGACACCAGGGCATATGCGCCCTGCATGGCGCAACCATTGACCTCGCGCCTGAACCCCGACATGGCCGCATCTCACCGATCTCTCATCATCAGGCTGGACTCTTTCTTCATATCCCTTCCCCTTTTCATGCTGTCAGGTATCACTCTCTGGCTGTTTACAATCTGCCTGAAGAATTGGAACCAACAGCCTGGTCAGAGGATGGCGTCATCATGGCTGTGGCGCATCGCACCAAACCCCTGTTTGGCGTCCAGTTTCATCCTGAATCCATCTGCACGGGATATGGTGAGATTTTGTTTCGGAATTTTTCGGAAATAACGCGTTCCCGGCAGACACAGAAAAGCACGCCTGTGCCAGTCTTCATACCTGAACATTTATTTCCAACAAACGTCTTGCAGCCGCCGGCAGAAAACCAAACTAAAAAAGCGCAGGAAAGTTATCAGGTTCTTCACGACAAACTGCCGTGGGCCATTCCGGCAGAAATGCTCTTTGACGCTATTTTCAGGCAATCGCCCCATGCGGTCTGGCTCGACAACAGCCGTCAGGATTATGGATCAGGACGTTTTTCCATCATGTGCGATGCAGATGGCCCATTAGGCCGGATCGCACGAGCCGATACTGGCAGCCAAACGATCACGGTCACATCTGCCGAAAAAAAAGAGCTTATCCAAAGCGACTTTTTCGACTGGCTGGAAAAAGACCTTCAGACACACGCTGTCGCGCCGCCTGACACACCCTTTGAATTCGCGCTTGGCTGGGCAGGCTATATCGGCTACGAAATGAAATCGCTGACAGAAGCCGTTCCTTCCCACGCATCGGCACTGCCCGACGCCTGTCTGCTTTTCTGTGACAGGGCACTGGTCATCGACCATGAAGAAAACAGCATCTGGCTTTTAGCGCTGGCAAGCGCCTCCTGCCGCAAAACACCTCAGGAATGGCTCTCAAAAACCGCCGGTCAACTGGCATCATTAGCCCAAGAACAGCTTAAAATCGCGCCCCTGCCGGAAAAACTCCCGCTGCACAACCTGGTCACACTACGCCATGATAAAACCGCCTATCTTGAACTGATAGCCCAATGCAAAGAAACATTGCTCCAGGGTGAAAGTTACGAAATCTGCCTGACCAATATGGCGCATGCCGCCTGCACGATTGATCCGTGGACCGTCTGGCGCATATTGCGCAAATCCAACCCTGTTCCTTACGGCGCATTCATGCAGTTGGACGGCATCACCATACTAAGCTGTTCGCCCGAACGTTTTCTGGGCATTTCACGTGAACGCATCATTGAATCCAAACCCATCAAGGGGACTCGCCCCCGCTCAAAAGACCCCATAAAAGACGCACAGTTAAAAGAAGAACTGGCAAACAGCGAAAAAGAACGCGCTGAAAACCTGATGATCGTCGACCTGGTTCGTAACGATCTGGGGAAAATTGCACAACCTGACTCTGTTAAGGTATCCCGGCTGTTTGACATCGAATCCTACCAAACCGTACACCAGATGGTCAGTACCGTCACCGCGAAAATACAGGACGGCATTTCCGTCAGCCGGTGCGTGCGCGCCGCTTTCCCCGGCGGCTCTATGACCGGTGCGCCGAAACGGCGCACCCTGCAAATACTGGACCGGCTTGAAGGCGGTCCCAGAGGCATTTACTCCGGCACGCTTGGTTACTTCTCCCTTTGCGGCGCCGCCGACTTAAGCATTATCATCCGAACCCTGGTCATGACCAACGGACATCTATCATTTGGCATAGGCGGCGCCATTACCGCCCTCTCCGACCCAAAAGAAGAATTTGAGGAAATACGCACCAAAGCACAAGCTTTCCTGACCCTCTTTGATACGGATTTTGCAACAGAGGCCGGCTAAAAAATGGATACTTCGACATCACTCTACCGCTATACACCCGATGGTCAGATGCAGCCTATAACGGACACATCCGCCAGATTGTTGGTTGCGGATTCTTTCCTGGTCAATAACGGCATGGCCCGCGCTCCCGAATTGCATGCCAGACGTTTTACGGCAAGCTGCCAATCACTGGCAAACATTGACGCCGGACTGCTCACCCGCTTTTGGCCGCTTGCCATGCGGCACATCCCGGCAAAAGGACAATGGTTTCCCAGACTGGAACTCGTCGGCTCCCGCAAACAGTCTTTTCTGCAAATCCGCATCAGGCCGGCACCCGAACGGCAAAACACGGCGCGCCTCATCCATTGCGATACACGGGACAACCGGCGCCATCCAAGACACAAGGGACCGGATATCTTGCAACTGACAGCGCAAAGAAAAAACATATCAAAAAAAGGGGCAGATGAAGGCATCCTGTGCACCCCGTCGCGTTATCTCCTTGAAGGCTTTTTCAGCAGCATCTTGTGGTGGGAAAAAAACACGCTTTGCCAGACACCGCTTTCCAAACGCATCCTGCCTTCTATCACGTCCGCGCTTATCATGCAGATCGCCGCCAGCCATGGAATTGCTACGGCAACCCGTTTCCGGCATTTGCATGAGCTCAACGGCTGTGAAACATGGGTCGTCAATGCGTTGCATGGCATCCGTCGCGCTATAAACTGGCCGCTCGCGCCGTGGCAAGTAAGCACTCACACCGATCACGTTGACTGGCAACAAGCGCTTGATCAGTACGCTCTCCGCCCCATTCACCAACTGCCTATAACCTGAAAAAATAGGAAATTATGTAGCAACCATACAAAGCCAATGACCACCTGAACTCCTACAATCAGCCCGTTTTGTTTTTCAGATAGGTGTATCATGGCTGAATCTCACATTATTTTCGGCCTTGCGGCCAAACGGTCAGAACTGACCGGACTGATTGATCATCACCGGCAAGAAATTACCCCATTGATTATCGATCTGATGCATATTGATGCCATTAGTATGGCTGCAAATCTCGCACTGCCAGCCGACATGTACCCAGGAAATAATGCCATCCACTACGCTACACACCGAGTAAATTGTTCCTCCGCGGTTGCCCCAACGGATTTCACGGAAAACGCGAAACTTCCGATTCGGACATTTCCATCACTTGGCGTACCAACAGTGTGCGAGCTTTGGCGAAGAAAAGAAAGTGTTGGTGGTAAAACACAGAAAACCTCATAACACATGAAAATATGTGTTTATTATACACAGCCTATTATGTGTTTCAAATTAAAAACAAATATTTTGATTTGCAATACACCTTATTTAATTTGTATAGTAAAGTAAAGGCTGGGCAATGCACTACAAAGTTTGATATGATTTTAGTCATGACCTATGATGAATTTCGGCGACAACTTGGAAAGGCTGGGCTAACCGTGAAAGGGTTTGCTCTGTTAATCAAGCAAACGCCAAACTCTATTACCAATTATGCAACTCATGGCGAAGTGCCACCGCATCTAGCGATTATTGCAGCATTGATGGGCGATATGGCTGAAGCTGGACTGGATTTCCGCACTACGTTAGCTCGCATCCAGTATGAAGCGAGTAAACCTCGTGGTGGTGCCATCAAAGGAAGGTTCGGCGGAGCAAAACAAATTAATCTGAACCTAATACCGAATATTTAGGAATTACAAGCTATGAATTTCATTGAAAACGAAACTGCTCAAAAGCTTCGGGGAGGTTACTACACGCCACTGGATCTAGCTGTTTTTCTTGCCCAGTGGATCAAGGACATTCGTCCTGCGCGTATTTTGGAGCCTAGTTGTGGGGATGGAGTGTTTTTTGAGGCTCTTGCCAATGTTAAGGGACTCCAAGAAGCGAATGTCCTTGGATTCGAACTTGAGCCGGATGAAGCTGCAAAGGCACAGGCACGTGCTAAAGCTGTTGGTATAGAAGCGGTAATCCATAACGAGGATTTCCTTCAATGGACAATCAATCACCGGAATGATGTCAGCGCTAGGTTTGATGCTATTGTTGGTAATCCTCCCTTTATTCGATATCAATATCTTCCAGCGCCATTCCAAGTTTGTGCTGAGCAAATCTTCAGGGAGCTGAGTCTTCCATTTACAAAGCATACAAACGCTTGGGTATCGTTTATTCTCGCATCCATGACACTTCTGCGCCCTGGTGGACGCTTGGCAATGGTGGTTCCTGCCGAGATTATCCACGTCACGCATGCACAATCATTACGTTCCTATCTCGGACGTGAATGTCGTCGTCTAGTCATTATTGACCCCGAAGAGCTTTGGTTTAGCGACACGCTGCAGGGCGCGGTGATTTTGCTTGCAGAAAAAAAACATGGCAAAACGGATAGAGCTGAAGGTCTTGGTATATATCCGGTAAAGGGTCGTGAATTTCTTTATCTTAATCCGGCTGATGTTTTCCTGGCACCACAATCAATTAACGGCAAAACTGTACAAGGTAAATGGACTCGTGCTTTGCTCGATCAGGAGACGCTGGCACTTTTCGATGAACTTGCGCAACATGAGGCTGTACATCAGTTCAAGGATATTGCCGAGGTCTATGTTGGTATTGTCACTGGCGCGAACAAGTTTTTTCTTGTTCCTGATGAGGTTGTAGAGAACTATAAACTCGACAAGTGGGCGCACCCAATGTTTGGACGTAGCGAACATTGCCCTGGAATTATCTATGATGACCAGCAACATGCCGCAAATGCAGCGAAGGGGAATCCTACGAATTTTCTTTGGTTTTTAGAAAATAAGGGCAAGGTGGATACTGCTGCTGAAACCTATATTCGGCAGGGAGAAGAACAGGACCTCCACACTCGCTATAAATGTAGAATTCGAACTCCATGGTATACCGTGCCCTCTGTCTATGCGACGGAAATTGGCATGCTCAAGCGAGCTCATGATACGCCACGCCTTATTCTCAATCGAATTGGCGCCTACACGACCGATACGGCTTATCGTATCCGTACGCGAGGTGTTACCCCCGAAAAACTCGTTGGTTGCTTCATCAATCCGCTGACAGCCCTTAGCGCCGAACTGGAAGGCCGCCACTATGGTGGAGGAGTACTGGAATTGATACCTTCCGAAATCGAGCGATTAATGATTCCTCTGCCCGAAGAGGCAAACGTCGATCTTGTTGGCCTGGACAACGCAATTCGTAACTTGCCAACTTATGAGGTGCTTGCATATCAAGGCAAAACGGTTTTGGGTGCTATGGGTATATCCCATGCAAAACAAGAACGTGTATTAGACGGTTGGCGTAAGTTGAAAGGTCGGCGACACCGCACATCCGAAGAATCTTCAACCGATGCCTCCTAGTCTATTTCCAGGATAAACCGCATCGGGTCGACTTTATCACGGTAGAGCGCTAATGTTCTGCCAATCAGGTCAGGACGGGCCACATATTCTCGCATCGGCCCCCAGCTTAGGCGGGTCATTGCATTTCTCTGTTTATACGTCTCGGTGGTTGTACTGGTGGTATGGCGAATAGCCAAATCAAACTCGCCATAACTGATTCCCTTCAAAACAAGCTGGAATTTTGCAAAAGCTTCATCTACCGTTCCTGATCGAGTAGCCCACACGAGGTGCGGAAATACGTTGTCCCGAAAATAGTGCCGATGATCGACACTCTCGGGAAGTAGGCCTTTGTCTAGGTTAACCGAGCCGGTCGCGTGTGTACCCGCAGTATCAGGAATTGTCAGGTCACGCCGTGTAAGTGGTTTGCTTTCCCAAACAAGTTCAAATTCCACCCCCACGATTGGATGTGCCGGTTTAGGAACGGTTTCATCCGCTGTGACCATTGTTGGCGCTTTAATTGGCTTCTTCGTAGGCATGGCTTTCGCTTTTGCAAGCGCGTGGCGAAGTGGAACCACTTTTAGCTTAATGCGGGGAACTGTGTCTCCTCCACCAGTCCCTCCTGCCGATGTTGTGGGTCTAGGTGGCAAAATTGCCATTTCATCGACTAAGCGGCCATTGACGAGCATGTCATCGAGATCAACCCTGGCTCCCACTTTCACAATATGATCTGGGTAATCTATCGGCAAGGCCGTAAATTGCGCCTCGATTTCATCGACTACTATCTTGTCGGACGGGTCAGTCAAATCAAAATCAAGCAGCATTCCTGCCTCAATGTTGTTATTTAACCCGCCGAGGGTGAGATTCGCACTACTTATTACAAGGCGAGCGCTTGCTTTCCCGCATACCAAGTACAACTTGGGATGAAAGATGATCGTCCGTGAGCCCGTATCAACAGTATAGAGCTTGCTACCAATGTTAAGCAGGCGAGTAAGCCCTTGGTGAGATGTAATATTGTTTCGGACTCCGGCGAAAACAGTCACACACGCTGCATGAGCCTTTAGTTCATCCTCAATTTGCTGTACACCGCTTTCACTAACAAATGCAATGCTTAATAGCACCCGTTCAATATCAGGAATGTCAAACAATTCACGTATTGCTTCGGCGTGCGTTTTTGGCGTCACACCTTGAAGAATAAAAGCTTTTTTGGACATTCCTGCCAGCCCCTTGAATGGTAGTGGTTTTTGACCGCAATTTATAGCCATTATCATAGCAATGATTTTTAAGTGTTTGTGCCATTGCTACATAATTCCGGAAAAATACCGGAAAACACCCTTAATTTCCCGCAATCGTCATATTCTCGATAAGAATGGAACCGGATTCCTTGCCGCCCCGGCTCAGGACATCCGCGCCAACAGCGACAATCTGGGCAAACATCTCTTTCAGATTACCGGCAATAGTTATCTCCTGCACCGGATACTGGATCACACCGTTTTCGACCCAAAATCCGGATGCGCCGCGGGAATAATCTCCTGTAACATAATTCACGCCCTGCCCCATCAGGTCAGTCACAAGCAATCCCCTGTCCAGTTTTTTCAGCATAGCCGCAAAATGATCCTCTTTCCTGGTTAGTGACGATGTCAAAAAGAGATTGTGCGCGCCGCCGGCATTGCCGGTTGTTTTCATGCCCAAACGCCGCGCAGAGTAAGAAGACAAAAAGTAGCCCTCAACAACCCCATCCTTCACGACATCCCGGCGTGCCGTTCTCACGCCTTCATCATCAAAAGGGGCGGAACCGGTTGCGCCTAAAATAAAAGGGTCTTCCAACAGGCTGATATGTTCCGGAAACACTTTCTTGCCAAGCGAATCCACCAGAAAACTGGATTTGCGGTACAACGCGCCGCCGGATACGGCATTGACAAAAGCGCCGACCAGTCCGGTAGCCAGCGGCGCCTCAAAAAGAACCGGACACCGCTGCGTTTCAATGCGGCGCGCATTTAACCGTGCCAGCGCGCGTTCGGCAGCATATCGCCCGACCGATTCAGGATCATCCAGCTTTTCAGGATTGCGTGAGGTGGTATACCAGTAATCCTGCTGCATCTGCTCGCCTTTTCCCGCGATGGGCGCGACTGAAACAGCATGCCTCGTATAAGGGTAGCCGCCCAGGAATCCCTGCGTATCGGCTGTGATGAAATGGGAATGCTGAACGCTGACCGTCGCGCCTTCACTATTCGTAATGCGCTTGTCCACGGCAAAAGCCGCCGCCTCACAGCGCTCGGCAATTTTCACGGCCTCATCCGCCGTGATCCGCCAGGGATAATACAATTTCAGATCGCGCGGATGGCGTTCCAGCATCTCTTCGTCCGGCAATCCGGCGCTTTCGTCTTCGGCTGTAAAAGAAGCGATGTTATAAGCCGCTTCCACCGTTGAGCGCAATGAATTTCCAGAAAAATCAGACGATGTGGCATTACCGCGCCGACTGCCGATATAAACGGTTACGCCCACAGCCTTATCCTGATTTCTCTCGATTGTTTCAACGCTGCCTTTCCGCACGCTCACCGTCAGCCCATTGCCGTCGCTCACGCCGACAGCGGCTGATGTCGCGCCTTTTTCTCTGGCATAGCGCAATACATCGCTTGCTATCTGTTTCAACTGGTCCTGTGTATGGACGAAAACGGAATCATTCATGATCATTCTCTTTCTCATGACAAGTCAAGGCTGTTATGATAACAGCCAATTCAAAATGATTTGTGCGCTTTCACAGAACGTCTATGCCTAATTCAAACCGCGGTTCAACCGGCTTTCAATCCGCCGAATTCGATCAGGAATACGATAAGCCATCCAAATCACAGCGTAAGCGCGACATGACGGCGCTGCAAAAGCTGGGGCAACTGCTTGGCGATGCCCCAGCTGACCGTGTTAAACGTATCCCGCTTCCCGAAAATCTCAAAACAGCGATTGAAGAATACCGGAAAATAAAAAGTCACGAGGGCCGGCGGCGACAACTCCAGTTCATCGGAAAAATCATGCGCAGTTTGGATGAAACCAATGTCGCCGCCATTAATAACGCCATCGAAAGCTGGCGCGGGCAATCCAAGGCGGAAACGGCTGCCATGCACCTGCTTGAACGGCAACGGGAAAAACTTTTAACGCAGGATTCAGCCTTAACCGAATTGCTGGCACAATATCCGCAAACTGATGTTCCACATTTGCGTAACCTGATACGCAATGCGCGAAAAGAACAGGCCGAAGGCAAACCGCCCAAAGCCTACAGGGAGATTTTCCAGATTCTCAAAGCATTGCACGCCGGAATTTCCGGCCAGACAGAACCGATGGAGGAAAACGACGATGAATAATTCCGACAGCATCATTATCGGACTGGTATCCATTTCAGACCGGGCTTACGATGGCACTTACGTGGATAAGGGCATTCCAGCCTTAACCGAATGGCTTTCATCTGCCATCACCAGCCCGTACTGGTTTGAAACCCGCCAGATTCCCGACGAAAAAGAACAGATCGAAAAAACCCTGCTTGAGCTGGCCGAAGAAGAGCGGTGTTCGCTGATCTTCACCACAGGCGGCACCGGTCCGGGACGCCGCGATATCACGCCGGAAGCGACTCTGGCTATCGGTACCAAAGAATTGCCTGGATTGGCAGAACAAATGCGCCGGATCAGTCTGCATTTCGTCCCAACTGCGGTATTATCAAGGCAGGTGGCAGTCATTCGTGAAGACCCGGATCATGCAACCCTGATTTTGAACCTGCCTGGGCGGCCTGAAGCCATACGGCAGATACTGGAAGGGGTGCGGGATCCCGATGGCACGCTGCGCATGCCAGGTATTTTTACCGCCATACCGGACTGTATTGATTTGATCGGCGGGCCGCGCATCGAAACCAATGACGCCATATCCAGGGCTTGGCGGCCCGATACCGCTAAAAACACCTGAACCGGCTCTTCGCTATTTTGCAGCGAAGAGGATTTGAAAAACCGATAACCAAAGAGAAAAAAATGAGTACACTTAGACTGGATTACGATCAGGTTGATACCGGCAGTGATCCCAAAATTTCCATTATCTGGATGCACGGCTTGGGAGACCACGGCTCCAGTTTTGTTCCATTGGTTCAGCATTTTGATCTTTCCGGCTGTCCGCCAATCCGTTTTATTTTCCCCCATGCGCCGGAACGGCCCATCACCGTGAACACGGGCTATGAAATGCGCGCCTGGTTTGACATCTATGGCGGATTTGACGTCTCTGATGCGGAAGATACCGAAGGCGTCAAGGAATCCCAGCAACTAATCACACAACTCATCCATCAGGAAAAAGAGCGTGGCGTTCCTACCGATAAAATTATCCTTGCCGGCTTCTCGCAGGGATGCGCTATGGCGCTTTACACGGCACTGTGCAGCCCGGAAAAAATGGGAGGCGTTATCGGCCTTTCCGGATACATCCCGCTAATCAACCAGTTTCCGGATGACCGCAATCCGGCAAACCAGGATACCCCGATTTTCCTGGGGCACGGCACCTATGACGAAGTGGTGCCTTTTAGCCGCGCCGAAGACGCCAGAATGCTGCTTGATAAGCTCCATTACAATGTGGAATGGCATGCGTATCCGATTACCCATACCTTATCGCTTGAAGAATTGAATGACATCAGCGCCTGGCTCCGCCAGCTTCTGGCCTGAAAAATATCCTCTCTAGCAAGAAAACCGCTGCCCTTGAAGAAAAGGCAGCGGTTTTCACTTTCAGGAATCGCCATCCCGTACCCGGCAAGCAAGCAGATCCATATGAACGGTTTCATCGTTCGCCGTCAGGTACAACTGCCCTTCCTGGATCGAACACACTATCCGCATGGAACGCGCCGCCATCTCCGAAAGCGCCTGCGTCACGGAAACCGGAAAAATCGTGACCGTGAGGTTCCTGAGTTTTGCCAGCGCCTTTTCGGTCTTTTGCCACCACTGGAGGGCTTGACGCCCGTAAGCATACACAACCACATGATCAGCACGGCCCGCAGCCTGTGCGAGACGCCGCGCATCTGGCAGGCCGGCTTCTATCCAGAGCCGGGTCTGTCCGGTCATGTCCTTTAGCCACAAATCCGGCTCCCCCGTTTCAGAAAGCCCCTTCGTTAATTTCAGTTGCGCGTCAGCATGAAGCAAAAACGCAACCAGCCTCACCATCATGCGCTCGCTGGTCTCGGAAGGATGCCGCGCCAGCGTCAGCGCATAATGCTGGTAATGGTGACGATCAATATCTGAAAGATCGATAGCCGCCTTAAAAATGGTTGCTGCCAACGCCATCTCTTTTATAACCTTTCAGAACAATAACACCCTGCCATCAAAAATGGCGGCCTTTGGGAATCGCTTCCAGCAGCGTTCGGGTATAGGGATGCTTCGGATAAAGATAAATCTCGTCAGAATCCGCCATCTCGACAACTTCACCGTGTTGCATCACCATCACCTGGTCCGCCATATATTTGACGACAGAAAGATCGTGTGAAATAAAAAGATAGCTGATGCCGAACTCATCCTGCAAATCCTGGAGCAAATTGAGAATCTGTGCCTGCACGGACACATCCAGCGCCGAAACGGACTCGTCGCACACCAATACTTCCGGCTGCAATGTCAGACAGCGTGCAATAGCGATTCGCTGGCGCTGTCCACCTGAAAATTCATGCGGATACCGGTAAAAAGCTGTTTCGGGCAACCCCACTCGCTTAAGCCACTGCAACGCCCCCGCCATCCGTTCCCGATCATCCGAACCGATCCCGTGGATTCGCATTGGCTCCATCAAAATCTGCCCAACCGTAAAACGCGGATTCAACGAGGCAAACGGATTCTGGAAAACAATCTGGATACGCCGCTTGTAGGCAAAAAACGCCGCTTCAGACAGGGCAAACAAATCCTTTCCGTCAAAAAAAGCCTGCCCTCCTGTCGGTTCATGCAAACGCAGCAAAGTAAGACCCATTGTCGTCTTGCCTGATCCGGATTCGCCAACCACACCCAGCGTCTTGCCCTTCGGCAAGGCAAAAGACACCTCTTTTACCGCCGGAAACGCTTTCCGGCCAAAGAATCCCTCGCGGCTGAAAAAATGCTTGCTCAAATGCCTAACCTCCAGCAGGATCTGGTCATTTTCAGCATAACCGCGCACTCTCTGGCGGCTCATCTCTTCGCGATCATTTTCCGGATGCAGAATATCTTCAATCACAGGCAAATGCCAGGGCCGCGCGTCTAAAGTGGGCCGGCACGCCAAAAGCGCCGTCGTATACGGATGAGCCGGGTGCAGAAAAACCTGTTCGGTACTCCCCGTTTCCTGGATTTCTCCATGCCGCATCACGATCACCTGATCCGCTATCTCCGATACCAGTTGCAAATCATGCGTAATAAAAAGCACAGACATATGATGCCTTTGCTGTAGTGTCCGGATCAAGTCGATAATCTGCTTCTGGATAGTCACATCCAGCGCCGTAGTCGGCTCATCGGCAATCAGCAATTTGGGATCACAGGCGATTGCCATGGCAATCATCACGCGCTGCTGCTGCCCGCCGGAAAGCTGATGGGGGTAAGCGTCTATCCGCATCCGGGGATCGGCAATCCCGACTTCATCTAAAAGCTCAATCGCCCGTTTTCGGGCCTGCTTCGCATCCAGGCCTCTATGAACACGGAGCATCTCGGCAATCTGAAATCCGACCGTGAAAACCGGGTTCAGTGAAGACATCGGTTCCTGAAAAATCATGGAAATACCGGTTCCGCACAGCCTGCGGCGCTCCCGGATGGACATACCCAACAAATCCATGTCATCGAAAATAATACGGGCATCCTCATTAATCAGCGCCGTCTCCGGCGGCAAAAGCCCCATGACGGCCAAACCGCTGACCGACTTGCCGCTTCCGGACTCTCCGACTAACGCAACCGTTTGATTGCGGGGAATATCAAATGAAATACGTTTCACCGCCTCAAACGTCGTCTGCCGGTCAACACGGAACCGAACCTGAAGGTTTTTCACCTGTAAAAGAGGCGTGCTGTTTGCTTCCATTACGACTCCTTTAACCTGGGATCAAGCGCATCACGCAAGCCATCCGTAAATAACGAAAAGGCCGTCACTAAAACCGCCATCGCCAGCGTCGCTGCCGTCAGTTGCCACCACTTGCCCAGGATAAGCTCATTTTGCGCTTCATTTAGCATGCTGCCCCATGAAACAACACCAACCGGCACGCCGAACCCCAGAAAACTCAGAATCACTTCCGATTTGATAAAACCGACAACCAGAATCGACATCTGAACCAGCGGAATGTGGCTGACATTCGGAAAAATATGTGAAAACATGCGCCGCCAATGGGAAGCGCCAATCGTGCTTGCCGCCATCACATATTCCCGCTCCTTGTGCCGCATATACTCCGCCCTGACCAGCCTGAAAACACCTGTCCAGCCTGTCAATCCCAAAATCAGAATAATGGTGACAATCCCCTTCTTTTGCAGGACGGCTGCGACAGCCAGAATCAAAAGCAAATAGGGAATGGATGTAAAAATGCTGTAAAACCAGTTGAAAAAATCATCAATCCTGCCGCCGAAATAACCTGCAAATGCACCCAGCACCGTTCCAATAAAGGTTGCGACAAAAGCGGCGACCAGCCCGACAATAATGGAGGTTTCCCCGCCTTTGATTGTTTTCTTGATAATGTCATGCCCCCATTTATCCGCACCAAACGGCAGCGTCGCCTTTCGCTCAACCCCGCTTGCCACACCACCATCCTTCATGGCCGAGCGGATTTCCGCCAGCTCTTTTTCTAACGGATCAGGGATGCCATAATCATTCATGACAGGGACTTGCGGCTGATTAGCCATCTCGGATCGCAACTGCCGGATAATATCGCGCAAGGGATCAACCGGATTTTCCGGAGGAATATCCCGCAGTTTTGATTCCGGCAACATCGGAACGCCTAAAGACGGACTTAAACCAACAAACGCAGGCGGCGCATAATTAACCCCGACCTCATCCGCCCAATCTGACGCGACAAGACCGGTGGCTGACAAAACAAGCATCACCATAAACAGCCCGACAATAACGAGCGAAACGAGCGATACATAATCCGAACGCAGGCGTTTATACGCCATACTCCACAGCCCTGACGACACCGGCATACGTGCATTCGTCATTGATCACCTCAACTGGACACGCGGATCGACCACCTGGTAAAGCAAGTCAGCCAGCAAATTAAAAAGCATCGTTGCCGCCGCCACCAGCACGGTAATGGCCTTAATGACCGGAAAATCGCTTCTCTCCACGGACATGATCACCTCCCGTCCAATCCCGGGAATCGAAAAGAAACGTTCAACCAGGAAAGCGCCGATCAGCAATGCGGGCAAATTGGACATCACATACGTGATAATTGGAATAGCGGCATTGCGCAGCACATGCACCCACATGACGCGCCCTTCGCTCAACCCTTTTGCCCGCGCTGTCCGGACATAATCCTGACCAATCTCATCCAGCATAAAAGTTCTAAAAAGCCGCAAGTTAGGCGCCAGGCTAACTACCAGGAGAATAATGATCGGCAAGAGCGCATAATGAAACAGATTCTGCGACAGGCTATCGCCCCAGCCCTGGACGGGAAAAAGACCTAGTTTATAGGCAAGCCCATACTGAAACACGATGATGTAAACCAGAATGCTGATCGACATGCCGACTGTGCAGGCCATCATGATCATACGGTCCGTCAAAGACCCGCGAACATAGGCAACAACCAGCGCCAGACCAATGGCAATCGTGGTTTCCAGTATCGTCAGCGGAATCAGGAGGGTTAAAGAAGGGCCCAGTCGCGTGATGATAATCCGTGAAACCGGTTCACCCGTGCTCCAGCTATTGCCGAAATCAAAGGTAATGACCTGTTTGACAAAAATCCAGAGCTGGACAAAGTAAGGCTCATCAAGACCCAACTGCTTACGGATATTGGCGATCTGCTCCGGATTCGATATTTTCCCGGCCAGAATATAGGCGGGATCACCCCCAACCCAGTTAAACAGGATAAATACCAGCAACAGCACCCCAAGCATCGTCGGGATCATTTGCCACAATCGGCGCATCAGGTAAGCGGACATCGGTTTCTCTGCTATTTTCCTTCAACCCATCAAAACATCACTCTTTCACACTCCCGGCAATTTTCCGGTAAAACGCTCTGTTATCAGGCGCGCGCCCCAAAAATGCACGTACCAGCTCATCAGCCGGAGCTTCTCCTCCGCGCTCTAAAATAGCCTGCCGGTACCGCATGCCGACCTGCGGGTTCATCAAATTATCGCCAAACTGCGACAGCATATCCACCGCCAGGACTTCAGACCACAAATAGCTGTAATAACCGGCAGCATACCCGCTGACGATATGGTTAAACTGCCCGGGAAACTGGGTGCCTTTTATATAGCCCAACGGCGTTTTGCCTTCCATCGTCTCCCACAGGGTCATCGCATTTTTCTCAGGCCCGCTGTAAAGCGCCATATCATATCGGGCATATAACAGCTGGCGCGCATAGAACATCCCCTTGCCATACTTTCTTGCCTGGTTGATCCGCTTCAGCAAACCGTCATCCACCGCCGGACAAGGTAGAGAACAATAATTCGGCAACAAGGCGATAGGCTCTTTCGCATGAGCCCACTCCTCGAACATCTGCGAAGGCGCTTCGACAAAATCCCGTTCCACACTTGTGCCGGAATGCGTCACGTATCGGGTCCTTGAAAGCGCGCCATGCAACACATGACCAAACTCATGCAGCAACGTCTCCAATTCGCCGCTATCCAACCCAACCCGGTTGAAATTAGTCACCAGCACGGAAATAGGCGTGCGACCTTCCAATGTGCTTCCTCCCCTCACTGGAAATGCGGCGGCGTGGCCATACTTGCCTTCGCGTGGAAACAAATCCAGATAGACGCCGCTCAAGCGTTGCCGGGTACGGCTATCATATACATCAAAATACGCCACATCTTCATGCCAGACCGGCACATCCGCTTTCTTGAATTCGATGCCATACAGCGTTTCGGATATGCCCAGCGCCCAGCGGACAGCCGCATCTGTCGGGAAATAACGGCGCAACGCGTTCTGATCCACATCGAAACGGGCTTTTTTCACCTTCTCCTGCCAATAAGACACATCCCAACGCTCGATCGAAGCCTCATCCGGCGATATACCCAGCGAATGCGCCTTAAACTGGCGAAGATCTTCCAGTTCCTTTATTTCAGCCGCTTTGACGGTTTTTTGAATCTCATCCAGGAAATTTTCGACAATACCCGGTTTTCTTGCCATGCGCCGCCGCAATTTATAATCGGCATAACTGCGGTAACCTGCCAGCACAGCCATCTCATGGCGCAATGTAATGGCCTCTTGCAGCAATTCCAGATTCTGGGGTGTTCCCCGATTCAGGAATTCAAACTGGTATTGCCGCCTCGCTTCCCTGTCATCCGCATACCGCATGAACGGGACATAGACGGGATAGGAAAAATCCAGCAGAAAATTGCCGGCAGCATCCCGCTTGAGCCCGGCAAGATAATCTTCAGGCAATCCCCGCATCTGTTCAGGCGTCAAAACCACACGGGTTTTGTTGTCCCGGATATTGCGGGAAAACGCCTGCGCAATAGCATCCAGCCGTTTTCTGATTTCCCGCATCCGCGCCCTCTTTTGAGGAATCAAAGAAATGCCGGCATCTTCAAAATCATTGAGAATATCCTTGCGCAGTTTTCTCTCCACGTTATCCGTCGTGCGGGAAACCCGGACATTCGCATACAGCTTTTCATTCAAGTACAAATCTGTATTGAATGCCCGTATTTGGGTATCACAGGCTTCCGCACCGGCACGGACACCTTCATCCGGCGAAACCTGGCTCAGCAAATACACGGGGCCATGCACATCATCCATTGCAATCTGCAGGCGATTCCACCCTTGAATAAACCGGATAGACCCCTCCGGCGTATAAGCCTGGATAGCTTCAAGCTGACCGACACGCTGTTTCCAGTCAAGAAGCCCCTGCCTGCATAGGGCAGTTACCTCATCTGCCCCTATAACAGGAACGGTCGCCCGCGCGGGTTCCGCATGAGCCGGTTTCATGAGGATAACCGGCAATATCAGCAAGGCAGCCAAAGAAAAACGCATCATGAGAGGAACCGGCATTTTCATTTTCATCATGTTATCCAATTATCGGGGTTTTATTTCAGACAACCGATTGTAAAGGCAAACCTTCCGATTGCGTTTAAGTCAGGCCAAAACGCCGTTATGTTCATACCTATTTTCCTTTCCGGTCAATATCCATATAAACCCACTCGTTATGCATGACGGGATGTTTTTTGTAACCCATAACATAAGGCTGGAGCAGCATATTGCGATAACGCGCATAGCCGATTCTAGTCGGCGCAACCACCTCCAGAATGCGTGTCATTTTATGGTAAAGCACATTACGCGCATCCCCATCCGGCAGTGCGGCAGACTGTTCATACAACGCATCAAACTCCGGAATTTTCATGCAGCCATTATTACTCTGACCGATATGCGGGCCATAAAAAAGCTGCATAAAATTATCGCCATCCGGATAATCCGCTATCCACGGACTCGTGCGCATCATGAGCTGGCATTGTTTTTCCGCCTTCAACAAATCAGGGAAAAGCCGCTTATCGCTTTTCATGCGGATACCCAGTGAATCGAATGTTTTTTTCCACATTTCACTTTGCAGCTGTCCGGTCGATTCTACCCTGGCTGAAAAAACAACTTCCAGCGGACTGCCGTCCGGCCGCGTGCGCCAGCCATCGCTGCCTTTCTTGTAACCAAACCGATCCAAAAGCGCATTCGCCAGGGCCGGATCATACTTCACACTACTTTTATATGCCGGGTCATGTCCCACCACGCCTGGCGGTATGGGATACTCCAGCCGGATAGCTTCTCCATTCCACACCACCCTGATTTCTTCATCCACGTTATGCGCCATGGCAATAGCGCGGCGTAAAGCAATTTTCTCCTTCCCCATCCCACCCAGTATCGGGTCTTGCATGTTGAAATAATAATGGCTCAATTCCGCATCCACCGATCGTGACAACTGTACCCCCTTAGCCAGCAATTCCGGGCGCAGCTTTCCATCAGCAAGCGCTTTGGGCGCAAGCGGGCCATCCAGATTAAACATATCGATTTCCGCATTTTGGAAAGCCAGCCAGCGCGACTGGTCTTCCGGAATCACACTAATTTCCACCCTGCCGATCTGAGGCATGGGCTTGCCTCTCATTTGCTTGACGATACCGGCATCCTGCGGATCATCTCCAGCGGCAAAATCCCAGATAAATCCCCTGAAATCCGGATTGGCCGTCAGCACCATCTTTGAACCGCGTTTCCACTCAGCCAGCTTGTAAGGTCCGGTTCCAACAGGATTTGCCATAATATGGCTACTGGCATCCCCATACTTCTCCACTACTTCCCGCGATACGGCACAGGTAGGATAATGCGCAAGGATATAGACAAAGTTGTAATCCGGCTTCTTCAAACTGATGCGCAGGGTATAGCGACCCAGCAGCTCAAGGCCCTTCACTGGCCTATCATAATCCAGCTGGCCTGATCCACCAGTGCGCTTAGCCAGTTCATCAAGCCCGACGATCTTGCCTTCAACCAGCCAGCCCCACGCCGACCGGACATGGGGGTCAACCAGCCGTTTAATCGCATAGGCAAAATCAGCTGCGACCAATTCACGCGGTTTACCGTTAAAAGCAGGATCATCGGCAAAAAAAATGCCTTTTTTGATGCGAATGGTATACGTCCTGCCCCCATTACTCATATCAGGCATATTCTCCGCTATCAGAGGAACCAAACGGGCAGGCCGTGCCAAATAGTCATAAGCATAAAGCGGTTCGCAAATTGACCGGATAACCTGGGACGAATAAAGATCATGGGCAACCGCCGGATCAAAGCCGGTTTCAGCTACCGGAAAAACGTAACGCAGCACCTTATTCGGGTCCGCAGCATCAACACGCATGCAAATAACACCCATCAACAATACCGCCAGCGCACCCGCCCACAACCATCTCTTACTTCGGTAACCTGTTTTCATCAAATTGCACGACCTTTCATTTTCCCCGGACAAAGCGCATCGGCATCCTTCAAAAAATCCCACCCCATCATTTATCCGGCAAGAAAATTTCACTTTTGGATACAGAATGTGCTACTGTGCCAAAATCAGCTGTTTTCGCAAAAGGATCGGGCTCTCCTGCCTGTCCCGACGCATTGAATAGCCCACATGCAACTATCCTCCCAAAGAGGACGGCCTGAATTCACTTCACCAGGACTTTATGATGAAAAAAACAACCCGACTTTTGCTTTTGCTGATTACCGCAATCAGTTTACCTGTATTTGCCCAAAATGCCGCTGTCGTCAATGGAAAACCGATTCCAGCTTCACATGTGGACGCCATCGTCAGCGAAGTCGTCCAGCAAGGACAGCCTGATACCCCGGAATTACGCGCAAACGTAAAAGAAAACCTGATCATGCGTGAAGTACTGGTACAGGAAGCTGAAAAGAAAAAGCTGGGAACACTGCCTGCTGTGAAAACACAGATGGAAGTCATGCGGAGAAACATTTTGATCCGTGCCTTGATGAGTGACTTTATCAACAAAAATCCAGTCAGTGACGCAGACATCCAAAAAGAATACAACCGCTTAAAAACACAGGCAGGAAACACGGAATATCTGGTCAGCCATATTCTGCTCAAATCAGAAGAAGAAGCCAAAGCCATCATAGAAAAATTAAACAATGGCGGCAATTTCAATGAACTGGCCAAGGAAAAATCAGTTGACGCCCCGACAGCAGCTCAAGGCGGCAACTTGGGATGGAATGTCCCGAACGTCTATGTTTCCCCATTTGCAGAAGCGCTCATCAAACTGAAAAAAGGGGAATATACCCGGACACCGGTCAAATCCAACTTCGGTTATCACATTATCAAGCTCGAGGACACCAAACCGCTGGTCTTCCCTTCCCTGGAAGAGATCAAACCCCGGCTCACCCAAAACATTCAGGAAATGAAGTGGGAAGCTTATACGAAATCGCTTCTCGGAAATGCCAAAGTGAAATAATTCGTAGAAGGGAAAATTAAAATGCTACGCCCTGATATTTTGCAAAAAGTTCAGCATACCTTATTTTCAGGTCAATATAATTTATTGCTTGGATCAGGAATATCGCTAGACAGCAAAGATCAGCAGGGTCGCAAATTGCTGAGTGCCGGTGATCTTCAAGAAAAAATAGCGGATATTAAAGATGTAAAAAAAACATGGCCATTAACTCGCTTGTATCCTCTGCTATCAGAGGAGGAAAGGGAGCAATATTTGACTGTACCGTATTCCAATTGCATTCCAGGGGAAACAGTAACTATGATTCCCAATTTTATTTGGGAACGCATTTTTACATTTAATATTGATGATGCTGTTGAAAATGCATATAAAGCTGCACTGAAACCAGCGCAACATGTAAGGCCAGTTAATTACAACTTGCAATACTTCACACACAGTTCTCGCAAAGAAGCTCTGGTTATCCATTTGCATGGATATACCCAATCCCCAAAAGATGGCTATGTTTTTTCACAATCTGAATACGGTCGTGTATCAAGTTCAGCCAATCCATGGATGATGGTACTTTCAGAGCTATTGGCAACAGAGCCATTTATTATTGCAGGCACAAGTTTAACGGAACCAGATCTGGAGCACTACCTTAGTTCTCGTAACGAAATATCACCTCGACTAGATCGCGGACCATCAATATTAGTAGAACCTCACCCAGATGCTGTTACGAGAAGTGATTGTGTTCGCCATGGGCTAGTTTTGGTCGAAGCATCTTTTCATGATTTTCTGAAATGGCTAAGGGAAAAATTGGGGCCGACTCCATCATTAGAGACTCTTGTTGTTCCATCAAAAGACGAATTGTTTATTCCAAATTTGAACTCTTCAAAAAAAATTTCCTTTTTTTCGTCTTTTGAATTAGTAGAACCTGTTATCCCAACTAACATTAATGGAACATTATCTGGCTTTTATCTTGGACAAGCGCCAACATGGAATGATTTGGCATCTTCAGTAGATTTGCCTGTTGAGGACATACTACGTCTCACGCAATTGGCTAAGCGTTTTTTGGATAGTGGCATTAAGAGTAATAGCGCAACTATTTTGTTAGGCGAACCAGGCACAGGCAAAACAACAATTTTGCGACGTATCGCATATAACTTGGCTACCGATTATGTTGTGTTTGCTCTTAAGAGTCAGTCAATAGTTGAAATAGACGAGGTAATTGAGTGTCTAATGTCACTCCAAAACAAATGCATCTTAATAGTTGATGACGTTGCTGAAAATGCAAACACCGTGCGTTCTCTTCTTGAGGCAGAAAACCTAGATGGACGTTTCCTATTATTAGGCGCTGAAAGAGCCTATCGCCGAAAACATATTGAAAATACTCTAGAAGAACTCAGCTATAGTTTTTTTAATGTTGAATCTTGGAAAGAACGAAATTACATCCAATTAATCGAGCATTTTAGAACGCTAGGATTAGTTACTGACTCAGACGCATTGAAAAATCCAATGGATGTAGCAAAAAAGTTTGCGACCAATGAGGATGTGGCTAGCGCTACATGTCGTATTCTAAATAATTTTAAGCCAATTCGTCGAATAGCGCAGTCTCTTTGGGAAGAGGCTTCTAATGATAGTAAGTTGAGTTATTTAATCGCAGCACTTGCCGAATATTGCTCTTCGTTGGGCGTACTGTACTCTGTGCTTCACTCGGCACATCATACCGCTGGCTTAGCTAACCAAGTAAATCATGAACATCCGTTGCCATTGTGCTTTATTGAAAAAGACAGCGATTATATTGTTCCGCTTAATGCCACTATTGGTGAAAGTGTTTTAATGTTGGCATGCGAGAATCATCAAGAAGTGATATTTGATGCATTTGTGGCATTAGCTAAAGCACTGGCTCCGCATGTAAGCAGAAATACTATTAGGCAACAAACCTCTGAAGCCCGATTGTCAGGTCGACTGTTCAACGCTGATGATATCGTTTTTCGGTTGTTGGGCGAAAATGCTGGGCGCTTCTATGAAACCGTACAAAAGCAGTGGGAATGGAATTCGCGCTACTGGGAGCATCGTGCAATATTACTTGCCAATCGTGATATTGAAATGGCTATTCAATATGCCCGCCATGCCGTTGCAATTGAGGCGCACCCTTTCCCATGGACAACACTTGCATCATTACTCTTTCGCAGAATGGCGAAAGGGAATGATCTAGATACCACTTTTAAAGAAGCTGTCGATTTGCTTATAAAGACTTTGAATTTTGATATTAGTAGATTGCGCCGCCAAAGTCGCCATGGATATCTGGCATTATTTGGTGGCACAACTAAATATGTTGAGTTAGGTGGTACGTTATCACCTGTACTGCGACAAGAAATTATATTTTGGATTACTGATGCTCGCACGCGTTTTAAAAACGCTTCCGGAATGACTGATGTAATTATGAAGCTAGAAAATGAAATTCTTTAAGTGGAGCCGTTGCAAACGATGTTAGATGCGTGACATCTTATTTTTAGATCATCAGACTTACTTCTACACCGACAGCAACATTCTCGAATCGATGTTCAGCACCTTCGCCAATTTTTTGGCGTTGGTTTTGCCGATAGTGCGCTTGCCGTTTTCCATTTCGGAGATATGGCGGCGCGGGATACCGGTTTTTTCGGAAAGCGCCACCTGTGTGATGCCTTCACGATGTCGAAAGCCTGCGATATAAGAACCGGGAAAAAGCAGGTTACTGAAATGCTCTGACTCGCGCCAAGCAACGGAATCTGTTGAGTGAACAGCATCTTCTTCAACTTTTCTGAATCCGAGCGCCTCCATTGCTTCCAGCGCCTTTTCCATCCCGGATAGCGGCCCGCTGAAAGTCACGCTTACCGCCTTAGTAGGGTGCTTTTTCATGTGTCCCGGCATAGGTCACCTCCACAATCCGAATACCTGTTTCAAACGCTTCCCACACTGCCACATAGGTGGGCTTTCCTTTTTTTAGATGGCAATGATGGCGACGATCCGCCAGTTTGCTGTAGTTAGGCCAGTTACCCCTGACCGGCCCCTTCATTTCAATCTCTCCCATCAGGGCTGCCAATGCAAGTTGGACTGCCTTTGTCCGCTTTTCTTGAGAGTCTGACCCGCCAAAGATGGTCATTCATTATGTTCAGTTCTTTTATGCGCATTGCACCATTTTTTAGTACAAGTCCAATATTTCATTTTTGGAGAGGGTTCACTTCAAATTATCCGGCTTTTTCTCTCTTATTTTCCCTTTTATACAGGCTGTATTCTTCGCGGCAATTGCAAAATCGACTCGGCATTCGATGAAGAGAAACATTTGTCCGCCGCTTCCAGATAGGGAAACCACGCATATCGCAGGTGTTCTCTCGGCTCAAGCGATACCTGGATATTTCTCGGAACACACAGGCCAAAAACGTGTTCTGTATTCATTGTCACACCCGGCTCATACCGGTAACGCCAGGAAGGATAAATCTCATACCGGTTGGTCATCTGCCAGTCATGCAGATTCTCCTGTAACACTTCGTTCCCGGCAGAGATGATCCCTGTCATCGACGGGATAACCCTGATACCGGTTTCCTCTCCGACTTCCCGGATCGCTGTTTCAAAAAGCGATTCCTGCCATGTCGCTCGGGAACCCGTGACAGACTGCCAGAATCCGGGATTATCCGCCCGTTCGATCAGAAGCACGTCCAACCCACTGCTGTAAATCACAACCAGCACGGATTCGGGAATCTTGTATGCTTTCAAAATGCGCTTGGCTTTCTAACGGCCATCCCGCTCAAACCGTCTTGGGCTGATCCGCTTTACGCAACCGGATATGCAATTCCTGAAGCTGCCGTTCATTCACCGGTGAAGGCGCATGAGTCAGCAAATCCTGCGCCCGCTGGGTTTTCGGGAAAGCAATCACATCACGGATGGATTCAGAACCTGTCATCAGTGTGACAATACGGTCGAGTCCAAAAGCCAGCCCACCGTGTGGCGGCGCGCCATACTGCAACGCATCCAGCAGGAAACCAAATTTTTCCCTGGCTTCTTCGTCATCAATCTTCAATGCACGAAAAACCTTGGTCTGGATGTCCTGCCGGTGAATCCGGACCGAACCGCCACCCAATTCCCATCCGTTAAGCACCATGTCATATGCTTTAGCGAGACTGCGCCCTGGATCAGTCTCCAGATAATCCTCATCTCCATCCTTGGGCGAGGTAAACGGATGATGCATGGCCGTCCAGCGTTTTGAATCTTCATCGTACTCAAACATGGGGAAATCAACCACCCACAGTGGCTTCCAACCCGCTTCAAGCAAACCGTTTTTCTGTCCAAATTCGGAATGACCGATTTTGACACGCAACGCCCCTATGGCATCGTTCACAACACGGGCATGGTCAGCGCCAAAGAAAATCAAATCCCCATTTTCGGCGCCGGTTCGTTCCAAAATCTGTTTCAAGGCCTCTTCGCTCAGATTTTTCACGATAGGCGACTGCAATCCGCCAGCCCCTTTTTCTTTTTCATTCACCCGGATATAGGCCAGCCCCTTGGCACCATAAATAGCCACAAACTGTGTATAAGCATCAATTTCCGAACGCGGCATCCCAAAACCTTCCCTGGCGCCGCCCGGCACCCGTAAGGCAACCACCCGGCCATTCGACATATTGGCCGCCGTGCTGAAAACCTTAAACTCGACATTTTTCATCACATCCGTCAATTCGGTCAGTTCGAGTTTGACCCGCAAATCCGGTTTATCCGAACCATACCGCGCCATTGCTTCTGTATGGGCCATCACCGGGAAAGGTGACGGCAACTCGGTATCGATCGCATTTTTGAAAACAACGCGCAGCATGTTCTCAAACAAATCCCGGATTTCCTGCTCACCCATAAAAGACGTTTCACAATCAATCTGCGTGAATTCCGGCTGGCGATCGGCACGCAAATCCTCATCACGGAAACACTTTGTAATTTGGTAATACCGGTCAAAACCCGAAACCATCAACAATTGCTTGAAAAGCTGCGGCGACTGCGGCAACGCATAAAACTCGCCCGCATTCACGCGTGAAGGAACCAGGTAATCGCGCGCACCTTCAGGAGTGGAACGGGTCAGCATGGGCGTTTCAATATCAATAAAGCCATTTTCATCCAGAAACTTGCGGACTTCCATCGTCACCTTGTAACGCAAACGCAGGTTATTCTGCATGGAAGGGCGGCGCAAATCCAAAACACGATGGGTCAAACGTGTCGTTTCGGAAAGATGTTCATCATCCAGCATAAAAGGCGGCGTAACCGATGCGTTGAGAATTTCAAGTTTCTCGCAAAACACCTCTACCTTGCCGGATGTCAGGTTTAGATTGACTGTCCCTGCCGGACGCTCACGAACCACACCCGTAACACGGATGCAGTACTCATTGCGAATGGATTCAGCCGTTGTAAACACAACCGGCCTATCCGGATCACACACAACCTGCACCAAGCCTTCACGATCCCGCAGGTCGATAAAAATAATGCCGCCATGATCCCGTCTTCTGTGTACCCAGCCGCAAAGACTGACGGTTTGTTCCATAAGCGCCTCTGTCGTGAGGCCGCAATAATTTGTTCGCATCGACATGTTGTTCTGCCTATAATTTATTATCCAATCGGTCATCAGGTATGGCCTGTCCAAGCGGCAAAGCCGCTATCTGTTTTGGGCGAAGCGGTTTCATAAGCACAATCTGTTCAAATACCCCGCCATACACCTATTCTTCCTTATGACATCCATTTGGGACACTATCAAAAACAATCCAGACTCCTCCGGCTCATCAGAAAAAAGCACAGCAAACCATACGGGAATACAAAAACAGAACTGCCTGCCTGAATGTATCTCAAAACCAAATACTGTCGGAAAAAATGCTGACTCCGGCTTAACCGCAGGGACCGTTATGGCCCATCGGACAAGCAGAGCAGGCCGACGAAAAATTCGAAGACGTACCCGCTGCACCGGTATTGATACCGGCAGAAGTCAGTTGTTTTTTAAAGCTTTCCTTGCCACATGAAGGGCAATGCGTCAGTGGCGCATCGGACAACTTTTGCAGCACATCCTTCGTATATCCGCACACTTCGCAACGATAAGCATAAATGGGCATATCCTTACTCCAATCAACCTGGAAATTTTTTATTATAAATTGTTTCTTTTCATATTTATACGGACACCTGCTCGGAATCAGGTATATTGACTTGAGACGGTTTATACAAAAGCGACCCGGCTATCATACCGATCAACGACATGGTCAGCCCCATCAACTGCGGCGGCATCAGGCCCTCCGGATTCATAAACTCCAGCCCAAGCCATGTCACCAACCCCAGTATCATGGATATTAATGCACCTCGGCTATTGGCCCGTTTCCAGTAAATTCCGAAAATAAGCGGAACAAAAGCCGCCACCAGCGTCACTTTGTAAGCGTTTTTAACCATCTCGAAAATACTGGCTTCCGTATACATGGCAAAAGCCAGCACAATAGCGGCAAAAGCCAGCACAACAATCCGCATCATAGAAAGCGACTGCTTGTCACTCATGTTCGGCATAAACTCTTTGATGACGTTTTCAGAAATGGTCACCGACGGCGCCAGCAGGGTCGCACTGGCACAGCTCTTGATCGCGGAAAGCAATGCGCCGAAAAACATGATCTGCGCGAACACCGGCATTTTGGTCATGATCATGGTCGGCAAAATCAGCTGGGAATCTTTTTCCATCAGACCCGCCACCATTGCCGGATCAATCAGGGTCGCGGAATAACACAGGAACATGGGAACCAATGCAAACAAAGCGTATAACACGCCGCCCAGGATAGCCGCATTTCGCGCAATCTTTTCGGTTTTGGATGAGGAGATCCGCTGAAAAATATCCTGTTGCGGCATGGAGCCAAACATCATCGTAAACAAGGCCCCAAAAAACCACAGGATATCCCGTAGCTCCGCCTTCGGCAGGATATTCAGTTTGCCCGCTTCAGCCGCATGCTGGATCACAACATGAGCGCCGCCCACCATGCCGGATACTTCCCAGCTAATATAAAGAATACCGATGACGATAATGATCATCTGGATAAAATCCGAAATGGCAACAGACCACATCCCGCCCATCAGGGTATAGATCAGCACGCTGACCGCGCCAATAATCATGCCGACATTCATGGAAATATAACCGCCGGACACGACATTAAAGACCAGACCCAAAGCCTTGATCTGGGCTGCAACCCAACCAAGATAGGAAACCACGATGCACAAAGTCACCATGACCTCTACCACTCTGCCAAACCGATTTCGGTAATAATCACCAATCGTCATCAGGTTCATTCTGTACAGACGTTTGGCAAGCACAATACCAACCAGCATCAGGCACAAGCCCGCACCAAAAGGGTCGGCTACAACGCCGCGAAGCCCTTCCTCAATAAAAGTCGCGGGAATTCCCAATATGGCTTCAGAACCATACCAGGTCGCAAAAATGGTGGCTGTCACAACATACATGGGCAGCGACCGACCTGCAACCGCGAAATCCTTGGAATTTCTGACAAAACGCGCGGCGTAAATGCCGATGCTTACAGAAATAATCCAATACAAAATAACAAACCAGATAAGCGTGTTCATGTAAGCGAAAAAAACAATTAAATCCCAAGGTTGAAAAGATTCGCAATTATAAAGGCTAGACGCTGTTTTTTGCGACTATTTTCAACAAGATTGAAAAAGAATTTTTTCTCTTGTTTTTAAAGGCTTACATGCGGAGGAATGTGTACGGGATTCCGAAATTTTTTGAGTAGCCGATACGAAGAAAATACTAGAAAAGCGGGAACTTCCAGCCCCACCAGAAACGGTAGCATAACAGGCCAACCAGAAAGCCGCATGCAAAATAAATCAGACTATTCACCAAACGCTTCATCCGTTTCTGCTCGGCAACAAGCTGCTTTAAGAGAGCTTCTTTTTCGGTATCCGGCTCAGCAATCCTGATCAATGCCTGTTGAATCAGGCGCGGCAACTGGGGGAAAATATGTCCGTACCGCACCGCTTCCTTGCGAAGCTGCTGAGCCATGCCCTTCAAGCCAATTTGTTCTTTCATCCACGCTTCCAAAATCGGCTTGGCTGTTTTCCATAAATCCAGATCCGGATCCAGTTGCCGTCCCAATCCTTCAATATTTAACATGGTTTTCTGGAGCATCACCAATTGGGGCTGGATTTCAATATTGAAGCGGCGTGATGTCTGGAAAAGACGCACCAGCAACTGCCCAAGAGAAAAATCCTTGAGCGGTTTATCAAAGATCGGCTCGCAGCAGGTACGTACTGCGGCCTCCAGCTCTTCCACCCGCGTGTTTTTAGGCGCCCATCCTGACTCAATATGCGCTTCGGCAACCCGCCGGTAATCATGATGGAAAAAAGCCAAAATATTTTCAGCCAGATAAGCCTTATCAAAATTACTCAGTGTCCCGACAATGCCGAAATCAATCACGACATAGCGCCCGTAAGTGGACATCTCGGCGGAAATGAAAATATTGCCCGGATGCATATCGGCATGGAAAAAACCATCACGGAAAACCTGGGTCAGAAATATTTCAACCCCATTTTGGGCCAACTTTTTCAGATCAAGCCCCTCTGCCACCAACCGATCCGTCTGGGAAACAGAAATACCGCGCACGCGCTCCATCACAATGACATTGCTCGAACAATATTCCCAATAAATTTCCGGAACAATCAATAATGGGGAATCGGCAAAATTACGTTTAAACTGGCTACAATTTGCTGCCTCACGCATTAAGTCCAGCTCATCATGCAATGACTTGTCGAATTCATCGATGACGTCCCGCAAACGAAGGCGGCGCGCATCTTCCCAGATTTTCTCGCTCCAATTGGCAATGGCGCGCATCAGCTCAATATCGCGGTCAATCCGTTTTCTCATACCGGGACGCAATACCTTGACAGCTACTTCAACGCCGCTCTTTAAAACCGCAAAATGCACCTGCGCAACCGAAGCGGAAGCAACCGGATTGCGGTCAAAATGGGCAAACAGCTTATCCGGCGATGCACCCAGACTTTCCGTTATCTGCCGGACAGCCAACCCGGAATCAAACGGCGGCACCCGATCCTGCAACAGCGAAAGTTCTGCAACAATATCATCCGGCATCAAATCACGGCGTGTGGACAACGCCTGTCCCAGCTTGATAAAAATGGGGCCAAGCGTTTCAAACGCCAGCCGAAGCCGCTCGCCTCGCGGCGCTGACAGATTTCGCCAGAAAAAAAGAGAGTTAAATAGTATGAAATATCGGGGTCCTCCGGAACTGGACAGCATAATATCGTCCAACCCGTACCGTATGACCACCCATAAAATTGTCAACAGCCGCCAAACTTTCCGCATGATCCGGCAACTCCCTGTCCATTATTACCAATCCGATACAACAGCCTGTTTGCTGTAAAAGCATTTTTCAGACACCACATTACAGCAAACCGCCTTTTTTTCAAAACAAAACCGCCCGCAGTGTTGATGCGGGCGGTTTGCGAACCTCTCCTTTATGACACAAGCGGCAATCAGGATAATTGTTGCACCCCCGCCAGTACCCATCCTTCTTTTCCGGAAACCGGGCGCGTCAAATTCCAGACTTCGGAAAAAGAGGTCAGGTCTGCATTCTGATCTTCTCTGATTGTGCCCGTGAATTTGACGCTGGTAAAATACTCATCGCCAATGGTTTCAATTCCCAGCAACTCCGCTTCCAGGGAAACAACATCCGTCACATTCAAACCCGGGCCGCGTTCCTGAAGCTGCAACTTCATCTCGGCAAACATTTCGGGGGTTGTAAATTCACGGATATCATTGATATCCGCCTTATCCCATGCCGCCTGCATGCGGATGAAATAGGATTTGGCATTCCGGATAAAAGAATTCACTTCAAAATCGGCTGGAATATTCCAGGTAAACGGTTCACTGTCAGCGGCTGTTGCTGTCGCCGCCGACCCAAGTGCCTGAAAAGCACTGGGGCGAGAAAGGCCAGAACCAATCTGCGGCATACCGCTTGTACCGGACAGTTCATAATGGCTTCCCGAACCGGCTGATTGCTGGTAAACCGGCTGCTGCTTTTTTGACATCATACGGAAAATCATCCTGGCCGCCCAAACCACAATCAAAATCATCAGAATCATGCTGATCATGCCGGCCAGTTCGCCGCCAATCCCCAGATGGGAAAGCAATGCGCCAAGCCCCAGTCCCAACAGCGCGCCGCCCAGTATGCCGCCCCAGCGACTTGCCGGCTTTGCCGCATTGGCTCCCTGCTGTGGCTGCTGTGACTTCTGGTTTGCAGCAGCCTGTTTTTGCTGTGCCGGGCTGGTTGCCGGCTGGCTCCGCTGCGCCGGCGACATCCGGCTGACATTCGAAGATTGGCGGCCAAATGAACCGCCACCGAAACGCCGGGCATACGCCTCTGTCACCACCATCGTGGACAAACTGCTTACCAACACAAAAGCAAGTAATAATTTTTTCATAAACTCCCTGTCTTTACAGTTTCAAGCCGGTATGCAAGGCTGCAATCCCGGCTGTCAAATTAAAATACTTCACACCAACAAACCCCACCTCCTGCATCATCTGCAAAAGGGCATCCTGATCAGGATGCATCCGGATAGACTCCGCCAGATAACGATAGCTATCTGTATCCTTCGCAACATATCCGCCAAGTCGTGGCAGGACAGAAAAAGAATATTGGTCATACAAACTCTGCAACGGTTTCCAGATTTTTGAAAACTCCAGAACCAACAACTTACCGCCTGATTTTAGCACTCTCTTCATTTCAGACAATGCAGCCTCTTTGTGCGTCATATTCCGCAAACCAAAAGAAACCGACACTCTATCAAAATAATTATCCGGAAAAGGAAGCTGCTCTGCATCACAAAGCAAAACCGGCACGATATACCCCTGATTGAGCAGTTTATCGCGTCCGAGATGCAGCATGGATTCATTAATATCCGTCAGCCAAACCTGTCCGCTGTCGCCTGCCTGCCGCGCGAAGGAAGATGCAAGATCGCCTGTTCCGCCGGCAATATCGAGTACCCTGAATCCCTCACGAACACCGGCCTGCGACACGGTAAACGCTTTCCACGTCCGGTGCAGCCCCGCAGACATCAGATCATTCATCAGATCATAATGCTGCGCAACCCGGTTAAATACCCCCGCCACTTTCCGCGCTTTTTCCGGCTCATCAACCTGGCTGTAACCGAAGTGCGTTTTCTTATTCATTGTTATAGCTCGCTAACTGCGGTATCCATCAAAAAGCCGATGCCATTCTATTATTATATAACTTTCGCCCGCTATTATTCTAAAATCCGCCGGATGGCCGCCTTCAGTTCAGGCAAAAGGGCGCGGCGCTTTTCCAGAACCCAAACATCCGGCTCACGCTGCTTCTCTCCCCAGATAGATTCAGGAAAATGGGCATCATCCGAAAAACGGGGAATCACATGCCAATGAAGATGAGGCACCATGTTACCCAAACTGGCCAGGTTCACTTTATCAGGACGCATCACATCACGAACAGCCTGCTCGACGGACAAAACAACATTCATCATCTCCTGCCGGTCTCTCTCCGGCAAATCCGTCATTTCCGCAACATGATCCATCCAGATTACCCGGCAAAAACCCGGATAATCTATGGTATCCACAAAGATCACCCGCCATTTTTCACTCTGAATAACAATCTGCTCATCCTGCCGGGGCTGACACAGCGCACAAGTTGATTTCATACCTCCCCTTAACCCAAAAATGCCGCAATATCCCGCCAGTATTCCAGAGGGATCAGCAAAAGCAGCCAGGTCATGATGAGATAACGCACAAACCGGCCAATAGCCATATAAATCACACAGGGCCAAAAAGGCAGCCGTAGCCACCCGGCCAGTGTGCTCAGCGGATCACCAATTACCGGCAGCCAGGTCAGCAGCATGGTTTTCGCTCCGTATCGCTCAAGCCATCCAAACCAGCGGGTTTCTCTCTCCTTGGCAAAAGCTTCCCTGGTGCCGAAACCAATCCAGTAATTCAGTACGCCACCAAGCGTATTACCGACTGTCGCAACAAAAATCACTTGCCAGAAAAGATCGCCATCCGCAGCAATAACCGCAAAAACAGCCGGCTCAGACCCCATCGGCAGCAACGTCGCTGAAACGAAACAGACAATAAATACCGATGTCAGCCCGATTTCGGGAATCGCCAGATAACTCAATAACCATTGAACAGCAGATTCAACCATTTTTAGCCTTCTAAAGAAATATTCCGCTTCTTTTCAGCTTCTCCGGCATACAATGCCAACATCAGGTAAAAACCAAAGTGCCCCAAAACAAGTCATTCGGACTCGATTATAATGTGTCACCAATCAAAATGCCGCATCTAGGCTCATTATGACTGACTATCTAAAAAAAATTTTGACGGCGCGCGTTTATGACGTTGCCTTCGAAACGCCGCTGGAACACGCGCCGCAACTTTCCCAGCGAACAGGAAACCATGTCCTCTTCAAACGCGAGGACATGCAAAGTGTCTTTAGTTTCAAGCTGCGCGGCGCCTACAACAAAATGGCCCATCTTTCGCCAAAGCAATTGAAAAACGGCGTAATCTGCGCCTCAGCCGGCAACCATGCCCAGGGTGTTGCGCTTGCCGCCAATCGCCTGGGCTGCCGCGCCATGATCGTCATGCCTACCACCACGCCGCCAGTCAAAGTCCAGGCGGTCAGGGAACACGGCGGACAACGTGTGGAAATCGTACTTTACGGTGATTCGTTTTCCGACACTTGTGAACATGCGCTGGCATTGGAAAAAAAACACCGGATGACATTTATCCATCCCTTTGACGATCCTTATGTCATCGCAGGCCAAGGCACCATCGGCATGGAAATCCTCCGGCAGCATCCTGATCCGATTCATGCCGTCTTTGTGGCAATCGGCGGCGGCGGACTGATTTCCGGCGTGGCTGCCTATATCAAGCAAATCCGGCCCGAAATACGGATCATCGGGGTAGAAACCGTTGACTCCAATGCCATGGCCAGGAGCCTGAAAGCCAGACGCCGTGTCACCCTATCCGATGTCGGCCTTTTTTCAGACGGCACGGCCGTCAAGCAGGTCGGCAGCGAAACCTTCCGTCTTGCCCGGAAATACGTTGATGAAATCGTCGAAGTGGATACGGATGATGTCTGTGCCGCAATCAAGGATATGTTCCTGGACACCCGCAGCATCCTGGAACCGGCAGGCGCGTTGACGGTAGCCGGCATCAAAGCCTATGTTGAACAGCGGAAAAACCAAAAGAAACCGCTCAAAAACGAAACATTGGTCGCTATTGCCAGTGGCGCCAACATGAATTTTGACCGCTTGCGTTTTGTTGCAGAACGCGCAGATGTCGGCGAAAACCGTGAAGCCATATTTGCCGTCACCATACCGGAAGAACATGGCAGCTTCCGGCGCTTTTGTGAACTGGTCGGCCCGCGCCATATCACTGAATTCAATTACCGTATCAGCGATGAAAAGCAAGCCCATATTTTCGTTGGCATGGAAGTCCAGAACCGGGACGAGATTTCCCGCATTGTCAAAAATTTCGAACGGCACCACTTCCGCACCATCGATCTGACAGGTGATGAACTGTCCAAATTGCATATCCGTTACATGGTCGGCGGCAAAAGCCTGCTGGCAAAAAATGAATTGCTCTATCGTTTTGAATTTCCCGAACGACCAGGCGCACTGATGCGCTTTTTATCCTGCATGCAGCCAAACTGGAATATCAGCCTGTTTCATTACCGTAACCACGGCGCAGATTACGGCCGTATCCTTGTCGGACTGCAAATTCCGAAAAATGAAATGAAGACCTTTCGGGAATTTCTGACCAATACCGGCTATCCATTCCAAAATGAAACCGATAATCCTGTTTACAAACTCTTTCTTGGACAATAATCCTGCCCTGAAAAATTATTTCACGCATTACAGATCAGACACATGACCATGTCAGCCGATACCGATACCCCCCCCATCCCGAACCGTCCGGAAAACTCGCTTCTCGGCAAAACGACCGCCGTACCGGCAGGCTATGATCCGGGTATTCTCTATCCGATCCCGCGCCAACCTATGCGTGACGCGCTTGGTATCACCGGAACCATCCCATTTTATGGCCTGGACATTTGGAATGCCTATGAACTTTCCTGGCTTAACATGCGGGGCAAACCCCAAATCGCCATCATGAATCTGACCGTTTCATCGGATTCACCCAACATTGTCGAATCCAAATCCATGAAACTGTACCTGAATTCCCTGGCACAAATGAAAATGGTGGATGCCGATGCCGTCACCGCCCTGTTGCGCGCCGACCTGTCAGACACATTTGGTTCGCCTGCAACCATCAACCTGATACACCAGCCCAACTTTGCATCAATCAGCCTTGAAGAACTTAATGGGTTGCTCCTGGACCGGCTCGATATTGAAGCAACCCAGTACTCGCTGGACCCCGCACTGCTGCAAACCCATACTGACGAGCCGCCTGTCGAAGAGACACTGGTTTCTCACATCCTGAAAACAAACTGCCCTGTCACAGGCCAGCCGGACTGGGGCAGTATCCAGATTCATTATGTCGGCCATGCAATCAATCAGGAAAGCTTGCTCAAATATCTGATCAGTTATCGGCAGCAACAGGAATTTCACGAACAATGCGTCGAGCGTATCTTCATGGACATTCTAAAAGCATGCAAGCCGCAAAGCCTGACGGTTTATGCCCGCTATACCCGTCGCGGCGGCATCAGCATTAACCCCTGGCGCAACAACGCCTCATCAGGAAAGCGCCCCATATTCATCCGGAACGCCCGACAATAATGGTATGCCTGAATTATGTTAAATTGACGTAAACACGAATGAAGAGTAATTTATTACATTCTACTTAAAGCATCTTATAATTAATTTGATGCCGTATTAGAACGGCTGTTTTTATGACGACAAACCTGTCGAGGATCATTCCTCCTGAAAACATTGTGCTCGATCTTGAAGCTGCCGATAAACAGCAGCTATTTGATAAAGTCGCGCAATTATTTGCAAATCAGTATGCGCTGCCTGCAGAAATGATTTCGAAAAACCTGCTGGAGCGGGAAACACTGGCCTCAACAGGGCTTGGACATGGTGTTGCTGTACCGCACGGACGGATTGATAAGCTTAAATCCCCTACCGCTGCGTTGGTGCATCTGGCTAAACCGCTTCCGTTTGATTCTCCTGACGGTAAACCGGTTGACTTGATGATCGTTCTTTTGATTCCCAGCAATGTGACGCAAAAGCATCTTGAAATACTATCGGAAATCGCCGAAATGTTTTCCGACTCGGATTTCAGACAGGCACTCACTCACGAAAAAAATCCGCAGACTGTCCATAACATGATTGTTTCCTGGCTACCCGCCCATATGAAAAAAGCATAATCATTTATCTGCATTTTCTTTATGACAGCCCCCAAAACCCTAACCATACAGCGACTCTATACAGAAAACAGAGACCCTTTGAAGCTGACATGGTTTGCCGGTTTGGAAGGGGGAAACCGTCAAGTCTCTTCAGGCACGACATCCGCAGCAGACCAGGTTGGCCACCTTAATCTGATTCACCCGATGCGCATCCAGGTATTCGGCAGACAGGAAATCAGCTACTATGACCGGCTCTCGCCTGAATCACGCGCTTATCTGGTCCATGAAATTGTCGATTGCAATCCACCTGCACTGATTGTCGCCAGAGGTCTGGAAGTCCCGCAAGATCTGCATACCATATGCAACGCCAATGATATTCCTCTCTTTACCACACCACTGACCGCAGCGGAAATTATTGACTATCTCCGTGTCTATCTATCGAAAAAACTCGCCCTGCGCATCATTATGCATGGGGTTTTCATGGATGTGCTGGGAGTCGGCGTATTGATTACCGGCGAATCAGGTCTCGGAAAAAGCGAGCTTGGCCTGGAACTCATCTCCCGCAACCACGGCCTGGTCGCCGATGACGCGGTGGAATTTGCCCGAATCGCACCCAACATCATTGAAGGACGCGCCCCGCAATTATTGCAAAATCTGCTGGAAGTCAGAGGATTGGGATTGCTGGATATACGGGCCATTTTCGGTGAAACGGCCGTGCGCCGCAAAATGCAACTCAAACTGATCGTACACCTGATGAGAAGCCGTCTGGGCGAAGAAACCGGAGAACGTCTGCCCATCATTTCACCAACACAGGAAGTACTGGGGATTCCTATTCGAAAAGTAGTCATTCCAGTCGCAGCAGGCCGCAATATCGCTGTGATGCTGGAAGCCGCTGTACGCAATACCATTATGCAATTGCGCGGGTTCAATACCATGGAAGAATTTATGGAACGCCAGCGCAAAGCGATAACCGGAGAGTGATTTTACCCAGACTGTCAACATGCAGGAAAAAGCCTGGTTTATCACCTCCAAACCAGGGTCAGCCCTCATTAAATTGTCGTCGCGAAAAGTTGATTTTTTCTGTCTGCCAAGGCGCAGGGACAAAATGGGACGATGGCGTATTGAACATACGGCGAGTTCTATTTTGAACCGGCTACGCAGGCAGACGGGAAAAAGCAGCTTTGCAGCAGGCAATTTAATGAGGGCTGACCCTAGATCATCCGAGAGCGTATTAAATGCACATTATCCTCATTACCGGTATTTCAGGGTCCGGCAAATCGGTTGCTTTGCATGTGCTGGAAGATGCCGGTTATTTCTGTGTTGATAACCTGCCTCCTACTCTGTTGCCCAATCTGGTGGCAATCTGCGAGGAAGAAAAAAAACCGAGTCTGGCTGTCGCTATCGATTCGCGAAGTGCGCACTCACTTTCAGATCTTCCAGCGACAGTCGATAAACTCCGCAGCGAAGAACATCACGTCCAGGTTGTGTTTTTAACGGCAGATACGCATTCGCTCATCAACCGTTTTTCCGAAACCCGGAGAAGCCATCCGCTTGCGCATCGCACCCCATCCAGCTATGACCCATTTGACCAGCGCACCCTCATAGAAGCCATTCATGCGGAACGGGACATGCTGTCCGAAATCCAGTCAATCGCCCACGTTGTTGACACATCCCATCTTTCGACCAACAAGCTACGCGCCTGGATCAAGAATTTTGTGGAAACCGAGCACAGCGCCTCATTAACGCTTCATCTGGAATCATTTGGATTTAAATTCGGCATTCCACAGGACGCGGATATCATGTTTGATGTCCGCAGCCTGCCCAATCCCCATTATGATTTGCGTTTGCGTCCGCTTACGGGAAAGGATGAACCTGTCCGGCAATTTCTGGAAGCGCAGCCGGAGGTAGCCGATCTGCTGACGGACATTCGTCATTTTGTGGGAAAATGGCTCCCCTCCTATAAGCGCGACCACCGGAGTTACCTGACGATTGCACTAGGCTGTACAGGCGGGCAACATCGTTCTGTTTACATGGTTGAAGAATTGGCCAAACACTTTAACAAAACTGAAACCGTACTCGTCCGGCACCGCAATCTGGACTAATAAAACCCGCAACCTTCCCATACGAACAAAAACCGGATTGACTCCCGATTGATTCGTTACAGGAATGGTTTCATCTTAAGCAACAGCTTTTTGACAGGTGACGGTAATGCCGCCTCTTCCACATCCTTCATTTCCTGCCAGACGTACTGCACGCCTGGTAATTTTTCGGCTCTACTAGCCAACTCGACCAAAACGGGCGTCACCTGCAACCTGAAATGCGTGAAAGTATGCACAAATCCGCCAAGCATCTGATAAGAAACCATTTCTCCGAAAGGCTGTACTCTGCTTTCCAGCACCATCTTAACCGCATCAGGTTCTGTTTCGGCCAATTCAGGCAAAGAAAATAACCCTCCCCAAATTCCCGGCGCAGGGCGTTTTTCCAGCATAACCTGGCCTTCATGTATCAAAATGAACATACACACCTGTTTTTCAGGCAGCGCTTTAAATGGCTTTCTGACGGGTAAATCCTTCACCTTGTCATCTCTAAAAGCAACACAATGCGAAGCGAACGGACAAAAACGGCAGGACGGGTTATTGCGCACACAAACCGTCGCGCCCAAATCCATCAGGCCCTGGGTATACGCTTCCAATTCCCTGTCCGGCAGCAGCGATTCCGCCAATTGCCACAATCCATCTTTAACCTTTTTGTTTCCGGCATATTCCACAATCCCGAAAACCCGGGAAAGCACCCGGATCACATTGCCGTCCAAAATCGCCGCGCGTCCCCCGCTCGAAAAAACGGAAATCGCTGCGGCCGTAGAGCGCCCGATTCCAGGTAATGTTTCAAGTACAACAGGATCACAAGGAAAATGGCCGTTATACTCTTCAACGACCATTTGGGCACAACGGTGAAGATTGCGCGCACGCGAATAATATCCCAATCCACTCCATTGGGCCATCACATCCTCAAGCTCCGCAGACGCCAAAGCAGCCACATCCGGAAAACGCATCAAAAAACGCGCATAATAGGGAATCACCGTCGTAACCTGTGTCTGTTGCAACATAATTTCCGATAGCCAGACCCGATAGGCATCACGTGTCTGCTGCCAGGGCAGCACATGCCTGCCATACTGCTTCTGCCATGCAATCAGCATTCCGGAAAAATCAAAATCCACCGGTTGCTTTCTTCCTTTCAAAATCTGTTTCTCTTGAGCTGATTTCATAAATAGCAAAAAATGGTTACCTTCCTTATTATTGCCATAAAGCAGATGGCGTGAAATAGTATAGTATGCTCTTATTTCTTATTGAATTAATCGGATTCTTATTCCGGTTTTTTCCTTTACTATTGAGTCATTCTCTATTTCCATGCAGAAAAAAAAGGCGCTTTTCTCTCTCATCCGGTTTGCACACTATTTCTTCTTCATCCTGCTTGCCGGCTGCGAAACCACTCCCGGCATCATAGACGAATCCGATTTTTCCTCCCGAACGATCGGAAAATGTAGCGAAACCGTAGAACTATCCGGCCGCGTCTCCATGAATTACACGCTCTCACACAATGACAAAACGGAATCCCTGCATGGAAAATTCGCCTGGAAACAGAAAAACGACAAAACACACATCAGCCTTTTTTCCCCTTTGGGACAAACGATGGCAATCATTGATATCTTACCTGGACAAGCCATTTTCACGGCCTCAGGCAAACCGCCTCTTAGCGCCTCCAGCGCAGATGAACTGATTTTTCAGCAGCTTGGCTGGCCCCTCCCTGTTTCGGGGATGCGCAGTTGGCTACAGGGATGCGCAATCGATGCAAACGGCCGCCACTTCCAGGCCACCCCAAGCCACATGGAAACAACGACCCGGGATGGCTGGCATATCCGCTACATCGGATGGACACCGTCAGGAGAAAATGAATGGCTGCCACGACGCATCGACATGACGCACACACCTTCAATCGACGCTGCCATCAGCAACATTCAGATCCGCCTCATCATAGATGAGTGGCACACGGAAAACTAAAGCAAAACCCGTTATGGCACGTTCCCTGCATCACTGTCCAGCCCCCGCCAAGCTCAACCTTTTTCTGCACGTCACCGGACGCCGTGCCGACGGCTACCACCTGCTGCAAACGGTTTTTCAGCTAATTGACATTGGCGACACACTGCACTTTACGCTGCGGCATGACGGTCATATCCAACGGACAACCGTCATTGACGGCATTCCGGAAAACAGCGATCTGATCGTCCGCGCCGCCCGGCTACTGCAAGCGGAAATAAGGAAACGAACGGGGAAAAAACCTGGTGCAGACATCTCCATTGAAAAACGCCTTCCCGCCGGCGGCGGGCTAGGCGGCGGCTCCTCAGACGCGGCTACCACCCTGCTCGCCTTAAATCATCTCTGGGAAAGCGGGCTAAGCAAGGAAGAGCTCATGACCCTGGGACTTCAATTGGGTGCGGATGTCCCTTTCTTCATTTTCGGACACAATGCCTTTGCAGAAGGCATCGGTGAAAAACTGACGCCCATTGACATCCCTGATGGATGGTTTGTAGTAATCAACCCCAACATTGTGGTTCCGACTTCAGCAATATTTGCATCAGAGGAATTGACAAGAAATACGGAAAAGATCAAAATAACGGACTTCCCTGGCCCTTTTACTGAAAATGGTTTTTGGGGAAAAAACGATTTGCAGTCTGTGGCCATGAAACTGTATCCTCCGGTATCAAAGGCCATCGAATGGTTGGACAGATATGCAAATGCCAGAATGACCGGTTCAGGCGCTTGTGTCTTTGCCCGTTTTGACAATGAAGAAGCGGCGGATAAAGTCATCCACGAAATGCCTGAAGAATGGAAAGGCTGGAAAGCAAGAGGATTAAAAACACATCCGCTTGATGGTTTATTTGAAGCATCAGGCGGAAAATGATTGGCAGGACATCCGGGCAAACCGGACCTGCAACAGGTCAGCAGGGGAATCGCCAAGCTGGTTAAGGCACTGGATTTTGATTCCAGCATGCGAAGGTTCGAATCCTTCTTCCCCTGCCATATTAATCATGGCGCTTGTCGCCAGGCGCCCGAAAAACAAGTTGTTTGTAAGCTGCATACACATCTTCCATTGATGCCGCTTTTGATTTTGTAACGAGAATGTCGCAGGAACCCCATGTCCGACACTGATCTGATGATTTTCACCGGCAATGCCAACCCCGCATTAGCCTCCAAGGTAGCCAGCAAACTGGGTATCCCGCTTGGAAAAGCCTATGTTTCCAAATTTTCCGATGGTGAAGCCACCATTGAAATCAAGGAAAATGTTCGCGGAAAAGAAGTCTTTGTCATGCAATCCACCTGTTCCCCGACAAATGACAACCTGATGGAAATCATGCTCATGGTGGATGCTTTAAAACGGGCCTCTGCCGAACGTATCACCGCCGCCATCCCCTATTTTGGTTATGCCCGCCAGGATCGCCGCCCACGGTCTACCCGTGTTGCCATTTCTGCAAAAGTCGTCGCCAACATGCTGGAAAATGTGGGTGTGGACCGCGTGTTGATCATGGATGTCCATGCTGATCAGATACAGGGCTTCTTTAACATTCCTGTCGACAACATATACGCATCACCGGTTCTGCTGCGTGATCTGCTGAAAAAAAATTACAAAGACCTGCTTGTTGTATCGCCCGACGTCGGTGGCGTCGTCCGGGCGCGCGCGCTGGCAAAACAGCTTGACTGTGATCTTTCCATCATCGACAAACGCCGTCCCCACGCCAATGAATCCGAAGTCATGAACGTCATCGGTGAAGTCAACAACAGAAACTGCGTCATCATGGATGACATGGTCGATACGGCGGGCACCCTGACAACGGCTGCCGATGTCCTGAAAGACAAGGGCGCCCAGATGGTCGTGGCCTATTGTACCCACCCGGTTTTATCCGGTCCGGCAGTCGAGCGCATCAACAATTCAAAACTGGATGAACTGGTCGTCACTGACACCATCCCGCTATCCGATGCGGCAAAACAATGCGGAAAAATCCGCCAGGTCTCCTGCGCAGGATTGCTCGCTGAAACCATCCGTCGCATCAGCAGAGGTGATTCGGTCATGTCTCTCTTTCTTGAAACGGAAACCATCACCATTTAAATCATCAACAAATCACAGGTGTGGGTTTTTACCCGCATCCTTTTCCGAAATTCCTGGTCGCGGGAATTTCACAACACAGGACATTTGTCCTGAAATTTTTGGAGTTAATTATGAAAATTGTTGCATTTCCAAGGGCAGAACAGGGTACCGGAGCGAGCCGCCGCCTGCGTACTGCCGGCATGACCCCAGGCATTATCTATGGGGGAACCAGCGAACCAATGGCAATTAAACTGGATCACAATGCTCTTTTCCACGCGCTCAGAAGAGAAGCTTTTCACGCTTCCATTCTTGACATGGAAATTGACGGCAAAACCGAAAAAGTACTGCTGCGCGACTATCAGATGCACGCATACAAGCAGCTCGTCATGCATGTTGATTTCCAGCGTGTAGATGCAAACCAACCCATTCACGTCAAAGTGCCGCTGCACTTCCTGAATGAAGAAACTTCCCCTGCTGTCAAACAATCCGGCGGCATCATTCATCATGCCATCACCGAACTGAACATCTCCTGCCTGCCGGCAGCCCTGCCTGAGTTCATTGAAATTGATCTGGCCAAGCTGGATGTCGGCCAGGCTATTCACCTGTCTGACCTGAAACTTCCCAAAGGCGTTTCCGCCGTAGGCAATGATGCCGGTATGCTCATTGCCAGCGCAAGCGTCCTAAGCGCCGGTGCAGAAACAGACGACGATAAAGCCGCATCATCGGAAAAACCGAAAGCAAGCGAATAAAACGTCGCCGCTTCCAATCAAAAAACCCGCCAAATGGCGGGTTTTTTTACAGTTACAGGAAAAAAATCATCGTGCCGTATGCAGTTCTTTCATCGCTACGTCAAACTTTCCTTCACACACAAGCGGAACCACTTCCAAGCCGCGCTCAATAGACTGGTTGATCAATACCTGCTCTTCATTGCCAGGACGCTGCAACACATAATCAATCACCGCCATCTTTGGATTGACATGCCTGGGATGTCCAATACCCAATCTCAAACGCCAGAAATCCTGTGATCCCATCGCGGATACAATATCATTTAGCCCACGATGTCCCCCGGTCGATCCCCCTTTTTTTAACCTTGCCGCACCTGGCGCAATATCCAGCTCGTCATGCACGACCAGGATTTCCCCCACCGCAATCCGATAAAAATGAGCCAGCGCGCCAACTGCCCGGCCGGAAAGATTCATGAAAGTCTGCGGCTCCATCAACCAGACATCCTGGCCGGCAATCTGCGCACGGCTGACAAGTGACTGAAAACGGGACTCTTTCTTCAATGCCGGCGCCTTCATCTTATACGCCAGATTATCAATAAACCAAAATCCGGCGTTATGGCGCGTTTGCTCATACTCCGGTCCGGGATTGCCCAGGCCAACAATAAGACGAATAGACATGATCGAATCCAGAATCAATAGGCTGCTATCAGTGCATTAGTTCAGCATCGTGTTATTCGGCACCGGATTTTTTCGGGCCTGCACTAAAATCCACGGTTTAACAACGACTGTCCACAAATCCGCATTAGCCTCAAACCAGGCCTGCGCCTGTTCATCCGTGACTTTTTCTATCCGGTTTTGCGCAACGAGACAGGCTATGCCTTCCGTATCATCGGTCGCCATCATCACAGCAACATTGACCATATCCAGACTATCGCCAATCGCGATAATATGGCCTGAAGCAAAATAACGCTGCAATTCACGCCAGGGCATCTGCGCGGTTTCCATATTCAGCTTGGCATAGAGCAATTCCTGCTCCCGGGATGACATTTTCATCTTCTTGCCTGTCTATCATTGGGCCCATATTTAGTAATGGGGCGGTTTTTCATGGGTCAGCACAACGCCATTATTCGCTCTTTCAGCCAAACGGCGCGCAAGCTCGGCTATAGCCGCTTCCAATTGATCAATCCGGCCTTGCTGCTGAAACACGGTTTTATTCAACTCATCAATCGTGTTTTCCTGATGGCTGATTCTCATTTCCAGATCAATAAAACGTTCTTCCATAAAATTGCATCACTTGGCTCGGTTAAAAAAACAGGACTCATACAGCCCGGCATCGCTTATTCTAACAATTTATACGCCTTCATCACGCTACTTTAGGATTTTGCAGCAAAGATTTCAAATTGGCCAACCGGGCCTGCGGCGTCATGGTTTCAGATTCAGCCGGCAACATCCCGCCTTTATCCAACATCATTTCCTCAATAAAACGGGAAACTTCACACATTTCCATTCCCCGGCCTTTCCGCCGTTTTTGACACCAACTGATTTGCAGACTCCGCTGCGCACGTGTTATCCCCACATACATCAAGCGGCGTTCTTCCTCGATCCGCATAGCCAACGTTTCCACAGGGGCATCCGGGTCTCCTCGATGCGGCAAAATACCTTCCTCAACGCCAACCAGATACACATGCGGAAATTCGAGTCCTTTTGCCGCGTGCAATGTGGAAAGGCGCACGGCATCAGGCTCCTCATCGCGCCCTTCCAGCATCGTCATCAATGCCACCATCTGTGTCAACTCAAGCAAATTCTTTTCGGTAATCCCGCCCGATCGGTCACCCAGGCTTTTTTCCTTTAGCCAGCCGGTAAAATCCAGCACATGCACCCATTTGCTTTTAGCCGTGCGCTCATCAAACGTATCGTACAGATAAGTCTCATAAGCCATTTCCGCCATCATGTCATCTAAAAGTGCGGCCGCGTTTTCCCCGCTTCCGGCCGCGCCCTGGCGGCTGGCTCGCGATTCGATCCGGTTAATGAAATCACAGAACGCGCGTAATGGCTGCAACTGCCGGGGAGGCAGTTTGGCTTCTATCCCGCCTTTATAGACCGCCTCAAAAAGTGAACACCGCCAATGGCCGGCAAAAACGCCCAATGCTTCCAGCGTAGCCTGGCCGATGCCGCGTTTGGGTGTGGTTACAGCACGGATAAAGGCTGGATCATCATCACGATTGGCAATCAGGCGCAAATAACTCACAATATCGCGGATTTCCGCCCGTGCAAAAAAACTTTGCCCACCGGAAATGGTGTAAGGAATCCGCTCCCGCCGCAAGGCGGTTTCAAGCAAACGCGCCTGATGATTGCCCCGATACAAAATCGCATAATCCGAAAACTTGGCGCGCCGCTCAAACCGGTGCGCTGATAAGGAAATCGCGACTTGTTCCGCTTCCTTTTCATCATCAACCATCACACTTACCTGGATGGGTTCGCCCGGCCCTAACTCAGACCAGAGCGTCTTCTCAAAAACTTTAGGATTGTTACCGATAACCGCATTGGCCGCCTGCAAAATATGCATGGAAGAACGATAATTCTGTTCCAAACGAACGAATTTCAGATCAGGAAAATCATCACGCAATATCTTCAAATTTTCAATTGTCGCCCCTCGCCAGGCGTAAATAGCCTGATCATCATCACCGACTGCCGTAAACATCGGCTTTTTCCCCGGTCCGGTCACCAGCAATTTCATCAATTCGTATTGGCACGCATTCGTATCCTGGTACTCATCCACCAGCAAATAACGGATACGCCTTTGCCACCTGTCACGAACGGCCTCATTCGCCTTGAAAAGTTCCACCGGCAAACGGATCAGGTCATCGAAATCGACAGCCTGATATGCCGATAAAGTGGCCACATAATTGTGATAAATCCGGGCAGCCTGCGCCTCATCCTCATCCGCAGCCTCCGCAAGCGCCCTCTCAGGATTGACCAGGGCATTTTTCCATAGCGAAATACGTGTCTGGAGGCGGCGTACGGCCTGTTTGTCCGTTGTTACAGCCATATCCTGAACCAGCGAAAAACAATCGTCGCTATCCATGATGGAAAAGCGACTCTTTAAGCCAAGCTCCCCAGCTTCCTGACGCAACACCCTGACACCCAGTGAATGAAACGTCGAAATCGTCAATTCGGAGGCCTGCGACGGCTTTGTCAGCAACCTGCCTATGCGTTCCTGCATTTCCGCTGCGGCCTTATTGGTAAACGTCAGCGCTGCAATATACTTGGCCTCATACAGGCCGCTTTCAATCAAACGGGCAATCTTTTGCGTGATGACCCGTGTCTTGCCTGAACCGGCTCCTGCAATCACCAGACACGGCCCGTCTACATAATGAACGGCGTCTCGTTGTTGGGTATTAAGATCAAAAAAGGCTGGGGAACTCATAAGAAAAAAAGAGACCAAAAACAGGAGCGCCATTATAACAGCGACTGATCCATTAGCCAGAATCTCCAAGGCAGGTTACACTTTCTTTTACCCATTTTCATGGCCCTTGTAATTTGAAAAAGCATCCCAAGATGTATAAATTGATTATTTGATCCGCACGCATTACAACGGGCGGTTTCATCGGAGAAACAGATATGGAACAATTTCACGGCACAACCATCTTATCCGTCCGTCAAGGCAACCAGGTTGCTCTCGGTGGCGATGGTCAAGTCACGCTTGGCAGCGTTGTCATCAAAGGCGGCGCACGCAAGGTTCGCAAGCTGTACCATAATCGCGTGCTTGCCGGATTTGCAGGCGGCACAGCTGACGCATTCACCCTATTGGAACGCTTTGAAGCCAAACTGGAAAAACATCAAGGCAATCTGCTCCGTTCCGCAGTCGAACTTGCCAAGGATTGGCGAACAGACCGCATACTCCGGCGTCTTGAAGCCATGCTGCTCGTTGCCGACAAGGAATCCACCTTTATCATCACCGGAAACGGTGATGTACTGGAGCCGGAAGAGGGCGTCGGCGCAATTGGATCGGGCGGCATCTATGCGCAATCCGCTGCATTGGCGCTTCAGCGAAACACGAAACTCTCACCCGCTGAAATTGTGGAAAAAGGGCTGGCCATTGCCGGCGAGCTCTGCATCTACACCAATATGAGCCACATTATCGAGACGCTTGATTAAACCTATCTGCGGCCTCTTACTCTTTTTATCATCATGCGATCACTATGAACCTAACACCTCCAGAAATCGTATCCGAACTCGACAAAAATGTCGTCGGCCAATCAAAAGCCAAGCGCGCGGTTGCCATTGCTTTGCGTAACCGCTGGCGCCGCCAGCAAGTAGAAGAACCGTTGCGCCACGAAATCACGCCGAAAAACATTTTAATGATCGGCCCAACGGGTGTCGGCAAAACCGAAATCGCCCGCCGTCTGGCACGGCTGGCTGACGCGCCGTTCATCAAGATCGAAGCAACCAAATTCACCGAAGTCGGTTATGTCGGACGTGATGTGGAAACCATCATCCGTGACTTGATTGACATCAGCATCAAGCAAACACGGGAATCTGAAATGCGGAAAGTCCGGGAAAAAGCCGCCGATGCGGCAGAAGAACGAATCCTCAATATCCTGGTGCCGCCTGCGCGCGACTTTGGCTTTAACACCAACGACGATGACGCGAATTCCGGCGGCAATACCCGCCAGGTTTTCCGCAAACGCCTGCGTGAAGGTTCGCTTAATGACCGTGAAATTGAAATCGAGGTTGCCGATACCCTGCCGCACATGGAAATCATGGCCCCTCCCGGTATGGAAGAAATGACCGAACAGATCAAATCCATGTTTTCAGGTCTGGGCAGCGGCCGTAAAAAACCGCGCAAAGTGAAAATAACAGAAGCCATGCGGCTTTTGACTGATGAAGAAGCCGTCAAAATGATCAACGAAGATGAGCTCAAGCAAAAATCCATTATCAATGTTGAGCAAAACGGCATCGTTTTTCTGGATGAAATCGACAAAATCGCATCCCGTTCAGAAATCAGCGGCGCGGACGTTTCCCGTGCCGGCGTGCAACGGGATCTGCTGCCATTGGTTGAAGGCACCACAGTCAATACCAAATACGGCATGATCAAGACCGACCACATCCTTTTTATCGCTTCCGGCGCTTTTCACCTGTCCAAACCATCTGATCTGATCCCGGAATTGCAGGGGCGCTTTCCGATCCGCGTCGAAATGGAATCACTCTCCATCGAAGATTTTGAACGCATCTTAACCAGTACGGATGCCTGCCTGACGGCTCAATATACAGCATTGCTGGCAACAGAAAACATTCAACTGGACTTCGCTGAAGACGGCATCAAGCGTCTGGCTGAAATCTCTTTTTCTGTCAATGAACGCACGGAAAATATCGGCGCAAGGCGTCTTTACACCGTCATGGAAAAGCTGCTTGAAGAAATTTCATTTACAGCCAGTGAAATCAAAACAGGCACCATTGTCATTGACACAAACTACGTCAATGAACGGCTGGAAGCGCTTTCTGCCAACGAAGACCTTTCACGCTATGTACTTTAATGTTTTCTCTCCTGTAAAAATGCCGGCCTGAAAGCCGGCATTTTTACAATGACATGTTTCATTTGATCCAAACCACCACTTCTTTCATTGATTGCCTGGTTTTCGCCTTGGGCTCGTGAAGGCGATAACCAAACGCGGCCATAACAGACAAACCAAGCTGTCCATTCTCCGTCAACCCGGCGTCAGCTAAAATAGCCTCAGATGCTTCCAAATTGGCGCCTTCAATCGCACAGGAATCAATACCCAGAAAAGCAGCCGCCGTCATCATGTTACCAAGCGCGATATAAGCTTGTTTCCCCGCCCAATCAAAAAGCGTCCGTGGCGTATCCAGCAAATGGTTTTCTTCCTGGAATTGCCGGAAACGTTCCCGTTTTTGCATCGCCGCATCATCCGGCAGATGCTGCACATCCCGCATCATATGCATGACATGAGCGGCATCGAAACGCATACCGTCCCTATAGCACATAATCGCAACATAATGACTGGCTGTCGGCAATTGTGTCTGCGCGCCCCAACTAACCGCACGCAGTTTTTCACGCAGAGCCATATTCTGGATCACGACAAACTTCCAGGGCTCAAACCCGAACGAACTGGGTGAAAGCCGTCCTGATTCCAGGATGGTATCGAAATCAGCCTCGCTGATTTTTCTGCTTGGATCAAACTCCTTGCACGCATGGCGAAACTGAAATGCAGAAAGAATGGCTTCTTTATTAATCATGACTCACTCCCCCTCAGATAACAAAAACGAAATCGGTCAAAACAACCGGCACCCTGCGAATCTGAAAAATAAAATCCAGGCCTGTTATGGCCTGGCGATAAACAGAAAACCTATTGACTGCTATCTCAAAGAAAAAGAAATGGGGACGCTTTTCGGCAACAACCTCAGGCACATTTATATATCAAACGATAGATGGCATTCGGTTAATTGATCACCATCTATCCTGAAAAACAAGCGCCTGAAACTGTCATTTCATCAACAAAGCGAATTACTTGGCATGCATCATTGCCACTGTGGTATCCAGCATCCGGCAACTAAATCCCCACTCATTATCATACCAGGCCAAGACCTTGACCAAATTGCCGCCATTCACACGCGTTTGCGTTGCATCAAACGTACTGGATACCGTTGTATGATTGAAATCAACCGATACCAGCGGCTCGGTATTGTAAGCCAGAATGCCTTTCAAATGGCCTTCAGAAGCCTCTTTAAGAATGGCATTCACTTCCTCAACGGTAGTCGGCCGGGCAGCAATAAAAGTCAGATCAACCGCAGAAACATTAATAGTCGGCACACGCATGGCATAACCATCCAGCTTTCCGCTTAATTCCGGCAAAACCAATCCAACTGCCGCCGCCGCACCTGTCCGGGTCGGAATAATGTTCATGGCAGCCGCGCGGGCACGCCGCGGATCACTATGATAAACATCGGTCAAAACCTGGTCATTCGTATAAGAATGCACGGTCGTCATCAGACCAGTAACAATACCCAGTTTTTCATGAAGAACCTTGGCAACCGGCGCCAAACAATTGGTCGTGCAGGAAGCATTGGACACAACCGTATCCGACGCCTTCAGAACCCCTTCATTCACACCATAAACAACGGTTGCATCCACATCCTTGCCGCCCGGCGCTGAAATCAAAACCTTTTTCGCGCCCGCCTGCAAATGCGCGGAAGCCGCTTCTTTGGTGGTAAACCGGCCGGTACATTCCAATACAACATCCACACCCAGCTCTTTCCAGGGCATTTCCGCCGGATTGCGGTTTGAAATAGCACGAATCCGGTCTCCATTCACAATCAAATCATCTTTCTCATACTCTACCTTGCCGTCAAATTTGCCGTGCACGGTATCGTAGCGGGTCAAATGGGCACTGATTTCCATGTCGCCCAGATCGTTCACAGCGACAATTTGAATATCGCGGGATTTACCGTCTTCGTAATGTGCACGAAGCACGTTTCGGCCAATACGGCCATAGCCGTTAATTGCAATCCGAATGGTCATGATGTTTTACTCCTGAATTAATCAAAATCGATTGTCCGCCTGCATGATGTTTTCCAGTTGTTTAGCTAAAACACTTGCAGAATAATTATTATAAATCTTACCTTCCCAAAACGGATTGCACTTTAACAACAACATGATCTACAGTAAATCCGAAATGTTTAAAAAGAACCGAAGCCGGCGCTGATTCACCAAAGCTTTCCATGCCAACAACCGCACCTTCCAGACCAACATACTTCCGCCAGTAATCAGCAATACCCGCTTCAATTGCCACGCGCGGAATACCTTTGGGCAGCACACTTTCCCGGTATGCCGGTTCCTGGATATCAAAGACATCTGTCGAAGGCATCGACACGACACGCGCCGAAATCCCCATTTTTCCAAGCGCTTCGGCCGCATCAACTGCCAGCCCAACCTCAGAACCTGTGGCAATCAGCACAACCTTCGCGTCCTGCGCATCACGCAAAACATAACCACCACGGGCAATATTTGCGATCTGCTCTGCCGTTCTTTCCTGATAAGCCAAATTCTGGCGTGAAAAAATCAGCGTCGTCGGACCATTCTTCCGCTTGACGGCATGCGCCCAGGCAACAGCCGATTCCACAGTATCACAAGGCCGCCAGTTATACAAATTCGGAATCAGCCGCAAGCTGGAAATATGTTCAACCGGCTCATGCGTTGGACCATCTTCACCCACGCCAATTGAATCATGCGTAAAAACAAAAATCGAACGAATCTGCATCAGCGCGGCCATTCTCAATGCATTGCGGCTGTAATCCGAAAAAGTCAGGAAAGTACCTCCAAACGGGATAAAACCACCGTGCAACGCAACGCCATTCATGATGGCACTCATGCCAAATTCGCGCACACCATAACTGATGTAATTGCCCGGCTTGTCTGCCGTCACCGTCACGCTTCCCTTCCAGTTTGTCAGGTTCGATCCTGTCAGGTCGGCTGAACCACCCAGAAAATCCGGTAGAACCGGCGCAAAAGCCTGAATCGCATTCTGGCTGGCACGGCGGGTTGCAATCGTCTCCTTCTTGCTGACGCAATCCGCAACGTACTGTTTGACCGTATCATCAAAATTTGCCGGTAATGCGCCACTCATCCTGCGGGTAAATTCAGCAGATTCCTTCGGATATTGCTGAGTATAAGAAACCAAAAGCGTCTCCCATTCTTCCTGCCATCTACGGCCAGCCTCCTTTGCATCCCAAGCTTTATAAACTTCTACCGGGATTTCAAAAGGCGGATATGTCCAATCTATGGCAATACGGGTCGCCTCAATCTCTTTTTCACCAAGAGGCGCGCCATGCACATCATGGGTTCCCGCTTTATGGGGTGAACCTTTCCCGATAATGGTTTTACAGCAAATCAATGTCGGCCTATCTGACTGTTTAGCTTTGACAATGGCAGCATCCACGGCAGCCACATCATGTCCATCCACCTCCGCAATCACATTCCAGCCATAAGCCTCAAAACGTTTGGGCGTATCATCCGTCATCCAGCCTTGAACATCACCATCAATCGAAATGCCATTATCATCGTACAAGGCAATCAGCTTGTTCAGTTTCCAAGTCCCAGCCAATGAACAGGCTTCATGGGAAATTCCTTCCATCAAACACCCGTCCCCCAGAAAAACATACGTATAATGGTCAACAGGACTCAATCCGGGCTTGTTAAATTCCGACGCCAGCAGCTTTTCAGCCAGCGCCATACCCACCGCATTGGTTACACCCTGCCCAAGCGGCCCTGTCGTCGTTTCAACGCCTGGCGTGATGCCCACCTCAGGATGGCCGGCTGTTCTGGAATGGAGTTGACGAAAATTTTTGATATCTTCTATCGTCAGGTCGTAACCCGTCAGATGTAAAAGGGCATACTGCAACATGGAACCATGCCCGTTTGACAGAACAAAACGATCCCGATTTGACCAATGCGGATTCACGGGGTTATGCCGATAATGCCGCGACCAGAGTGCGACTGCGATTTCTGCCATACCCATCGGCATACCGGGGTGACCGGAATTGGCTTTCTGAACGGCATCCATTGCCAGCGCACGTATGGCATTCGCCATGATATTATCGGGTAAAGTCGTCGTCATATCATTATCCTGAATCCGAAAAAATAGGAAAGAAAAAAACCGGTTTAATACACGCTTTCAAATCGTGTATTATGCCAAGCATATACATGCCTGTATTTTAACAGACACGCTTCCTTAGATTAAAATCAACACAACGATGGGGTAAATAGCGAATACAATGCAAAAATCATTAATATTCGCCGGCATGATGCCACTGTAGATATTCTTTCCTATTGGGCCGGTACCGCTTGATTATTCGGGATATGGATCCCACTGAACACAGTGTCAATCCGCATAAACGGCTGGAAATTTCTTTGCTAACTTAGCCCAATCAGGTTGATTTTCACAGTACATACTACTGCCGGCAACATAAAGTCACCATCAGATTTTCCTGTGGAAACGAAAAAAACCGGAAGTGGCCTTCTTTTTGCGTGCAGATCTGGTAAAAAGCACCTGGAAACAGCTCTCTCTGCTCAAAAACGTTCAGCTTGTATAAAGCCTCTTTTTTTGTCCATATCTGATAAAACATTTTTTTCCGTTCTGCTTCTGGAGTGGCGTACAGCAGAGCATATTCATCAGGACTGAATGCCAGACGGCTGATCGCCATAAAATCTCTTCCTGGATTCATTATTTCAACATCCAGACCAATTGCGCCCTCCATATCCAGTGCACAAGAAACATAATTACCACTATGCGCAACACAAAATCCTGGTGTCGCCTTTACTGTATCCGGCAGTATGAGACGGGGAGAAGACGCCTGCAGGCCAATCAAACGGATATCATCAGCCGGAATTCCCAATTCAGTAGACAAGGCTACCCTTAACAGCATGCGCCCCAAAAGAAACTGCTGCTTACGCAAGGGACGGGAAAAAGCATGATAACGATTTAAGTCTTCCGGCCCAAGATAGGCGAGCAACACATTGGCATCCTCAATGTGCGTCAGATCAGAAAGCCATAAGGTCGCAAAAGGACTTGAAACCTTATTTGCCTGTAATTTGAACAAATTTGCCTTTCAGAGCAACACCTGCCATCAGATTACCAACACGGCATTCAAACTGCGCGTTGCTGGAATAGGTTTGTTTAGTGTAAAAACTCACTATATTGATAACAGCATTGGCCCCAATCTCATTGGCACGATTTTCAAATGCCAACATGGCAGAAAGAAAGGCATGGTTGCACACATCATTATCTTGTTTTGCAAATGCATTCGTTTTTTTATTGGAAACATCTTCACGAAAAGTCTTCTGGACGCGAGGATGTGGCTGATTGCCAAAATAAAATTTCACCTTGCCGCTGAGTTTTTCTTTGGCTTCCGGTGTATTAAGCGCATCCGCGATAGGCAAGAACACTTGCTTATCAGCAGCAAAAGTTGAAGAAGACAAAAGTGGCATGAAAGACAGAGACAAAACTAGAATAATTAATTTTTTCATAAGGTCTCTCAGCCGGTTAATCAAAATGAATCTATTCAGGCATATCGCCTGAAAATCAAAGACGTATTAATACCGCCAAAAGCAAAATTGTTCGACATAATATACTCACACTGCAAATTCCGGCCCGAAGTCACGACATAGTCGAGATCAGCGCACTCAGGAGCAATGTGGTTTAAGTTAATGGTTGGCGCAAACCAATCATGACGCATCATTTCAATGCTGATCCATGCCTCAAGCGCGCCACAGGCACCTAATGTATGTCCGGTATAGCTCTTTAATGCGCTGATCGGTATGCCGCTACCAAAAAGCCGGTTTGTCGCTTGTGATTCAGCAATATCCCCATGATGGGTCGCTGTGCCGTGTGCATTCACATAGCCAATCGCGTCAGGCGGCAATCCGGCATCTTTTAGTGCCAACTCCATGGCAATTTGCATGGTAGCTGAATTCGGGTTCGTAATATGTGTACCATCGCTGTTGGTGCCGTATCCAACAATTTCCGCATAAATCGTTGCGCCGCGTGCTTTAGCGTGTTCCAATTCTTCCAAAATCAGACTGCAAGCGCCCTCTCCAAGAACCAGGCCGTCACGTCCCGCGTCAAAGGGGGAAGGTGTCAGGGAAGGCGTATCATTTTTGGTACTGGTGGCAAAAAGCGTATCAAAGACAGCCGCCTGCGTTGCGCATAGCTCTTCTGCGCCACCGGAAATCACGACATCCTGCACTCCATGACGAATCGCTTCATAGGCATATCCTATACCTTGGCTGCCTGAAGTGCATGCGCTAGATGTGGTAATAATACGTCCAGTGATGCCAAAAAAAACGCCCAAGTTGACCGGCGCAGTATGACTCATCATCTTAATATAAGTATTGGCATTAATACCCTTCGTTGTTTTTTCTCTGATCATCCTGCCAAAATCGGCAATAGCCATAGGCGTTCCTGACGATGAACCATATGAAATTCCTAAAGTACCGCCTTTTAGAAGAGGGCTGTTGTCAAGCCCTGCATCTTGCAATGCCAGTTCGCTTGCCCGTGTCGCCATAAGTGCGACCCGCCCCATACTGCGCGTGGTTTTGCGGCTGAAATGGTCAGGCAACGCAAAATCAGCAGCCGGAGCACCGAGTTGGGTATACATCCCGTCATACTCGCTCCAACTCTCTATGCGCACAACTGCGTTTTTATAACTTTCAAGGTGCTTTCGGATACTTGCCCAATCATTTCCGATAGGGCTGATGCCTGCCATTCCCGTAATAACAACCCGTCGTTTCATGCCAGTCCACCATTAACAGAAATCACCTGACGAGTAACATAGGCTGCGTCTTCCGACATCAGAAAACTGACCGCTGCAGCAACTTCTTCCGGCTTGCCGATGCGACGTGCCGGGATCATCTGAATAATTTCTTCTTTTGGAGCATCAGCAATCATATCTGTTTCAATCAATCCAGGGGCGACACAATTAACTGTAATCTGGCGGCTGGCCAATTCCAAAGCCAGCGCCTTAGTCGCTCCTATAATACCGGCTTTTGCCGCACTATAATTCACCTGTCCGCGATTTCCCACCAGTCCGGATACCGAGGCAAGCGTCACAATTCTAGCGGGCTGACGGTGCCTGACCATCGGCATTATTAAGGGATTTAAAACATTATAAAAACCATCCAGATTGGTTTTCATCACAATATCCCAATCCTCTTTAGGCATCGCCGGAAAAGCATTGTCTCTCGCAACACCGGCATTGCAAACAACACCGTAATAACAACCATGTTCGTCAATATCTGCAAGCAGTGCTGCCGAAGCCATTTCTCTTTCTGCAACATCAAACTGCAAAATTCGAGTTCGCTGTCCTGTTGCCGAGATCCTCTCAGCAACAACCTCGGCCTCACTTCGACGAGTATTGCAATGCAAAACAATGTCATATCCATCTTTTGCCAGCCGCAAGGCAATCGCTTTTCCAATACCCCGGCTTGAACCAGTAACCAGTACCGTTTTTGTCACACTACTTGTCCTTGAATAAAATCTTTCGAGATTACAGGTTGAAAAACCGTCAATACCGCATTTGCCAATTCCGTCTCCGTATTGTCAATGGTGCAAGCATAAGAACCCAGACCATTAGCTGCCAGAAACAGGCGATTGACATGTATACGTAGTATGCTCCTCACAGGAAATGATGCACAACAACAAGTGTAATTTCTCGTTCCCAATAACATACCAGGCTGGACTCGTCTTTTCTCAAGCAGGGCAAGGTAACCTGCATGCGCTGCTATTGCTTGAGCCATATATTCCACACCGACCCAGGCAGCAACAGCACCATTGCGACAAAACAGGCTATCCGCTTTGATCAGAAGTTCCGCTGTGAGGCTCTGATCATTAGCAGTAAGCACACGATCAACAATTAACATCGGTTTTGTATGTGAAACAAGCTCGGCAATATCAGGCAGCAGCATCTTATTCCCTTCCAAAAATCAGGGTGACATTACTGCCGCCAAAGGCAAAAGAATTGCTTAAGCACCATCGAAGCGGATATCCGGTACCAAAGCCAGACGCGACAAGATTCAATAACGGCAGTTCAGGATCAGCCTGCCCATCCCAGAGGTGCTCAGGCACCTTGCCGGAAGGATTATCATCCTGCATAGCCAGCCAGCACAAAGCCGCTTCTATCGCACCCGCCGCACCCAACGTATGCCCTGTCATCGGCTTTGTCGAGCTAACGGCAACCGTATCTCCGAAAAGGGCGTAAATCGCCTTCGACTCCATCGCATCATTCTGAAGCGTAGCTGTGCCATGCATATTGATATAGTCGATTTCACCACTGGTAATGCCTGCACGCTGTAACGCCTTTTGTATGGATAAGGTTGCTCCGCTGCCATCAGGGGAAGGCGCTGATATATGGTACCCATCTGATGATTCACCCCATCCCCGTAAGGCAACAGTTGCCGGTTTCCTGCTCATCAAAAAAAGGGCAGCTCCTTCACCAATATTGATGCCACAACGATTGACGCTCATTGGATTACAGCGCTCCGTACTGATCGATTCCAATGCCATAAAACCGGATAGAACAAAAGAACTTAATGAATCCACACCGCCTGTCAAAACGGCGTCGCAAATGCCCATATGAATCAGTCTGGCGGCACCTGCCATAGCCTTCGCACTCGATGCGCACGCGTTGGAATGCACATAGGCGGGACCACATATCCCCAGTACAGAAGCCAGCGCAGCGGCAGGTGAAGCCAGTTCTTGCTGGCAGTAATGAAACTGTTCGGGGAATTCACCCTGTTGTACACGATGACGAAAGGCTGCCTCGCTTTCCGCGATGCCAGAAGTACTGGTTCCAATTATGATGCCAACCCGATGAGCGCCAAATGCTTCAATCGCATTGTCAACAGCAGGACGTATCTGCTCCAGCGCAGCAAAAAGCAGGCGATTATTGCGGCTATTGTCACGAAGAGACAAAAAATCACAGACCGGCAGGTCAGAAACCACTTTTCCAAGCGGAAGCGGGAAACCATCGCAATAGTCTGTACTGATCCGGATACCAGAATAAGGCAAGTCCAGCATACTATGCTTAACTTGTGCGGACGCGCGCCCCAGGGAACAGACAAGACCAAGATGATTAAGGTAAAACATGCTCAGGGAGAAAGCTGTACGGACTGAATGGTCAAATGATAGTTATATGGCTGGTTGTGCATTTCTATCGTACCCAGCCAATATAGCGCATTACTATAATGTATTTCAATTATCCTAACGCCCTTAAAATAAAAAAAACGCTTTCGGTCGCTCACTTCCATCTGCCATTCAGGGGGAAGAGCTTCACGTATGGCCTCTTCAGGCCACAATGCCAGTTGCAGATTTTCCAGCACATCCTCAGCTTGGACTTCCTTGGGCAGCATGAAGTGTCGCGATGATACCAACTGGCTGCCATCAAAATGCAACGCCAGAACACGTTGCCCCATCGCAAGACCGACCAGATCAATACGTGAAGGATCAATTTCCAGAGCAATCTCAAGCACGTATGTGTGTCCATTTTGATTGACACTTAAACTCTGGTGCAAACTGATCGCCCGGCCAAATGAAGCAGGGGAAAGCCTGATACCAGTCCGAATTTGTGGGCCATCAATAGTCGCACATCCGCCAAACAGCAAACAGAAAAGACTTGCTGCAAGCCAGCCTATCGGCATATAAAACGGAAAAGAAGCTTTCAATGACATATTAATTCGGGTTCCGGTAATTCGTCTTTTCTGAAGCACGGAACAAGTATCCAAATTAGGGATAACGCAATAAGCAACGTTAGTCCAAAAGAATGCAATGCAGGCGAGCTGCTTAGACTCAAAAGCCCGAATCCCAGTAATGTACTTGTCACGGATACCCCTATCTCCAGCCAGACAGATTGCAGGTTTTGCGTCACATTCTCCTGAAGAAAAATACTGTAATCCACACCAATACCTAAAATCAGCATAAACGCCAGCATATGGAACAGTTGTAGTTTTATTCCGATCAGACCAAAAAAAGCTAGAGTGGCAAGCGAGGCCAAGGTAGTGGGTAGCATGACCCGCCATGTATCCCTTTTATAACGCCAATAGAGAAAGACAAAAGTCACTCCATACGAAAACAAAATAACCCACCCCATGTATTCGCGATAGTATCCGAGAACAGACGAAATTTCGTCTACTTTGTCTACCCATTGAACACCATCCAGTTTGTCCGCCGCCGCAGCCAGAACCTGAAGATTATCCATTGACACCCCCTTGAGCGTCACCATGCTGGCAAATTGCTTGTTTTCCGTTTCCAACCAAAGATACCGCAAGCTTTCTGCACCCGGAATTTCAAAAAATCGATTGATTTCAAGCAAGCCGGTCCATTTCAACATATTCTCCCGAATACTCGCATGCCATTGCCGATTCGCGCCAATTTGGTTTTGTATCACCTGTAAAGGGCCGTTTCCGTCAAGCAATTTCTCACTGATCAGCGCTTGATTGGCTTTTTGGGTACGAGCAGAAGGAACCCAACTGGAAAGCGCCTGATATCCTAAAAGTGTTTTTTCTTCGACTAAGACATCCAGTTTGGCTCTTAACGCCTCCTCTCTTTGCAGAAGCAGTTCCGGGGTTTCACCACGAACCAGATAAAACTGGGCTGGCGCTGCCATACCAAGCAGGGAACTGATTTTTTTCTGTTCTTCCATCAAGGAAGCATTTGGCATTTGCAGCAACCGGATATCGTCATTAGCGACCAGCCGGGACAAACCCATAATACAAAAAATGGCAAAAACACCCAAAAGAACCAGCGTGCGCTTATTGCGTCTAGCAATCGGCCAAAGAAAAATACTCCGTTTATACCACTGGAGTCCTAGCTTTCTCTTCAGGGTATCGGGACTAACCAGAAAAGGGAACCAGCAAATGATCGTTAACCAGGAAAAAGTCAGTCCGCATATTGAAAACAACGCCATCTGGTGCATACCGG